>Ga0207701_10005139_pt1 | contig 13163 bp, 13 predicted proteins | sample KBSSwiSSwithPhiX_FD_184294 | JGI IMG/M metagenome (GOLD analysis project Ga0207701, IMG submission 184294) | Switchgrass rhizosphere bulk soil microbial communities from Kellogg Biological Station, Michigan, USA, with PhiX - S5 (SPAdes) (version 2) | ecosystem: Environmental > Terrestrial >... | reverse complement strand
CGTGGGGCTGGAGGAATCCGGGCGGGCGCTCGACTGGATGGCGCAGGTGCTGCATGCGCCCGACTGGCGCAGCGAGAACCTGCCGCGCCTGCGCGACCTGGTCGACCAGCAGCTCGCAGCCTTGCGCAACACGGTGCAAGCCGCTGAGGAGAGCTGGGTCAACGACCCCGCCAATGCCTGGCGGATGCAACGCCAGCCCGGCTGGCTGGCGAGCGCCTCCTTCCTCACCCGCAGCCACAACGCCCTGCGCCTGCGCTGGCAGCTGCTGGACCCCGCGCCGGGAGACGGCGAGGCGCTCTCCGGCTTCCTCACCCGCCTCGCGGAAAGCGGCCGCACGCTGGACCGCCCGCGCCTGAAGGCGCTGCTCGGCGAAGGCAAGGCGCCGGGATGGGAGGCACTCTCGCCCCGCCAACGCCAGCTCGCCGGCGAGGCCGTGCGCGACCTCGAGCTGAGCCTGGCCGAGATGCCGGACGAGAGCCTGGGCGCCGATTTCGCCTACCTCGCCCAGGCCCTGCGCGACGACCTGGCGCTGCCGGCGAGCGAGGCGCTGGCGAAGCTGGATTCGCTGCGCCGCCGCCTGCTGCGCGCCGGCGGCGCCCGGATGTTCCTGGCTTCGTCGCAGGAGATGCGCGACGCGCTCGCGCCGCAGCTGGAGGCGTTCGCGGCGCGGCTCGATGCCACCGCTGCCTTCACCGCCGGGGTGCCGAGCGCCGAGCCGCCGATCGGCGCCCGCCTGCGCGGGCGCGGCGCGCCGGAGTCGCCGCTGCACGTCGGCCTGCATGCGCCGAACAAGCAGGGCGGCGTGATCCTCACCTCGGTGCCCGCAGTGCACTTCGCCGATGCGGCCGACACGGACCGGCTGCTCGACTACCTGGCCACCCGCCTGTACGGCGGCGGCGGCTCGCACGGCATCTTTTCCAAGACCGTCGGCGCCGGTCTCGCCTACAGCAACGGCCTGCGCGGCACGGTCTCGTCGGGCCGGGTCGGCTACTACGCCGAGCGCACGCCCGAGCTGCCGCAGACCGTTCGCTTCGTCATCGGCGTGATCCGGGACGGCCAGCGCGACCCCGGCCTCGGCGAGTACGTGATGGCGCAGGCCTTCGGCGAATCGCGCGCCTCGCTGACCTACGAAGCGCGTGCCGAAGGCATTGCCGCCGACCTGGCCGATGGTCAGCCGCCCGAGGTGGTCCGGCGGTTTCGCACTGCGATCCTCGCCTTGCGCGGCGACCCGCAGCTCGTCGACCGGCTCTACGAACGCAAGGACCGTGTCCACGGCCGCCTGCTGCCGGGCTACGACGCCAAGGGGCTGGACCGCAGCGACGGCAGCTTCTTCGTCATCGGGCCGGACAGGCAGCTCCACGCCTGGGAGCAATACCTGCGCGAGGTCGAGGGCCCCGGGGCGCGCCTGCAGCGGCTCTACGGGCGCGACTTCTGGATGCCCTGACCGTTCGAGCCAGACCGGGCGCGCAGTCGGCGCCGGTCATGGAAAATCACGGCCGAGGGTCCGACGGTGTCAGGGACCATCGAGCGAATGGAGGGCGACATGAAGAAATTCATCAGGCCGATCTGCTTCGGGTTGCTGGTCGCGGCGCTGGTGCAGCCCGTGCTGGCGCAGGTCGGAGCCGGCGGTGGCGTCGGCGGCCGGCGCATGCAGGGTCAGGGCATCAACTATGCGCCGCTGCCCGAGGTCTACGCCGTGCTGTCCATCGACCTGCAGGACCGCACGGTCCAGCTGCGTGCGGCCGACGGGCGGACCGGCTTCGTCTACGTCGGCGAGGCGGTGTACGACCTGTCCAAGCTCAAGGCGGGCGACCGGATCAAGGTCGATTTCATCGTGCCCGACGACGCGAACAGCGAGTTGCGCGCGGCATCGATCTGGCCGGAGAAGTAACGCGGTTCGGAGTCTCGGACACCGGCGCCGGGGGCGGCCGCCAGCGCCCCCTGGCTTGATCCAGCGCAAGACCCTGCAGGGCGAGGCCGCCTACCTTCATGGGAGCCTCAGGAGCGCTCCATGTACCGTCATCTGCTCGTTCCCGTCGACGATACCGACCTGTCGGTCGAGGTGGTCGGCAACGCCGTCGCCCTGGCTCGCCAGCTCGGCGCGCGCATCACCTTCTTCCATGCCACCTCGGATACGGCCGGCTTGCTACGCGGCGACGCCGAGGTATTGCGCGCAACCGCACGCGACGATTACGAGTACGCCTATCTCGGCAAGGCGCGCGAGCTGCTGGCCAAGGCCGAAGCCGCGGCGGGCGCGCTCGACGTGCCCTGCGAATCGCGCCATGTCGTGAGCGACAAGCCGGCGCAGGCCATCGTCGAGGCGGCGCGGGCGGCCGGCTGCGATCTCATCTTCATGGCCTCGCACGGGGGACGCGGTAAGCTGGCAACGGCTTTCGCCTCCGAGACGCTGGCGGTGCAGTTGAGCGCCGGCCTGCCGGTGCTGGTGTCGTCCACCGGCGAGCCCAAGGCACAGGCACGGGCGATCGGCATCATCCGCGACGAGCACCGCTCGCTCGCTGCGGTGTTGCATGCCTGGCTGCACGCTCTTGCCGAATCGCGCAAATCGGGCTCGGCGGTCGATGCGGCGCTGATGCGCGCCATCGTGCGCTACGTCGAGCAGTTCCCGCTCAAGCTGCACCATCCCAAGGAACACGAGCACCTGTTCCGGCGCCTGCGCGAACGCACCACGAGCTGCAACGACCAGCTCGACGCGCTCGAACGCCAGCACGAGCAGGACCACCAGCTCGTCGCGGCGCTGGCGCGGCAGGTCGAGGCGGTGGCCGCGGCCGGTGCCGAGGGCCGAGCGGCGGCGACCCGCGCGCTCGAGGACGAGGTCGCAGGCTACGCCGCCTTCCTCTGGGACCACCTGGGCCGCGAGGAAGGGGTGATCCTGCCGGCGGCCGAGCGCCACCTGCTGCCCGAGGATTGGGCAGCGATCCATGCCGCGTTCGTGGAGAACCGCGATCCGGACTTCCGCGGCGGCACCGACCGGGAGTATCGGCACCTCTTCTCGCGCATCGTCAATCTCGAGGAAAGGATCTCGCCACGACCTGCGGAGTCGGCCGCGACCCGTTGAGGACGACGGCCCGGCAAATCGTCGCCGGCAGCGCCCTGCTGGCGCTCTGGCCGGAGCTTTCGGCCTGAGCGTCAGGGCACCTTGCCCAGCCACGTCGAGAGATCGAGCAGCGTCTCGCTCAGGGCGTCGAACCGGTCCTTGCCGAGGAACCCGCTCCACTCGCGCTCGATCTGCTCGACGGTCCTGCGCATCAGCTTGCCGGCGGCGCGCCCGCGTTCGGTGAGCTGGATCACGCGCGCCAGGCCGTTCTCGCCGTCGGCCCGGCGCAGGTAGCCGCGCGCCTCCAGGCCCGACAGCAGGTAGTTCATCGACTGACGGCTGGTCGCACAGGCGCGGGCCAGCTCGCTCGGCCGCTTGCCGTCGGGGCCGGGATACGTCATCACGGCCAGCTCGGTGGGCGTGATGTCGTAGCCGTGCTCGTTCAGCGCCTCGAGCATGCGCTGCACCACCGCCTCCCGCGGGAAGCGCAGCAGCGCACCGATCAGCGGCCGGCCGAAACCAGCCTCCGGCGCCTTGCGCCGTGCGCTTGACTTCGACGTAAAGGTTTTGTACATTGACGTACATGATTTTTACATTGACGAGGAGTGTGCCATGAACGGAACCCCCGCGCCTTCGGAAGTCATCCGCATCGGCCAGATCGAGATCCGCTACCTGCAGGCCGCCGGCGTCGCCGGCGACATGAGCTGCTTCGAGATGCAGGTGCCGCCCGGCGCCGGGGTGCCGCCGCCGCACAGCCACGCCGAGCACGAGGAGCTCGTCTACGTGCTCGACGGCATGCTGCGCTACACCGTGGGCAGCGTCACGCGCGACCTCGGCCCCGGCGACACGATGGGCACGCCCCGGGGCGTGGCGCACGCCTTCGGCAACCCGCACGCCGCGCCGGCGCGGGTGCTGGTGATGAACTCGCCGGGCATCGATCCGCAGTACTTCCGCGACGTGGCCGCGATCGCCAACGCCGGCGGCCCGCCCGACCGGGCGCGGCTGGCGAGCACGATGCAGCGCTACGGGCTCACGCCGGTGAGCGGCGCTGCGCCCGCGGGCGCGCGAGCCTGAGGCGCGGACCCGCCGAAACGCGCCGGTCGCGAGGCCTGGCTTCCCCGGCTACTTGACCTGGCCGCGGAGCTCGCCGCCCGGATTGGCGGCGGTGTGCAGGTTGACGTACCACAGGCCCTGCTTGAGCTGGTCGATCTGCGCCTGAGTCAGCGTCGCCTGACCGACGATCGGGCTCGCCATCGACCCGGTGAACGGCACGACGACGCCGGCGTTCGCACCGGCGGCGGCGGGGCCGTGGAGATGGCCGGCGGTGACCGGGCCGGTCGTTCCGGAGTACGTCACCGTCCACTTGAGGGTGGTGCCGTCGAGGTCGAGCTTGGCCGTTCCCGAGCCGGCGCTCGCGTTCGGCGGCACCTCGTTCTGGCCCGAGAGCGGAACCGACATGTTGCCGGTCATCTTGTCCATCATGCCGCAGCCGGTGACGGCGAGCGCGCCGGCGGCGAGAAGGGTGGCAAGAGCGAAACGACGAGCGATCATGAACTGTCTCCTCGGTTGGAGCCGGGTGCGCGATCCGAGCCCGGCGGGCCGCTCGATCATAGAGCGGCGGCCGGCGAAGCGCCTCGAGGCGCACCCATGCACCGATCGCTCTCGGGGTGGCCCGGCAGCGCGTTGGCGCGCCGCAAGCCAAGCGCGGGCGCGCCTCAGTGGGCCATCAGCACAGGAAGGGTCATCGAATCGAGGATCGAGCGCGTGGCGCCGCCGAGGACGCGTTCCCTCGCCCGGCTGTGACCGTAGCAGCCCATCACCAGCAGATCGGCCGAACAGTCGGCGGCCAGCGACAACATCGCCTCGCCGATCGATCCCGACGCGGCACCGCACGGCCGCTCCGTCACGACGATGCCATGGCGTCGCAGGTAGGTGGCGACATCGGGGGCCGCGGCGGACGGCTGATCGCCCTCCGGCCACGTCGCCAGGATCACCCGCCGAGCGCGTTTCAGGAACGGGATCGCCGCCTTCACGGCCTGAGCCGATTCGCGGGTGTCCTTCCAGGCGACGAGGACGGTGTCGCCGGTCGTCGCCGGCGCGCCGATGTAAGGAACGACCAGCGCCGGGCAGCCGCTGTCGATCACGACCGACTCGACGAGGCGCCGGGGCGTGCTGGTCTTGACCGACCGGTCCGGGTCTGGCTGCGCCAGGATCACGAGGTCGGCGGCCCAGGCGCTCAGCGCCAGGGCGCGTTCGGGCTCCAGGAAGCCGGCCTCCTTCCAGTGCAGGCGGCCGCCGATCGACTTCGCGGCCCGCTCGTAGCTGGCGCGCGCCTCCTGCAGGCGCCGCTCCTGCATCTGCAGCGCGATCGCTGCCGCTTCCGGGCTGAGCATCATGGCGAGGGGCTGCTCGGCCCAGACCGAGTCGACGGCGAAGAGCGTCGTCAGATCGGCGTCGAACGCGGAAGCGATGGAGGCGGCGTACCTCATGCGCCCTTCCCAGCGGGTGGCGGCATCGGCATGCAACAGGATCGAGCGGATGGCAGTCATGGTGAGCTCCTCGGTTTGCGCCGGTCTATGTCACTCTAGACAGCGATGACGCGGTCGGTCTTGACGGCCGTCAACCCCGCTTCCGGCAGCGGTACTCGGCCGCATGGTTACCGCATCGAGCCACCCGGGGCGTGCTCAACTACGCCCATGAACGTGCGTTCCGCCGCGCCCGCCCTTGGTGCCGCCATGCTGTTCGGCGCCAGTACCCCTTTGGCGAAACTGCTCGTCGGCGACATGGGACCGCTCCTCTTGGCTGGACTGCTCTACCTGGGCAGCGGACTGGGCCTGGGCGCGCTCCTCCTGGTGCGACGTCTCAGGGATCCGCAGGCCGCAAGAGAAATGCGGGTCCCGCGAAGGGAGTTGCCGTGGCTGCTGGGTGCCATCCTCTTCGGCGGCGCCCTCGGGCCGGCGCTGCTGATGTGGGGCCTGGCGCAGACCGACGGCGCGACCGCGTCGCTGCTCCTGAACGTCGAAGGCGTGCTCACCGCGGCCCTGGCGTGGCTCGTGTTCAAGGAGAACGCCGATCGTCGGATCGTCCTCGGCATGCTGGCCATCGTCGCCGGCGGCGTCCTGTTGTCGTGGCAGCCGGGAGCGACGAGCTCGTCTGCCGGCGCCCTGTTCATCCTGGCCGCGTGCCTCTGCTGGGCCATCGACAACAACCTGACGCGCAAGGTCTCGACGAACGACGCGATGCTCGTCGCCTGCGTCAAGGGACTCGTCGCGGGCGGTTGCAACACGGCCTTGGCGTGGGCCGCCGGAGCGGCGCTGCCGGGAGCGCCCGCGGTGGCTTCGAGCCTGCTGGTCGGCTTCTTCGGCTACGGCTTGAGCCTGACGCTGTTCGTGATCGGACTTCGCGGCCTCGGCGCCGCTCGCACGGGAGCCTATTTTTCGGTGGCGCCGCTGTTCGGTGTGGCCATCTCCCTGGCCCTCTGGCCCCGCGTTCCGGAACCGTTGTTCTGGGCGGCTGCAGGACTGATGGCTCTGGGCGTGTGGCTGCACGTTCGCGAGCGACACCAGCACGAGCATACCCACGAGCCGCTCGAGCATTCGCATCGTCATCGTCACGACGAGCATCATCGGCACCCGCACGCCTTCGAGTGGAGCGGCGATGAACCGCATGCGCATGCGCATCGCCACGCGGTCCTGACGCACAAGCATCCGCACTATCCGGATATCCATCACCGTCACTTGCATCCGCACTAGGCGATGCCTTCGCGCCTTCCTGGCGGAGCCCGTGGCGCACCGGCAGCGCGCGTGGACGGCACAAGCTAGCCTAGGCGCATGGACTCCCTCGTCGCCGCCGCCTCCCGCGCCCTTGCCGCCGGCGATGCGCTCGGCGCCCTCAAGCGCGTGGCCCTGCGCGACGACCCGCCGGCCCTCGCCTTGCGCGGCATCGCCATGGCCCAGCTCGGCGAGCATCCGCGGGCGCGCGAGCTGCTGCGGCGGGCCGCGCGCGGCTTCGGCACGCACGAGGAGATGGCGCGCGCCCGCTGCGTTGTCGCCGAGGCCGAGGTGGCGCTCGCGATGCGCGATCTCGGCGGCTCGCCGCGCGCGCTGGCGGCGGCAGCGGCCGCGCTCGACGCGCGCGCCGACCATGCGAATGCGCTGCAGGCGCGGCTCATCGCCGCCCGCCGGCTGCTTCTGCTCGGCCGCCTCGACGAGACCGCGCTGGCGCTCGCGGCGCTCGAGGCGGCGTCCGCGGCGCTCGAGGGACGCGCGCTGCCGCCCTCGCTGGCGGCGGTGATCGCGCTGGCCTCGGCCGAGCTGGCCTTGCGGTCGCTCCGGATCGATGCCGCCCGGGCCGCGCTCGCTCGCGCCCACGAGGCCGCCGAGCGCGCCCGGGTGCCCGCCCTGCAGGCCGAGGTCGACGAGGCGCAGGCCGCCTTGCAGCGACCCGCCGCCCGTCGTCTCGCCGCGGGCCGGGAACAGACGCTCCGGCTCGACGAGGTCGCCAGCCTGCTGGCCTCCGACGCCTTGCTGCTCGATGCCTGCCGCCGCGGCCTGCGCGCCGGCCAGACCTGGCTGCCGCTGGCGCGCCGCCCGGTGCTGTTCGCCCTGGCGCGTGCGCTCGCCGAGGCGTGGCCGGGCGACGTCGAGCGCGAGGCCCTGATCGCGCACGCCTTTCGCACCCGCCACCCCGACGAGACGCATCGCGCCCGCCTGCGGGTGGAGATCGGCCGCCTGCGCCGGATCGTCGCCCCGCTCGCCGGCATCGATGCGACCGCGCGCGGCTTCATGCTCCGGCCGCGCGAAGGACGCAGCGTCGCCGTGCTCGTGCCGCCGATCGACGGCGACGAGGCGTCGCTGGTGGCGCTGCTCGCCGACGGCGCGGCCTGGTCGACCTCGGCGCTCGCCCTCGCCCTCGGAGAGAGCCAGCGCACGGTGCAGCGCGCGCTCGTCGAGCTCGAGGGCGAAGGCCGGGTGCGTTCGATCGGGCGGGCGCGCGCGCAGCGCTGGCTGGCGCCGCCGCTGGCCGGTTTCACGACGATCTTGTTACTCCCCGCTTCGCTGCCGCTCGACTAGATTGCCTTCACCGCGCCGAACGGCGCATCCATGAAGACAGGAGCCGGCATGAGCCACCCCATCACCGCCGACAAGCACAAGGCCGACGTTCCCGTGCGGCCGGCCGAGATCGTTCGCGAATACGGGCCCTTTGCGGGCTCCAGCAAGGTCGGCGGCGTCAGCCACGATGGCCGCAACGTCTGGGCCGCGCTCGGCGCCTCGCTGGTCGCCTTCGACCCTGCGAGCGGCGAGACCACGCGCACCCTCGACCATGCCGCCGACGCCGGCACCGCCTTCGACGGCAAGCACCTCTGGCAGATCTCGGAGGCGCGCATCGACAAGATCGATCCCGCCACCGGCGAAGTGCTCGCCTCGATCCCCGCGCCCGGCCAGGGGTCCGACTCGGGCCTCGCCTGGGCCGAGGGGAGCCTGTGGGTCGGGCAGTACCGCAGCAAGCAGATCAAGCAGCTCGACCCGGCCACCGGCAAGGTGCTGCGCACGATCGACTCGAACCGCTTCGTCACCGGCGTGACCTGGGTCGAGGGCGAGCTCTGGCACGGCACCTGGGAGGGCGACGAGAGCGAGATCCGCCGCATCGACCCGAAGAGCGGCGCCGTGCTCGACCGCCTGGCGATGCCACCCGGCATCGGCGTCAGCGGGCTGGAGTCCGACGGCGCCGACCTGTTCTACGCCGGCGGCGGCAACAGCGGCAAGGTCCGCGCCGTGCGCCGTCCCAAGACCGCAAATTCGTGATCGACCACTACCGGAGCATCATCCTCATGAACACCACCATCGCCGAAGCCGCCGCTGCTGCGGCCACCGCCCCGAAGCACGCCGTCGTGCCTTCCGACCTCTGGGTCGCCGAGCGCAAGGCGCTGCTCGCCCGCGAGAAGGAGCTCGTCCACCTCCAGGACGAGATCGCCCGCGCCCGGCGCGAGCTGCCCTGGGAGCGCGTCGCCAAGGACTATGTCTTCGATGCGCCCGAAGGCCGGCGCTCGCTCGCCGACCTGTTCGAAGGCCGGCGCCAGCTGCTGGTGCAGCACTTCATGTTCGGCCCCGGCTGGGAGCACGGCTGCCCGAGCTGCTCGTACATGGCCGACCACACCGACGGCATGCTCGTGCACCTCGAGCACCGCGACGTCTCCTTCGCCGCCGTCTCGCGCGCGCCGCTGGCCGCGCTCGAGCGCTTCAGGCAGCGCATGGGCTGGAAGTTCCGCTGGGTCTCGTCGGCGGGCAACGACTTCAACCGCGACTTCCACGTCAGCTTCGCGCCGGAGGATCGCGTCGAGGGCGCGGTCTACTACAACTACGGCCTGACCCGCTTCCCGAACACGGAGGCCCCGGGCGTCAGCGTCTTCTGCAAGGACGATGCGGGCGAGGTCTTCCACACCTATTCCACGTTCGGCCGCGGCGTCGAGGTGATGATGGGCACGTATCGCCTGCTCGACCTCGTGCCCGAGGGCCGCGGCGAGCGCGACGTGCCCAACAAGATGGAATGGGTGCGGCACCACGACCGCTACGAGCCGCAGCCTGCCAAGGCGGCGCCTGCTGCCGGCGCGTGCTGCGGCGCGGCGGCCTGAGCCCGGGCTCCCGATCCGGACGATCGCGGCCATGGGAGAGCAATGGCCTTGGCTGGCGATCGCCGGCCTCGGCGCCCTGCACGGCCTGAGCCCGGCCAACGGCTGGGCCGTCGCGGCGGCCTGCGGCCTGCGGACCCGAAACGGGGCTGATGCGCGGCGGGCCCTGTGGCCCATCGGTCTCGGCCAGGTCGCGTCGATCGGCGTGCTGGTCTGCGCCTTGTCGCTGGGAAGCTCGGTCGATCGCGGACTGATGCGCGACCTGGCCGGGACGCTGCTGGTCGCGGCCGCGGGATGGTGGTGCTGGCGGCGTCGATCCGTTCGGCCGAGCATCCGATCCGCGACGGCGGCCGGACAGGCAGGCATCGCCCTGTGGTCGTTCCTGCTGGCCTCGGCTCAGGGCGCCGGGTTGATGCTCATCCCGACGCTCGGTCCGCTCTGCGCCCCCGGGGCACCCGTGCGCGAACTCGTCTCGGGCGCACTGGCCACGGCGCTCGCGGCCGTCGTCGTTCACACCGCCGCGATGCTGCTCACGACCGGGCTGCTCGCCTCGGCCGTCGTCGCGGCCCAAAGCAAGTTTTTTCTCGGAGAAGGAAGATGAGCGAGCCCTACACCGGCGGCTGCGCCTGCGGCGCGATCCGCTTCGAGATCGCCGGCGAACCGCTGTTTCAGAACGACTGCCAGTGTCGCGACTGCCAGCAGATGAGCGGCACGGGGCACGGGTCCTATCTGACCTTCCTGCGCAAAGACGTGAAGCAGAGCGGCGAAGCCAAGCCCTGGAACCTCGTCGGCGACAGCGGCAAGGTCAAGACCCGCGCCTTCTGCCCCGCCTGCGGCTCGCCGGTCTCCATGACGTTCTCGGCCGCGCCCGAGGTGTTCACCGTGCATGCGGCGAGCCTCGACGACCCCGGCCGCTACAAGCCGCAAGTGGTGACCTACGCGCTGCGCGGTCATGCCTGGGACGCCCTCGATCCCGCCTTGCCGAGATTCGACCGGATGCCGCCGTCCTGAGGACCTGCCCCGCCCCGATGTCGGCATACTCGCCGCACGACATCGAGAGGAGGCGAGCATGGCTTCACTGCGCCCGGCCCCACCCGCAGCCCGCATTCTTCGTGCCCTTTTCGCCGCCACCGCCGCCGCGCTGACGCTCTGCGCCTGCTCGTCGCCACCGGGCTCGACGCCGAGCGCCGCCGTCGATCCGGCTGCCGCCTGCAGCGCACTGTCCGCGCCGATTGCAGCCGCGGCCATCGGCCTGCCGACGCGCGGCGCGAGCATCGAGGTGACGACCTTCGTTCCCGCGAGCGCCGAGGCGCCGGTCAACCCGCTGCCGTTCGTGCCGCCGCCGCCCGAGGCGGTGATCGTGCCGGCGATGCCGGCGCACTGCCGCGTGGTCGGCCGGATCGCACCGCTGGACCCAGCGGCGCCGCCGATCCGCTTCCAGGTCAACTTGCCCGAGGGCTGGACGGGGCGCTACCTGCAGTTCGGCGGCGGCGGCTTCAACGGCATGCTCATCACCGGCCTAGCGCTGCCGCCTTCGGGGCGCATCGACCGCCCGGGGCCGCTGATGCGCGGCTTCGTCACCGCCGGCACCGACTCGGGCCATGCCAACGCGCCCGGCGTTCCCCTGCAGCAGTTCGCGATGAACGACGAGGCGCTCGAGAACTTCGCGCACGCGTCGTACAAGAAAGTGCATGACGTCGCCTTCGAGCTGATGAAGCGCCACTACGGCAAGGGCCCCGACAAGGCCTACTTCATGGGCAGCTCCGAGGGCGGCCGGGAAGGGCTGACGATGGCGCAGCGCTATCCGCGCGACTTCGACGGCATCTTCTCGCGCGTGCCGGTGATCGCCTGGACCGGCCTGCAGGCCGCGGGCACGCGCATGGGCACGACACAGATGGGCGCGGGCTGGCTCTCGCCCGCGCACGTGAAGGTGGTGCACGACGCGGTGCTGGCGCAGTGCGATCGCCTCGACGGGCTGGCCGACGGCGTCGTCGGCGACTACGAAGGCTGCCGGCGCGTCTTCGATCCGGCGCCGCTGCGCTGCGCCGCGGGCGCGACCGGCGGCTGCCTCGGCGACGCACAGCTCGAGGCGGTGCGCACGCTGCACGCGCCGTACGAGTCCGACGTCGTGCTCGCCAACGGCCTGCGCTCCTATCCCGGCTGGGGCTTCGGCGGCGAGGCGGCGAGCGGCGGCGGTCCGGTCGGCGGCTACGTGAGCTGGCAGACGGGCACCGCGCCGCAAGCGCTGCCGGCCGGTCCTGCGAGCAGCCGCGCCTGGCTCTACGGCAGCGGCGCGATCCAGTGGTTCTACCTGCGCGACGGCAATGCCGATCCGCGCGGCTTCAAGCCCACGGCGCACGCCGCCCAGGTGGCGCGCGTCTCCGCGCTGATGGACTCGACCGATCCCGACCTCGCGACGTTTGCCGATCGCGGCGGCAAGCTGGTCGTCAGCGAGCACATGGCCGACTACGCGCAGAGTCCGTACGCCGGCATCGCCTACTGGAAGAGCGTCGTCGAGCGGCTGGGCGCCGGGCGCACCGAGTCGTTCATGCGCCTCTACGTGACGCCGGGGGCCGACCACGTCGGCACCGGCGCGCCGACGATGGTCGACATGCTCGACGTGCTCGTCGCCTGGGTCGAGCGCGGCCAGCCGCCGGGCGACCTGGTGCAGGTGTCGTTGCAGAACGAGCCGCCGCACACGCAGACGGCGGGGCGGCCGATGTGCCGCTACCCGGCGTTCCCGCGCTACCTCGGCTCGGGCGACGCCGCGGCGCCGGCCTCGTTCGCCTGCGCCACGGGAAGCGGCGGCTGATCGCGCCGGAGGTTCATTCGATCACTTCGTCGGCGAGCAGCAGCACGCTCCGCGGCAAGGTCACACCCAGCGCCCGGGCGGCCTTCTGGTTGACGACCAGCTCGAACTTCGAGGGCTGCTCGATCGGAATGTCGGCCGGACGCTCGCCCTTGAGCAGGCGATCGGCGAGGATCGCTGCACGACGGTACAGGTCGAGGAAGTCGGGCCCGTAGGACATCAGTCCGCCCGTCTCGGTCTGCCGGCGCAAGGAGCTGAGCGCGGGCAGTCCCGCCTCCGTGAACAGCTTCCCCAGGCCGATCGAGGGGGCGTTGAGAACGGCGTCGCCCGGAGCGTACGCCGCATGGCAGCGCTCGCGCTGCGCGGCCCCGATGGCCGCGCCCACCGCCTCGGGAGAGCGCACCTCGAACACTCGCAGCTCGAGGCCGGATTGCTGCGCCGCAGCCGCCAGCGGCACCAGCAGGCTCTTGTTCGACGGGTTGTCGGGATTGACGAGGACGGCAATGCGCCTGGCGCCCGGGACGGCATCGCTCAACATCTGCAGTTGCTTGGCAGCGAAGTGCCCCGGCACGATCGGCGTGATGCCGGTGATGTTGCCGCCCGGTCTCGCCAGGCTGGCGGCCAGGCCCGCAGCGACCGGATCACCCACGCCGGTCATCACGATCGGAATC
>Ga0207701_10005137_pt1 | contig 13170 bp, 9 predicted proteins | sample KBSSwiSSwithPhiX_FD_184294 | JGI IMG/M metagenome (GOLD analysis project Ga0207701, IMG submission 184294) | Switchgrass rhizosphere bulk soil microbial communities from Kellogg Biological Station, Michigan, USA, with PhiX - S5 (SPAdes) (version 2) | ecosystem: Environmental > Terrestrial > Soil... | reverse complement strand
AGACTGGACGCCGCTGGGAGGGCAAGTATCGTCAAAGATGATCAAGCGTCCCGCCTTGCGACAACAAATTGTTCATCGTAGTTTGCGACATTGTCCGATGACGATATCGCACTCTCGTAGACGAACTACAGTCGAGTTACCTGCAGTCCGGCCAGAGGGGCGCTCACGGCGCAAGGGGGAACTGACATGCCCAAGAAATACGGATTTGTTTTCACAGATCAAACTGCAGGTCTCGACTACAACCCTGATGAGCTGATTTTCCAACCGCAGGGCGACCCCGTCAGCACCGGGAACTCGTTCATCCCGACCCCTGGCTTCCATGTAGCGCCTGTCTCCGGTCTCCAGGCACTACACGCCGAGGGGAGTATCCCGCCAATAGCTGACTTCCTGCCACTCGCTGGCACCGTGTCGTCAGCTGCGTCTCATGGCCTGGGGAACGACATCACTCTCTTCGACGCCGCATCTTTTGCGAAGGGTGGGAGTGGTGCGGGTGGCGGCGGCACCGGCGGAAGCGGAGGTGGAGGCGGTATTATTTCGCAGTATCTCAGCGGCTCAATAAATGGCGATGCCGGATATGACATCTGGATCGAATTCAAGGGCACCGGTTGGACCACCGAGCTTCAGAAGGCCTTTATCAACGCAGCGGACTATTTAACGACGGTTGTTACAGATGACATCGGCGGCGGTGGGATCTATCGGGGCAAAATAATCGACGACCTCTACGTCACGGCTGAGCTGAAAGCGATCGACGGACCGGGCGGGGTACTCGGTCAGGCGGGTCCTACTGCGCTCTGGAGTGCGAATGATTTGACGGCGACTGGACAGATGCAGTTCGACGTCGCAGATGCACTTAAATATTCGAACCTTGGGCTTTGGGACGAAATCGTCACCCACGAATTCATGCATGTCCTTGGATTCGGTTCGCTCTGGAACTACGGCAGTCATTCTCTGGTCTCCGGTACCGCGTACACGGGTGCACAGGGCTTAACGGCCTATCAGTCGACCCATCCAGGTGCAGCATTCATTCCGGTTGAGGATGGAGGCGGTTCGGGCACCGCTGGTGCTCATTGGGATGAGCAGGCGCTCGGTAGCGAACTAATGACCGGCTATATCAATGCGGACTCCAATTATCTGTCGAATTATAGCGTCATGTCGCTGGCCGATCTTGGGTACCATATCGATTACCGGGACTACCCATACGATGGCTGGCCCATCGCGTAGGAGTGGGTTAGGTGCCAACCTGTTGGTTCTCGCTCGAAGAGCAAGCGGCCCGGCAAGCGTGGCATCTGCGATGATTGTCGCTGACGGGATCTGACGCGCAATCCGGACCGAATTCGACGATTGAGAGGGCGCGACCAAACAACGTCCTCACCAGGCTCGACGAGACCAGGACGGAGACTGAAGGCGTGGTCAATTCGCATGGCCGTTTCGTCTGGTACGAACTGGTCACGACGGACGTCAAGGCGGCCACGGCCTTCTACAGCAAGGTCATGGGCTGGGGCGCGTGGGACGCGTCGGTGCCCGGAAAGGCCTGTATCCTGTTCGGCGATGGAAAGGGCTCGATCAGCGCGCTGACGGAGCTGCAGGACGACGCCAGGCAAATGGGAGCCAGGCCGAGCTGGATCGGCTATGTCGGGGTCGATGACGTGGACGCGACCGCCGCGGCGGTCACGCGCCTTGGCGGAGCCGTGCATGTCCCGCCGACGGACGCTTCCGACATCAGCCGCTTTTCAGTGTTCACCGATCCGCAGACCGCAAGGCTCGCGCTGTTCAAGTGGCGCAGGCCCGGCCAGCAGCTGCCCGCGCCGGACGCGCCGGGCCGCGTTGGCTGGCGCGAACTGCTCGCCGCCGACTGGGAGCAGGCCTGGGCCTTCTACGGCGACCTTTTCGGCTGGCAGAAATTGGATGCCGAAATCAGCGAGACCGGCACGTACCAACCCTTCTCGGCCGGAGGGCAGATGATCGGCGGCATGTTCACCAAGCACCGGACGATCCCGGCTCCCTTCTGGCTCTACTATTTCAACACCGGCGACATCGACGCGACGGCGCAGCGCGTCAAGGCGGGCGGCGGCCACATCCTGGAGGGTCCGACCGAGTCGCCGGCAGGCAGCTGGATCATCCGATGCACGGACCCGCAGGGTGCGGTATTCGCGTTGGAAGGAACGCGGAGAGGCCGCCCGGTCGGATATTTCGCGCGCGCCGCATCGCGCGGTTCTTCCGGCGCGCCAAGCCGGAGGTAGTTCTTGTAAGGCGGATCACGCGCCGGTCAGCCGGAAGCCCCTGGTTGCGTACCGCGACCAAGCGCAAACTGGCCGACCGGACCTTCGACGTGGAATTCGATCCCGGTCATTTTCGCGAACTGATCGATACTGGTGCTTCCGATCGCGCAGCCGCCAAGTCCCATGTCGGTTGCCATCAAATAGAGCGTCTGGATCAATACGCCGACGTCCTTCAGGATGAGCGCATAGGCGAGCGAGCTGTACTTCCACGAAATTCGGCCGAAGCGCGCCGCGATGGTGATGACGATTTGCGGCACAGCGGGCGCGTCCATGGCAAAGCGGGCTTCCGCCAACACCGCATCGAGGTCCTGCGTGCGCACGTCGATCGGCACTAAAGCGTGTCCGTCGGCATCGTAGTGATAGAACCCGCGGGCAAGCCCGTCGCATCGGTCGACGCCGAGATAAAGCTCGAGCTCGTAAGCGGCGCCCCCCGCCGGATACGGCCGGGCCGCATACTCGACCACAGGACCGCCGTCGGGGTCGATCCTGCTGGTCCATTTCGTGACGACACGCGCGGTGCTGTCGAGAAACCGCGCAAGCTCGGCGAGCGTGATCGGTCGCTGGTGATCGAAGCTGCGAACCGAATGACGGTCACGCAACAGCCTTGCGGTCGGCGAATTGGCCTCCGCATGCGCGGGCGAAAGCTCGCGCAGATCGATCGCCTTTCCGGGCCAGCGGCGCCGCACCGCCGGGAGCGGGGGGCTGACGCCCGCATAGGGAAAAGTTCCGCCGAGCGGGTTGGCGTGCCGGCCTGGCGTGCTGCGCGCGTGGAACAGCAGATCGTGGAAGTCCCAAAGCACGAGGTCTTGATCGCCCTCGACGCGCCGGAGGTTGCCATCCCCGGCGCCATCGACCTTGAAAAGGATCTGGCAATCCGCCAGCAGCGCGAGAAGCTCAATTCCGGGTCCATCCTGCCGCAGTTGTCCGACCTGTTGCGGCGTGGAGAGTGCGGCGAGCGCGGCCGCGATCTTCGGCTCGCAAATCCGAAACAACGCTCCGGCGCGCGGCGATTCCAGCACCATCTCGTTGCCGCGCCGCCGCAGATACGCGAACCGCGAGAGCACCAGAACCTCGGCATTGCGCAGCGCCGTCGTTTGCGGCCAGTAGTCGGCAACCTGCGGCTCGATGACGACTTCGTCCTTGCGCGACCGCTGGACCGGATATTCCAGCAGACCGAGCCGGGCCAATCGCCGGACCAACCGTTCGGTCTCCTTCGTGGTCCGGCCGCGGGATTGCAACGAGGCGAGAGGGAGACCCGTGCGCAGCTCTTGCGCGCGATCCGCCGCCGCGGCGCTGAGCGGTCCGAGGTTGATCGAATAGCCATCGTCGAAACGCGCGACGATCCTTTCGTCGGTATACACGAGCGTGACGCGCTCGCTCAGCCGGGCGGAAATGATCTGCGGCGTCGCGCGTCGCCCTCGCTTTGCGGGTGCAGCGCGCACACCGCCCTCAGGTGTGAGGGTGAATCGGATTGAGCTCGCTTTCCGGCGTCGGCCGGTCGAGCCATCCGAGCTTGACCGGAACGTCATAGAGCCGGCCCGGCGCGAAACGGCGATAGAAATGCCGCATCCCGGGAACGATCACGCGCGCGACCGGGACGCCGATGTCGGGGCGCGTCTGATCGAGCACGAGGAAATCGAGGCCTGCTTTCCGGGCGACGTTCACGCAGGCCGCCACCTGCTCGCGCGTGTCGAGGCGGCTGAACGCCGAGCCGGAGCCGGGCTGCACCGGCGGCGCGCCGTTCGGCGTCAGATAAGGATGCTCCTGCAGCCGCAGCGGCGTGGTGCCGTCGAGGCTCGATTTGTCGCCGTCGCCGCCGCCCATGAGACCGATGGACAGGAACTGGTTCAGCTCGGTGATCGCGCGCAACAGCGCAATGCGCGAATCGAAATGCGAGCCAGACCCGAACTCGACATTCTCGTTCCCGTTATCCACCCAGTGCGCCATCGCCACATAGCTCGGAATCCCCAGATCGCTGGTGATGTCGATTACCCAAAGCCGGCGCCCGTTTTCGGCCAGCATCGTTCGCAGGTCGCGGATGTAGGAATCCTCGATTGCGTCGAGGTCCACTCCGGTCCGCTGCGAGCGATTGTACCACCAGATCGCGTATGAATCGCGCTCGACCAGCTCGAGGAAGCCCTGGACGATCGCCTCCGCGAGCGTGTTGCCGGCGGCGCAGCCGTTGGAATCCGCGTTGATCGCACCGGGGCCGCGATAGAAGAAATACAGCAGGCTGGTCGGCAGATATCTGAAGCGCTGGTCGCGCAGCGACCATACCGGCGACCAGTCGATCCTGGCCGATCGATCGAACAGAGCCGGCAGCGTCCGTGCCTCGATCGGGTTGGTGATGGACGCGGGATCCTGCCCGTACTGCGCGTCGCTGAACAGCATGACGTCGTTCGGCGCGATGGCATCGCCCGACGGAAAGTCCGTGAATCGCCGGGTGCCCCTGATTTCGTCACCCTGAAAGATCCCGGAATAGCGCTCCATCGCCTCCATCAGCGCGCTGGCCTCGCCCTGCTCGGCATTGCTGCCTTTGCCCCAACTGCCGCCGCTCAGTCCTTCCCGGAGCTCGTCGACCGTCCTGGCCGGCGCGGAAAAATTATGCGCCGCATAATAGTTGGTATTCATCGGCACGTCGGCTTCGACCGGTTCGAGCACCGAAATCACGCCGGTGAGCGGGCTGACCTGATTGCGGAAACGCGCCACCGTGTCGCGCGGCGAAACCGTCCGGTATCCTCCGCTGGTCATGATCAGCTTGCTGCCGCCGCCAAGCTCGATCGGCACCGGCGCGCGGCGCGGGTCGCGCAGCTTCTTGCGGCCGCAGCTCGGACATTGCGGACGAGGGGCCACGTAGTGCTTGGCGATACTCGCGCCGAGCAGATCGAGGCTGATGATGTGATCGCTCAATTCCGTGGCAAAGCCGGTGGCGATGGCTTTCGCGATTTCGACGGCTGCAAGCTGGATACCATTCTGTCCGAACGGGTTGTGGGCGAGCGGCGAAACCGCAACGCAGCGGGCCTGGCTGCGGTCGAGCATCCCCTTGATCTCGCGGTTGCGGCGCATGCGGTCGGAAAGACAGGTCCAGCAGGCGCTCTCGCCCGGGCTGAACAGCGGTCCTACCAGGGGGAAAATGCCGGAGGGTTGGACCAGCAGCCAGGGCGTCCGGTCGGAGAGATGCTGCTGGTTGCGTTCGGCCAGGCGTGCGTCGAGATAATCGCTCACCAGCGTGACGGTCAGATCGCCTGAGCGCTTGACGACACGAACGCCGAGCCGGCTCAGCGCGGCGGCAAGCTCCTTTGCACCCTGCACGTCGATCGACTGGATGCGTACGCGGCACTGCTGGAGACTTTTCTGCACGGCCTGCGGCGACAGGCCGAGGCTTGCCCAATAGGCGGCCACCGCGCCCGCGGAGGAGCGTGAGGCCGGCAGGAGATAGCTGCGGTCGAGCAGTCGCGTCAGCGCTTCGTGGATCTTGTCCGTTGGAAAATGCGGCTTCAGGGCGCGAACGAGTTCGCCGCAGGTCCAACCGCCTTCACCGATTGCGGCTGCCAGCGCACAATAAAGCTCGCCGTGCAGGAAGAACTTCCGGTGCTCGGAATAGAGGCACACGGCATCGGGCGGCAGCAGATAGACGGTGAAATTCGGCGCGAACTGCGGAACGTCTTTGTTGTTGAACGCAGGGCTGTCCTTGCCTGTCTTGCGGTCGGCACGCGCGCCTCGACCTTTACCCCGACCAGTCCGGTTCGCCATTGGAAGCCGTGTTCTCCAGGTTGAGCGCCGTGGGTCGGTGCGCAGCGCGCTTCCGGGTCCAGGCATGTCACGATTGAGCACTGAGCCGGCCGCGATGCCGACCCTAGCGCATGAGCCCGAAAAGTGTGAAGCGGTTTTCGGACAAGATCATGCGCCAACAAAGAGTTAGAGCGGGATGACGATTCGAAGAAATGTCATCCCGCTCGAAGCCGCGCATCACGCGGTCCGAAAGCAAACGCGGCTCGCCCGGTCTCGTCAACCCATGGCGACCCGCGTCTGTCAACGCAATCGGAAAGCGCTCGAGCCTAGCAGATCTGGCAGGCGCCCCACGAGAGGCAGCAGCCGCAGCTGCAGCCGGCACAGAATGCCACTCCGCAGCCGGCGCATCGGCGGACCACGGCGCATCCTACGCCTACGCCGCACCGGCATCGGCCCGCGGCACATCCTCCGCCGCATCGGCCGGCGCAACCGCGCGCGGCACATCCTCCGCCGCATCGGCCGGCGCCTCCGCCGCATCGGCCGGCGCCTCCGCCGCATCGGCCGCCGCACCTTTGGGCGTACTGAACGCCGAGCCGGGATGACGCGGTGGCTTCCCGATCGTAGACGAAGAATTTCGACAGGCTGACGTCGGAAAGTTCTTCCTCACCGAGCGTGACTGTGGAAGGCAATGCGGTGCGTTTGGCCGATGTGTCGGCTGCCGGCGCAACTCCTGCCGATGCGCCACCCGCCATCGCCAAAGACATCCCTGCGGCTCCCCAAGCCGGCAAGGCGATCTTCCGACGGTTTCGCTTCGCAACTTGCTTCGCGCGTGCCATTGTCGACACTCCCTGTACCTGTGAGCAAATACCCAGTGGGTATCGCAACGTTAGCACTTTTTTTTCGGCCTTGCCTAGACGCAAGGCGCCCGGAACTCGACAGCCCGCCATCCACGTTGCGTCGGTTCCAACCCCGGTCCTGAACCATCGTTCACCGTCCCGCCGCCAGTACGTGACAGGGATCGGTCGCGGTCGCGACGAGAGCCAACGTGGCAATCACGATGATCGCGATGCGCCCCCGCGTCCGCTTTTTGGACGGGCAGAGTTTCTCGCCGTTGGCGGCAAACTCTCGTGCGAACCGTTCTGACAACAACACCACGCGGCCGCCAGGCTCGATGCGCCCATCGTGAGCCCTCAACGAATACTCCGATCAGCATGCGCGGCACACTCTCCGCCGCTCCTCGGCCCCTGTCCGCGCGGACGAGCGTCCATGCGACAAGCAGGCCCTCATCCCCACCATTCGCCACGTTGACCACCTTCCCGGAACCTGTTCTCTTTCCAGTCAAACCGGCCGGGCGAGCGCGCGAAACGCGGGCTCATGGGCGACCCCGAGCGCGGGTTCAAATCGAGGGGTCTTCACATGGACGAGCAAGCACTGCGTGGCCTTATCGCGGACGTGAAGCGGGGCAAGCTCTCGCGCCGCGCCTTCATCAACCGCATGATCGCCGTCGGGCTCACCGCGCCGTTCGCGGCGCAGATGCTCACCTATTCGGGCGTCGCCCGCGCGCAGACCAGGCCGGACTACAAGCCGACCAAGCGCGGTGGCGGCGGGCCGCTGAAAATTCTCTGGTGGCAGGGCGCCACCTTGCTCAATCCGCACTTTGCGGTCGGTACCAAGGACCAGGACGGCTCGCGCATCTTCTATGAGCCGCTCGCGAGCTGGGACCCGGAAGGCTTCATGTACCCGGTGCTCGCCGCCGAGGTCCCGGATCTGGAAAACGGCGGCCTCTCGAAGGACGGCAAGTCGGTGACATGGAAGCTCAAGCCGGGCGTGCAGTGGCACGACGGCAAGCCGTTCACCGCCGACGACGTCGTGTTCAACTGGGAATATGCCAAGGACCCGGCGACCGCCGCCGTCACCAGCGGCACCTATCAGGACATCAAGGTCGAGAAGGTCGACGACCTCACCGTGCGCGTGCTGTTCCCGAAGCCGACGCCGTTCTGGGCCGACGCCTTCGTCGGCGTGCGCGGCATGATCATCCCCAAGCACCTGTTCGCCGACTTCAGCGGCGCCAAGTCGCGCGACGCGCCGACCAACCTGAAGCCGGTCGGCACCGGCCCGTACAAGTTCATCGACTTCAAGCCGGGCGACATGGTGCGCGGCGAGCTCAACACCAACTATCACGCGGCAAACCGTCCGCACTTCGACACGATCGAGATGAAGGGCGGCGGCGATGCGGTCTCGGCTGCGCGCGCGGTGCTGCAGACCGGCGAATACGATTACGCCTGGAACCTGCAGGTCGAGGATGAAATCCTGCTGCGGCTGGAAAAGGGCGGCAAGGGCGCGACGCTGATCGCGCCCGGCGGCAACATCGAGCACATCCAGCTCAACTCGACCGACCCGTGGACGGAGGTGGACGGCGAGCGGTCCAGCATGAAGAGCAAGCACCCGACGCTGACCGACAAGGCGGTGCGCCGGGCGCTCGGTCTGCTGATCGACCGCAAATCGGTCGAGGATCACATCTACGGCCGCACCGGGATCGCGACCGGCAACTTCGTCAACAACCCGAAGCGCTTCGTCTCGACCAACACGAAGTGGGAATTCAACATCGACAAGGCGAACCAGATCCTGGAAGAGGCCGGCTGGAAGAAGGGCCCGGACGGCATTCGCGCCAAGGACGGCAAGAAGCTGAAGTTCGTCTACCAGACCTCGATCAACACGCCGCGCCAGAAGAACCAGGCGATCGTGAAGCAGGCGGCGCAGAAGGCCGGCATCGACATGGAGCTGAAGTCGGTGACGGCGTCGGTATTCTTCTCGTCCGACGTCGCCAATCCGGACACCTACCCGCACTTCTACTGCGACATCCAGATGTACACGACGACGATGTCGCAGCCCGACCCGTGGATCTTCCTCAACCAGTTCGTCTCGTGGGAAGTCGCCACCAAGGAGAACAAGTGGCAGGGCCGCAACATCACGCGCTGGGTCAACAAGGAGGCCGACGAGGCCTACAAGGCCGCGGAAGGCGAACTCGATCCGGTGAAGCGTGCCGCGCTGCTGATCAAGGTCAATGATCTGGCCTGCAACGACCACGCGGTCATTCCGGTGGTCTACCGGCCGCGCGTTTCGGCAAGCAACACCAGGCTGAAAAACCAGGTCAGCGGCTGGGACAGCGACCTCGCCAACCTCTCGGACTGGTACAAGGACGCGTAACGTCGAGGTCCGCCGCGGCGGGATGGGATCATGGGACGCTACCTGCTGCGGCGCCTCCTGATTGCCATCCCGAGTCTGCTCGGCATCAGCGTCGTGCTGTTCACCGTGCTGGCGCTCGCGCCGGGCGATCCGTTCGGTGAGCTCGCCACCAATCCGTCGATCCCGCCGGAAGTGCGCATGGCGCTGCGCGAGAAGTTCGGCATCGACGATCCGGTCGCGATCCGCTACGTGCGCTGGATCACCGCGATGCTGCAGGGCGACTGGGGCTTCTCGTTCGCGAGCCGCATCAACGTCGACACGCTGATCCTGCAGCGCCTGCCGGCGACCCTGTTCGTGATCGGCTCCGCGCAGGTGCTCGCGCTGATGATCGCCATTCCGGTCGGCGTCTACGCGGCGACCAGGCCCTATTCGCTGTTCGACCAGATCTCGAGCACGCTTGCCTTCGTCGGCTTCTCGCTGCCGACCTTCTTCACCGGGCTGCTGCTGATCCTCATTTTCAGCGTGCAGCTCGACTGGCTGCCGTTCGTCTATCGCGCCGACATCGATGCCGCGGGCTGGCGCTGGTACTGGGAGCATTTTCGCCAGGCCGTCATGCCGATCACGGTGCTCGGGCTGTTCCTCGGCGCCTCGATGACGCGTTACGTGCGCTCGGCCGTGCTCGACGTGATCCGTCTCGACTACGTGACCACGGCGCGCGCCAAGGGGCTCGGCGAGCGCGTCGTGATCGTCAAGCATGTGGTGCGCAACGCGCTGATCCCGGTCGTGACCCTGGTCGCGCTGCAAATGCCGGCGATCTTCGGCGGTGCGATCGTGACCGAACAGATCTTCCGCATTCCCGGCATCGGCTCGCTGCTGATCAGCGCGATCCTCGCCAACGATACGCCGGTGATCATGGCGGTGACCTTCGTGTTCGCCTGCCTCGTCGTGTTCTTCAACCTGATCGCGGACGTCCTGTATGGATGGCTCGACCCTCGCATCACGCTCGCCTGACATGGTCGAGCCGCAGCGCGCCGCACGGCAGTTCTCGCCATGGCTCGACGCGTGGCGGCGCTTCCGCCGGCACCGGCTGGCGGTCGCGAGCGCCGTCATTCTGGTCGCGATGATCCTCTCGATCCTGTTCGCGCCGCTGATCTGGAAGGTCGCGATCAACGACATCGATTTCACCGCGCGCATGCAAACGCCCTCGTGGCAGCACCCGTTCGGCACCGACGATCTCGGGCAGGACCTGCTCGCGCGCATGCTCTACGGCGGGCGCATCTCGCTCGCGGTGGGCTTGTCCGCGATGGTGGTCGCGTTGACCGTCGGCACCATCATCGGCGCGGTCGCCGGCATGTCGCGGCGCTGGGTCGGGCCGGCGCTGATGTGGCTCACCGACCTGTTCCTCTCGCTCCCTGCCCTGCCGCTGTTGCTGCTGGTGATCTACCTGTTCCGCGATGCGCTCAAGGCCGCGTTCGGGCCGGAAGGCGGCGTGTTTGTCATGATCGTCGTCGTCATCGGGGGCTTGCGCTGGATGCCCGTCGCGCGGCTGGTGCGCGCGCAGTTCCTCTCGTTGCGCGAGAAGGAATTCGTCGAGGCGGCACGCGCGCTCGGCGCCAGCAAAGTGCGGCAGGTGGTGCGCCACATCCTGCCGAACGCGCTCGGGCCGGTGATCGTCGCCGCCACGATCGATGTCGCGGCCGCGATCATCGCGGAGTCGACGCTGTCGTTCCTCGGCCTCGGCTTTCCGCCCGACATCCCGACCTGGGGCCGCATCCTTTACGATGCGAAGGACTATCTCGACATCGCGCCGCACTGGGCGCTGTTTCCCGGCGCCGCGATCTTCCTCACCGTGCTGTCCATCAATTTCATCGGCGACGGTCTGCGCGACGCGCTCGATCCGCGCAGGGTGATGTAATGGCCGAGCCGTTGCTCGAGATCCGCGGATTGAAGACGCATTTCGCGACCGAAGACGGGATTGTGCAGGCGGTCGACGGCGTCGATATCTCGATCGCGCGCGGCGAAACGCTCGGCGTGGTCGGCGAGTCCGGCTGCGGCAAGACGGTGACGGCGCTCTCGGTCCTCAAGCTGATCGCGATGCCGCCGGGCAGGATCGTCGCCGGGCAGATCCTCTATCAGGGCCGCGACCTCGCGCCGCTCAGCACAGCTGAGATGGATCGCATCCGCGCCAAGGACATCGCGATGGTGTTCCAGGAGCCGATGACCTCGCTCAATCCGGTCTACACCATCGGCGAGCAGATCGCCGAGGTGCTGCGCCGGCATGAAGGACTTTCACGCAAGGCGGCGCTCGAGCGGACCATCGAGATGCTCCGCCTGGTGCAAATCCCCAATCCGGACAAGCGCGTGCACGACTATCCGCATCAGTTTTCCGGCGGCATGCGCCAGCGGGTCATGATCGCGATGGCGCTGTCGTGCAGCCCGAAATTGCTGATCGCCGACGAGCCGACCACCGCGCTCGACGTGACCATCCAGGCGCAGATCCTCGAATTGCTGCAGGAGATGAAATCGCGCTTCGGCATGGCGATCATGCTGATCACCCACGCGATGGGCGTGGTGGCCGAGACCGCGCAGCGCGTCGTCGTCATGTATGCCGGCAAGGTGATCGAGGAAGCGCCGGTCGAGGCGTTGTTCGCCGATCCCAAGCATCCCTACACGCAAGGCCTGATCCGCTCGATCCCGCGCATCGATACGGCGGCAACGCGCAAAGCGCGGCTCGAGGCCATTCCGGGTGTGGTGCCGAGCCTGCTGAAGCCGCCGCCGGGCTGCCGCTTCGCGGCGCGCTGCAAGCACGCGATGCCGAGGTGCCGCGATGCGGTCCCGCCCCTGCTCGACGTCGGCGGCGGCCACAAGGTCGCCTGCGTTCTTTATCAGCCGGAGATGGCCGCATGAGCGAGCCACTTCTGCGCGTCAAGGACTTGACCAAGAACTTCAAGGTCGGCGGCGGATTCCTGTCGCGCAATGCCGCACTGGTTCACGCGGTCGACAACGTGAGCTTCGACATCCAGTCGGGCGAAACGCTCGGGCTGGTCGGGGAATCCGGCTCGGGAAAATCCACCACCGGCCGATGCATCCTGCGCCTGATCGAGCCGACCGGCGGCGAGGTCTGGTTCGAAGGCCGCAACGTGGCGGAACTCAGCGCGGCCGCTTTCCGTTCGCTCAGCCGCGACATGCAGATCATTTTCCAGGACCCGTTTGCATCGCTCAATCCGCGCATGACGGTCGGCGCGATCATCGGCGAGGCGCTGACCATCCACGGACTCGCGTCGTCGAAGCAGGCCTATGCCGATCGCGTCGCGCAACTGCTCGAAACCGTCGGGCTCCAGCCCGACCACATGCGCCGTTATCCGCACGAATTCTCCGGCGGACAGCGCCAGCGCATCGGCATAGCGCGCGCGCTCGCGGTCGAGCCGAAGCTGATCGTGTGCGATGAGCCGGTATCGGCCCTCGACGTGTCGATCCAGGCGCAGGTCATCAATCTGCTGGAAGACCTGCAGGCGAAGTTCGGTCTCACCTACCTGTTCATCGCGCACGATCTCTCCGTGGTCGAACACATCAGCCGGCGCGTCGCCGTGATGTATCTGGGACGCATCGTGGAGATCGCCTCGGCGCACGACCTTTATGCGAGGCCGCTGCATCCCTACACCGAGGCATTGCTCTCCGCCGTTCCGGTCACCGACCCAAAGGCGCGGCGCAAACGCATCGTGCTGCAAGGCGAAGTGCCGAGCCCGATCAATCCGCCGAGCGGCTGCCACTTCCACACCCGCTGCCCGATCCGCCAGCTGCCGCTGTGTTCGGCCGAGGTGCCGCCGCTCGAGCAAAAGCGCGACGGCCACTGGGCCGCATGTCACTTGCGCAGCTAGAGCATGATCCCGAAAAGTGGACACCGGTTTTCGGAAAAGATCATGCTCCACCAATAGCCTAAAGCGAGATGACGATTCAAAGAAAAGTCATCTCG
>Ga0207701_10005136_pt1 | contig 13171 bp, 13 predicted proteins | sample KBSSwiSSwithPhiX_FD_184294 | JGI IMG/M metagenome (GOLD analysis project Ga0207701, IMG submission 184294) | Switchgrass rhizosphere bulk soil microbial communities from Kellogg Biological Station, Michigan, USA, with PhiX - S5 (SPAdes) (version 2) | ecosystem: Environmental > Terrestrial >... | reverse complement strand
CGGGTCGTACGGAACCCGGGCGATACTGGTTTACATGCGGCGACATCCTGAGCACGTGCGCAGCGCGATCCTGGTGGCCGTCGCCCCGACTGATTTGAAAATGCCGTTACACCATTCCGAGTCCGCAGCGCGCGCAATAGATCTGCTGTTGGGCGAATGCGAACGAGACGCGAGATGTAGCACAACTTTCCCGCAAATTCGCGATGACTGGAAAAACGTGCTGGAGCAGCTGGAGAAACAGCCGGCGCGCGTGGAATATTCTCCGCCCGGCAAGTCTGCGGCGACAACCCTCGAAATTCACCGCGGAGTGTTTGCGGAAAAAATCAGGACCTGGATGTACGACCGCGACAAGGCGGCGCGGATTCCCTTGATTGTTCATCATGCGGCAGATGGCGATTTCGCGCCGTTTCTTCAGCAAGCAGTTGCCCCTTCCATCCCTGATTTCGTGGCGGACGGAATGTATTTGTCGGTGACGTGCGCCGAAGACGTCCCATTTATTGATCAAGAGGAGGCGACCAAGCTGACCGCGGGTAATCCGTTCGGAAACTATCGCGTGTTCCAGCAAACGCGCGCCTGCGGGATGTGGCCGCGTGGTGAGATTCCAGCCGATTTTCTCGAACCTGTTCACTCCGACGCGCCGGTGTTGATTTTTTCCGGCAACGTGGACCCGGTCACACCGCCAAAGTACGGTGAACAGGTTGCCCGGTATTTGCCGAACAGCCGACACGTCGTTATTCCCGAGGCCGCCCATGGCGTTGACGGTCTGACAAACCCTGACTGTTTTGATCGGATCGCGATCGAGTTTCTGGATAAAGGGGACGCGAAAAATCTCGATGTGAGCTGCGTGGAGCGAATGGCGCCCCCGCCGTTCGCAACCAAGTAACGTCTGTAGCCAGCCGTACGGCGGGCGCTGACCGCAGCGGTAAGATTTAATCGCGCGGATGCCGGGGTCAACGCCCCCGGCTACAGCCCGCGCGCCAGTGGCGAAGCACCCGATGGCGAGAAGTGGCCGTAGCGTGATTACGAGTGGTCACGATTAATTCGCGGCGGCGCAACCTTGCAAGCGCGATTTGGATGGCGCTTTTGGAAAGGCCGGTCGCGTCGGCAAGCGTTCGCAAACTCGCGGCGACCGGTTTCCATTTCTTCCGCGCGGCCTGGCCGTAAAGGTACAGATAAACCAGATAAGCGGCAGGCTGTTGGTCGTGACCGATCAAATCGCGCATCAGGACGTCGAGAACGTAGTCGTCGATTCGCACGGTTTGTTTGAAGCGAGGCATGAACAAAAGATGAAGGCAGCAGGGAGCGGGCTGAAGTGAATTCTTCCGACGCTACTGGAGATTGCGTCTAAAGTCCGAGCTCTAGTTCACGCAATGTAGGCAGCCGCACAGCAACTTCTCCAAGAGCAAGAAAGCCGCCCCGGAGAACTCCGAAGCGGCTTTGACTTTGTTTTGTTAGGATATTCCCGAATTCGCCATCTCTTACTCCCAATCGCCCGTTGTGCGCAGGCTCTCAAAATTCTCGAGGAAGCTCGGCTCAACCGGTGTGCCATCTGCCTTCAGCGTAATAGCGAGGAACTGGTCGCGCGCGATCCCGCCATCGGTCGGGTCTTCGATCACCGGGCAGATTGCATAACGCAGCGGATCATTGTTCGGCCGCGTCGTGACAGTGATGTAACCCCGGCTCAGCAGGTTATCGATGTCGCTGGTGCTCGCGATGATGGGAGTACCATCGAGGGCCTTACCGTTTTCGCGGGCCAGTGATCTCAGGAATTGCTGACCCTCACTGGTGTTCAATGCCCTCGGTGTGAAATTTACCCACTTATGGATCCAGAGACCAAGCGGATCAGCTCCGAAGTAACCATGGCGCATATCGAGCACCGATGACTGGCGGAAGGTGAAGCCAATCGGATCCGTGCCTGCCTGCGGGAACAGATACTCCGTGAAGCTATCGGCGATCGCGCGCGCTTGCCGTCCGGCCGCGTTAGCCGTGAAAGCGTTAGCGCTGATCCCACCAAGAACCGTGAAGTAATTGATGTCGCCGCTGTGATCGTAGGCGGGGAGGGTCAGCAGGGCGCGCACGTTTCTTTGGAAAGGAAAGTTGGGCGTGTCGTTAACGGCGATCCCGGTGCCCGCTTGCATGCGTCCGCTGATCAGGGCCGGGTTGACCCCGTTCTGGAGGTAATAAGGGTCGGTGAAGTCATAGAGCCGATCCTCGACGTCGGCTTTGGTGAGCGACGGCACTGCAAACAATGCCATCACAATTAGTGTTATCAGGTTTTTCATGGCCCCCGATAAGCCAGCGCGCAAGTGGCCGCAGGTTGTTAAAGGTTTCGCAGTTGTAACCTTTAATTCTTCGTAAGCAGAGAGTTCGGCAGATTACCGCTATACCGATAAACGGACAGCGGTTTCTTACGAGAACTGCTGTTCGCATCTGGACGCGAAGAGATCGGTCACATTAGGTTCGGCGCATCATGATCAAGCAAATCAAATTCATCAGTATTCCCGTCGCCGATCAAAATCGCGCGCTCGATTTTTATACCGACAAACTTGGGTTCACTATCATCACCGATCAGCCCTTCGACGAGAAGCAGCGCTGGATCGAATTGCGAATTCCGAAAGCGGAGACGCGGGTGGTGTTGTTCACGCCGGAAGGCGAGGAAAAACGAATCGGCTCATTCATGAACATGTCGTACGTATGCGATAACATCGACAAGACATATGCCGAACTGCAGAAGCGCGGTGTGGAATTTGAAGGCCCGCCACAAACGCAACCCTGGGGCAGGTACGCCATGTTCAAGGACAGCGAAGGCAATCGGTTCGTTCTCTCATCGGACTGAAAAACCAATGGCGCATTGCAGCGGAGAGCGGCCGCCGATACAAATGCTGTCGTGCGCGCGACCAGGTTCGAGTTCGAAAAACGGTTTTGGATCATATGCTCGATTTATTTCGCGGGATTTTCCCTTTCTGTTTTTGACCAGACTTCGTTCATCGCCGCGCTGCGGCATTTGATTGCGCCATCGGTGATTCCAGGAAGCACGGAGGCTGAAGGGTTTGCTCGAATAGTAATCTTATTTGGTTCGCTGCTTGTTTTTCTCGCGGCAGCGCTACGCACCTGGGGCGCGGCGTATTTGCAAACCGCAGTTGTGCACGATACCGCTCAACATTCAGAAGCGCTCGTAGCGGACGGCCCTTTTCGCTACACGCGCAATCCGCTTTATCTGGCGAACCTTCCGATGGCGGCTGGAATCGGCGTTCTCGCGAGCAGATCGGGATTTGTTTTTCTGGTGCTGGCAAACTGGATTTTTGTTTATCGGCTGATTTCTCGCGAAGAGGAATCACTGCTGAAAACTCTAGGTGAATCGTATCGCGCCTATTGCCGGGCGGTTCCCCGTTTCTGGCCCGCGCTAAAACCGCGCGTTCCGTCCGGAAATCTCCGGCCGCAGTGGTCGCAGGCGTTCGGCGGCGAGAGTTTTGTGTGGGTATTTGGGCTGGCTGAATTGCTGGTCGCGATCACGCTGCGGCCACTGGCGGCGCTAATCGCATTTCCGCTGGGATTTCTGGCGCATTTTTTAATCACGCGACAGATCCAAAAACGGCGAAGCGCGTAGGGACCGACGCCGACCTTATGAAATGCAAAAGAGTCACGACATTGGCTGTCGTGACTCTCGCATAATAGGCGCTGTAGCCACGGCGCTGTGTCGCCGTGTTCTCGAAGGAGCAACAGCATCGCAGCGCCTCGACACAGCGAGGCGACTACAACATTTATAAACTGGTCGCGCTATTTCTTGCCTGCGCGGGTGTAGTTGATCTCCATCGTTTTCACTTCCTGGCCGCCACGGTTTTCGTACCATTCGAAGGTGTGATGGTTGTTGTCGGTGACCTTGATGACTTCGCGGATCTGCTGCTTCATGCCGGGAATGGCTTCGACCTCGCTGGTGTAGGTGAAGGTTTTGGTCGCGGGATCGTAAGAGCCTTCAGAGAACATGATGCCCGTGCCCATGTTATCGACCCAGCTGCCAACGAATTTCTTTTTCACATTGTCGTAGCCGTCGATTCCATGCCCTTTGAACGTCATCTCCTTTTTCTGACCATCCGGTCCGGGCATTTCCATTTTCCCGGTCACATCGAGTGTTGAATAACGGCCATCCATCATCGATTTCCTGACGGCAGTGCCCTTTGATTCTTGCGGCTTGGCGTTTGGATCCGGATTCATCCAGAACTTGATGGTGTAAGTCCAGTTGCCGTCGAGGTCGGTAAGAAGTTTGTGGTTTTCATTCAACTTCGACAGCTCCATCATTTGTTTCATCATCTCCTGCGGATCCGGCTGGCCGCTTGAAGCTGCCGAAGAGCCTGTAGAGGTAGCGGGCGATGAGGCGGTAGTTTGCGCAAACGAGGGAGCGGCGATCAGCGTCGCTAACAGAATTGTAGTCAGTGGGATAGATATTTTCATGGGCGGATTTTGCCAGTGCCGGGTGACAGGTGGCAAGTGACAAGTTCGAAAATCGACAAGTCAGGACTGTAGTGGCAGGCGTGTCGCCTGCTGCGCCAAAGTTAAATTCGCAGCTGACACAGCTGCCGCTACAGTTCGCCGACGATCTTTCGACGCTTATCGAACACACACGGTAAATGTCACACCCACCAAGCGAATATTCGCTTAACTTGACCTCCCCCTTTAAGATTTCTGAAGATGAAACGAGAAAATCCTACGATTGAAATTTGTCCGGGCATCACGCGCCGTACGATCGCACACGGGAAGAACATGTATCAGATGATGGCTACACTGGCCGCCGGGAGCATCATGCCTGCGCATTCGCATCCGCAGGAGCAGATCGTGCATATTCTCGAAGGCCAGATGCGACTCATTGTTGACGGCGTGCCGCACGAGCTTTCAACGGGCGATTCCTTTTACCTCGCCAGCAATGTTCCGCATGGCGTGGAAACCTTGTTGCCAACGCGCGTGCTCGATACATTTAGTCCGCCACGAAAGGATTATCTGGCGATCGACGAAAAGGTTCGCCACGGCGCGTTGTAAGTCCGGCCCGGATTGGCATCTTTGCCTCTGCGCATTGCTCCCAACAAATTTTTCCGAGCATCAATCCGCGGCTGACACTCCGCCTCTACACCCGCTTCGCGGAACGCTTGTTTCTATTTCTTTTCGCGATAGCACGCTTGTTTCTCGCTGTTGATCCGGCGCGCCCGGCGCTCGCGCTGGAGAAGCCGCGAACCATCGCTTCACGAATGAGCGCTGCTTCAGCCGGATCCGTGGCGTTGACCATTCGTTCTGCGAGTTGGGCCAATTCTTTGCCGGTCAGCCGTCGTTCAGCATCCAACTGATAAGCAAAACGGATCACACCCAACTGTTCTTTCCGGTCGAGCCGCTTGATCTCAACGATGATCTCGCTGGCAGTCATACAAAAAGTCTATTGCAGACAGCAAGAACAAGCAATCCGAAGCGAATGGCTACTTCCGCTGATCGATAAAGATTTCCCAGCGCTTTACGCTTTCCAGTTTCAGGATGCCGTGCTCGGTCCACGGATCATTCTTCAATTTCTTTCTGACTTCATTTTCATTGTCAGCATTGAAGATCAACAGCGAGCCACCTTCATCGGTCAAAGGGCCGCCCATCAAAATGAAACCGTCGTCGACGAGTTGATCGATGAATTTCGCGTGCTCGTCCCAAAAAGGCTGCTCGCGGGTGTCTTTCGAGAAATCTCGATTCGGACCGGCCGATGAAATTGCCACGAATAGATTTTTCATGACAGACGAATTTCAAACGCCCGCGTCTAGCGTCAACTTTTCGGGTCGTCTGCGATCCGCAGCACGACTTTTCCGCGCGTGTGATGTGTCGCGGCTTGTTGCTGGGCCGCAACGGCTTGGCTCAGCGGGAGAACCTGCGTCACCATTGGTTTGATTTTCCCGGCGTCGATCAGTTGCGCGATCTCTGCCAGGTCTTCCGCATCCGAATGGGAAGAGATACCCGCTCCGTGAATCTCATGTTTCTTGAGCTCGACCGGATCCGGACGCGCAACCAACGACATAACAATGCCGCCTTTCTTCACCACGCCGTACGAACGCGCGAGTGTTTCTTTGCCGACCGGATCGAGCACGACGTCCACATCCTTGGCGACATCTTCAAATTTGGTTTTCGTATAATCCACGGCGACGTCTGCGCCGAGCTGCTTCAAGAGATCCTGGTTGGCCGTTGACGCAGTCGCTATGACGCGTGCACCGCGCGCCTTGGCGATTTGGATCGCGAAGCTCCCTACTCCGCCTGAACCGCCGTGAATGAGAACTGTTTGTCCCGGTTGCAGTTTCGCCACGTCGATCAAGCTCTGCCACGCGGTCAAAGCGCCCATCGGTACCGCAGCGGATTCTACAAAATTCAGGGACTTGGGCTTTGCAGCCACTTCCGATTCCTTGACCGTGACGTAATCGGCCCAACCGCCGCCGAAAGTTGGATAACCGTAAACAGCCTCGCCGACTTTAAGCTTCGTGACGCTGGCGCCTGTCTTCTCTACGACACCTGCGATGTCGTAGCCCGGAATAAGCGGCAGATGCGTCCCAAATTCGCGGGCGTATTTGCCGCTGAGCGTCAGCGGATCAGCCGGATTAACGCTGCTCGCGACCACACGCACAAGCGCTTCGTCGTCGTTTGGCTCGGGCCGTTGCACTTCTTCAAATTTCAGCACTTCAGGTGCGCCATACTCGTGCGCAACCACGGCCTTCATCATTGGCTTTTCGTCAGCCCTTGCCGAGCAGAGGAACAGCAAAAGCGCATTCGCAAGGCCTAACACCGGCATGCGCACGGACCTTTGCATAGCGTAGCTTCGCGTGCGATTGAGTGCGGCGCGAATCCGAACTTCAGCTTTCAATTGAACCGCGCCGCGCTCGGTGCACAGTAATCGGAACCAGGTGAAACCCGCTGCCACTGCCCAGAGTTCCGGTGCGAGGAGAATAATCACCGTTCTCGTTGTGACGACAACAGTGTGCGTTGTATCGCTCATCATCGCTGGCGTTGCGAGCCTGGTTTCGCTGGCTGACAGAATCCATCCCATTGCCGGCACAATCGTTTTTTGGGCCGTCTGCCTGACTGCTGGATTGTTAGCCCTCTACTATGCAATCGCATACACGAGGCTTCCTGCTGCGCTTGGTCCGCCGGAGGAAGAGTCCGGCCCGAAGTATGACGCCTATTTGCAAACTCTCCGCGCACGTCTCGCTGCAAACCCACGGACACGCGATCTGCCTGTCGTTACGAAGGATGAAATCGAAAAGGCGATTGGGCATCTTTCAACTCAAGCGGACTTAGTAGTCCGCAGAACGGCAAGCACAGTGTTTCTTAGCACGGCCTTGATGCAAAATGGCCGGCTCGACGGTCTGATTGTCCTGTTCACTCAAATTCAAATGGTTGGGCGGATTGCGCGGATTTATGTGCAGCGTCCGTCTCCGCGCGAATTCGCGCGGTTATACGTGAATGTTGCCGGCACGGCTTTCGTCGCGAGCGGACTCGAATCGCTCGATCTTGGGGAGATGGTCGCACCCCTTGCTGTCTCTGTCGTTCCGGCGCTTAAAGGCGGAATCCCCGGCTTAAGTGGTGTCTCGGCCCTCCTGGTGAAATGCGTTTCCAATGGAGCCGCGAACGCGTTCCTCACACTTCGCGTAGGAGAAGTCGCGCGGCGTTACTGCGAGCTGACCTCAAAATGTCCGCCGGAACTCATCCGCAAATCCGCTACGGCTGCGGCGGTCCAGCACCTTGGTCGAATCGTGCGTGAAAACGGCGCGCTGGTCGTCAAGAAAATTTGGGCGAGCACTGGACGCGCGCTCATCGACAGCGGCGTGTCGAAAGCCGAAGACATTGCAGGGGCGACACGCGATCTTTTTGGCAAAATCTCGCCTTGGCGAGTTAAGGAAGAAGATCCGGCAAGCCGCTTCTAAAGACGTAGGCTCGCTCCCTGTTGCCGAGCATATCTGATTTTTTGCGCAGAAAACTGCAGCTACTAAAGGAGAATGAGCCATGTCAGTTCCATCCGATAAGTTTACTTTCTTTTACCTGATCTTCGCCATTTGCCTTGGCGCGGCGCCCGCACGCGCCGAATCGAACAAGGGCTCGTCGCACATGGTGGAAGTAGGCGACGGCGTCTCCTTGCGCGTGATCGAAGCGGGTAAGCCTGGCGACGCACCTGCGCTAGTTTTTATCCCTGGCTGGAGCACGGGCGGGGATATTTGGCGGCATCAAATCGACACATTCGCCAAAACCCATCGCGTCATCACGTTCGATCCCCGTTCTCAAGGCGAATCGGCAACAGCAACAAGCGGTAACACGCCTGAAACACGCGCGCAGGATTTACACGCGTTACTGGAGCGCCTTGGCGTGCGGCGACCCGTTCTCATTGGATGGTCGCAAGGTGTTCAGGACATCGCTGCGTTCGTTGAGCGCTACGGCACCAAAGATCTCGCGGGAATTGTGCTGGTGGATGCGGCAGTTTCCGATGGCGCCGACGGAATGGTCGCGAGATCCCAGGAAACGGCGGAGCAATTCAAAATGTTCGCCGTTTATCAGGCGCATCAGAAGGATTATTTGGCGGGTATGATGCACGCGATTATCAGCAAACCGCAGAGCGACGGCGTCATCGAACGACTGGTCAGCACCGGGATGAAAACGCCGTCGGACATTGGCGTAGGCATGCTCGTTGCCGATATGTTTGGCGTGAATCGGACAGCAGCGCTGAAGAAGATTGAATGTCCAACGCTGATTATCGCTTCGACGAAATCGTTCGAGTTGCCCCGGCAGCAGGCAGCTGCGAAGCAAATTCCGCACGCGCGTTTCGAAAAAATCGATGATGCTGCGCATGCGGTGTTCGTCGATCAGCCGGATCGCTTTGACCAATTGCTCAAAGACTTTCTAGCCAACGCGGCGCCAAATACTTCGCACAAGTAGTGCCTGCGTAGAACCGAACCGGCAGGCCCTCGCCACGGCGAGCAGGCTGTCGTCGCATCTACCCTTCCGCCACGAGTCCCTGGCACTTTTTTAAATCGAGCTTGCCCGAGGCGAGGACCGGGATTGCTTCAACGCGCTGGACCTGTTTGGGAATCCACAAGTTTGGAACGCCGGCTTCGTGAAGCTTGCTGCGCAATTCCGCGAGATCGATATCGACTGCGCTAAGCACGACCAGCGCTTCGCCTTTCGCCTTGTCCTGCACACCCATGACGGCTAGCGGACGTTCGTCTCTTCCGGACAAGCCAAGAAGATCGACGATTTTGCTCTCAATCGTTTCGTGCGGCACCATTTCGCCGCCGATCTTTGAAAAGCGCGACAGGCGCCCTTCAATGTAGAGGAATCCATCCTCGTCAAACCGGCCGATGTCGCCTGTCTTCAGCCAGCCATGGCAAAGAACTTCCGCGGTTTGCCTGGGATCGTGCAGGTAACCTTTGAAAATGTTTACACCACGCAGCCAAAGCATCCCGGTTTCGTACAGCGAAAGTTTTCGATCCGTTTCCGGCTCGCGAATTTCCGCGGCCATTCCCGGCGCCAACCTGCCAACCGACCCCAGACGGCTGGATGATTGCACGTGTTCTCCAGGCTTTTTCGGTTCCGGATCGGGCAGATTCGTGCTGACGACTGGTGCGGTCTCGGTGAGTCCGTAACCTTCGTAGACTTTTTTGTCGAAGCGCTTTTCAAAATGGCCGGCAAGATCGAGCGGCAACTTTTCGGCGCCGGTGATGATGAGGCGCAAGCTACGAAGCTGATGCGGTTCGGCCTTGCGCAGGTACATCCGCAGAAAAGTGGGCGTCACCAGAAGGAAAGTTAATTTGTATCGCTCGATCAACTCTGCATTCTTTCCGGCTTCCAGAGGATTGGGATACGTTACGATTCGCACGCCTTCGATGAGCGGATACCAGAGTGTGACAGTCGATCCGAACGTGTGGAAAAACGGCAGTGACGCCAGGATCGCGTCGGTCTCTCGTGCGTCCAGCAGTTGCCGGAACTGCGAGACATTTCCGACGACATTACGGTGGCTGATTACAACGCCCTTTGGTTCTCCGGTAGTTCCGCTCGTAAACAGCAGGACCGCTTCCCTGTGGCCGCCTTCCTTTGGAATTTGCAAAAGGCGCAAGAGCAAACGTGCCGGAACGAGAATCGACACGATCCACCAGAAAACGATCTGGCGTTTCAATCGCGGCATCAGTTCTTCCAATTTCAAGACGCGTTCCGGCCATGGAAAATCTTTGAGACGTTCCATGAATTGCGTTGCCGAGATGGCGACACGCAGGTTGGCGCGCCTGCAGCAAGATTCATTCGCTGCGCGTCCCACCGTGAAATTGAGATCGACAGGAACTTTGTCCGCCAGTGTGACCGCCAGATTTGCGAGCATTGAAGCTTTACTGGCAGGCAAAACGATTGCGATTCGTTCGTCGGGAAATTCCTTCCGCAGATAGCGACTCAATGCCGCTGCCGCGCCGAGCAATTTTGACCGGCTCAGCTGGCTTTGATCGGTCCCGTCAATCACCGCCGTCGCGAACCGTCTGCGCTTCAATCCACGCACGCATTCTTCGGCAAGATGTCGATCCAATGATGGACGGCGGCTGAAACAAAATTCGCCGAGCTTGAGTAATTCCTCGCGGACCGTTGCATTGTCGGCGGCCTCTGCTTGGAGCGGTTTGCCAAATGCAATCGTTACAGGATACGGGATACGCCTGGGGAATTTCGTGAAAAATCGTCCGCCTTGGAATGAGAAGATCGAGCCCCAGAGTTGATCGAGCCAAACCGGAACGACCTGCGCATTTGCGTGGCGAGCGATCAATTCGTAACCCCGTTGCAAACGCAAAAGGACTCCTGTGCGCTCCAACTGGCCCTCGGGAAAAAGACAGACGATCTCGCCCTCAGCGATTTTCTCCGCGGCAGCGCGAATCGCTGAACGCGAATTGCGAATATTGATCGGGATGCACCCCAACGTGCGCAGAACCGGGTGCAGAATCGGTTTATAATAATGTTCCTGGTCGATGACGTACCGGATCGGACGCGAGCAAGCTAGCTGCAGGACGATGGCGTCAATCCACGTGATGTGGTTAGGCAAAAGCAGGAACCCACCTGCGGGAATGTTTTCCAATCCCAACGCAGTGACCCGATAAAAGCAACGCACCAGCAGCCGTCCGAAAAAATAAAGCGCGCGTTCAGCCGCAGACATCGGACTCATCGTTTATCATTTACAAGTGGCGGGCGGCAAACTGCAATCTCAACTGCCAATGGATTCTGCGTGGAAGAAACCGATGAGCGGCGCGCACACCGCACTGTTTCTGCTCCTGGCCATCAATCTTTTCAATTACATCGATCGGCAAGTTCTGGCCGCACTCGAGCCTGATATTCGTGCAACTTTCTTTTCGACTAACGACGTGAACGCGATGACCAAGACCGGTCTTCTCGGCGACGCGTTTTTCGTCACTTACATGGTTAGCGCACCGATTCTCGGCTTCCTCGCGGACCGATTCTCGCGCTGGATCATTATCGGTTCGGCAGCAATTTTGTGGAGCCTGGCCACCGGCGCCTCTGGTCTGGCCGCGACATTCGCGATTCTCTTTGCAACACGCATATGCGTTGGGGTCGGCGAGGGTGGCTATGGCCCGGCGGCGCCGACGATCTTGTCCGATCTCTTCCCGATCGAAAAACGAGGTCGCGTTATGGCCGTTTTTTGCGCAGCGATTCCGGTTGGGAGCGCCCTGGGATACGTGATCGGTGGACTAATCGGTGCGCACCTCGGCTGGCGCTGGGCGTTTTATCTGGTTGCGCCGCCGGGTTTGCTGATGGGTCTGCTGTGCTTCTGGCAACGCGACCCCCGCGTCACGGGGGACAACCTGGTGCAAAAGGCATCGCGCCGGAGCATCGGTGACTACCTGAATCTATTCCGTACACGCTCCTATCTCATCAACTGCGTCGCCCAGACGTTGATGACTTTTGTAACTGGCGGCCTGGGATTTTGGGCGCCCGCTTATCTGCGTTTTCGCCATCAAAGCCCCGAAGCAGGCATGACGATCTTTGGCCTGATCACTGTGGTCGCGGGTTTGGTCTCGACTCTCTTGGGAGGCGTTATCGCCGACAAGTTGCGTTCGCGTCTTCCCGGTTCCTACTTCTGGGTATCGGGAATCGGAATGCTAATCGCCTGTCCGTTTTTCATTGCGACGCTTTACATTCCATTTCCAGCAGCTTGGATCACGATGTTCTTCGCAATCTTCTTCCTGTTTCTAAACACAGGTCCCTCAAACACGGCGTTGGCCAACGTGTCGGTGCCTGCCGTGCGTGCCACAGCGTTTGCCGCAAATATTTTTGTCATCCACGCGTTGGGCGACGTGCAGGCATTCTGGCTCCTCGGATATATAGGAGGACACACAAATATGCACGTGGCGTTTTTGTTCGTGTCCGGGATAATTCTCCTCTCCGGCGTGGCCTGGCTCATTGGGGTGAAATATCTTCCAGCAGACACAGCTGCAGTAGAAAACGGCGGAGCCAGCTGAGTGATTCTGCAAATTCGGCCGGAAAATTGGATTCGTTTATTTCTGTCCCCCGGGGCCCCTATGGTGGAGTATTAATTTCGCGCCGTTCTAGTTTCTGTGAGGGCGCGATGGGGTCGGCTTGGTCGATATGAAAACAAGTAGCGCAGCCAGGAAAATACGTTCCCTTGTGAACCCTGATGTGGACCTCACGCTGTCTCGCGATCTGTTTATTGATAACGGCTGGCACTCATGCACATGCGGATGGTGTTCCGGCCGACTGCACGCAGCTCATCGTGGGTATGGCGCCCACGTGGAATTCCAAGCGCGGCGAGTTGAGGCTCTTCGAACGGGCGCGCGGCGGTGATTGGAGCGCGGTGGCGGGACCATTTCCGGTGTTGTTTGGAAAAAACGGGCTCGCCTGGGGAATCGGGCTTGCGGCGCAAAACGAGCCCGGTCTTCGAAAGAAAGAACGCGATGGTCGCGCGCCTGCAGGCGTTTTCGAAATTGGTCAAGTTTTTGGATACGAAGCGCATCTGCCCGCCGGCGGCGACTATCCGTACCATCAGGTGACAGAGGCTGATATTTGGAGCGATGACCCGCGCTCGCCTAACTACAACCGGCATATCGTGATCGATCCGAAGAATCCGCCAGACAATTACACACACGAAAAAATGCGTTCGGGCGATTTC
>Ga0207701_10005132_pt1 | contig 13179 bp, 11 predicted proteins | sample KBSSwiSSwithPhiX_FD_184294 | JGI IMG/M metagenome (GOLD analysis project Ga0207701, IMG submission 184294) | Switchgrass rhizosphere bulk soil microbial communities from Kellogg Biological Station, Michigan, USA, with PhiX - S5 (SPAdes) (version 2) | ecosystem: Environmental > Terrestrial >... | reverse complement strand
CGGCCGGATGCCGGTACAGCGCTTCTTCGATCTCGAGTGTCGAAATGTTTTCGCCGCCGGAGATGATGATGTCTTTCGCACGATCCTTGATCTCGATGTAATGATCGTCGTGCATGACGGCGAGGTCCCCGGTGCGGAACCAGCCGCCGGCGAAGGCTTCGCGCGTCGCCTCCGGATTGTCGAGATAGCCCTTCATCACCGTGTTGCCGCGCACCGCGATTTCACCGAGCGTCTGCCCATCGGCGCTGACCGGCTCATTCGTGCCCGGCCGCAGCACCAACACTTCGTTCTGCGTCGGCATCGGCACGCCCTGCCTCGCCATATGACGCGCGCGGTCGGAAAGCGGAAGGTCATCCCATGCATGCTGCCATTCGCACAACGTGGCCGGCCCGTACGTTTCCGTGAGCCCGTACAGATGAGTGACATGGAAGCCCATCTGTTCCATACGCTCGATGACGGTACTCGGCGGTGCAGCACCGCCCGTAGCGACGTCGACTGTCCACCCGAACGGCTTCTGCGGTCGGTTCGCCGCGTGCACGAGCGTGTTGAGAATGATCGGCGCCCCGCAAAGATGGGTCACGCGATGCGCTTCGATCAGCGCGAATATGCGGCCCGCGTCCACACCACGCAGGCAGACGTGCGTTCCGCCCGCAGCGGTGACTGCCCACGGGTAACACCAGCCGTTGCAGTGGAACATGGGCAGCGTCCAGAGGTAGACACTGTCCGACGTCAGTCGAAATGCAAGGGCATTGCCGAGCGCATTGAGGTACGCGCCGCGATGATGATACACGACCCCCTTCGGACTGCCGGTCGTGCCCGACGTGTAGTTGAGTGCGAGCGACTGCCATTCATCGGACGGCAGCGTCCACGCATACCGCGGGTCTCCACCCGCCAGGAACGCTTCGTACTCCATTTCGCCCAGCGGCGCGGTGTCTCGATGGCCATTCGCGGCGAGGGGATCGACGATGTCGATGACCGCAGGCTTCTGTTCGAGGTCCGACAGCGCCTCGCGTACGACCTCGGCGTAATCGCGATCGACGATGATGAAGCGCGCACGGCCATGTTGAAGGATCAAGCGCACCGTCGCGGCGTCCAGCCGCACGTTGATCGCGTTCAGCACGCCGCCCGCCATCGGCACGCCGAAATGCGCCTCGAGCAGCGCCGGCACGTTCGGCGCCATGATCGCAGCCGTATCGCCAGGCCGCAATCCGGCGTTCGCCAATGCGGAGGCGAGCCGCACGACCCGCTCGTAGAGCTGCGCGTAAGTGAGGCGCCAATCGCCATGAATGACAGCCGTCTTGCGGGCGAACACGCGAGCCGAGCGCTTCAGGAACGTGAGCGGCGAAAGCGGAACGTAATTCGCGCTGTTGGGCCCGAGATCGTCGTCCCGATGTTCCACGTCAGTGCGTGTTCGAGCTGAGGATGTGTCGGGCGATGCTCCACCGGTGCACCTCGGAGGGCCCGTCGTAGATACGAAATGAGCGCACGTCCGCGAAAATGCGCGCCACGATTTTCTCATGCGTGACACCCTGGCCGCCCAGAATCTGCACGCAGCGATCGACCACGCGCCAGATCGCCTCCGACGAGATCACCTTGGCAACACTGGATGCGTGGCGGCCGAGGCCCTGCCCCTGATCGAGCAGCCACGCGCAATGCCAGATGGAAAGGCGTGCCGTGTGCAGATCCATCTCGTTGTCGGCAAGCATGAAGCCGATGCCTTCGTGTTCGCCGATCTTCTTTCCAAACGCATGCCGTTCGCGCGCATAGTCGACGGCGACGTCATGGGCGCGGCGTGCGGCGCCGAGCCAGCGCATGCAGTGCGTGAGACGCGCCGGCGAAAGTCGCACCTGCGCATAACGAAAGCCCTGCCCCGTTTCGCCGAGAATATCCGACGCCGGCACTCGCAGATTCTCGAAGCGCACGACCCCGTGACCGCCGGGGAAGCACGTGTCGAGCGAGTCGAGCGCGCGCTCGACCGTGATGCCCGAGTTTTTCATGTCCGCCAGAAACATCGTCGCCCTGCCGTCCTCGAGCTTCGCCATGATGATCGCGAAAGCCGCACCCATGGCACCCGTGATGAACCACTTCAGGCCGTTGATGACGTAGTCGTCGCCGTCCCTGACCGCCGTCGTGAGCAGCATGCTCGGATCGGCACCCGCACCCGGGGGCGGCTCGGTCATGCAGAAGCACGAGCGAAACTCACCTGACGCGAGGGGACGCAGCCAGCGTTCCTTTTGCGCCGCAGTCGCCACGGCGTCGAGCAGATGCATGTTGCCTTCGTCAGGCGCAAAGATGTTGAGTGCGATCGGCCCCAGCAACGAATAACCCGCTTCTTCGAAGACGATCGCCTTGCCCCGATGATCGAGTCCGATGCCGCCCATTTCGGGCGAGACGTGCGCGGCCAGGAGGCCCGTCTTGCGCCCGCGTGCAAGCAACTCGCGTCGCAGTGATTCATCGGGCCCGTGGCTGGTGCAGCGCGGGTCGCGCTCGAAAGGGATGATCTCCTCGCGAACGAATTCGCGCGTGCGCTGCTGCAGGCTCTTCAGGTCATCTGAAAGTTCGAAGTCCATGGTCCCCGCGCGCTTGAAGTCGTCAAACCCGGCACAGTAATTCTCGCACTTTGCCCGCGCTCAGGCGCTGGCGGCGACAATCACGCCACGCCGGCTCAGGTCCGCGATCGCGTCCTCCGCAACGCCGATCTCCCGCAGGATTTCTGCAGTGTGCTCACCCAGATTTGGGGGCTGCACCCGCAATGGCATGTGCTTCCCGCCGAGTTCCAGCGGGATGCCGGGGATGTTCCCAGTGCGGCCGTTGCCCACGTCGATGTGGTGCATACGACCCTCGTGGTTGAGATGCGGATCGTCGAAGAGATCGCTCGGACGCGCGACGGGCGCATACGGGATGTCGAGCTCGTCGAGCTTGCGTGCCATGTCGACAAGCCGATGACTCTTGATGATGTCCACGACCGTCGGCACGAAGCGGTCCCGGCCCTCGACACGTTGTTCATTGGTCTGCAACAGCGGATCGTTCAGCAGCGCAGTCAGTCCGAAGGCCTCGCAGAAACGCCGCCAGTGGTTATTGCTGGTCATCGCGACGAAGAGCATCTTTTCGTCCGCCGTCGGAAACGTTTCGTAGATCGCCCACGATCTGCGACGTGCCGGCATGGGAGGCGGCGGCTCGCCGGCCGCCAGTTCGGCCGCCATGTGCTGCGAAACGAGAAACGCCGTGCTTTCGAAGAGCGCGCTCTTCACGACCTTGCCTTGTCCGGTGCGATGGCGCTCTTCGATGGCAGCCAGTATGCCGATCACGCCGAACGTACCACCGAGAATGTCAACGATCGACGCGCCGGCACGCAGCGGCTGGCCCGGCGGCCCCGTCATGTAAGCCAGGCCGGCCATGAACTGAACGACTTCGTCGAGCGCCGGCCGATGCTCATAAGGGCCGCTCAGAAAGCCTTTGAGTGCGCAGTAGATCAGGCGGTCGTTGAGCGGTTTCAGGTCGGCGTAGCCGCAGCGCAGCTTTTCCATCGTGCCTGCGGCGAAGTTCTCCACCACTACATCGGTGTTCGCGACGAGCTGGTAAATGAGCGCGCGGCCTTCGTCTTTCTTGATATCGATGGCAAGGCTGCGCTTGTTGCGGTTGAAGCCGGCAAAAAAGCCGGCGCCGAAACCGCCGAGCCGGCGCGTGCGGTCGCCTTCCACGGGCTCTATCTTGATCACGTCGGCGCCGAGATCGGCCAGCACGAGCCCGCACGTCGGGCCCATGATCGTGTGACAGAACTCGAGCACGCGGATACCGGAGAGCGGAAGGTTTGCCGTGTTCATATGTGCGGAGAACGAGATGACGAAGAGTTGCTCATGGTACCATCGTCCAGCCCGCGCGCGGTTCGAGGGCACTTTGAAGGAGGAGGCGCCGTGAACACATGCGCAGTCACGCTCACCGCGGTCGCGCTCGCTGTCGCCAGCGCCGGGATTGAGGCGCAAAACTATCCGACCCGTCCGATCAGGCTCGTTGTTGCGTCGTCGGCGGGCGGCGGAAGCGACCTGCTCGCACGCACTCTCGGCGTTAAGATGAGCGAAGATCTGGGCCAGCAGATCGTGGTCGATAACCGCGGCGGAGCGAGCGGCGTGATCGGCACCGACATCGTGGCGAAAGCGCTACCCGATGGCTATACGCTCCTCATCATCCAGCCGTCGCTCACGATCAACCCGAGCATGATCCGCAAGCTGCCTTACGATGCCGCAAAGGACTTCACGCCGATTTCGCTCGTGGTCGACGCTGCACAGATCATCGTCGTCAATGCAACCGTGCCGGCGAAGAATGTGAAAGAGCTGATCGCACTCGCGAAGGCGAAACCGGGTGGACTGATCTTCGGCTCGCCGGGGGTCGGCACGAGCCCGCATCTCACCGCCGAGCTGTTCAAACTGAAGGCCGGCGTGGATATGCCTCAGGTGCTGTTCAAGGGCGCCGGGCCGGCGTACGTGAGCCTCATATCGGGCGAAGTGGCGGCGATGGTCTCGACCGTACTGTCTGCTTTGTCGCACGTGAAGAGCGGCAAGATCCGGGCGCTCGCGGTGACGACGAAGAAGCGCACCGCAGTTTTGCCCGATCTGCCGACGATGATGGAATCAGGAGTACCCGATTTCGACACGTCGCAGTGGTTCGGCATACTGGGTCCGGCGCGCACGCCGCGTGCCATCGTGGATCGGCTGAATCAGTCGATCGCGCGCAGCTCAACTAGCCCCGATGTGAAAGCCCGCTTCGCTGCCGAGGGTGTCGAGGTCGTGAACAGCAGTCCGGAAGAGTTCGCAGCCGTCATCAAGCGCGAGCTCGTGCAGTGGGCGGAAGTCATCAAGGCGGCAGGGATCCAGCCGCAATAGAGGCTGTGATTCGGCCTTCGTGATTAGCGGCTCGCTAGTACGCCAGCCGCACGTGCATGCCGTCCCACGCCGACTTCGCCATCGCTTCGGTGAGCTGCATGCTGCGCAGACCATCGATGCCGGACGGATCCGGATCCCGGCCCTCAAGCAACGCCTTGCTGAATCCGACGACGCATGCTTCGTGCGCATTGATCGGCGCATATTCCTGACGCCGCACCTTATCACCGTCCGTCAGTACTTCGAGCACACCCCCCGCGCGGCTGCGGGTGAGGCCGCGTCCCGTAATGCGTCCCTTCGTACCGTAGATCACGAAGTCGTTGTGCGGATAAGGCGAATTCTCGTGCACGCTCAGTTGCGCCATGGCCCCATTCGCGAATTTGAACATGGAGAGATTCACCTCCTCCATGACGTTGCGCGGCGTATCGAAGAACGCTGTTACCGCGACGATCTCGGAGCCCAGGATGTAGCGCAGGATGTCGTACACGTGCACGCCGATGCTCATGGTCGTGCCGAGACCGGCCAGCGTGGGATCGACGCGCCACGTCGCGAGCCGCACACCGGGTCGCGCACCGGGGCTGGCCTCCATCTGGACGAGTTGCACGTCGCCGATCTCGCCGGCCTGAACGATGCGCCGCGCCTCGATGAAAGGCGGCATGTAGCGGTTGTGGAAGTTCATGCCGAACTTGACCCCGGCAGCATCGCAGGCCTGGATGGCCCGTTCGGCGTCCGCGACACTCGTCGTCATCGGTTTGTCGCAGAACACGTGCTTGCCGGCGCGCGCCGCAGCGACGATCTGATCGGCGTGCATGGAATTCGGTGTGTGTATCGCGATCACCGTGATGTCCGGATTGGCGAGCATGTCCTCGAAGCGCGTGTAAGCGTGCTCCGCCCCGAACTTCTTCGCGAACATGTCGGCCCGGGACTGATCGCGGCTCGTTACGCCGATGAGCCGATTGCCGTCGAACGCGTTGATCCCGGGCAGAATGCGATCGTCCGCGATGCGCCCCGTTCCTACCAAACCCCAGCCGTTCTTCTTCGCCATGATTCCTCGTTGCATTGTCAATCGGTCGTGGTGAGCCGACCGGCGATGATAATCTGCACTGCCGCACAACGTCAGCTTCGCCGGACGGCAGCCACATCATGGACACGTCTCGACATGAGCGCACGGCGCGCGGCCCGTCGGGCGGTGCCGAAAAACGATGCGTTGAAAGCGGCTCGCGCCTGTGCCAGCATCCACGCTCCACGAACCGGAGAATCCCATGGCATCCAAGTTCATGCTGTGCAGCTTCAAGACCTGCCCCTGGGTACAACGTGCAGCGATCGTCCTGCAGGCGAAACAGATCCCCTACGACATCACGTACATCGACCGCAACAACCGGCCCGCGTGGTTTCTCGCGATGTCCCCGCATTCCAAGGTGCCCGTGCTGCAGATCGATGGCAGGGACGCCTTGTTCGAATCGAACGCGATCGCCGAGTATCTCGACGAAACTGCGCAGCCGCGGCTCCATCCGGAAGATCCGATCGCGCGCGCCCGCAATCGCGCATGGACGGACTACGTGCCGACGTTCGCCTCGGTCATCTCGAGCGCCGCCTACTCCAATTCGGAGGAGGAGTACGTATTGAACGCCGCCAAGATCGCAGGACCGTTCGGAAAGCTGGAAGACGAGCTCGGCAAGCGCAGTCACCGCGGCCCGTTCTTCAACGGCGCGAGGATCTCGCTCGTGGATGCCGCATACGCGCCGTTCCTGCAGCGCTATACCTACATGGACCGCCTGCATACGGTGGGCGTCATCGACAAGTTTCCAGCTCTCTCCGCATGGCGAGACGCGCTCATGGCGACGCCGGCCGTGAAATCGTCGACCGTGGACAACTTCGAAGCGGTCTGGCAGGAGAATCTGATCGTTCACAAGCGATGGCTGTCGAAGTTCGTGCCCGAAAGCGTGATCGGCGCCGGCGCTGCCGCCTGAGGTTTGGGTGCGTTCCCGATCATGTTGAAGTCGGACTCGAATAACACATGCGCATCGAAGTGATCTGCACCGGCGACGAGGTGCTCACCGGAAAAATCGTCAACACGAACTTCAGTCATATCAGCCAGCGGCTCGAAGACTTCGGTCTTTCGGTGACGTGGGAAACGACCGTCGGTGACGATCGCGACGAGCTTCTGCTCGCCTTTCAGCTCGCGGGCCAGCGCGCCGATGCCGTTATCGTCAATGGTGGGCTCGGGCCGACCGTCGACGATCTGTCACAGGAAATCGCTGCAAAAGCCGCCGGTGTCGACCTCGTGTTGAGCGAGGCGTGGCTCACCACGATGCAATCGTATTTCGCGCGGCGCAGTCGTCCGATGCCCGCGAGCAACAGGAAGCAGGCGATGCTTCCGGCTGGCGCCGCGATTCTCGACAATCCGATCGGCACCGCATGCGGTTTCGCAGTCGATATCGGGAAGGCACGCTTCTTTTTCACGCCCGGCGTTCCGCGTGAGATGCGACGCATGCTCGACGAGCAGGTGATTCCGCAACTGCAGGCGCGCAGCGGGGTCCAGACCGCCGTCTTTCTGAAGCGCTTTCACTCCTATGGCATCGGCGAGTCTCACGCCGACACGCTGCTGTCGGGGGTTACGGACCTCGCACCGGCCGGCAGCGTGAAGCTGGGTTTCCGCGCGCACTATCCCCAGCTCGAAACCAAGCTTACCGTGCGCGGCCGCGACATGGACGACATTCGTCAGAAACTGGCGCCGGTCGAGCAGGAGGTCCGCAGGCGCCTCGGCAATTTCATTCTGGCTGAAGACGATCGCACGCTCGAAGGGGTCGTACTCGAGGCGCTTCAGAAGCGGAACGGCACGCTCACGCTGGTCGAAACGTTTACGAGCGGCCAGATCGCCGCGCGCATCGCGCATCTGCCCGGCGCCGAGAACGTGGTTCGGCGCGGCATCATTTCGCGTGAGCTTTCAGAGCTATGCGCGGCGGTGGGACTGCGGGGAGCAGCAGCGTTCAGCGAAGTCACACGCGAACACGCCGAAAAGGTCGCGAGCGCCGCGCGGCAAGAGACAGGGACTTCCCATGCGCTTGCCGTTCTGATCGATCTCGATCCGGGTGCGGACCGCATCGAGTTCGCCGGCACCATCTGCCTTGCAATCGCCAGCGACGGCGAAGTGGCTTCGCGGCGGAGCCGCATCGTCGGCGGACGCGACTGGGTCCGCCTGGGCGCCGTCGAGATGGGCCTCGACTGTCTGCGTCGCTACCTGCAGGAACTGCCCGTCTACGAGCGCATCGATTTCGAGAAGGTCGAAGCGGCGTAGCGAACGGCCCGTCGTGTTCCCGCAACGCGGTAGCGCAGTCCTTGCGCTGCCGGTGACGCGCGCGCGTCATCTCACCCTTAGCGTATACTTGAGAACCGTTCTCATCTAGTTACGCTGACCAAGCAACACCAAGCTGAGCGCGACCCCTAACGGAGCGACATGCTACTTCAGATACCCAACGTCCTCAGGAGCGAGCAGGTCTCGCGCTTTCGCAGCCGCATCGACGCAGTGAAATGGGTCGACGGCAACGTCACCTCGGGACATCAGTCGGCGCAGGCGAAGTACAACGAGCAGTTACCGGAAGAGTCAGCCGAAGCCCACGAGATCGGCCAGGAGATCGTCAGAGCGCTGGGGCGTAACCCGCTGTTCTTTTCCGCGGCACTGCCGAAGCACATCTATCCGCCGCTCTTCAATCGTTATTGCGCCGAGATGAAGTTCGGCAATCACGTCGATGCCGCCATGCGCGTGCATGCGCCCACCGGCCGGCGTATCCGGACGGACATCTCGGCGACGCTCTTCCTCACAGCGCCCGAGGATTACGACGGTGGTGAGTTGCTGGTCGAAGATACGTACGGCGTGCACTCCGTGAAGCTGCCAGCCGGCGATATGGTGATCTATCCCGCGACCAGTCTGCATCGCGTCACGCCCGTCACGCGCGGCAGCCGTGTCTCTTCATTCTTCTGGATCGAAAGCATGATACGCGACGACGCGCAGCGCGCGCTGCTCTTCGACATGGACATGGCGCTCGTGCGTCTGAATCAGCATGCATCGGGCCATCCGTCGCTTGTTTCGCTCACCGGTTGTTACCACAACCTGCTCAGGATGTGGGGAGAGGCGTAACGACAGCGGCACGTCTACGCGATATCGGTCTGCCGGGGCGGAGACTTGCGCCCGTGGATCATCGCACGCACGAGGTTTTCACGATGCAGGGCGGATGTTGCGATGACGCCGGCCACATGCAGCGCGACCAGTGCGAGCAGCAGTTTCGCGCATGCATCGTGCAGCGTCTCGAGCCACGCTTCGCCCCAATATGCGTCGGTCGTGTAGAGCCAGCCCGTTACGCCGACTGCAATCGTCGTCGTAATCAGCGCGAGCACCATCCAGCCCCCGAGCGGATTGTGTCCGAGGTAGCGCGGAGCCCGTCCGCGCAGCGCGAGCAGCGCGTACTGCAAGCCCGCAGACGGCCCGCGAATGAACTGGACAAAGCGCGCGTAAGGCGGACCGGCGGCACCCCATGCGAGTCGCACTCCGATCACCACCAGCGATGCATAGCCGACCCACTCGTGCCAGCGGCCGAATCCGGTGCGCGTGAACCACGCCAGCGCAATGCTCAACGCCAACGTCCAGTGCAGAATCCGGACGAGCGGATCCCACACGGGATAGGACGCGCGCTCGCGCATCATGCCTAGCGTTTGGTGGGAACGGGCGCGAGGGTCACCGGATGGAAATAGGCTTCGACCCTTTCACCCTTGTCGTTGATGCCGTAGACCTCGTAGCAGCCGCCGTCGACCTTGATGCGACGCACCTGCCACTTCTGGTCGACGAGCTGCTTCTCGAGCTTGGACTGCGGCTGCCAGCCTTCAGGCGGGCCGGAGTCACACGTTGCAAGACCCGTGGCTTGCGCAGGCGCTACCGCGAAGAGAGCGCCGGCTACGGCGCCCACAAAGAACGTGCGACTCGAAAAAAACATTATCTCGGCTCTCTCAGTTCGTTGACTGCATTTCATGACACAGGTGCGAACACGATGCGGCGAAACCTCTTCAGCTCCTCAAGCTGAACGAGATGGGTACGAGTACCCAGGCGCCGACCGGGCTGCTGCCGCGGCGGGCGGGAACGAACCGCCACTGCCTTACAGTGCTGGACGCCGCCTCGTCGAGCCGGTTGAAGCCGCTCGAGGTCCGCACCTGCACTTCCGACGGCAAGCCCTGCTCGCTAACGAAGACGCGCAGCACGACCCTGCCCTGCTCGCCGGTACGCCGCGATGCAGCGGGATACGCGGGTGGCGGATTGTTCAGGTAATCCGCGTTGAAAACAGGGGGCAAGATGGGCTCTGGCGGTGGCGCGGGCGCAGGCGGCGGCGAAGCCACGGACGCCGGTTCAGGTGCCGCCGCCGCAACGGGCGGTGGACTTTCGACCGGCGGTGGCGGAACGGGTTGAGGACCCGGTGCAACGGACGGTGACGGCGCTTCGATGGGTGCGGTGACGACCGGCGGTGGCGCGACAGGCTTCGGGCGATGCACTTCCCGGCGCACGGGCATGGGACGCGGTAGCGCATCGGCCGGTCGGACCTCCTCCTTCGGCTGCGGCGTGATGAGGCGCACCATGATCGGCGCGGCATCGACAACCGCGCTACGGACCGGCTCCAGGCGCCACAGCAGTACGATGGCAATCGCATGCAGAACGATCGCGATCGCCACGGCGGCGTGACGCGCACGCTGCGGGAACACGTCGTACCGTGCTGCCGAGAGGGTGTAGGTGTCGAGAGCAGTCATGGGCGTCAGCGGAATTTCCGAGCTCGATGGATCGATGCAGACAAGCCCTGGTATTGCCTCAGGTCGCAGCGCTTCGAGTGCCGCGGTGACCGGACCACAGGAACATCGCGATCACGAGCACCAGTACGGCGGCCTGGGCGACGATCGTCTGAACCGTGGGATAGAACCCGAGCGCCGAAACACTGAAGGTCGTAACCGGACTCGCGGCAATCACGTCGGCTTCCTGCAACGCCTTGATTCCCTGGCCCGTGAACACCACGGCGAGCACGGCCATCAGTAGCGAGCAGACGGTGAAGAATGGACCGAGGGGCAGACGGACGCCAAAACGCAACATCAGCCACGCAATCAGCGCCAGCACCGCTGCACCGCAGCCGAGGCCAGCCGCAACGGCGTGCTGCGCTTCGTCCGCGCTCTGCTGCCACAGCGCCTGAATAAAGAGCACGGTCTCGAATGCCTCGCGATAGACGGCGAGGAACGACACGCCGGCGAGCGCCCACAACGTTCCGCGCTGCAACGCACCTTGAACGTGCTCCTGAACGAATGTCTTCCAGGCTGCGGCGTGGCTTTTCGCGTGCAGCCAGAAGCCGACATACAGCAGAATGCCCGCGGCGAAGAGCGCGGTGAATCCTTCTGTGAGCTCGCGCGTCGCTCCACTCACGCGAACGAGGCTCAGGGCGGCAAACCAGGTGACGAGACCGAGCGCGAGTGCGCCGATCCAACCGGCATGTATCCACAGCAAGGCATCGCGGCGTCCCGTCCGGATGAGGAACGCTACGATCGCGGTGATCACCAGCAGCGCTTCGAGCCCTTCGCGCACGATGATGAAGAACGCGGACATCGCAGCCGTCGATGCTGTCAGGCTCTCGTGTCCGAGCGCCCTGTCGCTCGCCTCGAGCAGTTGATCGATGCGTTCTGCCGCGGATGCGACCTGGGCGGGCGGCGCGTTCTGCCGCAGCAGCTCGCGATAGCCGAGCATCTGCGTCTCGACCTCTTGGCGCAGATTTCGATCGACGGTATCGAGCGTCGCCTCTGCGAGCTCGAAACCCTCCAGATAGGCCCCGAGTGCGAGTCGCTGCGCCTCTTCACGCCGGCCGGCGCGATACGCCGCGAGACTCTCGCCGAGTACGGAGCGCGCATAGGCGATCGGAGAGGATTGCGCCGATTCGAGGGTGGCTGGATGCGCCCGGAGCCATACGAACACTGTCGCGACATCCTCGCCATAACGCCGCGCCACGTCGTTTTCGGTTAACGTCGCAAGCGCGCGCAGATTCCCGGCTTCGGTCTTGCCACGACCGCCTTTCCATAGCTGCTCTGCCGCAGCCGTTCGTGCCGGGTCGGCGCCGAGCGCAGCGACGTGGAAGGCGAGCGCCCAGCGGTCCTCCTCCGGGAGCTCGGAGAAGCTGCTCATGGCCGTTCCCGCCACGCCGAGCGTTATCGAGTTGTAAAAGCCGTAAACGCTGCGTTGCGCGACACGGTCGTGATCGTGAAAATCGGCGGGCGCGGGATCGAGCCTTTTCGCCAGAACACCGTCGCCGTGACCGCTCGCACCGTGGCACCCGGCGCACTGACTGGAATAGAGCCGCGCGCCCAACTGCAGATCAGGCGGCCGCTTCGGGACGACGGCGATGCCGTAGGCGCCGATTACGCGCCAGCGCAGATCGGTCGCGGCTTTCGAGACTTCCTCGCCCGGCGCGCGTGCATCGATGCGACGCTTCAGGCGTGAAGCCTCCGAGAGGAGCTCGGTGCGCTCGCGCACTTCTGGCAGCTGGCCGAGCAGCGTCACCACCTGCGTCGCGAACTCCTGCTGCTCCTTGTATTCGCTTGCGTCGGTGACTTTGCCAACCTTGACGAAAGTGGGGTAATCGACGCTGATGTAGTCGAGCAGGTGCACCACGAGTTGTGCGGACGCGTCAGGCTGGGCCGCATAGGCGCCGGGCTGCGGCACCAGTGCGATGGCAATCACGAACCACGCAGCGAGAACCCAGTGCGCACGACCGTTCATGGATGCGCGGGGGTGGGGTCGGTAACGAAGCCGATGCGCGTCAGACCTGCCCGCGCCGCCATGGACATCACGTCTGCCACGTTGCCGTACTCGGTCCTGCTGTCGGCTCGAACGTGCAGTTCGGGTTGCGGTTCGGCACGCGCCGCCGCCTTGAACCGCTCCTCGAGCGCGGAATGCGCCACCACACCGCCATTCCAGAAGATCTCGCCGTCTGCACGGATGCCGAGTTGAATGTTCTCCGGCTTGGTCGGATTGACGTGGCTCGACGCCTTCGGCAGATCGATCTTCACCGCGTGCGTCAGCAGGGGTGCTGTGACGATGAAAATGACGAGCAGCACGAGCATGACGTCAATCAGCGGGACCATGTTGATCTCGCTGACCGGTGAGCTCGCGGCGCGTTCGAAGCTGCCGAAAGACATCGTTATCCTCTCGTCGCCGTGGCCGCCGTGGCCGCCGTTGGCATTTTGAGCGGCAAGACAGTGCCGGGACTGCTCACGCGCGAACCCGTCG
>Ga0207701_10005131_pt1 | contig 13180 bp, 9 predicted proteins | sample KBSSwiSSwithPhiX_FD_184294 | JGI IMG/M metagenome (GOLD analysis project Ga0207701, IMG submission 184294) | Switchgrass rhizosphere bulk soil microbial communities from Kellogg Biological Station, Michigan, USA, with PhiX - S5 (SPAdes) (version 2) | ecosystem: Environmental > Terrestrial > Soil... | reverse complement strand
ACTCCAACCCCAACTCCAACGTCGACTCCTACACCTACACCTACTCCTACTGCGACTCCGACTCCTACTCCGACCCCGATCCCAACGCCTACTCCCACCCCTACCCCGACGCCTACACCGACTCCTACGCCCACACCTACTCCCATTCCCACTCCGACGCCTACGCCCACACCTAGCCCTACTCCGACACCTACTCCTACTCCTGAACCCACGCCTACACCTACTCCTCAACCCACTCCAACGCCGACTCCTACGCCTACACCTAGTCCGATCGTTACCCCTGTCCCCTCAGCGACACCAACACCCACTCCGACTCCTACTCCAACGCCGATGCCAATTGTAACGCCGGTGCCCTCGCCTACGCCAACACCGACCGCTACGCCGATCATGACACCGCCGCCTTCGGCCACGCCAACACCAACGCCGACACCAACACCAGTGGCAACGCCTACGCCGACACCTTCTCTGACACCGACACCGTCACCAACACCGGACGCGAGTCCGACACCAACGCCGACCCCGGACGCGAGTCCGACTTCGACGCCAAGCGCTTCGCCGGCGCCGAGCTTGAACCCAGGTCAATTAAAACACTCCCGAAAGCGGAAGTTAAGGAACGCACGGCTGCACATCATCCAAGAGCAAGAGCCCGAGATAGCGTCCGCGACACCGTTGCCATAAGCGCATCGTCAAGCGCGACGCGTCCGCGCGATCCCTGAGATTCCTTTCAATTCAAGCCCACCGGCTTCGCACTTCGTCGACGGCAACAGCCCGTCGAGCGACAACTACAAGATATCTACACCGATTCGATCTCTCTGAGTCGTCGACTTACGTTTAGAGTAAACTGTAGAATTCGATCAACCCAACGCCGGTAGTTCCATTTTTCCCCGCCACAATGGCGGTGTATTTACCGGGAGCCAACAGGGCGAGGATGGCCGACTCCTTCGTGTTCGGCGGTGCCTTGCCGGTTGCCGCAATATCTGCCTGTTGTGAATCCTGCCAGTTATCGTTGTTGGCGATGACATTTCCGTTGGCGTCGCGCAACGAAAGCGTTGGATTCGCCAGCGGACTCGCGACTCCAGCGCTGCCGAGCGAAGGGCCGAGCGCGCGGACGAGAACCCGCTGCATGCTTCCCGTGGGGCCGCCGACGATGATTCCTCCGATCAGCACGTCGTTGCCGGTTCCGACAAATCCACGGCCGCTCAGGTTGGTCGCTTGCGCATTCACACTCGGATCTACATCATAGATTTCTGCCAGTCCGATTCCGGTAGTCGCGGCCTTACCCTGGAGAAAAGCGGTGTAGGCGCCGGGTGAAAGAGTGGCCAGAATGGCCGGTTCGAAATCATTCGAGGGGGCCAGCCCCGTCGCCTGGATTTGTGCTTGTTGCATGCTTTTCCAATTATCGTTAGCCGCGATCAAGGTAGCGGTGTGATCGAACAAGGAAAGCGTCGGGTTAGCCAGCGGACCGGGAACGCCAAATCCAGCCAGCGATGGCCCCAGACCTCGGATCAAGACCATCTTGTTCTCAGTACCTCCGATAATGAACCCGACGATCAGGATTTGTTCGCCAGTAAATACGTGCGCACGGGCAGAGAGGTTTTGAAATGATGCCGAACCATCGAACAAGCGGACGATATTGAAACGAAGTGAATTGTCGTAGCTGGTAAAAACGCCTCCAGCCAAAACGCGGCCGAACAGTTGCAGCGCGATGCCGCGCACTTGAGTGGCATCGTTCGTAAGCGATCCCAGGCATCCGAGCCCCGGATCGAATGTCGTATCAACAGACCCAGTCGTGTTCAAACGGGCGATGCGACTACGGCCGACTCCATTGATCGCAGTGAAAAAGCCGCCAACCAGAATGCGATCGTCCGGTTCAACGGCAAGCGATTGAACCCAATCGTCGGGCACGGGATTAAATCCGAGATCGAGCGACCCGTTGCTAAAGACGCGGGCAATAAAGGTTCGATTGATACCGGCGTACTGAACAAAGCGCCCGCCGAGGACAATCTGCCCGTTATGTTGCAAGGCGAGCGCGAAAACATTTCCACCGGTGCCAACTCCGGAATCAAACGAGGGATCAAGCACGCCATTCGCCAACACCCGCGCGATTCCGCCACGAGCGAACCCATTGTAGCCGATAAATGTGCCGCCAATAATAATCGCGCCATTCGGTTGAATGACGATCGCGTTAACGTCGCCGCTCGGTCCGTTGACGGGGTCGAAGGTCAAATCGACGCTGCCGTTCGTATTCAACCGTGCGAGATTGAAACGCTGCGTCAGATCAACCTGAGAAAATTGTCCCCCCACCAGGATGCGGCCGTCGCTTTGAAGAGCGAGTGCGAGCACGGAATTATCGATACCAGCACCGAGCCCAAAGCTTTGATCGACGCTGCCATTCGCATTCAATCGGCAAACGCGATTGTGCATAAACCCATTGAAACTGGTGAACAGCCCGGCGACGACGATGCGGCCGTCGGGTTGAAGAACGGCGGCGGTAATTTCCGCATCTGCACCGGTACCCGGATCGAAGCTGGTATCGAGCGAGCCATTGAAGTTGAAGCGCGCGATCCGATTGCGTCCAACGTTATTTGCCTGAGTAAAACGGCCGACGACAATTACTTTCCCGTCAGGTTGCGGGATGACGGCATTGACGGCGTCGTTTGTTCCAGGCGCGGGGACGAAAGAGGCATCGATGCGGCCGGGCGTGGGAGTCGGCGTTGGGGCTGCGATAACGGAGCTGCCGAGACCGAGGAAGAAAAGGAGAAAAAGACGAGAAAACGGCGTGCGATGCACCGATTGAAGCATAACATTATGTCATCATAATTTCCATACGAATGTTGTTAGGTGATTCTGTTTGGGTCGTTTGGGAAGCTCAAATTCAGCCTCTAGTTTTCCCCATCGCCGGTCAGCCGGGCGATCATTTCCCGCCAAAGAACTTCCGGAACGATTGAAAGATCTTTGGAATTGCCTTGGGAATGTTGTCGAGGCGTTCAGCAAACTCCGTCGGTTCGCCGCCATGCACCGGGCAGGCCTGTGTCGGAACCTTGTCGGCGGGCAACACAATGTCGTAAGCGCTGCCAGCCATTTCGCAGCCAGTCGTGGCCAATGCATTAGACGCCGCGCATACCGTAACCCGCGCCATTGGCATGGTGGGCTCGAGGGCCTTGGCCGGGTAACGTGCCGCTGATTTATTCATCACCTGCACCCAGACCGGCAATGCCAGGGCCGCGCCGTAACCACGTGAGATGATGGTAGTCGGTTGGTCAAACCCGACCCAAACCCCGCAAGTTAAGGTGCTGGTATAACCCACGAACCACGCGTCCTTATAATCGTTAGTCGTCCCAGTCTTGCCCGCAGCCGGAAGTTTGAATCCCAGGGAACGTGCACTCGCCGCCGTCCCGTGAGTCAACACTTCCTCCATCAATTGTGAAGTCATCCAGGCCGCGCTCGGATCAAGCGCCGGGGCCGAGATATGGGCGGCGCGATAGATCGGTTGATGATTCTGATCATCGATCCGTTCGATCACGTAACTTTGTTTCCGCATTCCGGCATTTGGAAAGGCGGTATACGCCGTCGTCAGATCCTTCAGGTTTGTTTCAAAGGAGCCAATGTAAATCGCGGGGCCGTGCGGAACTTTGTCGTTCAGGTTCAACGCCGTCGCGACCTTTTGGACCTGATCGAGCCCGGCGAACTGGCCGACGCGCACACTCATGGTGTTGCGCGAATGAATCAGGCCGTAGGAGGCAGGTTGAATGCCGCCGTATGTCCCGTCGGAATTACCGGGCGCCCAATTTCCCGAGCCTTCTATTTCGCCGGGCTGAATCGGCCCATCGCTGATCGATGCGCCCGGCAGCAGACCATTGGTGAAAGCGAGTGAATAAACGAATGGTTTGAAGGCTGAGCCGACCTGACGATTCGCCGGCGGCAGCGCACGGTTGAATTTGCTTTGCGAATAGTCGCGGCCGCCAACGAGCGCGCGAATACCGCCGCTGGCATTGTCGATTACCACCACGGCGCCTTCCAGATAAGGCATCGAACTGTCTTCGCCATCTTCCGGCGGATGATAATTCGACTTCAGCGGATGATGAAAGTTCGATTGATGTTCAATTCTCGTTAGCGTCGATTCCAACGCCTGGGTAGCGGCATTTTGCACCGCCGGATCGAGCGTAGTGTAAATGTAGAGTCCACCCTGATCGATCTGGTCCGGCGTCAGCACCACATTCAAATCCCGCTGCACCGCGTCCATCGCATAGTTTTCCTGGATCATCGGCATCTTTTTTGGATGCGGATTGATGCGCGACGATTTCGCCTGTTGCGCCTGGCCCGACGAAATCTTCTTTAGTTCCATCATCCGATCGAGCACGGCATCACGCTGCGCCGCCGCGCCTTCCGGGTTGCGCAACGGCGAAAAACGATTCGGACTTCGGATCAATCCCGCCAATACTGCCGCCTCGGACAAATTTAATTTCGAAGCGCTCTTTCCAAAGTAAGCCTGGGACGCGGTTTCCACTCCATAACAGCCGGCGCCAAAATAGATTCGGTTCACATACAGCTCGAGAATCTGCTGCTTGGTGAATTCATGCTCGATCCGTAACGCCACCATCGCCTCCAGCAATTTTCGGCTGATGGTGCGTCCACCGAGCGGCAAGGAATTGCGCGCCAGTTGCTGGGTCAGGCTACTGGCGCCTTCCTTGGCAGAGCCGCTCATTAAATCGCGCACCAGCGCCCGACCGATGCCATAGAAGTCGATGCCGTTATGTTGAAAAAAACGCGCGTCCTCCCGCACCAGCAACGCGTCGATGAAAGCAGGCGCAACTTCATTCAGCGGAACGATCAGCCGGTTCGCTCCCGCCAGCCGGCTATAAACTTTCCCATCAACATCGAAGACAGTATTGCGCTCGGGCATTTCGCCGACCTTTTTCATGTCGAAGGTTTGCGCCCAGGCGGAATAAAAGATCAGCACGCCCAGCCCAGATCCGCCGATGAGGGCAAGAAGTGAGATTTTCCAGCCCCATCGCCAAACCCGACTCGATTTCTTTTTCCCGTTCGCGCCTGATTTCGCCCGACTAAACAACTTCATCGCAACACCTTTAACAATCTAGGCACACATTCCGCAGATAAAAATGCGTTTTCTGGATCAGGTGTAACGCAAACGCCGTCATCCGATTCCCGCAATTGCGGGACCGAGGGATCACGTTGCGAATGCTTAAAGGTATCTCCGCCGGGATCTCCGACTACAGTCGGGATAACGATGCTCTTGTCTGGGAGCGCAGGCTGCTAGCCTGCAGTTCGCGGCAGCTCGCCGCGAACCTCATCACGAAAAACAAACTCTGTTCATTACCGGCAGTCGGCGCAGCGACTTCTACAGGCTGGCAGCCTGTGCTCCCCGAAACTAGAAATTCACCTGCACGTTGCTTTCGTGCTGCTCCGTCGCGCACGGGGCGTTCAACGGAACCTCTGTCACTGCATCGCTCGGTTGCACGAGGCCATTCTCGCTCAGGTACTGTTCGACTTCTTCACCGCTAACATCGGCCAACATTTTGCCGTTAATCTCAACACAGGGTGAAAGTGGCTGTCCGCTTTTCGTTTCCATTTCCCAGCGAAACGCCGGGTTGGCGACAATATCCTTTTCCGTGTATGGCAGGTTGTATTTGTTAAGCACCGCGCGAACACCGGCGCTCCAGCCGCAATACGTCTTTAGATAAGCGGTAATCTCAGGTTTTTCCATGCCTTAATCTAGCGTCATCCCGAGCGAAATGCCAGTCCGGCTCAGACTCGAGGGATCCCGCAATGCGACCTTCAAGGTAACGCAGCGAAATTCCTCAGCGGTGCTTCGGAATGACCGATCAATCTTAAAGGAGGCCAGGGCCCCGAACGTTTTCCCGCACAGCCCGCCCAGGGCCCCGGCACATCCTCCTCCACCACGCGATCCGTTCTCATCAGATCTTGTGTTGCACTGGCTTTAGCCAGGCGTGTAATTTTTGCAGTCCAAGCTCAAGTCGCGTCTTTACCGTTCCCAACGGGTTATTGGTACGGGCCGCGATCTCGCGATGGCTCATCCCGGTAAAAAACGAAAGCTCCAGTGCCTGGCGCTGAAATTTAGGCAAGGCCGACATCTGCTTGCGCAAATAGCGACATAAATCCGCGCGTTCCATCTCTTCGTCGCCGTCCACGGTCGTACTCGCACCATTGGGCAGTTCGTTTATCTGCTCCTGATAGCGATCTTTCACTCGAATGTAAGCCTGCCGCCGGCGCAGCCGATCAATCGCGCGACGGCGGGTGATCGTCGTCAACCAGCCAAGCGGTTTGCCAACACGCGGCGCGTAGTTTTGCGCCTGCTTCCAAATCTGGAGCAGCGTCTCCTGCAAAACATCTTCCGCTTCGGCTTGCTCATGGATCACACTCTCGATGATGGAACGCAGAGTTTCGCCATGCCGTTGATACAACGCTGCAAGCGCATTTTCATTGCGATCCGTTATCGCCCCCATCAGCGCTTCGTCTGTGGCTGAACTGAAACCGTCTGTAGTCAATGTTGGCGCAATCATAAATTTTAAGTGAGTTGAGGAGAGGGCACACCGTCGGCGCCGTCGGCGTCCTCGGAACGGTTTCCTGCCCCGAGCGCATGCCACCAATCCTGGTAGGTCTTCTCGGAAATAAGTGGGTTGACCGGATAAATCCACTGATGCACGCCCGATTTACAATCAGGAGTTGGACAATGCATCTCTACCTCCTCGTCTGCCGTTGAAATCAAAACCTCGTGACCGCTGAATCTTCGACCGCAGAGCAAACAAACGCGTTCGTCATCCAGCATATTCCAATCACGGAAATGATCGTTGACCTGAAGAATCGATAATTTGTCCGTAAGTTTAGTTTTCATGCCCAGCCACATTCTGGAGCGGGGCTGTGGCAGCGTGCAATTGGGCGCGGTGCTGATCGTGACGTAGGTAAAATTCTGATGCTGCTGCGTAAAAAGTCTTTCGCGTGACGTGCAAACGCGAGTGGCAGCGATTCATTCCATCCACCAATCCCCCGGCAAGCGTTTACCGATTGGGATTGAACAGGCGGGAGTTACACCTTTTGGGTGTTCAGTTTAACGGCAACGATGAAGCTGTTCTTCAAGTAGACCAGTATCTTGTCGATCACCCAGGCAGTCCCAGTGCGGTGCGACGACCGAAGGCCTTCCGGGAGGGCGATACCTTTATTGTTCTGCTCGGCCGCGATGTGCAACACGGAATCGTCGGGCTGGGAAACACCGTCGAAAACGCATTGCGCCCATTTGACCTGCAATACTTGAGTATGCTGAGCCCCCGGTGCCGTGTGGTTCAGGGCGGTCGAAGTCACGGCCGAGCATAGATCCCGATTGCCCTGCCGGTCTTAAAGTTTATGCGATCGGTAGAGCTTAAGGCGGCTGGTAATCTCACGCGCCAACTCGTTGTTCTCAGACCGGGAGGCGATGATAAGCGCCCGGCTTCCCCAGTCATTCGCTTCCGTGTAGCGGTCTTGTGCGGCGCAGGCGGCAGCCAGGGTATCAAGGAAATAAGGATTGAGGTAGTGAGTCAATTCGCAGCCGCGTCGGGCCAGTAATTCCGCGGTTTGCGGATCGCGAACATCGGAGTCGTCCGTAGTCGCGAGGAATCTGGCAAACGTGTTCAGGCCATCCAGGTAAACCGAAGATTGAGCCAACCCGTCCTGCACAATCGTATAGGCTTCTTCCTTCTTTCGTTGATGCGCGTAGAGCAGGGCCTTATTCCATCTCGAAGCGGCGTAACCGGGATTTAGTGCGATGGAGCGATCGATATGCTCTTGCGCTTCATTGAGGCGATCCTGCACCAGCAGGGATTCACCGAGATTATTCTCGGCCTCATAGTAGTCAGGCCGCAGTTGCAGAGCTGATCGGAAGTGTGTTTCCGCCTCGGAGAAATGACTTTGGGCCTGTAAGGCAACACCCAGGTTGTGATGGGCGAGCCAGCAATCGGGGTTCTTCGCCAGCGTATCTCGCCAGAGCGTCTCGACATTTCGATAAACCGGACATTGGCGCCAGGTCAGTAATCCGAGAACGAGGATCGGAATACCCAGAACGGCAAAGCGCGCGATCTGATTTGTAAGATGGAGCCTGCCGCCGATCGCGGCCGCCAAACTGATCAGACAAAGGCTGGCCAAGTACTGCCAATGATCGGCGACGTACGAAAATTGAAATGCGTAGCAGTTCATAAACCCGAGGATCGGGCCCAGCGTAACGATGAAAGCAGCCGCGGCTGCAAACGGTCCTTTTCCGATTCGCCGGCGCAACGTCCAAAGAAACGCCAGCCCTCCAAGCACTGCTGTGGGGAACAAAAAGACCCAGGCGTTTTCGAGTCGCCACCGCGGATAGATGAAGGCAAGGTTCGCGGGCAGGACAAGTTTCGAAAAATAGAAGCAGACGACGCGCCCGGCCAGGATCACTCGTTGCATCTCGCTCAGGGTCCATTCCGGTCCGGTTGCTCCGACGTGATGCGCTTCCAACCACGCGGTCAGCAGCGCAAGCGGAATGCCGAGAAAGAGATAGGGAACAAGCGGGATGAAGTCGGCGGGTCGCAATCGTGGTCGCTTCCACCAGATGAGGATGGCTAGAACGACAGGGAGCGTGCAGGTAACACTTTTGCTTAGCAAGGCGCACAAAAACAGAGCGAGGGAAAATCCAAACCACTTCCATTCGCGCGGCGTCTCGCCCTCCTCCAGATTCTCAAACCGCAGGTAGGCGAGAACGCTCCCAAGGAAAAATGCAGTCGAAAGAGTGTTCTTGATCTCAGTGATCCAGGCGACCGATTCGACCATCACCGGATGAACCCCAAAAATTGCGGCGGCAAACCAGGGCGCGGGCAGACGAAGTTTGCGGAGAACTAGCGCGAAAAGAACGGTATTCAACGCGTGGAGCAAGACGTTGACAGCATGATAACCGAACGGATCGAACCTCCATAACCGATACTCGATCCAAAAGACGGTGCCGGTGATCGGATAATATTGTTGGAGCGCAAGCGGGTTGAACCACAACTCATGTAGTCCGCTCCAGCCAAAGAGCGTCTGATTCTTCATCAACCAAGCGTCGTCATCCCAGATGAAACCGTTGTGTAATGCGGGCAGGTAAGCGATGAGCGTCAGGCCGATTAGTAGCAAAGCTTTAACGGAGACGGGTAGGGTGCGCATGGGTCCAAGCTGAACAAGCAGGACCGAAGCCGTGTAAGCGGGAAAACCGGGCGCTTGCGCTCGGACTGACAGCACTTGTGGAGGGCGGGCTCCGCGAGCCCGGTTGGAACATAGACTTACAACTTACAGTCTGTGCGCCAAACGGGCATTCCTGCCCGTTTCCCGCGACAAAGGCAGCAGCAGGCTAAAAGCCCGCTGGGCGCACAGGCAAAATGCCTATGTTCCGTCCATGCCTTGACTGGGTTCCCCAATCCGCTGGATTTGCGTGTTGCAGATCGGGCAGCACGGAAGCTGCCTCCTATCACGCAGGCGACCTAGAAGGTCGGTATGTGCTTACCGTCGCCTGACCCTCTCATTAACACCCTGCTTTAGCTGGGTGTTGATGCCGCCTGAGAAGCCCGAACCGCTTCAGCGGCTTTTGTCACTGGACAAGCAAACCCCGAAAGCTTTCGGGGTTGCGGTAGGAGATATCGGCCACGCACCGCTGAAGCGAGGTGTTAATGAAATGGTATATAGACGGCACCGCTAAACAGATACGAAGGTCGGCGACTCAGGCTGGAAGCCTAACGTCCATTTTGCTTACTAAGATTGCTGCAGCATCAACCAGTTCGTCGCGAAGCGCGTCACTTCACGGGCGTTCGCCAGATTCAGTTTATCTTTAATATGGGCGCGGTGCGTTTCCACGGTTTTCTCGCTCAGGTTCAATCCCCTGGCGATATCGTGCATGTCATGTCCTTTTCCGATTAATTGCAAAACTTCCAGTTCGCGATCGCTCAACCGATCGACGGGCGAACGCGCGGAGTCGCCACCATGAATGTGATCGTAGACCATCCGATTAGATATCACCGGGCTGATGAAGATTTCGCCTTCAAGGACTGTCCGCACCGCGGTGATAAATTGATCCAGCGCCTCGCGTTTCATGACATAGCCGCGTGCGCCCGCTCGCAAGGCTCGTTCGGCGTAAAGAGATTCGTCATGCATGGACAAAATCAATACCGGCAGGCGCGGCCGTTCCGCTCGAATCGCCTTGGTCAATTCGATCCCGTTGGTGCCTCCTTCCAGGCTGATGTCAATCACCGCCAGGTCAAGGCGGTGGCGCCGGAGGGCATCAAGAGCCTCCTTGGCGTTGCCGGCTTGCGCGCGCACTTCTATGTCCGGTTCATCAGTCAGCAATTGCACCACGCCTTTGCGAAACAATGGATGGTCGTCAACGACGAGCACCCCATGTTTTTTTTCCCCTTTGCCGCTCACGATCCCAAAGGTACCCGGCAGGTCACCGTCGTACCATGACCACGCCGTGATTCGATCTCCAGTTTCCCACCGCACACATCGGCGCGGTATTTCATCATATGAATTCCCATTGTCTTCTTCTTGCGCAGAGATCGTATCCCCGTGCCGTCGTCCCTGATCGTCAGCACGACGTCGTGATCCTCCTTTCGCAAACCTATTATAATTTCGCTCGCCCGCGCATGTTTGAGCGCATTATTCACCGCTTCCTGCGCCACCCGGTAAAGATTCATCGCAATGCTTTCATCACGTACCGTTAACGCGCGCGAAAATTCACAGCGGCAGGGCGTCCGCTCGTTGGCGCGGGTGGCCAATTCCCTCAGCGCCACCAATAAGCCGCCTGCTCCAAGCTCGAATGGATTTAGTCCGCGCGCCAGATCACGCGCCCGCCCGGCATTTTCATTGACGGTTTCAGCAGCTTCTAGCAGCGCTCTGGCGCAGTCCGGCGTTTTACGGGCGATCGCTTTCGCTTTCGATTTCAGGAAAAACGCGGTGGCCGTTAACTCCTGGCACAGCCCATCATGTAAATCCTGACTCACTCGCGATCGCTCCCGCTCCGTCACCTCCAGGATTTCGCGCTCGAGCGTTTGCCGCCGTTTCATTTCATTGTGCAACTCAGTGTTGGTGGCGAGGAGCTCCGCGGTCCGCTCCATCACCCGGTGCTCCAACTCCGCATGCGCGTTCTTTAGTTCTTCTTCAGCAATGCGCTGCTCCGTCGCGTCGCGGGCGATTTTGGCAAATCCACGTACCTTTTGCCGGCCCTCCCCGTCCAGCCGTCGCATCACCCCGTCAACCCAAATGCGCGAACCGTCTTTCCTAAGATGCCAGCGGCAGTCACTGGCGGAACCTTTCTGCAACGCGATGGCCATTTCCTTCTGCACCCGGCCAGCAGCGCGGTCCTCTGGCGTGAAAATCAATTCTCCCCTTTTCCCGATCGCTTCTTCCGCGCTCCAGCCGAAGACGCGTTGCGCTCCTTCGCTCCAGTAACTAATGACGTTATTGGGCTCGATCAGAAACATGGCATAGTCTTTTGCGCCTTCCATCAGCAGCCGGAAACGCTCGTCGCTCGCCCGCAATGCCTCCTGTGCTTTCTTCCGGCTGCTTATATCTCGCAACACCTCGGTCGCGCCGATTGCTTTGCCAGTCCCGTCTTTCACCAGCGAAAATGTGATCGAGACATTGACTGGCTCTCCGTTCTTCTTTACTCGCACCGTCTCGAGCGTTTTGCCTTCGCCGCGGGCAATTGCCGACCTGATTTCGTTCAATTCAGCTTCGTTGTTGGGTGGAGAAAGGAATTTGATATCGCGGCTGATTACTTCTGCTTCTTTGTAACCGAATAGTCGCTCCGCTGCGTCGTTCCAACTAACGACCGTCCATAGTCGGGAACAGCTGATAATGGCGTCGTGCGATGAAGCGACCATCGCTGCCTGCCACCACAATTTCTCTTCCGACAACTTGCGCCTGGTGATGTCAACAAATGTCATCACTACGCCGTCGATCTTGCCTTCCAGCGTACGATAGGGCCCGATCCGCGCCAGGAACCAGGCGCCGGCATTATTCTGCACTTCGTGCTCAATATTGCCGAGGTTCCTCAGCACTTTCGCCGCATCCTCGGCCAGCTCGTCATATTTCAGCTTGTGGGTGATGTCCGACAATGGCCGGCCTATGTCCGCCGGAATCAGATTAAACACATCCTGCACTCGGGGAGTGAAACCTTTGACTGACAGCTGCCGGTCCAAAAAAATCGTCCCGATGTCGGTCGCGACCATCAGATTCTGTAAGTCGCTGTTGGCGCGGCCCAGGTCTGCGACATCGCTTTTCAGGTCCCGATTGACCGTAACCAGGTCCTCATTGGCCCACTGCAATTCTTCTTTGCCCGTCTCCAACTCTTTCCCGGCAGAACGCAGCTCTTTGTTGATCGCCCGAAGCTCTTCGTTCGAGGCTCTCAATTCCCCCTGGTCAGGGGTTTCGTACTGCTCTTTCACCGATTGCGGCTCCGCCTCCAAATGTTGCCTAAACGAATCATCGCAACTGGCCGCGTTTCGGCCGGAACCGGCCCGCCCTGCCTTCCCTTCGCAGCAGTCGCCTTTCTCATGGGGAATCGGGTTCAGCAGGCATTCAACCAAGTTCCTCTACATGCGACTTAGTGAACTATCATTCCCCAAATTGCCGCGACAGGCAATTACCCTTTCCGACGAGCAGAAACACATGGAGGGGCGCGCTCCGGCGAGTCCGCTTGCAGGAGCCCCCCGATCAACCCGGGGCCTTAAGCCTGCTGAAAATCTCGAGCTCAGTCGAAAGGTCGAAACGGTTCCGCTCTCCATTGCTTAAAACCGCTCCCCCATATTCATGCGAATGTTGCGCAATGTTTTGGAGGCCTCCGCTACTACGTTTTGCGCGGCTTCCTCCCAACTTTTCGGCGATTCCGAAAGTATCTCAATTACCTTTACGATTTTTGGCATGAGCTTGATTTCCTTTCCCCTTCGGTTTCGCACCACCTTGGGGATATGGCCGCAAGCAAAGTTTGGCTGGCAGGTCTGCAGGGTGCCTGTTCACGAATGGCAGGAAAGTTTGGGCGCCGACCCGCCGTCGCCGAGCTATGGCATGGCAGGCGAAGCGGTGCCCTCCAATTATTGGCTGAAGGGACACTCTCGTCGTGTCCAAACTTCAGGCGGCTACCTTCAATCAGCAGCAAAAGCGGGCTACGCTGCCG
>Ga0207701_10005130_pt1 | contig 13181 bp, 12 predicted proteins | sample KBSSwiSSwithPhiX_FD_184294 | JGI IMG/M metagenome (GOLD analysis project Ga0207701, IMG submission 184294) | Switchgrass rhizosphere bulk soil microbial communities from Kellogg Biological Station, Michigan, USA, with PhiX - S5 (SPAdes) (version 2) | ecosystem: Environmental > Terrestrial >... | reverse complement strand
ATCTTCGCGTCCGGCGCTGGCACGTGGACGGCTTCGAAGGCGCGTGCAATGAACGCTTCGAGGTCGTGCGCTTTGATGCGTTCGGGTTCAGGCATCCCAATCAATCGTGACGTTGTTCCCGCGGATAATCTTGTCCCAGCGTTTCGCTTCCGCAGCGACCGCTCACCTCGCGCCTCCCTCCTCGTCCTGGTGTTCCTCCAGCTCGACCAGCGCACCCAGAAAATCCTTCGGATGCACGAAGGCTATGCGGGCGCCGTGGACATTGACTTGCGCCTTGCCGTCTCCGAGCACGCGTGCACCCTTGTCCCGCAATTGCGTCACCGTGCTTTCCACGTCCCCAACCGCGAGACAGAAATGATGGATGCCGCCGTTCGGATTGCGCTCGAGAAACTTGGCGACCGGTGAATCGGCGCGGGCCGGCTCCATGAGCTCGATGCGTGCGTTCCCGAGCTCGACGTAAGCGAGCCGCACGCCCTGTTCTTCGTTCACCTTGGCTTCGCCGATTACGAGACCGTACATGTCGCGCAGACGTCGGGCGGCTGCCGCCAGATCCGGCACGACGATGGAAACGTGGCTCAGGCCGCTGATCATCACAATATCGGTACCGCGCTCGAGCGGTGCATTGATCCCATGGCCTGCGAAACCAGACGATCCTGCGGATTCACGTGCGTGCGATCCTCAGATGACCTTGGTCGCGCGCAGCTCGGCTACGCGCGACGGGGAGAGCTTCAGCATGTCGCGAAGGATCTCTCCGGTGTGCTGCCCCAGTGTCGGCGGCGGACGGCGGACCGATGCCGGCGTGTCGCTGAAGCGGAATGGAATGCCGAGGGTCTTCACCTCGCCCGCGGTGGGATGCTGCACCGTGCGGACCATTTCACGAGCGTCCGCGTGCGGACTTGCCAGCGCCTCGGCCACGGAGTTGATCTTGCCGCATGGAATGCCCGCGGCCGTGAGTCTCTCGAGCCAGTCCTGCGCTCCACGCGTGTTCAGGATCGCCGTGATCGCTTCGTCCAGGGAGTCGCGATTTGTCACGCGATCGGGGTTCGTCGCATAACGAGCGTCCTTCGCCCACTCCGCTTTCCCGAGCAGGGCTGCGAATTTCGCGAACTGAGCGTCATTGCCGACCGCGACGGCAATCATCCCGTCCTGCACTGCGTAGGCGGTATACGGAACGATGTTCGGATGGCCATTACCGAAGCGTCTCGCGTCACGTCCGGATACGAGGTGATTCGAGGCCACATTCGCGAGCATCGCGAGACTGGAATCGAAAAGCGAGACTTCGACATGCTGGCCCCTCCCGGTTGCATGACGCGCCTGCAACGCAGCGAGTATCGAGTTGCACGCGAGCATGCCGGTGCAGATGTCCACGATCGCGACGCCGTATTTCATGGGTTCGCCCTCGGGTGTGCCGCAGATGCTCATCAATCCCGATTCGGCTTGCAGAATGAAGTCATAGCCCGGCAGTCCGGCTTTGGGCCCGGTCGATCCATAGCCGGTGATCGAGCAACGAATGACGCGCGGAGCGTGCGCCTGCAGCCAGTCATTACCGAAACCCCATTTTTCGAGCGTGCCCACCTTGAAGTTTTCGACCAGCACGTCGCATTGCAAGACGAGCTGCGCGAGAATCTCCTGCCCCGCCTGAACCGCCATGTTGAGCGTCATCGAACGCTTGTTGCGGTTGATGCCGAGAAAGTAGGCTGATTCCTCACCCGCGAACGGCGGTCCCCATGTGCGGGTATCGTCACCCGCTCCGGGCGGTTCGACCTTGATGACATCGGCACCCATGTCGCCGAGCATCATCGTGCACAGCGGCCCAGCCAGGATACGCGTGAGATCCAGCACGCGCAGCCCGTCGAGCGCACCGGACGCAGTTTCTGTTCGATTGGCAGCAGCCATTGTCGTCCGGCCCTCTCCTCCTCCTCGGGCAGCAGAGTGCAGCCGAGCTGTGCTAGCGCTTCGCTGTTTTCTTCGCCCGCTTGGCGGCTTTTGCCAGCGTCGCCTCTCGATTACGGCCGGCGCTCTGCTCGCCGGATGCCGGTGTGCTTGCCTTTTCGCCCCGCATCGCCGGAGGCGCGTTCTCGTCGTTGTGGTAGCCGTCCATGTAGCGCTCGAGCTCTTTCTTGTCGCGCATGCGGAACTGCTGAAAGTCGGGCGCGCGGCCGGCAAGGAATGCGTTCATCCCTTCCTGCGCCTCTTCCGAGCCCCACACGTGTGCCAGCAGTTCCATGCCATGCTGCCACGACGAATAGAGATTGTCCGATTCGAAATTGAGCGAGCGCTTGGTCATGCGGATCGTGAGCGCGCTATGTCCCTTCATCGTTTCGCACCACTTCAACGTCTCTTCACGAAGCTTGGCCTGCGGAACGCATTTGTTGATGAGCCCGACGTCCGCGGCTTCGCGTGCGGTGAACCGGCGCGCGCAGAAGATCATTTCGCGCGCGAGCCGTTCGCCGATGATCCGCGGCAGGTATTGCGTCGCACCGACCGTCGGACACGCACCGACCTTCGCCCCCGTCTGACCGAGAACGGCGTTTTCCGAAGCGATCACGAGATCGCACCACAATGCAAGCTCGTGCCCACCGCCCATGCACCAACCGTTCACCATTGCGATCACCGGGATGGGCAGACCGCGGATCGTCATTGCGAGTCCGAGCATGCGGTCATTCCACATGTACGCATTAGTGAAGTTCAGGCGTTTCATCGCATAGAAATCGCCGCCCGCGGAAAATGCCTTGTCGCCCGCGCCCGTGATGACAGCACAAACGATGGACGGATCTTCACGCGTGGCCTTCAGCGCGACGATCATTTCATCGAGGCTCTGTTCCCGAAACGCGTTGAGCACGCGCGGGCGATTGATCGTGATCCACGCCACCTGATCTTTGACTTCGAAAAGAATGTCGCGATACGCGGGCTTTTCTTTTGCTGCAGCGGGCATGTTAATTAGCCTTCAAGCAACTTGCGGATGGGAGCGCACCAGTTTACCAGATGGTCTTGCGCTAGAATTCCGTGAGACGAGCACGTTCGAAGTATCCCGGAGGAGCGCATGAAGCTTGGCGTGCCGATCGCAATCGGATGCAGTTTGCTGGCAGCAACGCCATCGTTCGCGCAAAGTGCACCTGCAATCGAGAAAGGGAGCGCGTCCGCCGCGGCGGCTCCGGCGTATCCGACGAAACCGGTCCGTATCATCATTCCGTTCGCCCCCGCGGGGCCAACAGACAATCAGGCGCGCTGGGCAGCGCAGCAACTCAACGTAGCGTTCGGGCATCCTGTCATCGCCGACAATCGTCCGGGGGCCGGCGGCGTTCCCGGAACGGAAGTCGTCGTGAAAAGCCCCGCTGATGGCTACACTCTTCTCGCAGGCAACCCGGGGCCGCTTACGATCGCTGCAGCTGCGCGCGCACAGATGCCTTATCAGACCCTGCGCGACCTTGCACCGATCATCCTCATCGCGAAGAGCGCAAGCTGTCTGTGCGCGCATCCAAGCCTGCCTGTCCGGAACGTCAAAGAATTCATTCCGTTTGCGAAGGCACGGCCGGGGCGCGTCAACTACGGCACGCCCGGCGTTGGCACCGTGGGGCACTTTGCAACGGAGCTGTTCGCGACTGCTGCTGGGGTCAAACTGAATCACGTCCCATACAAAGGTGCGGCGCAATATACGGTGGATCTTCTCGCGGGCAATATCGAGATTGCGCTCAACCAGTTCGCGCTCTCCGCGCCGCTCGTCAATCAAGGCAAGCTGCGCTGTCTCGGCGTGACATCGCGTGAGCGCACGCCCCTCATGCCGGACGTCGCGACGATCGCGGAGCAGGGACTGAAGGGATTCGAAAGCTACAACTGGAATGGCATGCTCGCGCCCGCCGGGACGCCACGACCGATCATTACGCGCATTCACGATGTGCTTGCGAAGGCGTTGCAAACGCCGGAAGCGCGCGAGCTGTATCTGAATCAGGGACACGAGCTCGGCGGACTTACACCCGACGAGTACGCCCAGTTCATCAAAGCTGAGACCGAGAGGTGGGCCGTAGTGGCCCAGAAAGCAAGCATACCCAAACAGTAGGCGAAAGGTAGCGAGCTGAACGCGTGTCCGATACGGACCTGGCGTCTCTCTCCTCCCCCCTCACCTGCCCGACGAGGAAGTCATGGCAAAACCCGACTCGTACTTCATGTATTTCCCTGGCAACTATCGCTGGTCCGCCGCTTTCATCAACATGATGGGGTCGGCGGCATACGGCGGGTCCGACATCGGCGAACTCCACAGAATCGGACTGCTCCTGCAGGGCAAACAGCCCGACGACGATGCAGCCTGGTTCGACGCATGCGCCAAGATCGCCGACGGTGTGCGGGCGCATGCCGAGAAGTTCGAAGCCGGCGGTCACCGTTATTCCGCCGCCCATGCGTATCTACGCGCATGTAACTACTATCAGATGGCCGAGCGCTTCCGCACGCCCAAAGACGAGAAAGCGCTCGCGGTGTACCGCACGGCCGTGCAGTGCTTCCACCGGCATGCCAAGCTGACGGACGTGCGCATCGAGATCGTCGAAGTACCGTTCCAGGGCGGTAGCCTGCCAGGCTACTTCGTGCATGCGCAGAACGCGCGCTCCCGCCGCACGCCTTGCGTCGTGTTCTTCGACGGCCTCGATGTCACGAAGGAAATTCAGTTCACGCGCGGGGTGCCCGATCTGATCAAGCGCGGCATCTCGGTGCTCATCATGGACGGCCCCGGCACCGGGGAAGCCATCCGCTTCCGCGGTCATTATCTGCGGCACGACTACGAGGCGGCCGGCAGTGCGTGCATCGATTACCTGGAGAAGCGCGAGGACGTAGACCCGAAGAAGATCGGCGTCGTGGCGATCAGCCTCGGCGGCTATTACGCGCCGCGATGCGCCTCGATGGAACCGCGCTTCGCCGCGTGCGTCGCGTGGGGCGCGATCTGGGACTACTACGCCACATGGAAGAAACGCATCGACGCGAAATTCAAAACTTCTCTGTCCGTGCCGGGTCATCACATCATGTGGATTCTCGGCGTCGACAGCCTCGAAGAAGCGCTGAAAAAGCTCGAACCTTTCCGGCTCGACGGCGTAGTCCAGAAAATGCGCTGCCCGTTCCTGATTGTCCACGGCGCGGAAGACGAGCAGGTTCCGCTGGCGGATGCCCAGGCGCTCTACAACGCTTCAGGCTCGCAGGATAAGACATTGCGTGTATTTACCGCCGAAGAGGGCGGCGCACAGCATTGCCAGCGGGATTACCTGACCCTTGGTGTGGCAACCATGTGGGACTGGTTCGAAGACAAACTCAAGCCGTGACGAACGGCGGAAACGAAAACGTGTGCGGCCCGTCTGCCGCGCGGCTTCGTGATCGCTCGAACAGCACGACTGAACACGACACTTGTGAGACCGGTATGAGCTCATTCAGCACTGAAATCCGAGATGGAATGAAGATCGACTGGGACGTGCCTGTCGTCATGGACGACGGCGTCACACTGCGCGCGGATGTATTCCGACCGATCGACGACGGCCGCTATCCCGCCCTCGTGAGCTACGGTCCATACGGGAAGGGCCTCGCGTTCCAGGACGGCTACAAGACCGCATGGGACATCATGGCACGCGAGTTTCCCGATGCGGTCGCCAACTCGACCAACAAGTATCAAAGCTGGGAAGTGGTCGACCCCGAGAAGTGGGTGCCCGACGGCTACGTGTGCGTCCGCGTCGATTCGCGTGGCGCGGGGCGATCGCCCGGCTATCTGGACCACAATAACGCACGCGAGAACCGCGATTTCTACAACTGCATCGAATGGGCTGCGGCACAAGCCTGGTCGAGCGGCAAGGTGGGCCTCAACGGCATCTCGTACTACGCGAGCAGTCAGTGGCGCGCGGCGGCATTGCAGCCACCGCATCTCGCGGCGATCTGCGTGTGGGAAGGTTGGGCCGACTATTACCGGGACGGCGCGCGGCACGGCGGCATCGCCTGCACGTTCCGCAAGAACTGGCAGGAAATGCAGGTCGTGACCGTGCAGCACGGACTGGGCGAGCGGGGACCCCGCAGTTCGGTCACGGGCGATCTCGTATGCGGTCCCGAGACGCTGCCACCCGAAGAGCTGAAGAAGAACCGTGCAGACATGTGGGCCAACACCCTCGAGCGTCCACTCGTCGATGATTACTACCGGGAGCGCACGGCCGATCTGTCACGCGTAACAGTGCCGCTCCTGTCGGCGGCGAACTGGGGCGGCCAGGGATTGCACACGCGTGGCAACTTCGAAGGCTTCACACGCGCAGCATCGAAGCAGAAATGGCTGGAAGTGCACGGCGGATCGCACTGGGCACCCTTCTATACGGATTACGGCGTCAAGTTGCAGAAGCGCTTCTTCGATCATTTCCTTAAAGGCGCGGATAACGCATGGAAGCGGCAGCCCCGGGTGCAGCTTCAGGTACGCCATGTCGATCGCTTCGTGGAACGGCACGAAAACGAATGGCCGCTCGCACGCACGCGCTGGACGCGCTACTACCTCGCTCTCGCGGAGCGCGCGCTTTCAACCAACCCGCCGGGCGGCAAGGCGAGCCTCGAGTACGATGCGCTGGGAGACGGCCTCACGTTCTCGACGCCACCGCTCAAGCAGCCGCTCGAGCTCACCGGTCCCGCGGCGCTCAAGCTGTTCCTGTCATCGTCGACGTCGGATGCGGACGTGTTCGTCATCCTGCGCGTGTTCGACCCACGGGGTCGGGAGGTGGTGTTCCAGGGCGCGCTCGACCCACACACGCCGATTGCACAGGGCTGGTTGCGCGCCTCGCATCGCAGGCTCGATCCCGACATGACGCTGCCGTACCGGCCGTATCACACGCACGACGTGCTCGAGCCGCTCACGCCCGGCAAGCCGGTCGAGCTGGACATCGAGATCTGGCCCACGTGTATTGTCGTTCCGGCCGGTTACCGCATCGCACTGACGATCCGCGGTAAGGACTACGAGTACGATGGGCCGGGCGCGACGCTGTCGAACATGAAAAATGTGATGCGCGGCTGCGGGCCGTTCGTACACGACGATCCGATCGACAGGCCGGAAAAGGTCTTTCGCGGCAAAGTAACGCTCCACGCGAACGTCGAGCAGCAGCCTTATCTATTGCTGCCGGTGATCCCGAACGAATAATCGCCGGGCCGCGCGTACCCGCGGCCCGGCGATTTACTTCATCAGCTCCGCACCTCTTTTGACCGCCTTGACGATGTTGATGTAGCCCGTGCAGCGGCAAAGATTACCCTCGAGCCCGTGATAGATCTCTTCGTCGGTCGGGTTCGGGTTGTCTTTGAGCAACCCGACAGTCTGCATGATCATCCCCGGCGTGCAGAATCCGCACTGAAGTGCATGACATTCCGTGAATGCCTGCTGCACCGGGTGGAGGTTCCCGTTCTTCGCCAGGCCTTCGATGGTGACAACGTCGGCACCGTTCGCCTGGACGGCCAGAACCGTGCACGACTTGACCGCGCGACCGTTCAGGTGAATGGTGCAGCAGCCGCACTGTGTGGTGTCGCAGCCCACGTGAGTCCCGGTGAGACCGAGCGTGTCCCGAATGAAATTGACGAGCAGCGTACGGTCCTCGACCTCGCCGGACTTACGCACGCCGTTTATCACCATTTCGACCTTCGCCACTATTTTCTCCCCGCAATCTGCGCGACGGCGCGCTTAGTCATCACTTTAACCAGGTTCGCACGGTACTCGCGCGTGCCGTGTATATCTTCGTTCAGATCGTCGGCCGCGACCGTCAGCTTCTCGACGGCATCCGGCATCATGCTGTTCGCGAGCGCGGCCTCCGCGTCGGTCCAGCGGAATACACCAGGGCCGGCGCCGGTAATGGCTACGCGGATCTCGCCCGCAGTGTCCGCCACGAACGATCCGGTCATCGCGTAACCCGAGGCCGGATGCGCAAATTTTTCGTATGCAGCCCGCCTCGGGATCGGAAATGAGAGACGTACGATGATTTCGCCCGGCTCCAGCGCAGTCGCAAACAGGCCCTGGAAGAAATCATCGGCTGCGATTTCACGGCGGTCAGTTACGACGGTCGCGTTCAGACCAAGCACCGCCGCGGGATAATCCGCAGCCGGATCGTTGTTCGCCACCGCGCCGCCCATCGTGCCGCAGTTACGCACCTGCGGATCGCCAATGCGCCCTGCAAGGTAGACGAGCGCCGGTATGGCTTCCCGCACTGGCTCCGAGTTCGCAACCTGATAATGGGGCGTTCCGGCGCCGATGACGACCTTGCCATCCTTCACCTCGATCCCGCGCAACTCGTTCAACCCGGAGATATCGATCAGGTGTGTCGGTTGCGCGAGCCGGGCCTTCAGGGTCGGAATCAGCGTCATGCCGCCGGCGAGCGGACGCGCGTCCGGATTGGCCTTCAGGAACTCGGTGACCTGACCGAGCGAACTCGCTTTGACGTAATCGAATGAATACACAGTCGCTCCCTCCTGTTTTCGCGCCGCCATTCTGCCTCGCGCGCACCCTCACGCACACAACATTTCAACGCGTGCTCGGTGGCACGGACCGCCGTCACCACCTCCTGCGATATACGGGTTACCGCCACATCGAACGAACAATCGACCATCGCTTCAGTTCTCGTCCGGTTTTGGGATGCAGGTGCTACTGGGGGTGCGCTTTTCCGATAGGATAGCGCAAATACGTGCAGTACCGCGGCGCTCCGCGCGAGCAGCGAGCCTTGCCACTCCGCAGGTTCCGCTCACCATGTGGGTGGCTTCGAGTCAGTATCCAGAATGTGTACACCATGAAGAAAGACACCCTCCTCACGCACATCGGGCGCGATCCCGCACGATACGACGGAATGGTGAATACGCCGGTCTTTCGCACGTCGACGGTCATTCATCCAAATCTCGCGTCTTATGAGCACCGTCCGCCCGAGGGAGAAAAAATCGTTCGCTATGGGCGCTATGGCACACCGACAACGTTCGCGCTGGAGGAAGCGGTCGCGGCAATGGAGGGCGGATACCGGGCGGCGGCGGTGCCTTCGGGGCTTGCCGGCATCAGCGCCGCGATGAGCGCGTTCGTCAAGGCGGGTGATCACCTGCTCGTCTCGGATTCGGTCTACGCACCGACGCGCGCCTTCTGTGAGCGACAGCTGCGCGGTCAAGGCGTCGAAATCGAGTACTACGATCCGCTGATCGGTGCCGGGATCGCGAACCTCATGAAGCCGGCGACTCGCGCCGTGTTTTGCGAAGCACCAGGCTCGCTCACGTTCGAGATGCAGGACATTCCGGCGATTGCCGAGGTCGCGCATGCCCGTGGCGCGGCGGTTCTCGCGGATACGACGTGGGGGACGCCCTACTTCTTTCGCTCATTCGAGCGCGGCGTAGACGTTTCGATACATGCGGCAACGAAATACATTTCCGGTCACTCGGACGTGATGCTCGGAATCGTCGTCACCAACGAGCAATGTTGGCTGCCCGTGTGCAGGACGATCGCGCAATACGGGTTTATCGCGAGTCCTGACGATTGTTACCTCGCGCTCCGTGGTTTCCGAACGATCGGTGTACGCATGAGGCAGCAGATGGCGAGCGCGCTTCGCATCGGGCGCTGGTTGCAGTCGCGCAGCGAAGTGAAGAAAGTGATCTATCCGGCGCTCGAGTCCGATGCCGGTCATGCGATCTGGAAGCGGGACTTCGACGGTGCCGCGTCTCTGTTTGCGTTCGTGCTGCACCCTGTAACCACCGCGGCATTGAGCGCTTTCGTCGACGCGCTCGAGTTATTCGGTATTGGTTCGAGCTGGGGCGGCTACGAAAGCCTGATAAGCGTCGTCCACGCCGACACGCATCGCACGGCTACACGCTGGGATCCGGGCGGCCCCGCGTTGCGCCTTCACATCGGACTCGAGGACGCGGACGACCTGATCGCGGATCTGGAAAGCGGGTTCAGCGCGATCCGGCGCCAAGGTTAGTAGCCGGGAGGCGGTGGAGAGCCCGGCGGCGGGGGCGGCGGGGAGTAGCCCGGCGGCGGGGAGTAGCCCGGCGGCGGGGAGCCCGGCGGCGGGGAGCCCGGCGGCGGGGGTGGCGGGGAGCCCGGCGGCGGGGGTGGCGGATAGCCGTAGGTGGGTCGCGGCGCGTAGTAGCCGCCGCCGGACGGATAAACCGCGTGGCGGGCGCCACTCACCGCCACGCGGTTGCCCTTGCTGTACATGCATTGCGTGTAGGCATTGTCGTAGCGACGCTGCGCTTCGTAGCCCGAGCTTTGGCTCGCACCGATACCGGCGAGACCGCCGGCACCACCGCCAACCCCGGCCCCGACGGCCGCGCCACTGCCGCCGCCCGCTGCTGCGCCGATCATGGCACCGATAGCAGCGCCGGCGACCGTGCTCAGCACTGCCGAGTCGGTCTGCGCGCTGGCTGAAGTCTAGCCGCCGATCGTGTCCGACGCGTACTGCCGGCACTCGCCGTCATCGTGGCGGAATGCGTCGAAGGACTTGCCGGTTCCGGGCAGTGCCATCGTGCTGGGGCTGGTGGGTATGGAGGTGCAGCCGACGGCGAATACCGCAGCAATCATCACTGCACAAAGCGACCTGGACATGATCAGGACGGTGGGACTGAACGCGGCGTGACCTGCTGCCACTGCGACGCGCACGTCTTCACATACGGGTAGTACGTCTGTGAATCAGGACAGTAGTACCAGAAGTTGTTCGACGCACTGGGACCCTGCCCTGACGGCGCCGGCGGTGCCACGGACGAGGGTGCCGGAGGCGCAGCCGGCGGTGCAGGGGCAAGTTGTGGATTCTGCTCGATGTACTCGGCGGGTGGCGCAATTACAGCGGGCGCCGGGTAGTAGTACGGGTAAGGATAGTAAGCCGGTGCGGGGTAGTAAAATGGTCCGGGCACACCGAAGAAAACACCCACATGGGCATGCCCATGTCCGCCATTGGCATTGGCGGCGCCATTCACGAGCATGCCGCAGGCCGCGAAGAGCACTGCCGCCAGTACGCCCGGTTTTGAACTCTTTGTCCCCATACTGACATAGTAGCTAAGTCGGGGAGGTTTGTTCCTGAAATATTGTTACAAATCGTAAATACCGCCCGCTACGGCAAACTGATGGGGGTCGCCTCCGGCAGCCGTGCGACAAGGAGCTTGTCGACGCGATTCCGATCCATGTCCACTACCTCGAAACGCAGTCCATTCCACTCGAATCGATCGGTGATCTGCGGGACGCGCCCGAGTCGGAGCATCACGAAACCCGCGAGCGTGTTGTAGCTGCCCGTGTCCTCCTCCGGCAGCGGCTCTTCGATACCAAGCGCCTCCCTGAAGCGGTCGATGCTAACGCCACCGTCAATCAGCCACGAGCCGTCCTCCCGGCGCACGATGTCACTCTCGGCGGTCTCGACGACGCTGCCGATATCGCCCACGAGGGCCTGCATGATGTCGTTCATCGTGACCAGGCCCTGCAGCTCCCCGTACTCGTTGACGATGAACGCAATGCGCTGCCGGTTCTTCTTGAATGCGGCGAGCACCTCGGTGGCGTTCAAAGTTTCGGGTATGTAGAGCGGCTTGATAAGCCGTTTCTCGAGATCCAATGGCTCGCCACGCACGAGGTCGAGGAGCAGGGCTTTGGCTTCGATCACGCCCTCGATATTGTCCAGATCGCCGCGAGTAACCGGGAAACGCGCATGCGGCGACTCCGCTATGCGCGAACGCAGTGCGTCCGGCGCATCTTCGAGATTCAGGTACACGATCTCCGTGCGCGGTGTCATGACTGCGGTCGTTCGCAAGTCATCCAGCCGAAAAACGCGCGAGACGAGCCGGTGCTCGTGCGCTTCGAACACGCCCGCCTCTGCGCCCTGTTCCATCAGCACGCGGATCTCCTCTTCCGTCACCGGCGAGGCCGCGACCGTCCCGCGCCCGAGGAGCTTGAGGATCGCATCCGTCACCGCGCTCAGCGCTCTTACGATCGGGTATACGACCGCTGACAGCCACTTCATCGGCCGCGCCGCCCAGCTTGCCACGGCTTCGGGGTTGCCGAGCGCAAGCCGCTTCGGCACGAGCTCCCCGATCAGTAGCGATCCCATCGTGATGCCCGCGATGACGAGCGTCACCCCGATCGCTTCGGCCCGCTCCGCCAGCGCGGGCATCATGCGGGCGATCCAGTCAGCAACGTCACTGCTCAGCGTAGCTTCACCGAAAGCGCCACTCGTGACGCCTATGATCGTGATTCCGACCTGAATGGTCGATAGGAAATGGCTGGGGTTGTTGGCAAGCTCGAGCGCAGTGCCGGAACCTGCATGGCCTTCATCGAAAAGCTGCTGGAGCCGGGCCTTGCGCGAAGAGACAACAGCCATCTCGGACATGGAAAAAAAGCCGTTCACAAGGAATAGGCACAGCAGGACGAGCAGTTCCATGAGTTTCAGCAGGGCGGAGGAGCCCGCAAGCATACAGCCAGCTTGGAATGCTCGAACGGGCGCTGAATCTGCACGGTTGAATCGGTCTTCCGGTACTCGCCGCCGCACGCCGCCCGCGCTAGCCGGGCCGGCCGCCTAAACTCACCGAGATTAGGCACGCCGCTTGCAGAAGCCCGATCCACTATGATCGACTGTGGCGATATACGATGGCTTCGCGCCATCTCCAAGACTCATTCGCGCGTCCACCGCGGCCCGGTGCCGCAGGAACCGCTCGAACGGCTGGTCCAGCTGGGGCTTGCCGAACGCAAGGTGAACCGGTTCAAGCTGACTCCCAAGGGTCGCGTGGTACTGCGCAAGCTCGGCTGAGTCCGGAGCGTCGAATCAACAGCAGCCGGTCGGGCTGAGTCTGTATCAGCAACCGGCGAGCAGTTTGCCGAGGAGGGCTTCGCGGTCTTCGACTCCGTTGCGCAGAGTCGTTGCGCTTATTTCCGAACCGCGAGCCGCTGGTAAGATGCTAAGGCTCACTATCGGAGTTCCACCTGCCATCAAGGTGCGCACCCGAACCGCGAGGGCAGCGGTGCCGTAAAGCGGTTGAACAAGCGTCGCGTACCCCGCCCCAGCGGCGTTGCGCACCACGCAATTCGTTGCCGGTTCCGGCGCCTGGATCGCTTCGTGCGTGGAATGGTCATACGCAGATTCCGTAGCCACGGGCACCCGCGTCTCGAGCGACGAGCAGGCGGCGCTCAGAAATACTCCGGCAACAACGGCAAGCGTTGTTCTTAACGCCGGCGTACCACGCAAGCGAAC
>Ga0207701_10005129_pt1 | contig 13181 bp, 8 predicted proteins | sample KBSSwiSSwithPhiX_FD_184294 | JGI IMG/M metagenome (GOLD analysis project Ga0207701, IMG submission 184294) | Switchgrass rhizosphere bulk soil microbial communities from Kellogg Biological Station, Michigan, USA, with PhiX - S5 (SPAdes) (version 2) | ecosystem: Environmental > Terrestrial > Soil... | reverse complement strand
GATGCCGCCTTGCCATCTATTGAAAATCCGAAATCTTGCCGAACTTTTGAGTGGCGAAGCACCCGTCAACCCCTCCGGCTTCACGAACGCCCCTAAAGCCCTGCAAACAAACCATGATTCCAGTCACGCCCTTTTGCATCTTTATTCCACGCATCGCGCTATCCTGAAACCATTAATGAAAAGAAGTGCGGAGAACCTTCCACTCTCTCCTTACAGTGCGCACCAACATAGTGAGCAGCAACCCGCGGCAAAGAATCGAGGTCCGATCAGCCTCGATGAGCCGCGAGCCCCACGTAAGTCCTTACCGGAGAGGATTCTGCGGCTAACTCCCTAGACAAGAGGAATTTGCAGCCAACCACCCTCGCAACTCTCTGGAAATAAGGAATTTGCTTAAAGAGTCCGGGTGGGGGTATCCCCGGCAGCCGCGTCGGAAATGCTCCTCCAGACAAATACACTGGAGGAGATGACTCAAGACCTGACTTCCTCGCCCCCGATCGCCCGCAAAGAGCATACCGAAACAGTCCTCCACGGCACCACCCTGATCGACGATTATGCCTGGCTCCGGGATAAAGAAAATCCCGAAGTGACTGCCTATCTCGAAGCAGAGAACGCCTACGCCGAAAGCGTAATGGCGCCACTCGCCGGCTTGCGCGCCACGCTCTACGACGAGATGCTCAGCCACATCAAGCAGACCGACGACACAGTTCCGTTCCGCGACGGCAATTGGTGGTACTACTCCCGCACTGAAGAAGGCCGCCAATACGCGATCTACTGCAGGAAGCGTGGATCGCCTTCGGGCCCCGAAGGTGACGAAGAAGTCATCCTCGATGGAAACGCGCTGGCTGAAGGGCACGCGTTCTTCGCCATAGGCGGCACCGACATCTCCGACGACGCTCGCTGGATCGCCTACACGACAGACACCACCGGCTTCCGTCAGTACACCCTCCACATTAAGAATCTCGAAACCGGCGAAACGCTCCCCGGAGAGGTAGAGCGCGTCGGCTCAGTCGTCTGGGCCGCCGACAACCAAACACTCTTCTACACCGTTGAAGACGAAGAGCAGAAGCGCCAATTCCAACTCTGGCGTCACACCCTCGGCACCCCCCACTCTGACGACAAACTCATCTACCAGGACAACGACGAGCGCTTCAACATTGGCGCCGGCCGCACTCGCGACGGAAAATTTCTTATCCTCGAATCCGCGAGTCACATCACAACCGAATCCTGGTTTCTTGCCGCCGATAGCCCCTTCGGCGAGTTCAAGCTGATATGCGCTCGCGAAGACGAGCACGAGTATTCCGTCGACCATCGCAACAGCCTTTGGTTCATTCGCACCAACGATCGTGGCCGCAACTTCCGTCTTGTAACTGCGCCTGTAGATTCGCCTTCTCGTGAAAACTGGGTGGAATGCATCGCTCATCGCGACGATGTGATGCTCGAAGACGTCGACCTCTTCGCTGGCTTCTTCGTTGCCTGCGAACGCGAAGACGGCTTGCCGCGCCTCCGACTATGGCGCTTCCTTGCAGATGGACCAGAAGCGCTGCGGGCTGGAGAAATCACCTTCCCGGAACCTGCATACAGCGCATCGCCGCACATCAATCGCATCTTCGACACGACGACATTTCGTTACGGATACCAGTCTCTTGTCACACCAAGTTCTGTATTCGAGTACGACATGTCGTCGGCAAACTCAACGCTGCTGAAGCAGCTCGAAGTGCCCGGAGGATTCGACCGCACACTATATTCCAGCGAACGAGTGAATGCCATCGCGCCAGACGGCGTAAAGGTTCCAATCTCGATCGTGTACCGACGAGACAGGCGCGAAGCGGGCAAGAATCCACTCTACGTCTACGGCTACGGCTCTTACGGCTACTCCTTACCGCTTGGCTTCAGCTCAAACCGGCTGAGCCTTCTCGATCGCGGCGTGGTCATTGCCTATGCGCATATTCGTGGCGGCGGCGATCTCGGCAAGCCGTGGCACGACGCCGGCAAGATGCTCGTCAAACGGAATACCTTCACCGACTTCATCGCCACAGTAGAACATCTAACGTCAGCGGGCTACGGCGACCCTGCTCGCGTAGCCATCGAAGGAGGCTCCGCTGGCGGCCTACTGATGGGCGCGGTTACGAACCTGCGGCCAGACCTTTTCCGCGCCGTCCTTTCGCACGTGCCGTTCGTCGACGTAATGAACACGATGCTCGATGCTTCCCTGCCTCTCACCGTCCCGGAGTACGAGGAGTGGGGCGACCCCAACGAGGAGACTTACTTCCGCTACATGTTGAGCTACTCGCCCTATGACAACTTAAAGACAGGCAAGTACCCGGCAATGTTGGTGAAGACCAGCCTGCACGACAGCCAGGTAATGTATTGGGAGCCAGCAAAGTACGTTGCCAAGTTGAGAACGCTGAAGACGGATGACAATCATCTGCTGCTGGTGACGAATATGCAGGCGGGTCACGGTGGTGCTAGCGGCCGCTACGACTACCTTAAGGAGATCGCCCTTGACTACGCATTCCTGCTGAGAGAGCTGGGAGTATTGAGCGACGGCGCGCATCCCGGCGAGTAGCCTTCTTGCGTGATCCCTGACAAATGTCCAGCGATCGAGTTTAGGCTAAGCGGGATTCATGCGCCCAAAGGCCCAGACCCGGGTTGCCGATGAAGAACACCTCTTCGCCATTGAGTTGGTTCCTGCCGTGAGATAGCTTGTCTGGGTTGTAGTACTCCGACATCGCGGCATAGTCTCCGAAATTGAAGCCCACGCCTTCAATTTCTGCCCTGCTGAGTTGCCCCGGGCACCACGTGATGGTGAAGCGGCCCTCTGAAGAAGCATGAATAAGGTGTGCAGCGGCGCCAAGCTCTTCTGCAATATCCGCATTCCTGTTTACCGCCTCAAGCGTCGTCGAGGTACCGCGATAGCCATATTTTCGAATCAGCCTATCGATGCATTTATCTTCGCCGAACTCTCTGACCGCCGGCGCCAGGACAATCAACTCAGCACCATCGGCAAGTGCCATCCGGGTGCGATAAACGGCCTTGTTTCCAAGCCACGTGGAGTGAAACTCGTGAGGATCAAGATAGACGACGGCCTTGCGAATAGGCTCAGCAACCAACTCGAAGTTCACTTTCAGACTTAACTCCGCCGCGCGATGGAAGCACTCGACATCATCGCCAATGAAAAGCCCGCGAAGCGCAAGGCTCCCATCAGCACGACGGCCAACAACAGTTTGGATATACACGATTGGCAAGTGCCGGAGGAAACGATCCGAAGCGTAGTTGAGCACCTTGCGTACCGGATTGTCGGCACGTCCCATAATCCGTTCCATGCCGTAGACGGCCCCAAGAAAGTGGCTAAGATTGATGCCCTGTCGACCTCCGGTACCGATCAGAATGTTCTTGTTGTAATTGGCCATTCCGATAACCTCATGGGGCACAACCTGGCCAATAGAGAGAATCAGATCAAATCCACCCTGCGAAATGAGCCGGTTTACCTGTGCAGGCCATGCAAAGTCGAGCTTGCCCTCCGATTGCTCTTGAATAAACTCCGCCGGAACCTCGCCAAGCGTCTCGACATCGGTGCGCCAGTTGTGAACATGAAACAGGTCTTGCGGTACTCCGGGAAACATGTGCTCAATCTGAGCAGACTGCATCGGCGCATGCGTACCAATTGCGGGTAGCACCGCTTTGAGCCGATCGCCAAAATACTTATGGGTAGCGCATGTGATCGGGCCCGACTGCGAATGCAGACGGGTCATATCAGGAGGCACAGCGAGTACCTTGCTGCGCGTTCCAAGTTTCTCAAAACTCCCCGCAAGAAGATCCGCAAGGTGTTGCGAATCGATGTCCGTATCCACGCCGCCGACTGCACAGTAGAGACTCATGCGCTTAACTTTACACCGTTTTCAACATTTCCTGCGTTGCGTCGAAGGGCTTTGTCGAGACCTCTGCAAGGAACCGGCCATGAACGGGAAGACTGATTCAGTCTTTCGGCACCGTCGCCTCAGGCACCGCAATTCTCTCCGGGCTTTGCGGGTAGAAAGACCGGAGATTCGCAGAAGTGATCATCTCATGACGAACAAATGTTGCCGGTGGTACAGGCCGCCCGGCAAGCAAATCGAGTCCAAGAGGGATAACACCTTCGCCGTAACGCTCAGGAAAATATCCAACCGAGCCGACCAGACGCGAGGTTTTTTCCGCCAATTCCGCATGAGCTTCCGGAGATGCGTTGTGGCCCACGATGGCGCAGTGCTCCTCCCTGCCTGAATCTCGAAATGCCTCAAGTGCTCCGAGCGCGCAAGGGTCATTAATGGCGGCCACAAGAATTCGCTCCGATCGGCTGCGTCGCAGATGGTTTCGCGTGAGAGCAATCGTGTTTTCATAATGACCGCTAGTTCGAAGGATTTTGATTTGACGGTCGGAGAGCCAAACCAGTCGTTCAATCACGCCCAGCATGCTCCCAAGAATACGGGCGTTGGGAACCTGTCCTGCTTTGGGAAGTTCAAGCAGGAGCAGTTCGTCTACTCGGCCTTGCCAATGAGACTCCGCCCAGCGAGCCAGGAAGCGACCTGCGATCAGGCCCGCCTGGCTGTTGTTTGCCCCGTAGAAAATGGTTTCAGGGTGCGGAATCTCAAGCGCAATCACCGGAATTGATGCGGCCCGAAAACTAGCACAAATCTGTCCTGCAATCCGTGTGTCAGTTTGTGATTCAATCACCAGGTCAACCCGCTCGCGCGCAAAAATGTTTGCATTGCGCAAAGCAACGCTCGGGCTGTCTTCATTGTCGAGCACCAGCAGATCGATATCTGCAGCTGCGGCGCTGCGTTGCAGGCTCTCGGTCACTGCACGGCTAAAGCCAAACTCGGCGCTTTGCATACCGTAGCCGAAACGAAAGCGCCTTTTGCCAAGAGGGCGAATGGCGAGTTTGTATTTGATTCCCCCTACCCGGACGAGCAGTTCGCAAGTGACCAACGTTGTGAGGATGCGGAGTGCCGTAGTCTTGTGCAAACCAGTACGCGCTATAACATCCGAAAGGCGCAGGCATTCTGTTTGATCCTCAAACACTCTCAATATTTTGCAGGCACGGATGAGTGATTTCATAACATGGGTCCACATGGCGGAACAATTGCTTGAAACAGAGTCTATCGCCAGAATTGGCAATATGGGCCTTTTTCTTTAAATAACACGATCAGTAAGAGAGGTTCTTCGGCTAGTTCCGTTCCATGGAACTTATTGTTCGATCTGCCAAAACCGTTTGCCACTCGACTTGCAGCAGGGTTAATGTCCGCCCTAGCTTTCACCGGAGGTTCGCGTGATTTCCTTTCTTAGCCCCTGCAAAGCGTTTGGCGTGCTGGCATTTTTCCTGATAGCCGCGAGCATCGGCATTCCGTCCTTGGCACAGGACTCGCAACCAAAGCTGGATATCGATTGGAGCAAGACGGTTATCGTTTCTAAGTCGACGCCGACGCTCCAGGTGGTTACCAATCCAATGCTGAATCGTGGCTCGCCAATTCACGATGGTTCCTTTGCTGCGCTCAAGGCTCTCGGAGCAGATTATGTTCGCTATGTCCCCTGGCTTCCCTACCCAAAGATCGCGGTGGCTGAATTGGAGCCTCCGACAAAGGACCACACCTCTTGGGACTTCACATACATTGACCCCGTAACTAAGGATTTTCTCGCGGCCACTGAAGGCCACTCGACAATCATCAACTTCAGCACCATTCCAGCCTGGATGTTCAAGACGGATAAACCAGTGAAGTATCCCGACGATCCCAACCAGGTTTTCTGGGACTATACAAAGGGAACAGAGCTGCGTGATCCCACAGGGAAAGAATTGGGCGATTACTTTGGCCGCCTTGTTAGCTGGTATACGAAGGGCGGATTCACGGACGAAAACGGGAAGAAACATGAGTCCGGAAACCACTACATCTTTCCATATTGGGAAGTCTTGAACGAGATCGACTTTGAGCACCAGACAACCCCCGAAGACTACACGAAGCGCTACGACGCGATCGTGGAAGGCATTCGCAAAGTGAGCCCTGATACCAAATTCATGGGCCTCGCGATTGCAATGACGGGGAGCAATCCAAAGTATTACGAGTATTTCCTGAATCCAAAGAATCACAAGCCTGGTATTCCGCTGGATTTCATCTCATTTCACTTCTATGCATCACCGGCGCTCGACGAAAATCTCGACGGCTGGCAGCATACTTTCTTCAACCAGGCAGAAGGATTTCTGGCCTCAACTCGATTTATCCTCGCCATCCGCGATCGCCTGTCTCCCCAGACAAAGACGGACACTAATGAACTTGGCGTAATTCTTCCGACAGACGGCATTGAGATCGCCGCTTCCAAAGCGATGCCTGACCACATTCCGCATAGATATTGGAACGCGGCTGGAGCGCTTTATGGATTCCTGTTCGTAGAGCTCTCCAAGCTCGGCGTTGATGTGATCGGTGAATCGCAGTTGGTTGGCTACCCATCGCAATTCCCGAGCGTTTCAATGATCGACTATAACAACGGCAAACCTAATGCCCGTTATTGGGTGCTGAAGCTTATCAAAGACAACTTCCATCCAGGCGACAAGCTGGTAGCGAATAAGCCACAGGAGCACGGATCTTCGGATGTGCTGATTCAGGGATTCATCACACCGCAAGGCAAGAAAGTATTGCTCGTGAATAAGACCAACAGCGACAAGAAAGTCAGTCTTAGCTCGGACTTTCAGAGTGCCGCATCGTCGACCGTAGACGAAGAGACGGGTGACGAAGCGCCGAGGGCCGGCAAAACAGACGGTGCCGAACTAAAGATGGCACCCTTTGCGGTCACAGTCTTGACCGTTCAGTAGCTCGCCGAGAAACAGAAATGACATTGCGAGCACCAAGGAGCAAACCTGTCCATGGCTAAGGACACTCTGCGCGTGGGCTTATGCGGCATTGGGCTGCAGGCATATTGGCCACAGTTTGAGGGACTGCACACTCGCCTCACGGGCTACGTGCATCAGGTCGGAGACCGACTGGAGCAGCTCGGAGCCTACGTGGAGCATTTGGGCATGGTCGATAGTCCGCAGCGCGGATGCGAGGCCGGTCACGCATGCCGCCAAGCTGACATTGATCTGCTGGTTATCTATGTGACCACCTACGCGCTTTCCAACACGGTGCTGCCTATGGTGCAGCGCGCAAAAGTTCCGGTGCTGATGTTCAATTTGCAACCAGAGCAGGCGATCGATTATGACGCCTTCAACAGGCTTCCCGACAGGACCGCGATGACTGGGGAATGGTTGGCTTTCTGTTCGGCCTGCCCCGTGCCCGAGATCGCCAACGTCCTGTCGCGCGCACGGATTCCCTTCCATCAAGTGGCAGGTGTATTGGGAGACGACCCGACCTGGATAAATATTGAAGAGTGGATTCAAGCTGCCCAGGTGAAGAAGGCACTTGCCGATAACCGCTTGGGTCTGCTCGGTCACTACTACAGCGGCATGCTCGACATCATGACAGATGTTACGCAAGTCTCGATCACGTTTGGCAGTCATGTTGAACATCTTGAGGTGGATGAGCTGAGCGCTCTTCGTGGTGCAGCGAATGATGCTGAAATCGCAGCTAGGATAGGCGAGTTCCGAAGCCACTTCGATGTTCAGCCCGATTGTTCGAATGAGGAATTGGCGCGTGCCGCACGCACGTCGATTGCCCTGGATCGTTTTACTGCTGCTCACGATCTGCATTCTCTGGCCTACTACTACATGGGAAGCGGCGTTCGTGAAAATGAAGACACCATGAGCTCGATCATCCTCGGCACATCCCTTCTCACCGCCCGTGGAATTCCGGTGGCGGGAGAGTACGAGGTCAAAAATGTGCTCGCGATGAAGATCATGGATTGCCTGGGAGCGGGCGGATCCTTTACCGAGTACTATGCGTTGGATTTCAAAACCGACCATGTGCTCATGGGTCACGACGGCCCGGGACACATTGCCATCGCGGAGAGCAGGACAAAGGTACGGCCGCTTGCCGTATACCACGGCAAGGTTGGCCGGGGTCTTTCGGTCGAAATGAGTGTGAAGCACGGACCTGTAACATTGTTGTCTGTCGTTGAGGATTCTGAGTGCGGCTTCAGGCTGTTGGCAGCGGAGGGAGACTGCGTCCCAGGAGAAGTGCTGCGCATCGGCAACACCAACAGTCACTATCGCTTTCCAATTGGAGCCCGCGGGTTTGTGAATGCATGGAACGCTCAAGGCCCCGCACATCATTGCGCGGTCGGCATCGGACATCTGTCTGGAAAGCTGAGCAAGCTGGCAAAGCTACTGGAAATTCCATTCACACAAGTCTGCTAACTAATTATTAGGGAAGATAGAAGACTTCTTTCAACATTGGAAATCGCTCGCCGGCCCGGGCTCCGGGATCAGGAACAAAGTACGCGCTCATTGCTTTTTGCCATCTTAGATTCACTGGATCCTGCTCAATCTTGTCCCACATCGTATCGAAGTCTCCTTCGATATGCATGTAAAGAAACAGCAGCTCGTCGCGTCGAAAGATCGAGTATTCCGAAATCCCTGATCGTTTCAACAAGTCGAGCATTTCGGGCCAGACTGCGCTGTGAGACTTGTCGTACTCCGGTCCCTTACCTTCCTTGAGCCGCAGAAGAAACGCTATACGCTGCATGTTAGGGTCGTCCTCCACAAAGCGATTCATTTTTCAGGCGGATATTGAACGAGGCCGCCTGACACCTAGGGATGCGCGTCAGGGCCAAGTTGCTGCGGCGTGACTTCATCCGCAGCAACCGGGCTACGAACCACACTGGCGATCGCATACAATTTGCGAAATTTTTCAAGCGACCGCTGAGCTGCTTCGCGATTGCCTGTTGTGCGCTGTGCCTGTGCAAGCCGATACCAAGCCACCTCGTCGTCCGCATTGAGCTTTGTCGCGCGTTCGAGGACAGGTATGGCCTGTGCCTCCAAGTGAATCTGAAGATACACTCCACCCAGGCCAACAAGCGCCTGTTCGAAATCAGGGAAACGGGTTACCAGGGCCTCATACTGACTTCGTGCTTCGTTCATATTGCCGTCATCGGCAGCAAACTGAGCTAGTTCATATGCCGCGTTGCCGTTGCCAGGATAGACTTCGAGTTCTGCGAGAAACTCTCGTTTCGCGGCTTCGCGATCTTCGTCCTTGTGCGAGTCATTGAAACGGCTGAGATAGACCCGTCCAAGCCTGTAATGAATTCCAGGACGTTTGGGATCAATTTGGAGAACGTGGTTGAATGCGATGATCGCCGCATCATAATTCTTCTGACTCTCGTTGGCTTCACCCTGAGCCTGAAACATCCAGACGGATCCACGCGCCTTGTCGTGCAGCTTCTCCATCACGATATATGCATAATTTCCATAGATTCGTCCGGTATGGTAAAGCACCTCAGGGTCGTCCGGGTAGAGTCGATTCAATTCAAGAGATGTCTTCACCGCGTCCGAGTCTCGATTGAGCCCCGTATAGGCGCGAAGCAACTGTAGGCCGCACAATCGTTGCGTCACTTTATCAGTTGATTGCTCAAAGCCACGTTCGAGCTTCGGGAGAGCTTCGTCGAACCTGTTAAGCTCCGCCAGGGATAAACCCAACAGGCTGTCCAGACGCGGTAGACCGGGCTTCAACTTCTTAGCGGTTTGGATCTCGCTGACTGCTTTCTCATAGTCTTTGAGCTTGAAGCAAATTGCAGCAAGTGCGGCATGAACTTCGGCGACAGAAGGCTCCAGCTTCGCGAGCTTTTCGAAACTCGCCTTGGCCTCGACCATTCGTCCCTGGGCCATGGCTTGTTGACCTTCACTCGCGATCTGAGCCGCAAGTGCGTCGTTGGATTGTGCTCTCACCGGCAGAGCCAAAACGAAGCTGAACAGAATGGCGCAAGCTGCTCGCAACCGAACACTAATCATGACGTGAGTGTATCCCCAACGAGTGTATCCCCAAAAGGATGCTCCGCCACAGGTGAACCATGGCGGAGCAGAGGTGATGCCGGAGACCAACCAGCTAAAAGGTGAGCTTCCCACTTATTTGGATAATGCGAGCGGCGGAGGCGTTAGTGATCTGGCCTGCCGTCGTGCTACCAATGCCGTTGTCAATGGAAGAGCCGCCACCCGATCCACTGCCGATCAGCGCGCCAGTAGTGATCGCGTACTGGTGGTGGTTCCAAGCATTGAAGAAGTCCCCGTTGATTTTGAAGTTGACATGCTCGGCGATGCGGAAGTTCTTTCCAATGCCCATGTCCCAGTTGTTGATCCCTGGTTGGCGGAGCCAGTTGCGGGTTGTATTGCCATAGACACCCAACGGGGGCTGTTCAAAGCAGTCGAAGTTGATCCGTTGCAAGACCTCAGTGAGATTCTTATGAATGTCGCAACCCTCTATCTTGTTCGCGCGCTGGAAGAATGTGCCGAGAGCTCCTCCAAGGTCGTTTGCCGTGATGCTGAACGGGAACCCGGTCTGGAATGTGGCGATTCCCGTGGTCTCCCATCCGCCGATCAGCAGATCCATTGCACGGTTCACGTTGGTTGCGATTTTGCCTCCGCGACCGAAGGGCAGGTTGTAAACGTAGCTGGTGACGAATCGCTGGTCGACATCGAAATCGGACGGGCCGTAGTCCAGCTCCGGGTTGTGATTGTCCATGAATCCCTGGAAGCCAGAGCCGGTTGCGCCAACGCCGGCAGTCGCCGATTTGTCGTCTTTGCTGTTGGCCCAGGTATAAACCACGGTTGCGGCAAGGTCGTGAGCACGGTGTTCCATCTTCACATTCATTGCGTTGTAGTGCGAGTAGCCATGCCAGTCACTGTTGATGTAGATGTTGACAAAGTTCTGGTAAGGCAGCCGACTGGAATTGCTGCACGGAGCCACGTTTTGATTGATATATTGCCCATTCACCTGCTGCTGGCAGAACGCCAGGCTGTCGGATGGAATGCCGTTGGGTTGAGCGATCTGACGCCGATCCAAGAGGTGGATGGCATGCGTACCAATGTAGTTCACCTCGAGAGTGGTATTCCTCGCCAATTCCCGCTGAACCCCAGCAGTCCATGACTGGACATAGGGGTTGAGCGGATTGTCTGATTCGATCACCGCGATGAAGGTCAACGTTGAAACCGGGAACGGCCCGAGGGTCGTGAATTCGGGGAACATGTTGTTGGTCAGCTTGGGCGCAGTCGCATTTGTTGATGGATTGAGACTGTTCCGGATGCTGTACGGGTAAATGTCTGCCGAATCGTCGATCTCGCGGCCTTCTGCCGAGTCAAAGAAGATTCCGTACCCGCCACGGATGACTGTCTTGGGTGTGACGCTGTACGCAAACCCAAGTCTGGGTGCGAATGGCTTTTTCGAGCCTTCATGCGGCACCTTACCGCAGTAGCGCAGGATCGGCCCACCGTCCAGACCTACTCCCGGCGCAACTCCGTTTTTCGAGAGTTCCGGATCCGCGTAGCACAAACCGCCTGCGGGGTTTGTTGTATCCAACCAGAAGAAGTGATTCTGCGCCTCATAAGCAGCCGCGCGATAATCCCAGCGGAGGCCGAGATCGAGGGACAGTTTCGGAGTAACCCTCCAGTGGTCCATAACGTATGGTGCAAAGTAGTTGAAAACGTGGTCTTGAGGATTACCGGCGGTATCGGTCGGGCTCAATGGACCCGGAACGAAACCGCCAACGCCGCTGTAATAGCCCAGAAGCATGTCGGCTACCGCGTTGCCGGTTCCGCACAATCCTGTTGGATTCGGGCAACCGCCACCGTTCGTTTGGACGAGCGGACCGCTGAAACTCCAGTCCCCATAAAAGTCGTCGGCGAGGTTACGGATTAAGTGCCAGCGCCGATAGTCGACGCCGAAGCCCAGCGTGTGTTTGCCGTGGACGGAACTGAAAGAGTCGGCATATTCCCAGGTAGGGCCGTCCGATCCGCTATAGGAGTTGACGGATCCGCCCCCGCTGTCAAACTGTGACAACCCGACATTGGGCCAGGTTTGCTGAAGAGCCGTAAACGTTTGGAACGTGCCGGTCAAAGCCAACTCTGAAACCGCATCCGGCGATATCTCCAGCCCGCCCTGTGGAGCGTTGGCCGTCAGGTGTCCGAAGCGGAAATTATTCACGTTTGACCCACCGAAGTTGATGGTGTGCGAGACAGTCCAGCTCGTCTGATTCTGGAGGTAGATCTCGTAGCCGTGAATCAGATCGCCAGAGTTGTATGGTCCCTGGTTGGTGTAATTGGCATCGGTATATCTGAAGAAGACTGCCCCGAACTTACCGAGATTCTGGTCTCCACGATAGGTCTGCTGATTCTGGTGCAATGGGAATCCGACGTTCTTGATGTAGTTGACCACGCCTTCCGGCTGGTTGGCGATCGTCGGCGTCTGCCAGAACCCGTTCTTGACGGCGACAGCGCCGACCTGTCCGGTCTGAAAGGCAGTCGGAATTACGTTTCCCGGGAACGGAAGGCCGGTGGCCGGGTTCACGGGCATGCAGTTGTAGTTGTAGGTGAGAAGCTTTGTGCATTCTGGCGTGCCGTAGGCAGGTAACAGGCCGCCTGGCAAGCCGGAACCCGCGGGCGCCTGATAGGTCTCTGCCGAGAAATCACCCCCGAGGATTGCCGGGTTAGGCATTGAGGTGACTTGCCTGTAGCCATTAGTAATTCGCCAGCCCTCATAGTTCGCCATGAAGAAGCTCTTGTTGCGACCGTCGTACACCTTGGGAATGTAGATTGGGCCACCCGCGACAAAACCGAATTGGTTCTGACGCAGCACCGGCTTTGCTGTTGGCGTTCCGGAGATATAGTCATTGGCAGTCGGAAAAGGATTGGCGTCGAATGCATCGTTGCGGTCAAACCAGAACACCGACCCGTGTAAATTGTTTGTGCCAGCCTTGCTTACGATGTTGATCTGCGTTGCGCTGAACCCCTGGTCCGCTGAGTACGTTCCGCTCGAAACTTTGAACTCCTGGATCGCGTCCTGCGACAGGACTACGGCTGGCGTGATAAGGGCAGCGTCGGTATTCACCAGACCATCGAGCGTATAGTTGTTCCCCTCGGGGCGACCGCCATTCACGCTGATCGCGTTTCCCTGGCCCTGGCGCATCGTACCCTGCTCACCACCAACCGTCACGGCGCCAGCGCCGACAAGAAGCAGTTGCATGAAATTGCGTCCGTTCAAGGGAAGATCTTCTACCTGTTGCTGGCTCACTAG
>Ga0207701_10005125_pt1 | contig 13187 bp, 10 predicted proteins | sample KBSSwiSSwithPhiX_FD_184294 | JGI IMG/M metagenome (GOLD analysis project Ga0207701, IMG submission 184294) | Switchgrass rhizosphere bulk soil microbial communities from Kellogg Biological Station, Michigan, USA, with PhiX - S5 (SPAdes) (version 2) | ecosystem: Environmental > Terrestrial >... | reverse complement strand
CCTGCCGATGCCGCGCATGACGAACACGATCATGCTGCCCGGCGAGCGCGATCCCGCGGAGATCATCGCGTCGGTGAAGAACGGCTTGTACGCGGCCAACTTCGGCGGCGGCCAGGTCGACATCACGAGCGGCAAGTTCGTGTTCTCCGCGGCGGAAGCGTGGATGATCGAGGACGGCAAGCTCACGTACCCGGTAAAAGGCGCGACGCTCATCGGCAACGGGCCCGACGTGCTGACCAAGGTGTCGATGGTCGGCAACGACCTGGAACTCGACTCCGGCGTGGGTACGTGCGGCAAGGACGGCCAGAGCGTCCCGGTCGGCGTTGGCCAACCGACATTGAGGATCGACGGCATCACCGTCGGCGGATCCGCAACTTAGCTTGCAGGTCGGCTTCAGCCCGGCGCGATATCCCGTCGGGCTGAAGCCCGCCTACAGACGACGGGATGCGCTAGTGGAGTGGTCCGGTGGGCTGCGGCATCACGACTGCCGTCACTGGCGACGCATGATGGCAAACCAGTCGCCATCCCGACGGCGTGCGCATGAAGATGTTGGTGGCCGCTGCGGCGCCACGCGCGGTGCCGTCGGCCGAGTAGACGTGCTCGATGACCGATTGCATCGCAAGGCCGACCGTCTCGATCATCACCGCGTGCTCCAGTCGGAACGAGAGCTTGGTCTCGCCGGCGAAAATCTGCTCCCACGTCGCGCGCACCGCGTCGAACCCGACAACGCGCGCGCCGCCCGGGTGCACGCACACGATGTCCTCGTCGTCGGCCCAGGTCACCATCATCGCGTCGATGTCGTGGGCCTCGAACGCCTGGTAGAACGCGGCGGCGGCGTCCTGAGGCGACGTGTAGATCGCGGTCGTGCGTGCCTTCGGCATATGTTGTAGGTCGGGCTTCAGCCCGACGCGATGTCGCGTATCAGTATCGGCGAAGCTGCGGCGGAATGTACGCCGGCAACGCGGTACGCGCGAGATTGTAGACGATCGGCGGCTTCAACTCCCGCATGCACTTGAAGTGACCGAGTGGGCATTCGCGCTTGAAGCAGGGGCTGCACACGATGTCGATCTTCGCGATCTGCGCGGTGGGCGACAGGGGCGGCGTGTAGGCGGGCGACGATGAGCCGAAGAGCGCCACCAGCGGCACACCCACGGCCGCGGCCGCGTGCATCAATCCCGAGTCGTTCGATACGACGAGCGACGCTGACGACAGTATGTCGATCGCGGTCCCGAGGTCGGTGCGGCCCGTCAGGTCGCGCACCTTGTGGAGGTTCTCGCCAAGCGAGTTCAGCACGGCATCGGCGGCCATCTTGTCGTTCGGCGAGCCGACGATCCACACCTGCAGGCCGTCGCGCAGCAGCAGCGCCGCGAGCTCGGCAAACTGGTTGGGTGGCCAGCGCTTGGCCGGGCCATATTCCGCTCCCGGGCAGAGAATCACCACGGGCCGGTCGGTCTTGAGCCGCAGCGCACGCATCGCGTCCGCGCGGTTCCTGGCGTCCGGCACGAGACCGGGCGAGGGCGGCATCGGCACCAGCGTGCCGCGCGGCACGGCGAGCGCCGCGAAACGGTCGACGAGCCTAGGGAACATCTTCCGGTCGAGCTTCCGCGCGTCCGTCAAGAGGCCCCATCGCCCTTCACCGCGGTAGCCCACGCGCTTGGGGATGCGCGCGAGATACGGCACGAGCGCGGACTTCCAGGAGTTGGGCAGCACGAACGCATGCGTATAGCCCTCGCCGCGCAGCTCCATCGCGAGGCGCTTGCGCTCGCGAAGGTCGAGCTTGCCGTGCAGGAACGGCGTCTCGATGATGCGGCGAATGCCGCGTATGCGCGCGTACACCGGCGCGCACCACGGCGTGACCAGCACGTCCACGATGGGATCTTCGAAGGGGTCGCGCAGGAGCGCGACGAGGGGCTCCGACAGGATCGCGTCGCCGACCCAGCTCGGGGCGACGATCAGGATGCGTTCCACGCTAGCGCTGCACGTTCTCGGTCATGCGTTGAGAATACGCGCAATCCCGGGTGCACGCGTGCACGCTCGTCGTTCGCAGCGCGGGCCCCTAATGCCCGCCGGGTACGGGACCTCCGCGCAGCACGTACACCGTGCTGCAGTATGGGCATTTCGCTTCGCCTTGGTCCGCGATGTCGAGGAAGACGCGTGGGTGCGACGACCATAGCGGCATCGCCGGGTTCGGGCAGAACACCGGCAAGTCCTTCGGCGTGACGACGACGGGTGCGGTCTTGGCTTCGCTCATTGGATGCTCGTCAGGCGACTTTGGTCAGCCAGTGCTTCTTCTCGGGAACGCGGCCGTTGACCGCCTCGAAGAAGAGCGCCTGCAGGCGCGCGGTCATCGGGCCGCGCGCACCGCTTCCGATCGTGCGGTTGTCGAGCTCGCGGATCGGCGTCACCTCGGCTGCCGTGCCGGTGAAGAAGGCTTCGTCGGCGATGTAAACCTCGTCGCGCGTGATGCGGCGCTCCTGCACCGGAATGCCGAGCTCGCGCGCGAAGGTGATGATGCAGTCGCGCGTGATGCCGTTGAGCGCGCCACTGCCGAGATCGGGTGTCGCCAACACGCCGTCGCGCACGATGAACACATTCTCGCCCGACCCCTGGCACACGAACCCTTGCGGGTCGAGCAGCATCGCCTCCTCGTAGCCGTCGTGAAGCGCCTCCTGATTGGAGAGGATCGACACGGTGTAGTTGCCGACAGCCTTGGCGTTGCACATCGTGATGTTGGGGTGATGATGCGTGAACGACGAGGTCTTCACGCGGATGCCGCGCTCGATCGCCTCGGCACCGAGATACGCGCCCCACGGCCACACGCCGATGGCGACCAGCACGGGATTCGACTTGGCGGCGACGCCGAGCGCATGCGACCCGTAGAAGACGAGCGGGCGGATGTAGCACGACTCGAGTTTGTTGCGCGCAACGCACGCGATCTGCGCCGCGTCGATCTCTTCCCGCGTGAACGGGATCTGCATCCCGTAGATGTGCGCCGAGTTGAAGAGGCGCTTGGTATGGTCGTGCAAGCGGAAGATCGCGGGACCGTCGACCGTCTTGTAGCAGCGGACGCCTTCGAATACGCCCATTCCGTAGTGAAGCGTATGGGTCAGGACGTGAGTGGTCGCCTCCCGCCACGGCACCATCTTGCCGTCGTACCAGATCCACCCGTCGCGGTCTGCCATCGACATGACTTCACTCCTTGCGGCAAAGGTGCTGATTTTAGCCGATCCGCCTGCGTTGCCAGCCGTTTCCGCGCGAAGCGCGGGGCGAGCGGGGCGGCGCGGACTTCGCAGATAGGTCAAGTATATTGACCTTGTTTCACGGCATTCTTGACCGCCCCCGGATAAATGTCAACCACCTTGACCTATTGCGACTTAGGGAGCAGCGCCAGGAGATAGGTCTCGTTGCCGACGCCGGTCACTCGACCGGCGACTCTGTTCGACGCAAGGTCGAGCATCCACACGACCCCGCTGCCCGGCTGGCCGCGCGCCGCACCGGTGATCGCCGCGTAGCGGCCGTCGGGCGTGATCGCGATCCCGCGCGGGCGAGACGGCCCGCCGCTCGGCGTCGAGAGGGGTATGCGCGCGATCTCCGCGCCAAGCTCGCCCGCGATCGCTCTCTTCACGTCGACGATCGACAGGTTGTTGCTGCGGAAATTGCTCACGAGCAGGCGCGATCCGTCCGGCGTGAACGCGAGCGCGAAAGGCCGTGTCTGCGCGCTCGGGTTGTTGGAGCCGACGAGGACACGCGCGAGCTCGGCATCCTTCGCACCTGCGGCCGACTTCTCGACGTCGAGGATCGAGATCGAATTGCCCTCGATCCCGGTGCGCGCGCTCTCGCGGTTGGCCGTGGCGACGAGCGTCCCGTCCGGACTCAGCGCCATGCCCCAGGGTCCGACGCCGGTCGGTACTCGCGCGAGCTCTGCGCTCGCGTCTCCCGCGATCGCCTTCGCCACGTCGATCACCGACACGTCGTCGGTCCCACCGTTGGCGGTGAACAGGAGACCGCCCAGCTTCGGCGCGATGAGAATGGCGTTCGAGTCGGGGAAGCATCCGAATTTCGCATGCGGCATGTCGCGTGGAATCGGATTGGGAGGGCATGCGAATCCGGGCTTGCCGTAGGCCTGCGTCACGTTGCCCACGACCTTGCGCGTCGCAAGATCGATCACCGCGATCGTGCGCCCGCCATCCTCCAGCCCTTCGCCTTCCGCGTTCGACACGAACGCGTGCTTGCCGTCGGCCGTGGCGGCGATGCCGACAGGACCGAAGCCGCCGGTCGGCACCACCGCCTCGACGGCTTTCAACGTTCCCGCGTTTGCCGGGTCGAGCGCTCGCGCCATGCTCAAGATCGTGAACGTGCCGGGATGGCCATGCTGGAATTTCTGCGCCGCTTCCTGCGTTACCGAGCCCGAATGATTGACCACGAACGCGAGGCGCCGGTCCGGCGAGAGAACGACGTTCACCGGTTGTCCGCCAGCGGGCGTGTCCGCAACACCGGTGCCCTTGGCGTCGATGTCGGGCGTGACGCGCACGCGGTTGACGATCGCATTTGGCGTACCGTCGTTTGCGGGCAGCAACGCCTTGTCGACGTCGATGACGATGACGCTGTTGTCCCAGCGGCCGCTCACGAGCAGCATTTCGCCGGCGGCAAAGGCCGTTGCAGCGCGGTCGACAGGCAGAGGATGAAGGCGAAGAGAAGACGCCGCATGGTTATTGCTCCGTGGACACTCGGGGCGAAGGCACATCCTAGTCCACCTGTCACCGGGCGCCAACTTGCGGCCGCGACCGCGCACCGCGCACAATAGGTCAAGTAGCTTGACCCATAGGAGGTGCGATGCAGGACGTCCAACGCAGGCTTGCGCTCGATGCCGCCGTCGAGCTCAGCCACTTTGCCTACCGCGCGATGACGGCGCGGCCGGACGCGCTCCTTGCGGCGCGCGGGCTGTCGCGGGTACACCATCGCATCCTGCATTTCGTCGTGCGGCTGGCCAAGCCCTCCGTCGGCGACCTGCGGCGCACGCTCGGCGTCAGCAAGCAGGCGCTGTCCGGCCCGCTGCGCGATCTTTACGCACAGAAGCTCATCACGTATGCGCGCGCAGCCGACGACGCGCGCGTCAAGCACCTGTCGTTGACCACGGAGGGCCGCAAGCTGGAAGGGCGCCTCGCGGCGCTGCAGCGCGCGCAATTCGCGGCTGTCTTCGAGGCGGAAGGAGCCGAGGCCGAGGCGGCGTGGCGCGCGATCATGCGCCGGCTCGGCGCGACCGAGATCGCGCAAGCGCATTTCGAGATCGCTGACCAGCCGCTCACTTGATCGGCGGGGCGACCGCTTCCTTGTCGTAACCCATCACGCAATCCGTGAAGTCGGACGTGCCGCGCGTGAAGCCGCGTGCCTCGCACAGCTTCTCCCAGGACGCGATCCGCTCCTTGCGAAGCGTCGCTTGCGAGGGATCGGCCGAGCTCGCGCAGCTTGCGAGCGCGAGCGCGGCGGCCAGCGTCGCGGCGAGCCTTGAATGTCGTTCTATCGCCATGCGCCTCCGAACACGTGGGTCCACAGCGCGGCGACGGCGGCTCGCCGCGCGGCATGCTCTTCCGGATCGACGCGGGCGTGCGGCGCGCCGGTGAGACGCACCTTGTGCTGCAGGCTGCGATAGTCGCGATAGGCATCCGCGACTTCGCGGGCGAGCGACGCCGGCACGAGGTCGAGCTCGCCTGCCATGTGCAGCAGGGCGATGTTGCCGAGGTTGCGCGTCAGCGACTCGTGGCGGTGCGCATGCCCGAGCACGAGGCATTGCACCGTGAACTCGATGTCGACCATGCCGCCCTGGTCGTGCTTGATGTCGAAGAGCGCGGTCGTGTTCGGGTGACCCGCGTGCATCTTCTTGCGCATCGCGACGACTTCCCCGATCAGGACCGACGGGTCGCGCGCCATCGTGAGGATCGCGAATCGCGCCGCTTCGAACGCGTCCCCAACGTCCGTGTCGCCCGCGACGTAGCGCGCACGCGTCAGGGCCTGGTGCTCCCACAGCCAGGCCTGCTCACGCTGGTAGCGGATGAAGCCGCGCAGGCTCGACGCGAGCAGTCCCTTGGCGCCGTCGGGGCGCAATCGCAAATCGGTGTCGTAGAGCGGGCCCGCCGAAGTGGTGCTGGTGAGCCAGGTATTGAGCCGCTGCGCAAGCCGCGTGTACTGGTGTTCGCGCGCGTGAGGATCGGGGTCGTCCTCGGGGATGTCGAACAGGAACACGAGATCGAGATCCGAGACGTATCCCAGCTCCTTTCCGCCGAGCTTGCCGTAGCCGATGATCGAGAAGCGCGGCTTGGGCACGTCGGCGCCCGCGAAACTGCGCCAGCATGCCGTGAGCGCGGCGTCCAGGACGGCGTCCGCGAGTGCGGACAAGTGATCGGCCAACCGCTCAAGGGTGAGCCGTCCGGACAAATCCTGCACGAGCAGCCGGAACGTCTGCGCGTGCCGGAAATGGCGGAGCACGTCCATCTGATGCTCGGCATCGTCCGGACGTTGCGCGAGAAGGCGGGCGAGCTCGGTTCGCCACTGCGCCCAATCGGGCTCGGCCATGAGCGCGGTCGCGTCGAGCAATTCGTCGAGCAGGAGCGGATGCCGCGTGAGGTAATCGGCGCCCCAGGCGGACGCGCTCATCAGGTTCGCGATTCGCGGCAGGAGCGGCGGGTGCTCGATGACGAGCGCGAGATACGCGCTGCGACGCGCGACCGTTTCCAACAGGGCCACGAGGCGCTCGAACACGGCGAGCGGGCCGGACAGACCCGGGTGCGCAAGCGCCACCGCCAGGATCTGCGGCATGAGGGCGTCGAAGCGCTGGCGCGAGGCGGCCGGCAGCTCGCGATAGCGGCCGGAGTTGCTCACGCGTCCGAGGATTGTCAGCACGGCACTCGCATCCTCGTAGCCCGCGTCCTCCAGCTTCGCACGGTTCTCCTCGTCGTCCTCGGGCCGTTCCCAGACCGGCGCGAAGCGGCCTCGCGACTCTTCGCCGGCCGGCCCGGCGTCGCCGAACGTCTGCGCGAACGTGATCGAGACCATGTCGCGGTGATGCCGCAGCGCGCGATCGAAGTCCTCAGGCCCGAGGTCCATTGACGCGGCGAGCGCCGAGCGCTCGGCGACGTCGTCGGGGAGGTCGTGCGTCTGCGCGTCGTCGCGATATTGCAGCCGGTGCTCGACGTTGCGCAGGAACACATACGCATCGCGCAGCGACGACAGGGACGACGACGGCATGAGTCCGCGCTCGTCGAGGATCGCGAGCGCCGGCAGCGTGCCGCGCACGCGAAGCTCGGGCTCGCGCCCGCCGCGCACGATCTGCAGCGCCTGCGCGATGAACTCGATCTCGCGGATGCCGCCTTCACCGATCTTCACGTTGGACAGCGCGTCACGCCGCGCCCCTTGCTCGCGGATCTGGCGATGGACGTCGCGCAGGCCCTCGTACGCGTCGTAGTCGAGGTACTTGCGGAACACGAACGGCGTCACGAGCGCCATGAGCTCGTGGTGATGCGTGCCGGTGATCGCACGCGCCTTGAGCCAGGCGTAGCGCTCCCAGGCCCGGCCCTGCGTCACGAGGTAGTGCTCGAGGCCGGCGAACGAGGTCGTCAGCGCGTGGCTCTCGCTGTACGGGCGAAGCCGCATGTCGACGCGGAAGACGTACCCGTCGGACGTGGCGTCGTTGAGCGCCGAGACGATGCGCCGGCCGAGCTTGTCGAAGTACTCGCGATTGGCGATGACGCGGGGGCCCGCGGTCTCGCCTTCCTCGGGATACACGAACACGAGGTCGATGTCGGAGGACACGTTGAGCTCGCGGCCGCCGAGCTTGCCCATGCCGATGACGATGAGCTCCTGCGGCGCGCCGCTTTCGTCGCCGATCGGCGTCCCATGAATGGCGTCGAGCGCCGCGGCATGTACGCGCACCGTCTCGCGCAGCGCCACGTCGGCGAGGGTGGTGATCGCGCCGCAGACTTCGGTCAGGGGCGCCCGGCCGACGAGATCGCGCAGCATGGTGTGAACGAACACGCGCGTTCGCAACCGGCGCAAGCGTGCGCCGAGCGCTGCTTCATCGTCATCGAAGATCGCGCTGGGCCAGGCAAAGGGCGCGTCGAGCGTTGCGATCACTTCCTCGCGCAGCCCGGCATCGGCCGTGAACGCGCGCGCCGCGTAATGGCTGAAAGACAGGGCTTGTGGCAGATCCATGCTTGGACGGTTTCGGGCGGCGCGCGTTGCTCTGGGCTAGAATGCCTGAGGAGGGGTCCGACATTATGCCGAGTCGGGCCACAGCCTTTTGGCACCACTGCTCGCCGTCCGCCTGCTGCGCATCGCCGGCACCGTCATCGTCGCGGGCGTGGTGGTGTGTCTCTCGCTGCTCCTGGCGATCCGCTACCTCGTGTTTCCCGCGATGGACGATTATCGCGATCGCATCGCGGGCGTCCTCACGCGCGATCTCGGACAGCCCGTCTCGATCGACGGCATCACCGGCGCATGGGACGGCTGGAATCCGCGGCTGTCGATCCGAGGATTTGCGATCCGGGACAAGGCGAAGCCCGAGGGTCCCCCGGTCCTCCTGCTGCCGCAAGTCGACGCCACGGTCGCGTGGACTTCGCTCGTCGCGCTCAAGCTGCGCCTCCGCGAGCTGTCGATCGATCGCCCGCAGCTTGCGCTTCGCCGCGACAAGTCGGGCCGCTTCCACGTGGCGGGCTTCGAGATCGACACCGAGACGCAGCACGACTCCCCCATCACGGAATGGGTCCTCGACCAGCGTGAGATCGTCGTTCGCGACGCGCTCGTGATGTGGAACGACGAGCTGCGCGGCGCGCCGCAGCTCGTGCTCGATCACGTCATGTTCAGGCTCGAGCAATCGTTCGGCCGCATCCGCTTCGGCGTCACCGGCTCGCCACCGGCGCAGCTTGCGGCACCAATCGAGCTGCGCGGCGAAGTCAGCGCGGCCTCGCTGCGCTCGTTCGAAGAAACGCAGGGCCGGTTCTACGTGCGCCTCGACTTCGCGGACATCGCGCTGTGGCGCGAGTGGTTCGCGGTGCTGAAGCCCGTCGAGAGCGGCGAGGGCGCGGTGCGCGTGTGGTTCGACGTGGCGGCCGGCAAGCCGGCCAACGTCGTCGCCGATCTCGAGCTCACCGGTGCGCGCATGCGCGTGCGGCCGAACCTGCCGTTGCTCGATCTCGTGTTCGTGCGCGGCCATGTCACGTGGCAGCACGACAACGGCAAGACGACCTTCACCGCGCGCGACCTCGCCTTCCAGACGAGCAACGGGCAGGAGCTCGCGCCGGTCGCGCTGTCCGTCTCCATGAGCGAAGGAAGCGACGGCACGGTCACCGGCGGCCAGCTCGAGTTCGACCACCTCGAGGTCGCGCCGCTGTCGGCACTTGCCGAGCATCTCCCGCTTCCGGAGCGTTGGCGGCACGATCTGGCCGCCCTCGCGCTGCGCGGAAGCGTGAGCGGAGGCAAGTTAGCGTGGACCGGTCCGCCCGAGGAGCCGGTCAAGTTCCAGGCCAGCGGCGCGTTCACGCGCTTCGGTATTGCCGCGAGCGCGGGATTGCCCGGGGCTGCCAGCGTGTCCGGCAATTTCACGTTCGACGAAGCGCGCGGCGACTTGAAGCTCGACAGCCGCGACATGCGCGTCTCGCTGCCGCGTGTGTTTGCGGAAGAGCTCGTGTTCACCAACGCTTCCGGACGCGTCACGTGGACGCGCGAGGACGAAAGCCTGCGCGTCGCCGTGGAAGACGTTCGCTTCGTCACACCGCACACGTCGGGCACCGCGAGCGGGAGCTGGAAGTCGCGCGAGCGCGGGCCCGGCCTCATCGACCTGCGAGCGCAGCTCTTGCGCGGCGACGCCCAGCATATCTACCGGTATCTTCCGCTCACGCTGAGCGACGGCTTGCGCGACTGGCTGCGTACCGCGATCAAGCAAGGCGTGGCGACGGATATCCGCATGGCGCTGTCGGGCGATCTTTCCGACTTTCCGTTCACCGATGCGAAGAAAGGTCAGTTCCTCGTCACGTTCAAGGCGGGCAACGCCGCGCTCGACTACGCCGACGGTTGGCCCGGGGTGACCGACATCGATGGCGACGTGCGATTCGAAGGTCCCGGCATGGCGATCAACGCCAGGAGCGCCCGCATCCTGGGCGTCAGCGTGGGACCGGTGAAGGTCGACATTCCGAATCTCGGCGCCCAACACCCCGCGCTCACCATTGTCGGCGACGCCGCGGGAGCCACTTCCGACTTCCTCCGCTTCGTGGACAAGAGTCCCATCGGAGAGTGGATCGGCCGTTTTTCCGAGGGTGCGCACGCCACCGGCAACGGCAAGCTTGCGCTCAAGCTCAACTTGCCGCTCGGCAACCCCGAGGGGGCCAAGGTGAGCGGCGACTACGAATTCATCGCCAACGCCGTCCGCCTGCCCGCGGTGCCGGCGCTCACGGAGGTGAACGGCCATCTCGAGTTCGCCGAGGGAGGCACGCATTCGCGCGATCTGACGGCGGAAGTGTTCGGCGGCCTCGCGAAAGTCGCCGTGTCGGCGCAGGAGGGCGGCGTGCGCGTCATTGCGAGCGGCAGCGCGAACCTCGCGACGGTCGCAAGCGAGCTCGACCTGCCGATGCGCAACCGCATCTCGGGCGTCACCGACTGGCAGCTCGCCGCGCAATCGCGCGCCACGCTGTCGAGCTTTGTGATCGAGTCGAGCCTCAAGGGCGCCAACCTCGAGTTCCCGGCGCCGATCGGCAAGCTGCCCGCGGAGGCGACTCCGATTCGCATTGAGCGGCGCGAGTCGACCGGCAAGGGCCTCGAGGATACGCTGACGATCGACTACCGCGGCAACCTGCGCCTGATCGCGCATCGCGACCTCACCAAAGGGGCGGGCAGCGTCGACCGGGCGCTCCTGCTCCTCGGCGGCGCGATGGCGCGCGGCGGTGCGGCCGATCGTCCGGGACTCTGGGTGCGCGGCAACATCGCGGACTTCGACGTCGACGAGTGGCTCGCGCTTTATGCGAAAGAATCGGCCAAGGCACCGCAGGCGACGGGCAAGGCGAGCGCACCGGAGCTCAACGGCGTGGACATCCAGGCAGGGCGCCTGGACGTATTCGGGCGCGTGCTGCACGACCTCAAGGTCGACGCAACGCGCGCGGACGGCGAGTGGCGCCTGAGCATCGCCGGCCGCGAGCTCGAGGGAACCGCGACGTGGCGCGGTCCCGCACCCAACCTGCCCAATGGCCGCGTCACGGCGCGCCTGTCGCGCTTCGTGCCCCCCGGACCCGACGAGCTGCAGCCCGTGCGCAGCGAGATCGATGCGAACGAGAAACAGAAGAACACCTGGCCCGAGCTCGACATCGTGGCCAGCTCGTTCATCACGCGCAGCGGCCACGACGTCGGCGCGTTCGAGCTCGTCGCGCAACCCGTCGGGCCAGACTGGCGCATCGGCAAGCTGTCGCTCGTCAACCCTGCCGGGCGCTTCGACGGCAACGGCTGGTGGCGCATCGGGCGCGAGAGGCAGACGACCGAGCTCGAAGTGCAGCTCACGACCGAGGACGCCGGCGCGTATCTCGACCGCCTCGGCTTTCCCGTGGCCGTGCGCAACGCGCCAACCAACATCGCAGGCAGCCTCATGTGGATGGGCGCGCCCAACGACTTCGACTATCCGTCGCTCGGCGGCAAGCTCACACTTCGCACGGGACCCGGCCAGTTCACCAAGATCGATCCGGGCATCGGCAAGCTTCTCGGTGTCCTGTCGCTGCAGGCGCTGCCCCGGCGCATCACGCTCGACTTCCGCGACGTATTCAGCGAAGGCTTCGCGTTCGACGACATCCACGGCGACTTTCGCATCGACAAAGGACAGATGCGGACGGACAACCTGGCACTCGAAGGACCTGCCGCGAAGGTCACGCTCACCGGCAACATCGATCTCGCCCAGGAGACGCAGCAGCTCGACGTACGCGTCAAGCCGGCGCTCTCTTCCACATTCGCGGCGGGCGCGGCCGTGCTGTTTCTCGCCAATCCCATCGTCGGCGCGGCGGTGGGCGCGGGCACGCTTCTGGCGCAGAAGCTGATGAACGATCCCCTCGACCAGATCTTCAGCTACGACTATCGCGTGACGGGCTCGTGGTCCGACCCGCAGGTCGCACGCGTCGACCGAAAGCTCGTCTCGACGAGCCCGCCCGCGCCGCGCTGACAGTTGGCGTCAGGCCGACGGCGGGCGCCAGGTTGGCTTCTGGAAGTGCACCGTCGACTCGTGCGCCCACGCCGCGTCAAGGTACAGCATGACTTGCGTTCGCACTGGGACGTCGCGCAGGTCCTCGCGCGCGAAGTAGCGCGTCTCGAGCGTCTCCTCGCCATCGGGTCGCAAGGTTCCGCCGGCGACATCGGCCACGAACACGGTCGTCACAAACGCCATCTTGTCGCCGTTCGCATACGTTGCGGAGCAGACCGGGCCGCCGAACACGCCGACGATGCGTTGCGGGACGACGTGCAACCCGGTCTCTTCCCACGCTTCCCGGACCGCGGCATCGGCAGGAAGCTCGTACGGCTCGATCATGCCGCCCGGGGTCGTCCACACGTTGCCCTCGACGTGCCGCACCAGCAGCACGCGATCGCGATGATCGAACACGATCACGGAGACAGTCGGGATTTCGAGCACTTCGGTACCGATCCGCTCGCGCAAGCCGCGGATGTAATCGGACATCGGCATCGCATCACACTCCCAGATAAGCCCCGCCGTTGACGTGCAGCGTCTGGCCTGTTGTGAAGCGGGCACCCGGACCGGCGAGCCACACGACCGCGCTAGCGATCTCCTCCACGGTACCGCGCCGCCCGACGAGTGTGGCGTGAGCGGCGTGATGCGCGGGACCGGCGCTCGCGCTCGCCGCGTGGCGCACGGTGTCGACGAGCCCCGGCGAGACGCAGTTCACCGTGATGCCGAATGGCGCGAGCTCGTGGGCGAGTGCGCGCGTGAGACCGCCGATGGCCGCCTTGGCGGTCACCACGTGCGCGCGATGCGCGGCGCCCGTCGCCGCGGTCATGCCGCCGATGTTGACGACGCTGCCGCCGCGCGCCTGCAAGGCGGGCAGCGCCGCCTGCGTGCAGTGGAATGCGCCGTCGACGCAGACCGACTGCGCCACGCGCCACGTATCGAACGACATGTCGCCGAACGCGGCTTCCTGGCGGATCGCTGCGTT
>Ga0207701_10005124_pt1 | contig 13187 bp, 12 predicted proteins | sample KBSSwiSSwithPhiX_FD_184294 | JGI IMG/M metagenome (GOLD analysis project Ga0207701, IMG submission 184294) | Switchgrass rhizosphere bulk soil microbial communities from Kellogg Biological Station, Michigan, USA, with PhiX - S5 (SPAdes) (version 2) | ecosystem: Environmental > Terrestrial >... | reverse complement strand
GACGAGGACGCGCAGGCGCGGGGCGATCGACGCCAGCCGAGAAGGGCGCCACGCTTTCCACGACAGATACGGCGACCGGTGCGGGTTCCGGCGCCGCGCGCGGCAGGGTCACCGCCTGCGCTTCGGTCATCAGCAGCGGCCGCTCCTCCCGGCCGCGCGACGTCCACGATGCGAAGCCGGCGAAGATCGATACGGCCGCGACGCCCGCCAGTACGACGGGCCGGCGTCCCCAGCTTCGCGGCGGGCCGCCGGCCAGCGCGCGCAACGCCTCCGCCAGCGCGGCGCCGTTCGGGAACCGGACCTTGGGATCGAGGTGAATCGCGCGGCGAATCAACTTATCCCAGGCGGCGGGAATAGGGCCGCCGTCGGCGAGCAGGGCGCTCGCGACGCCCGGAATCGGCCGGTGGTTGGTCAGCATCTCGCACGCGATGAGGCCGAACGAATAGACGTCGCTGGCGGGCGTGGCTCGGCCGCCAGCGATGCGTTCCGGCGCGGCGTAGGCGACGGTGCCCGAGAAGCCGCTACCATGCTCGACGCCCGGCTCGTCGGGCATGTCGAAGCCCGCCAGCCCGAAGTCCATGATGACGCCGCGGATGCCGCCACTCTTCTGTTCGACCAGCATGATGTTTTCGGCCTTGAGGTCGCGGTGCACGATGCCGGCCGCGTGCGCGGCCGCCAGGCCGTCGGCCAGCTGGATCAGCAGCGGCAGCGCGTCGCGCGGCGCGACGGGCCCGCGCGCGGTCAGGAACTTCGTCAGCGTGACGCCGGGCAGATACTCCATGGTCAGGAACATGAACGCGCCCAGCGCGTCGCCGCCCTGATCGCGGCCGAGATCGAAGGTGCGGCAGACATTCGGGTGGGTCACGCTGCGCGCGGCCGCGACCTCGCGCTTGAGACGGCCGAGCGCCCGCTCATCACCCGCCAGCCGCGCGTTCAAGGTCTTCAGCGCTACGATCGTCCCGAGCAGGCTGTCGTCGACCTCGTGCACCTCGCCCATCGCGCCGACGCCCAGCAACCGGCGCACGTGGTAGCGGTTCGCGATCAGCATGCCGGGCGACAGGACGGGCGGGCGCAGGCGATCGCCCAGCCCCGAGCTGCCGGCGCCGGTGTCGCGCGCCGCCTCGCCCACCAGCTGCGCGCACCGATTGCAGTCCGCAAGGTGACCATCCAGCGCCTCGCGCTCCGCACTATCAAGCGCGCCCGTGAACAGGCGCACCACACCGTGCTCGGAGAGGCAGCGACCGCCTTGACCCGTCACGCGCGCCATTATAAGCGGAGAAGAAATCGGTAAACCGTCGAATGCCGTCGGACAGCGAGATAGAAGCAGCTCATCGGCAAGCCGCGATCCTTTGGCCCGGCGTCTCGACGTCGCTGGGCCAATACGCAGAAATGCTGCAAAGCGCCTGCGTAGCAACCGAAGGCCTGCGGCAATGGGGCGGCGATCTTTACTTGGCCTGCGCGGCCGGCGCTGGGGACCTCGCGGCCGTGCGCGTGATCGAGGATCGCTTCATCGCGCGTCTGCCCGCGCGCATCCGGCGTCTCGGCGCCGCGAGCGAAAAGGTCGGCGATGTTTTGCAGATCGTGCGCGAGCGCCTGTTCTCGGGCACCGTGCCGCGTATCCGCGCATACAACGGCGCCGGCCCGCTCGAGCAGTGGATCAAGGTCGTGGCGATCCGGACGGCGATCGACCTGCACCGCACTGACGCGTCGATCCCGCGCATCGACGCCGCCTGGCTGTCAACGGTCACGCCGCCCAGCACGGACACGTCCACGTTGCTGATGAAGGTGGAGTACAAGCGCGAGCTCGAAGGCGCGATCCAAGAGCTCGTCACCCAGTTGTCGCCCCGGGATCGTGCGATCCTGCGGTTGCACGTTGTCGAAGGCGCCAGCATCGAAAAGATCGCGGCGTCATACGGCGTCCACCGCGTGACCGTGGCGCGCTGGGTGTGGAGCGCGGGCGAAACGTTGCTCGACGGGTTGCGCAGGCGCTTCCAGGAGAAGTTCGGAATCGTGCCGCGTGAGTTCGACAGCCTGGCGCGGATGGCACGAAGTCAGCTCTCGATCGACCTCGCGGGGTTGCTGGCGGAATGATCGCGGCGGTCGTACGGCATCAGAGGATCGGGAACGCGGTGTCGCTCGCCGGCTGTCGCGATCTACTGCGGAACCTCATGCGGCAAACGAAGTCGTGGGAAGGCCGATCACAACGCCAACCACCCGCCGCATCACCGTCGCAAGCACCAGTAACGAACTAGTTTTTCTTGAGCGGGATATCGGGTTCGAACCGACGACATTCAGCTTGGGAAGCTGACACTCTACCAACTGAGTTAATCCCGCGTGGAGCACGACATATGGCGTGCCGGCGCGCCGCCGTCAAGTGGGCTCAGAATCCGAAGCGCACGGCGATGATCGGTCCCTGGATGACGCAGCCGCCGAGATCCGAGCAGAAGCCGTCGGGAACGAGCCGCAGGAATTCGTAGCCGAGCTCGAGCCCGACGGTGGGCGAAAAGAGGAAGATGACGCTCGCGGCGCCGCCGACGCCCCAGCCGTCCGAGTGATCGCCGACGAAGACGCGTCCGGCACGGCCGGTCAGCGCGACGGCGAGCGAGCGGACGCGCACGGGGAGAACGCGCAGCGAGCCCAGCAGCACCCCGTACCGGCTGGACACGGGGCCGCCGGCGACGAAGGTGGCCTCGATCCCCGGCGCGAGGGCGTCGACGATGTAATACCGGGCGGAGGCGTTGGCGGCGAAGCCGGCCTCGGACGAGTAGGTGAGGCCGGCGCCCAGCTCGATGCTTCCCTTGTCGCCATAGAGACGAGGCGGCGGTGCCTGCAGCGTCGGGGGCGGGGCTGGCGGTGGCGACGGCGGGGGCAGCGGTGGGATATCGGTCTCGGGATGCGTGGACGGTGCGGTCGTCGCCTGCGCCGGCTTCGGTGGCCCCGCCGCATTCTGCGGAAGCGGGGCCGGCGGCGGTCCGTCCGACGGCGTGACCGCGTCAACCTGCGCAATGACAGCGAGGGCGACCAGACCGGCGGCGACCATCGCAAAAAATCTCGCGTCGAAGATCGCCTCGCGCAACCCCGCCCGTCGATCCCGACCGCGATGACGCGATCGCACGCTGGCGCGTGCGCATCTATACCGTCGGCCATGACGCGGCCGATGCAGGCGATGCTGACAGGACCGGACCCGATGCCGGTAGGGATCGCGCTGACGACCGCGCGCGGTCGTCAGCAGCGATCGTCAGTCAGTTCGCGAACGGATCGACCCAGGCCTTCGCGGGCTTCTTTGCGGGCTTCGCGGAGGCGGTCGTGGTGGGCTTCGGCTCCTTCGCGACGGCGGGCTTCGGCGCCGGGGCGGGCCTCGGCTCCTTCGCGATCGCCGGTTTCGGCTTCGCGGCGAGCGCGTCGTCCTCGGCGGTCGTGTCCATCGGCGCCGGCTTGCGCGGCCGCTGCGCCGCGACCGGCGGCTTCTTCGCGGCACGCCACATCCCCTCTTCGGGATTCACGGGCGTCTCGCCCGGCGCCGTTCTGCCCGCCTGCGCCTCGGTTCCCGTCAGCGCCGCGGGCTTCGCCGGTTCTGGCGTCACCTCGGGATTCGCCGCCGGCTGGCCCGCCTGCACCGGCACCACGACGACCGCCGGCGCAGGCGCCGGGGCTGCCGGCTTCGCGACGATCACGGCGGGCGCCGGCGCGCTCTTGCCGCCACCGATGCCGCGGATCCCGAAGCCGACGGTCAAGAAGCCAAAGCACAGCAACATGACGCCGGACATCGGCACCTGCTTGCTGAAGAAGCTGGGGCTGGTCTCCGTCGTCGCCTTGCCCGACGGAGGTGGCACCTGGATCGCGGGCATCGACGTGCCCGTCGCGCGTCCCGTGTACGGAGATCCGGTCGGCGCCGGTCCTAGCCGCGACGCGAACGGCGACGTCGACGGCCCGGGGATCGGCGACTGCGGCGGCGGGTACGGCGTCGGCAGTCGCGAGCCGAATCCGTCGCGTCCGCCCGTCGGCGGGCGACGCGGGTTCAGCAGACCGGACAGCCCGGTCGAATCGGCTGACTTCATGAACGTGGAGGTCGGGGCGCCGTCGCCCACCTCTTCGCCCACGTCGTCTTCTTCCTCTTCGATCGCGCCGCCCGCGCTGATGACCTCATCGTCGTCATCCAGCTCGTCGTCGATGTTCTCGTCGTCGTCGTCCTCTGCTTCCGGATCGGCGAACTCGAGGTCGTCGCTCATCGACGGCGCCGGCACCGATCGGCGCAGCGCCTTCTCGCGCTCGAGGCTCGCCTGCGCCGAGAGCGCCGTCGTGACGTCGTCCATGGTCTCGGCGGCCTTCATCGCGGTCTCCGCCGGTTCGACCTTCGTCTCTTCTTCGTCGTCGTCGGTGATCGACGGTCGATCCAGCGCGTCGAGCACGGCCAGCGGATCGGCCGACGACGGCTGCGCCAGGACGGTGACCTCTTCGTTGTAGTCGATGGTCCGTGTCGCGTCCTCGTTCGCTGACGCGGACGTGACGCCCGGCAACGGCAACGATGCGATCGGTACGCCAAGCAGCGTCGGCGCGCGCTGCCCCGGCGAGACGCCGACGGTGCCCGGACGGAACTCCGGTGCAGGCGTTTCCGAGGCCGCCTCCGTCGTCACGTCCTCGGTCGCTTCGACCGTGACGTCTTCCGACGGATCGATGTTGATGCCCTGGCCGTCTTCGCTGTGTTCCTTGGTTATCTGCTCGGGATCGAGGTCGTCGGCAGACCCGCTGGCAGCTAACCCGGAAGGAGGCTTGGTCGTCATTTCGCCCACATCACTCCTAGACGGGCAAGGTTCCCCGTTTTTGGCTTGAAAATCAAGCACCCGGCGCTGCCGCGCCGGGCCTTTGACACGCGGGGCCGCGATCTCTATGGTGCCGCGCCGTGAGGAAGAACCCGCCTGCCCGAGCCCCCGGTGTCCGAGCCCGCGTAGGGCAATACCGCATTCCCACCGACATCGCGGGCCGCGTCCACGCAGGTCATCCGTGGGTGTTTCGTGACGCGCTGGGGGCGCGTGGCGTCAGCGAGCCGACGGGCTCGGTCGTCGAGCTGATCTCCGGCAACCGAGAATTCGTGGGCCGCGGGTACGTCGACCAGGACCACGCGATCGCCGTCCGCGTGATCGCGCGCGATCCCGATACCAACGTCGCGCCCGGGACCGGGACGATCGCGTCGCGCTTCGAGCGTGCGGCCGAGCTTCGCCGCCAGCTGTTCGGCGCGGCGCTGCCGCAGGCGATGCGCGTGTTCGCGGGCGAGAGCGAAGGCCTGCCCGGCGTCACCGTCGATCGCTACAGCGACTTCGTCGTCGTGCAGTGGCTGTCGGGCGGTGCGCTGCCCTGGCGCGACGAGCTGTACCGCGCGATCGAGTCGTGCTGGAAGCCGCGCGGCATCTACGAGCAGCGGCGCGTGCGGCCGCTCGCCGGCGGCGGTCCGCCCGAACCCGCGGTGCGCTCGAGCGGCGAAGAGGCGCCGCTCGAGCTGGTGATCGAGGACGGTGGTTGCCGCTTCGGCGTCGACGTGACGGCGCCGCTGGGCGTCGGTCTGTTCCCGGACATGCGACTCGGCTGGGCGGCTGTCGCGGCGCGCGCGCGTGGCAAGCGCCTGCTCAATCTGTTCTCGTACACGGGCGCGTTCTCTGTTCACGCGGCAAAGGCCGGCGCGGCCGAGGTGGTCGCCGTCGATACCGCCGCGAAGGCCCACGCGCGCGCGCGGCGAAACTTCGAGCTGTCGGGCCTCGCGGACGCGCGGCACGAGACGATGACCGCGGACTCGACAAAAGTGCTCGAGCGGTTCGCGTCGCGCGGGCGCACGTTCGACATCGTCGTCTGCGACCCGCCAACGTTTTCACACGGGCCGGCCGGACAATTCTCGGTCGCGCGCGATCTCGCCAAGCTCGCCAGCGCGAGCGCGGCCGTGCTTCCGCCGGGCGGAATGCTCGTGCTCGCCAGCAACTCGACGAAGCTGTCAGCGGCCGAGCTGGACCGTGCGATGGGCGAGGGCGCGGCGGCCGCGCGCGCCGAGCTGCGCATCGTCGAGCGCGTAGGCCTGCCGCCCGACTTCCCCGTCGCGCCGGGGTTCCCCGAGGGGAACTACCTCAAGGTCGCGATCGCCGTCCGCGTCGCCTGAGCGGGCGCGGACCATCGCCGGCGCGCGTCGCCGGCGGAAACGTTGCTCCCCGCGCGGCGAATCAGCCGCGCCGCTTCTCGGGGGTCGCGCCGCGGGCCTTCACCTCTTCGAGGTAAGACCGGACCGTGCCCTCGACGTTCTCGTTGAAGTGCACCTGGCCCTTGGCGATCTCGCGCAGCGAGGTGACCGCGGGCTTGTTGTTGCACGCCACGAGCGGGCGGCCGCCGTTGGCAAGCTGACGCGCGCGTTCGGCGCCGAGAATAACCAGCGCGAAGCGGTTGTTGACCTTCTCGAGACAATCTTCAACGGTGACGCGAGCCAATGTGCCCTCCAGCGGGAATTAGATACTTGAGCCATGGAAGCCGAGGTCGGCAACCAAGGCGGGGCAGTCTAGCGATGTACGCAGGGAAGTCAAAGCGAGGCCACGGACCGACAAAAAACTGGAGATTCACAGTCGAAAGCTCAGGCGTCCGGTTGCAATCGCCGGTGCCGGCTCCTAGACTCGAACCATAATGATTTGCCGTGCTTCCTTCTGGGGAGGAGGGGTACGGAAGAAAGCGCGAATCGATGCCAATTACGGTGAACTGGAGTGATCTGGAGATCGCTTTCGAGCGAAATTCGCCGGATCAGGAGAGCTTCCTCGACCTCGAAAACGGGGACCTGCTCTCGATAGTGGAGGGTGAACCGGATGCCGCCGCGCGGCGCGCCCGGGTCGCGTCGAACCCGGAGCGTTACCTTCGTATCGATCCGGCCTCGTCTCGCGAGCAGTACCGCTGGATGGAGCGTTTCGTCTCGTCGGTGTCCGACCAGCCGCTGCGCGAGCGGTTGCTGATCGCGATCGACGGGAAGGGCGCGTTCCGGCGGTTCAAGGACGTGCTGCTCGCGTTCCCGGCCGAGCGCGAACGCTGGTTCGCGTACCGGTCCGAGCTGCTGCACTTCCACATTCAGACGTGGCTCGACCACATGCGGATCGAGGTGGCGAATCAGCCGCCGTGGGGGCACGTCGCGCAGCCTGCTGAGCCGGCGGAGATCCCGCGCGTGGTCCCGTCGGGCGAGGCGCCCGGCGAGATCCTGCGCCGACAGGCGCGCGAGCTGCTGGATGAGATCCCGGCGGCCGAGCTGCCACCGGCGCTCGCGTTCCTCGAGTTCCTCCGCGATCGCGGTCCGAGCTCGTTGCTCGGCGCCGCGGCGCCGCCGCGTCGTGCGCCGTCTCTCGATGACGACGATGACGACGACAACGACGACGACGAGGATCACCGCGCGCCCGCCCACGCGGCGCGCTAGCTAGTCGCAGCTGGTCCCCTCGCCCCGCGAGCGGGGAGAGGGGGCTGTCAGCCCTCGGCGGCTGACTTCTTCTGGGTCTGCGCCGTCGTGACCGGCGGCGTCCAGATCCAGCCGTCGTGCAGGCGCGCGGCTTCGTCGCGCGTCGTCGTCGACGCGGGCAGCGCCCAGCCGTCGCGCGCCCACAGGAAACCGGTGAACGCGCAGATGACGGCCTCGAACAGGTGATCGCTCTGCACACAGCGCTCGCGCCAGACGCCGGGGCCGAAATGCAGCTCGCCGGACAGTGACTCGAGCACGCGCGCCCGCGTCTCACGCTCGCGCAGGTGTTTCTTGAACGGCGTGCCCAGCCCCAGCGCGACCAGCGTCGCCTTCGGATACACCTCGATCAGGTTCTGGTTGATCGTGAATCGATCGGCGAGCGCGCGCACCAGGTGCGCCGCGCGCGCCGCGAGCGGCCCGGTGCCCTGGCCCAGACCTTCGCGCGCTGCGATGCCGACGTTGGCCGCCAGGTAGATCTCGGTCGGGCGCTGCGTGTACGGCGTGATCGACGGCTTGCCCCGGCGCGTGTCGCGATTGGCGCGCAGGCCGAATCGCTCGCCGGGCAGGGGAGCCGACTGCGCTTCATGGCGCGCCTCGGCCGCTTCCGTCGCGAGCGCGCGCATCTCGACCACGGACGGATCGACGCAAGCCGTTTGGCCCGGACAGACCGGCACCGCGCAGCGCAAGCATGGCGGCAGCGTCAGCGGCGCGTCGATACACAGCAGCGTCTCATCGCCGTACGCGCGGATGGTGTCGAGCAGCGTCGGGTCGTAGAACGGCGCGGCGCCCGGGCGCGGCGCGATGTCCACCACGGTCGCGGTGGCGCCGTCTACCCGAAGCGTGGCGAGAGCGGTCTTCTTGCTCTTGCCGCCGCCGAGGTCGACGCCGAGTACGTGGTGAAATCGTCGCAACACGCCTTGGTCAGCGTGCGGTATCCCGCTGAGCCCGTCAAGACGGCGCGTGTCGCTCGGCGCCGCTTTGACTTGCTGCGCTTCCGTCGTATCCTAGCGGTGAACCACGCCGGGACCGACGCTGTCGGCCTGGACGGAGGTGAAACGATGCGCCGGACCCTCTTCAAGTCGAAGATTCACCGCGCCACAGTCACGCAAGCGGACCTGGACTACGAAGGCTCCGTGACGATCGATGCGGACCTGATGCGTGCCGCGGACATCCTGCCGTACGAGAAGGTTCACATCTGGAACCGCAGCAACGGCAGCCGCCTCGAGACGTATGCGCTCGAGGGCGCCGCGGGCTCGGGCGTCATCTGCGTGAACGGCGCCGCCGCGCATCACGCGAAGCCGGGCGACATCGTCATCATCGCGACGTTCGCCGAGACGAGCGACGACGTCGAGGCGCGCGCCTGGAAGCCGATCGTCGTTCACGTCGACGGCCAGAACCGCATCGTCACGCCCGCGGGCGGTTCGGACGAGATTCCGGGCCCGCAGCGACGGCTTCACACGGTCTGATCGGTCACCCCTCGTGTCGCGCGTCGAGACGCTGAAGAAGTTCATCCAGTCGCGGCCGAGCGATCCGTTCCCGCGTTACGGGCTGGCGCAGGAGTACAAGAACGCGGGGCAGTTTGCGGAGGCGCGCGCCGAGTTCGAGACGCTGATGCGCGATCATCCTGACTACACGGCGGCGTACCTGCACGCGGGCAATGTTCTGATCGCGCTCGGCGAACGCGTCGAGGCGCGCGCGGTGTTCGAACGCGGCGTCGAAGCGTGCCGGCGTCGCGGCGACGGTCACGCGATGAGCGAGCTCGCCGGCGCGCTGTCGACGCTCGACGAATAGTCGCTCCGCGCCGTAGCCGCGGTGTGCGACTACTGTTTTTTCAGGTAGCCGCACTCCCGCGCTTCGCGCGGCAAGTCGCTCCCGCGGCTAGGACCTGTCCCTAAGAGCGGCGGGGATTCGGGGGCGCATGGCAATTGCGTTACGGAGCCACGTGCACAAAGTGCAGGCGAACGCGAGCACGAGAGCGGGCTCGCAGCGGGAGGCACGCACATGGGTTCGAATGATGAGCTGACGAGAAAAGAATTCCTGACGCTGACGTTCACGCTGGTGGGCGCTGCGGTGGCGGGTGGCGCCTGCAGCAGCGACGACAACAACGTCGACGGCGGCTTCGGTGGCACCTTCGGCAACGCCGGCACGACCGGTACGGCCGGCAGAGGTGGGACGACCGGCGCCGGCGGAACGACCGGCACCGGCGGTACGACCGGAACGGCCGGCACGACCGGCACCGGCGGCACGGGCGGAGGCTTGTGCTCCGATCCGCTGCCCGAGACGCAATCCGCGAGCGATCACACGCATACCGTGACGGTGCACGTGTCGATGCTCAGCTCGACGACGGCGGTGACGCTCGATACCAGCGTCGCGCTCGCGCACATGCACATGGTCACGCTGCAGCCGGCGGACCTCGCGACGCTGAAGGGCGGCGGGAGCGTCAGCATTCAGTCGACGGCGGCCGGCCTGGGGCCGCACACGCACGTCTACATGATCAGCTGTCACTGATCATCGAGCGATCTTCGGCGGCGAGCTGCCGCCAACAACGAGAAGGGCGGTCCGCTACGGCCCGCCCGAGACCGGCCAGCCCTGCGCGTCCCACGCGATCTCGGCGATGTGGAGCTGGGCGTTCCCGTTCGACGCGTTCAGCGCGTGGTACAGGTTGTACGTCTTGTTGTTGTAGACGATGACGGCGTTGTGGCCGGGCGCGTGCACGGTGCTGTTGCCTTGCACGAGTAACGTTCCGCCGCCGCTGTTCATCAGGTTCACGCCCGCCTTGTCGACGTACGGTCCGGTCACGGACGTCGAACGGCCGACGCGGATGTTGTAGTCGTACGCGCCGTCGCAGCACGCGCCCCACGACGAGAACAGGTAGTAGTAGCCGCAGTTCTTGAAGATCCACGCGCCTTCCAGGCTGCCGCGGCCGTTCGCGCCGTTCGCGATCGCGGTGGGAGCCGCGGTGTCGGCGCGCGCGCCGGTCGCCGCGTCCATCTTCACGATCTTGAGACCGCTCCAGAAGCTGCCAAACGCCATCCACGGCGTCCCCGCGTCGTCGACGACGATGTTCGGGTCGATGGCGTTCCAGTTGTCGCTCGTGCCCATGTTCGAGCAGAGGACCGTGCCCTGATCGACCCAGCTGCCGGTCGCGATGTCCGTCTTCGTCGCGTGCCCGATGCACGACTTGTTGCTGCCGAACGTCGAGGCCGCGTAATAGAGGTGGTACTGCCCGCCGAAGGACGAGATGTCCGGCGCCCACAGGTTCGTGGCGCCGGGGACCTTGTCCGCGACCCACGACGGGCGCGGGTTCAGCGGGCTCGTCGCGTTCTGCCAGCTCGTGAGGTTCGTCGACGTCTTCGCGCTCAGGCCGGTCGCGAAGAGATAGATGGTGTTGCCGACGACCAGCGCGGCCGGATCGTGCGCGCCGAGGCTGCCGCTCAGCGTGAGCAACTGCGGCGGCGAGGCCGCGTCGTACACGGAGCCGACGCACGCCGTCGTCGTTCCGCTGCCGCCCGCGCCGCTGCCTGCGACGCCCGTGCCGGCGCTGCCGCCGCGTCCGGCCGCGCCTGCGGTGCCGGTGTTGCCGCCACGTCCGGCGGCCGCGCCCGCGGCGCCGGTCGAGCCGCCGCGACCCGCGGCGCCGGTGCTGCCGCCGCGCGCGCCTGCGGTGCCGCTGCCCGCCGCGCCGCCGGTGGCTCCGCTCCCCGCGCCCGCGACGCCGCCGCTGCCGGTCGTGCCCGCGCCGCCGCCGCCGCTCGCGTCGCCTGCGGTTCCGGTCGCGGTCGATCCGCCCTCGCCGCTGGTGCCCGCCTCGCCCGACGTGCCGGCGTTTCCTGATGTGCCCGCGTCGCCGGTGGTGCTGCCGCCGCCGGTCCCTGCCGTCGCGGTTTGCCCGCCGGTCGACGAGCCGCCGGTGCCGCTGCCGCTGCCAGGGCCAGGGCCGCAGGCGAGCGTTCCGAGCAGCGCGCACGCCGCCATCGCTTGGAGCCAGAAGGGGGGCTTCATCATCTGGTCAGTGTCCGCCGCGTCCGTCGCCTTCACGCGATCGGTGCGAGCTGTCGGGATTTAGTATACAGGCTTAACGAAATGAACCGTTCAGAAAAGCGTGACCCGCACGGCCGTTCCTGATTTGATCGCACCATGCCCAATCCTGATCGAAGCCGTCATGTCGCCCCTCTGGCGCACGCGGCACGGTTTGCGGCCGCGGCCGCGCTGCTGATCCCGACGCTCGCCGGATGCGGCGGCTCGGGGAGCTCCGATACGTGCGCGGTCGGCAGCGGCGACGGGACGATCATGATCGTGGTGACCGGCCACGATCCGGGGAAGGTATCCGTCGAGGGCGTCTCGCGCGTCCTCACGTCCAGCGGGATGGTGACGGCCCCCGTGGGGGCGCACAAGGTGACCGCAGCGCCGGTCACCGTGCCGCAGTCGGGGATCACCAGCCAGGTGTTCGCGGCGAACGTCGCCGAGCAGACCGCGTGCGTCCGCGCGGGTGAGACGACGATGGTCAGCGTGACCTACGCGCTGGTGCCGACCAGCGGGAAGCTGTGGATGGGCGTCAGCAACGCGCCCGCCAACGCGACCCTGCTCGGGTACACGCCCGCATCCGTGGCGGCGAGCGGCGCCGCGACCGCGGACGTCGTGACGAACACGGGCGGGTCGGACGGGTTCACGTTCGATCGCGACGGCAACATGTGGGTGCTGGGCGGGACCACCGCCGATTTCCCGGTGGCGCGCTACCCCGCGTCGGCGTTTGCGAGCGACGGCGACAAGACGCCCGACGTCGTCATCGACAGCCCCTCGTTCGGCAACAGCCTGCCGGGGCCGAAGGTGCTGGCGTTCGACCCGTCGGGAAACATGTGGGTGTCGGTCGTCGCCGAGAACAAGGTCGTGAAGTTCACGGCCGCGCAGGTCGCTGCCGGCGGCACACCGACGGCGACCGTCGAGCGCACGGGGATCGGCAGCCCGCAAGGGCTGGCGTTCGACAGCAGCGGCAACCTCTGGGTCGCGGCGCACGACGACGCTGCCGTCATCCGCATCGACGCGGCCCACCTCGCGACCTCCGGGGTCGGGAACGACCTCGCGATCGAAGGGATGAGCACGATGTCGGGCGTGACGAGCACGCTGCGCTTTCCGATCGGACTCGCGTTCGACGCGAGCGGAAACCTGTGGGTGAACTACGACGGCACGATCGCGAGCATCCCGGTCGCGCAACTGACCGGAACGGGCAGCAAGACGATCACGCCGCCGGTCGTGATCACCACCGACGTCGCCACCTTGCCGGTCGGCATCGCGTTCGATCAGGACGGCGGACTCTGGCTCGCGCACGCAGTGAACAAGTTCGCGCGCTTCGATGCGACGCAGCTCTCGGCGTCGGGGTCGGTGACGCCGGCGATCGTCATCGACAGCGATGACGTCGGGTCGGCGTCGTGGTTCGCGATGTATCCGGCGCCGCCGTCGACGCCGCTGTTTCACAAGGTCCCGTGAGGCGCGCCGGCGCACTGTTGCTCGCGCTCGCGATCGTCGGCTGCGGCGGCGGAAGCGCTCAGCAGCACGATGGCGGTCGCGGGGGATCGGGCGGGAGCGGTCGTGGTGGCGCGACCGGCGGCGGCGCAGGCGGCGAGGCGGGTACGAGTGGTGGCGCGGGCACGAGCGGCGGCGCGGGAATTGGAGGCGCGAGTGGTGGAAGTGGTGGCGGTGCGGGGGTGGGCGGTGCGAGCGGTGG
>Ga0207701_10005123_pt1 | contig 13187 bp, 12 predicted proteins | sample KBSSwiSSwithPhiX_FD_184294 | JGI IMG/M metagenome (GOLD analysis project Ga0207701, IMG submission 184294) | Switchgrass rhizosphere bulk soil microbial communities from Kellogg Biological Station, Michigan, USA, with PhiX - S5 (SPAdes) (version 2) | ecosystem: Environmental > Terrestrial >... | reverse complement strand
ATCGAATACGAGTCTTCCTGATATTCATAGGTGAGATCCCTCACCCCGCGGAGTTTACACTGAGCCCGAAGGGCGAACGTGCGGGGATTCGGGATGACAACATAAAAATGGTTTAACAGCTTTGCTCCTTATTCACTCGTATAATACTCCCTCGCTCTTATACTTTCTTCCTTTGCTTCTTTAACCCTATTGAACTTCATTAAAATTGCCGACCGGTATTCATGACATTGTTTCGCCACCCACGAATCAGGAAAAGATCTCGCTGAGCGGCTAAACAAGTCGTAGGCTATTCTTAACGAAGCGGTATCTTTTTGTTTATACAATTCTTTTGCTGTTTCAAAATCATTAAGCCAACTCAGTGCTTCCGGTTTCATACGGTCCGCTTCTTCCAAAACATGAAATACAGGTAACTGATCCGGTATTTTTTTTACTTTGATCTTTGATTGGGTATGGCTGAAAAACAATTCTATCGCATTCATGAATGCTGTCGCTTCCTTCGCATTGTACTCTTCCTCCTTCAGTTTCTTTTCTTCTTCAACATTGCTGAAAAAAGATGCTTCTGCGAGCAAAGCGGGAATGCCGTAGGAATGTCTCAGCACTGCCGCACCTTTTACCGGAAATATCGTATAGTCGGATACTACGCTGATATGACCTTTGCCACTGAATAATTGTTTTTGAATTTCAATGGCAAGAAATTTTGATGCCTGAACACTTGCATCATTTTCTGAAGCTGCGCCATGAAAATAAACGATGGGAAAGTTCACATTGCGGTCGGCAGTTGAATTATGATGAATGGATACAAAAAGGTCGGCTTTGTTTGAAGTGGCGAGTTCAGCCCGTTTAGTGAGCTCAACCTTTTCATCTGCTATTCGCGTCATCAATACCTGTGCTCCTTTTGCTTCCAGCATTTTTTTCAGCATCAGCCCCACACGCAGGTTGACCCATTCTTCTCTTTCTCCAAGCATTCCTACCCTGAAGCTGTCTGTTGCTGCTGTGCCTCCATGCCCCGGATCGATGCATATCTTTTTTCCTGAGACCGATGATGGAACCGATACAGGTATTATATTATACAAAGCAGTAATCGTGAAGAATAAGATCAGGCGTGATATCATCAGCATTGTATTTGCTGCTTTATTAAATTACATCCTGGGATTAGCAGGTACCAATGGTCTTTCAAACGAATGGCATCCTTTTGTTTTCAACTTTCTTCTGAAAACTTTATCTCCCGCCGTCACATATAAAATATCTGATGCAGGTCCGCCGAAATAAACGTTTGAAGTTTGTGAGTTGGAAGGGGGAGCAGGGATGATTGCATTTACGCGTCCCAGTTGGTCAAGTACCTGGATGCCCATCCTTGTGGCGACAAATATTCTGCCGGCTGTGTCGCATTTCAATCCATCAGGCCATGCATTTTCTTCTGTGTCGGGAACGTGCAGCCAACCGTAACGCTGTTTGTTCGACAACGTTCCATCGGTATTAATTGAGTAGGACCACACCCAATGCGATGCAGATTCCGTTGCATACAATTGTGTTTGGTCGGTCGATAGTGCTACGCCATTCGGAAATTTAAGTCCATCATCTACCACCACTTTTTCGCCGCCTGGTCGCACGAGTATCAGTTTTCCCGGCTTGGAACCATCCGGAGATGTAACATAAATATTTCCATTGTTTGATACAATCAGGTCGTTGCCCGAAATGCTGTCAGTAACAACAGTTTCTTTCAGATCTTTATCATAGCTTAATATCTGTTTACTGCCACCTGCTGCGGTGTAATATTTTCCATCAGGACCGAAACTTGTTCCGCTTGCTTTCTTCGCGTCATAACCGAGTTGCAGGAGTTTGCCATTAACATCAACCTTATAAGTTTTAGATTGAGGCACATCCTGGTAATACACTTCGCCCTTTTCATTGCCACCTGTGCCTTCTGTGAATTTGTAACCTTCTCCAACGAGTTCCCAATCTTGTCCGCTAATCAGTAAGTCAGTTAATACCTGGTTCTTTGATGAACCTTTTTTAACCGGTGCCGGCCAATCTTTCCACAACCATCTCATTGCTTTAGGAAAAATGGCAGTACCATGATTGCCGTTGTGACCGTCATCACCCCATTCATGCGTTACTTCATAACCCGCAAAAGTTAGTGCGCTTTCCATGTCTTCATTTGCTCTGAACCAATCTCCCCCGTAAATATTGAGGTCATTTCTTCCGTCCTGTAAAAAAATACGGATAGGTTTGGGCTCATATTTACGTATCAATGTAGGGTACCGGTCGCCTCCACGCAAACCGACGTATGTGCCGATGGCGCTGAATACGCGTGAAAATTCTTCCGGTTTTTCCCATGCTGCCGTGAAGGCACAGATCGCGCCGCTGCTGGATCCGCCAATGGCACGATCGTTACCATTCTTTGACAACAGTATGGCTCTTCCATCTTTGGTCTTTTTCTTTTCTACTTCAGGAAAGATCTCATTCAGAATGAATCGCGCGTACGCATCACCGAGTCCATCATATTCAAAACTCCTGTTGAAACGTGGGATCGCCATTTTATTTGAATCTGCCAATACTTTACCCGGGGTAACGAATACGCCGATTGTAACAGGCATCTCTTTGTTGTGGATCAGGTTATCGAATACAATGGGTGCCTTCCATTGTATGCCATCCTGGTTAACGTACACACAGGCTGGTTTATCGCCTTTATATTGGGCAGGAACATATACATGACATTCCCTGGTGGTGCCGGGGAATATTTTTGAACCGGAGAAAGTGAATGTGATGATCTCTCCTTTCGGAACATCTTTATTTTCTGTACTTGCGGGGTCGGCAGGGTAGGTGATGACGTTTTGAGCTATGGAAGTTGCGGAATAGAAGATCGTTATAAGAAGCAGGTATTTTATTTTAATAAGCATTCATAAATTTAATATGTTTTGAAATATGACTGATAGGAATATCAGAAACATTTCCTTGCGCCTTTGCGTGAGATTTCTTTGCAAAGATGCAGCGTATCGCAAAGGAATAATCTATATTCATAGTTTATTGGATTCCATGAACCGACTTACCAAAACAGTATTGCTTACAGGTTTATTTGCCGGTACAACCGATCTCCTTTATGCATATACGTTACAGTATCTCAAGACAGGGCAGCTTTCAGAAAAGTTGCTGAACTATATTGCGGGAGGTGTGTTGGGTCTGAAAACTTCAATGGCGGGAGGCAATTGGGCCGCTTTCGTTGGCCTCATCTGTCACTACTCAATTGCCATGATCTTTACGATTTTCTTTTTCCTGGTGTTTCCTAAAATAAAGATCCTTCATTTTAATAAGTACCTGGTCGGGATGTTGTATGCGGTTTTTGCGGATAGTGTAATGACCTGGATAGTGGTGCCATTGTCGGCAATTCATTCCACTCCGGAATTTAGTTTGGCGCGATCATACATTTACTGGATCTTCTTCGGTGTGGTGTTTGGCATTCCGATAGTTTACAATGCATATCGTTATTATGGTTCTACAGGTAATAGATCTCACCGATGAAAATCAGGAAGACTCATATTCGAACGTGAGATCCCTCGCTTCGTTTCACTTCGTTTGTTCCGGACCCGTCCGGATTAACTTTGTTCAATCACTAACCTAAAAGCAAACAAAATGAACAACATCAACAAAACCATCGCCGGTCTCGAATTCGCACAAATAGGTTGGGTTGTTCCGGACATTCACGCCGCCGTAAATTTCCTTACGAACACGCTGGGCATCGCTGGATTCCCCCAACCGGAACACTTCCGGGCACAGGATCTGGGTATGACCTATTATGGTAAGGTCGTGGCCGGTGAATGGCTAACCGCACAGACATATAATGGAGGTACTTTCATCGAGCTCATACAGCCTGTTTCCGGCCAAAGCATGTTCCACGACTACCTTGCAAAGTATCCCGCTGGCGGCACACAGCATCTTGCGTTTCGTTTGCCGGTTAGTGGTTTCGATAAGGTCACCAGTGATCTGCGCGAACAGGGTTATGCGGTCATCGGCGAAGTGGACCATCCAATAGCACGGATGATTTACTTCGACACCTACAAAACACTTGGCGTTGTCACCGAGATCATGGGCATCACACCGGAAGGTTGGATCGCCATCGAACAAATGCAGAAGCCCCGCTGAGGATTTGTTTATTTCAGTCTAATTAAAAGCTGATACTAATTCCCGTTCATCATATTCATTCGTTGCATCCAACTTTAAATTGGTTGTCGGAATCAGGCATGAACTTCTGATATAATTTATATAGATCTTCGCGAGGATGAAAGGGCAGGGGGCATTGTGAGTAATGGAGCAGATATAAGCGATTTGTTTGGGAAGTGGTAAAACAAAAACTAATCTCATTTGTTTAAAAAACTAAGCATACAATTACTGCTCCTGGCTTTCTTCATGGGATGTTTTACAATATCAATTTTCGCTCAACAGCCTAAATTAACTGATACTGCTGGCCTCACTCGGCAGAACGACATTATTGATATACTTAAGAAGATATTCAAAACAGATCAAAAGAAAATTGATTCCTCCCGCTTGAAAAAAAAGTTTCAATTTTCATTTGTGCCAATCGCTGGTGGTGTAGCCGGAGGGGGAACGGCAATAGCTACTGCGTTCAATGCGGCCTTTTTTACAGGTAATGAATCCACCACCTCACTCTCCACCATCACATTTACGCCATGGTTTACGTTTGGAGGCAAATTTGTTCTCCCATTCAGAAACATGGTGTGGTTGCCTAACGATGTACTGTTATGGAAAGGGGATACCCGTTTCATGATCTATCCCCAATATACCTGGGGATTAGGGGGTAATACACAAGAAGATGACAAAGTATTACTTCAATATAATTATTTCAGGTTTTATCATAGTTTATTAAAAAAAGCAGGGAAGAAAGTATTTTTTGGTGCGGGATATAATCTCGATGATCATTTCAATGTTAGCCAGGGAAAAGATTCTGCTACCCTGCATAATGTTCCTTTTTTCGACTATGGAAAAGAATACAGGGAGAATACTATTTCATCAGGCCCGGTGATTAATTTTTTAGTTGACTCACGGCGTAATTCTGTCAACCCTCCCGGAGGCGTTTATTTCGCGGTTGATTACAGGTTCAACTCTCAATTCCTGGGAAGTACTTTTAACTGGCAGTCCGTTTTAGTAGATGGCCGTAAATATTTTTCTTTTGATAAACACAGGCAAAACATACTTGCGTTCTGGAGTTATTACTGGGGCGTTACCGGTGGAAAAGCAGCTTATCTCGACCTGCCCAGCATAGGATGGGATTATTATAGCAGATCAGGGCGCGGTTTTGAGCAAAACCGTTACAGGGGCAAAAGACTACTTTATTTTGAATCGGAATACAGGAGAGATATTACCCGGAATGGATTCTGGGGATTCGTAGTATTTTCAAATTTACATTCTGTATCAGAATACCAGGGCAATCAATTGGTGTATTGGCACCCTGCAGCAGGTGCAGGTTTGCGCATTAAATTCAATAAAATTTCCAGGACCAATATCGGGATTGATTTCGCAATAAGTAAAGAACGGGCCGGTATCTATGTCTCACTGGGAGAAGCCTTTTAAAAAATATCATTTCACCCGTTTCACATCACTTTTCCCCATTCACATTTGACTTTCGCTTGAATTCGCTTGGCGTCATACCCGTAAACTTTTTGAATGCCCTGTTAAACGAAGCCTTCGAGTTAAATCCAGCCTCAAATGCAATGCCCAGCAAACTAAGGTTACGGTATTGATTGGCTAACAGTATTTCTTTGACGTCATTTACCCGGTGCTCGTTAACGAAGTCAAAAAAATTCTGGTTACAGCTCTGGTTGATCAGTTGCGACAGGTGATTCGGGTGTATTTCAAATTGCTTTGCCAGACTGTATAAAGTAAGCTCACTATCCTGATATGGCTTTTTCTTCAGAATAAATAACTTAAGTGCTTCAAAAAGCTCAAACGACTTTTCTTTGGTCAGGCTGGAGTGTTTATACTTATCCTTATATAACACTGGGGTAATTTCTTCGGTGCGTGGCACTTCACTCAAAAGTTCATTTGTTTTGAGCGTGATGTCTTCACGCAAAACCGTGATACTTTCCTTTCTGACGAAATTAAATACCGCCTCCTGTTTCACCCCAAAATAGCTGATCAGGAAAATAAACGCGCAGAGGGCTATGTTTCCTGCCGCACTTCCGTACTCGGGTATATGTATGAAAGAAAAATTGTACAGAAGCAGTCCTCCGGAAAAAGTCACCCACAGCATAACAATTCCCCAGGCAAGAAATCTCAACCAGTCCAGATATTTACTTTCAGTATTTGAAAAGATGTCTTCTACTTTATAACGATGCCGTTGAAGAAGTATGATTACGGCTATTGTATAGACCAGCAGGCTGATCATTTTTACAATGGTGAGCACCTGCCGGGTAGTATCTGATGCGCCATTAATGTTACTTATGGCGGAAAGGAGGATGATCATACAGGCAGCGAAAGGCACGAAATGCAGGATATGCCTGAATTTTATTTTGAATGCAGAAGTGGTAAGAGATAAAGTATACAATAAAAAAAGAGGCCCGTGGATAAAAACGGATGCTTCGCTAAACTCAACCAGCATCCTGAGCGAATATGAAGCAGGATAGCCGAGGCGGCTGATAACAATAAAGGTGGAAACATTCAGCAGTAATATCACCATCCACGTTAAAAACACATTATCGGAAAGACTTTTCCCTTTCTTACCGGCAACCAGCAGGATGATAAACATAAGAAGTGTTGCACATCCTGCATATACATACGTTGTCATTACAGTAAAAATAACGTTTTACCGCCCTTTGAATGATGCAATGTACAGGGAAATGGCTCACTTTTCAGGGCACTGGCGTCATCTTACACATTGAAGCATCCCGATACGATGATTACACTAGGTTCGCCGCATTATGCAAACAACTAGCACCTGGTTTATCAAAACAGAAGAACTGGTAAAAAGTTATGACCCGGCCAATCCCGGTAATGCAGTTATCAAAGACATTAATATTACAATCAGGTCCGGAGATTTTACGGTTATCATGGGCAATTCCGGTGCCGGTAAATCTACTCTGCTTTACCTGTTAAGCGGCCTTGATAACTTAAGTTCCGGTAAAGTATGGATAGATAATATGCCTGTTCATGGACGGTCAGAAAAAGAACTGGCGATCATGAGACGAAGAATGATGGGCTTTGTTTTCCAGGATCATAATCTTGTTCCTAATCTGACGGTCAGGGAAAATATACTGGTAGCAGGTTACCTCATTAATGATAGAAGAAAACAAGTTGCTGAACATGCGGACCAGTTGATGGAAGAACTGGATATTATACCACTGGCGAAGAGGTACCCTTCCCAGGTTTCAGGAGGAGAGCGGCAACGGGCCGCCATAGCCAGGGCAATGATTAATCATCCGCTCATCTTACTGGCTGATGAGCCAACAGGCAATCTTAATTCTGAGTCTTCAGAAAAAGTAATGGAATGCTTTTCGAAATATAATGGGAAAGGCCAGACTATTGTAATGGTGACGCATAATTTGAAATCAGCTTGCAGAGGAAGCAGGGTCCTTTTCCTCAAAGATGGATCGATTGCCGACAATCATTTTTATGACATAGACAAAAATGATGAGGGTACTGAAGACAATCTTTTTACCTGGTTGAAAGAAATGGGTTGGTAAACAGAATTTTAATACTTGTATTAATGAAATCAATCATCCTTATCATAAAATCAAATTTCAGGAAGCAGAAAAAAATGATTTTACTGAGCGGCTTGTTCATAACACTGGCTGCTTTGTTATTCAGTTCCGGACTAACTATTCTGCAGGGTGTACAGGAACCTTTTGATAAGGTTTTTAATAAACTCAATGCTTCTCATATAGTGATGTTATATGATGCGGGTACCAATAATACCATTAAAATAAAAGATTGGTTCACTCGGCAACCCGAGACCGGCCGTGTGAGTGAAGGTTCTCCCTACTTCCTGTGCAATGGTCCACTGCTGTATAAAGGAAATAAGATGGAGGTGATGATTCAGTTGACGGAATATACTCATGATAATGCCATACAGGATCAATTACAAATAATTGACGGAACACATAAGAATAGCCCGCAACATGGTGAAATCTGGTTGCCTCTATACCTGGCTAACAATTATCATATTCAGATTGGAGATACGCTAGGAATTCCCGCTTCGTCAGGATTGTACCAGGTCATTGTATCAGCAACTGTTGCAGACCCACATTATGGCAGCGGTATGGTCAATCCCACGAGGGCCTGGCTTGCCGAAGGTGAATTACCATTTTTTGTTCCTGTTGTACAATTAACGCAAATGATGACCGGCATAAGATTGAAAAATCCCGATTCAGCATTATTACTCTGGGAGAGATTCAGACGTCATTTCGAGTATACAGGTGTGAATCTTACTTACTCACTTTTCAAAAATGCCTACATGAGTGTTTACCGCGTTATGGGGAATGTGATCCTTGCATTTTCAATAATGGCATTGCTGATTTCATTATTTATTGTCCGGACTTCAATAACCAGGGCAGTGTACGACGATTACAGGCTGTCAGGTGTATACAAGTCATTGGGTTTTACGCCCGGGAATATTATAGCGGTCTATGTATTACAGTATTTGTTCCTTTCGCTGATAAGTATTCCTGCCGGGCTTGCCGTTGCATGGTTCATTACCCGGATGTTCATGAATTCCATCGCTGAAAAACTCGGGGCTCTCGAGTGGGAATCTGGCATACAACAGAACGCTTACTATCTGTCATTTGTAGTTATTGTTTTATTGGTTCTGGTTAAGGCATTACTGGCAAGTTTTAAAGCTGGTAAAATAAGACCTGCCCAGGCGATAAGGCTGGGTGCTCCGGTAAAACGCTTTTCCGAAATGTTGCTACCGAAAAATATCGCACGAACCGTACTGCCACTGCCGGTAATAATGGCGATTAGATTTTTAACTACGGACCCAAAGCGTTCTTTATCCAGGACATTGATTATCATGATAACATTCTTTATAGTGGTATTTTCAATCAACATAGCTGCTTCATTTGAACATTTAAAATTTGACAAGCCGGCGTGGGGTTTTGAAAATAGTGATATCCAGCTAAGCAGGCGTGAAGCAGTTGTACTCGGTCTCAGCAATGAGCAATTGATGGAAGTATTGTCACACGAACACTGTATTGAACAGGTTGTTCCTTTTAACTATGCGGGTCTTTCCGTTTTATCCCGGCAGGAATTACCCATTCAGGAGATCTTTGGCAAAGTATATTCCGACAGTTTATCCCACGCGGGTTTACAAAATCTTTTGGGAAGGCATCCGCAGTCGCCGGATGAGATCGCTCTTTGCGTTGGAACCGCCCGGCAATTCAACAAGCAAACCGGAGATAGTATTGATGTGTTTATGGAAGGACAAAAATCAAGGTTGAAAGTCACGGGCATTTACCAGGACGTAAGTAATATGGGGCAGGGATTCAGGCTTCATGAAAATGCATTAAAAAAACTTAATCCAATTTATTCACCTGCTGTTTATAGCATAAAATTGAAGGCCCCTGTAAATGTCAGCCATTATAAGAATTATTTACTCAGGTTATTGGGAGAAACAATAACAATAGATGCCGGCATTGAAGACAGGATTGCACAAATGGGTATCATTTCCGGGATGAAAGCGGCATTGTCATCATTATCGTTATTTTTTATTATGATCATGTTGCTGACCATTGGCACCGATATGATGATCAGCATAAAACAAAATCAGAAACACTTTGGAATTTTAAAAACTACCGGATGGACACCCCGGCAGACGAGGATGTCTATGGTATGGAAAGTTCTCTTCATGACCATCATCTCTTTGTCCCTCGCTATACCATTGGGTATCTCGTTGAGTCCTGTATTAATGGGACAGTTAACAGGTGGTATCGGGTTAATAAAATTTCCTTTCATTGTTGATTACACCGGGATATTGATCGTCATTCCTATCAGCCTGATTGTTATAAGTGGTTTTGCCTGGTGGTTATCAAAGGGTGCAGCAGATGCCAACCCGAGATCATTGATCGATTCTTAAAATATTACTTGTTATGCGACTACTATTTGTTTTTGTTGTAGGCCTGTTACTGCCGTGTTCTGTGATATCCCAGACTGTAATGCATTCCGTTGATACCTATTTGCAGCATGTACATAATAAACATATTATCCCGGGCTTCTCTGTTGTTGTAGTAAAGAATAATAAAGTAATATTTTCCAAAGGGTATGGGGTAGAAAAATCAGGTGCAGCAAAGTTATTTACTACCAGCAGTAAGATTGCAATGGGTTCGATAACAAAATCATTTACTTCCCTGGCGATATTGAAACTGGCGGATGAAGGCAAACTTGATTTGGATGCACCTGTTATTAAATATTTGCCATGGTTTAAAACAGCTAATAAAGAACAAAGTGATAAGATCACAATACGAATGTTGCTCAGCAATACATCAGGATTATACGCACCGAACACAACTACTTACGATCTATCGGATTCGGCGATCCAAAATTTTGTAAAAAATCTTTCTTCGGTCTATTTGTACAGAACTCCTGGCAATGCTTATGAATATAGCAATACCGGGTTTATAGTAGCGGGATGCGTGATTAGCAGTGTCTCGGGGATGTCCTATGCTTCATTTCTTGAAAAGGAAATCTTCATGCCGCTGAGTATGTATCAAACGACAACAAAAGCAGAAGAGTTGAAGATGACTGTACCGGGTCATTACCCTTCAATACGTTCAGTAATTGTTGCGAAAAGGGAGCCTGAATTTGAAATAGGTGGATATGCTCCTGCCGGCTCACTGCTGCATTCGTGTGCAGATGACATGGGAAAATATCTGCTTGCGCTAATAGCTGAGAATAAAGTGGTAAACAGCCATATAAAAAAGTCGCTATGGACGAGCTATGTTAAGTTTCCGGGTTTGTCGAAAGAAATGGGAGGCGATGGTAAACCGTTCGGATATGGTTTAGGCTGGATGATTTCAAATATTGAAGGAAGATGTATAATTCACCATGGAGGGAGCACCGGCAAAAGTTCTTCTTTTATTATGATTGATACCGCAAATAAAATAGCAGCAGCAATTTTAATGAATTTCGATATGACATTCATTGATAAATACACTTACCCTACAGAATTCAATATCCTGAATAATGTGATGCGCGTGTCTGCAAATCTTCCCGTTTCGGAATTTGGCAGGCCTACAGAGAACGATCCAACCTTAAATAGTTATGAATTAAAAAATAGTAATTCAGAAAACTATTTGGGAGAATACACATACAATAAAGGCGGCGATCCACTGGTGTATTTTGGAGTTGATATGAAGATCGAAAAAGGGGAGGGTGAGGGATTGCAGGGAGTTATTTACCGCGGAGACCAGGTAGTGAACAGGTTCGTTCTTGATTTTATAAATGAGTCGCTTGCAATAAGCAGGAATGTTGACATGCCTGCTCATCTGAAATTCAGTATATCACTTGCCGGTAAGATTTCATCCGCGTACTTTAATAATATAGAATTTATCAAAAAGTCAGATGAAAATAGCAGCGGATACAAAAAAGCAACTAATATGTATGGGGTTGATTTTATTGTACCACTTAAATGGAACTGCGCACTTACCACTTCTGGTTTCTCAGCACGTGACCAAAGGAAAAGAGCTTTGATTACAGGGGCAATAGTGCCAAAAGATAAGTTCTCTTTTGAAACGGTATTCAGTGCTGCGTATGGATCATCTGCTGCTGTAAAAAATGAAAGCGATATAATTGCTGAAAACAGTGGCGCATTTCTCTGGCGCCAAAAAATATATGTATTTACAAAGGATAATGTCAGCTACCAGTGTGTAATCCTTTTTACAAAAACTGCAAAGGCGGGGTATTGGTTTATGCTGACATCACCAAAGGCAGATTTTACAGTAGATGCAATGGAGGTGGTCAGACCACTTATAAATAGTTTCAGGGTTATGCAATAAGCGCCCTTAGAGATTCAAGGCAAAGGAACGTCTTCGACCATTACATCCCAGTGGGCAATCAGCAACTCAAAACGATGTTGCTCGTCCTTCGTTAGTTTTTCCTGATCGGGGTATAGTTCCTTCTTATAAGGAGTGGTAAGATCAGGGTCAAAGGCAAGTGCAGCATTTTTAAATATTAGCGTCACCTTAAAATCCCATCTGCTGTCTTCGCTGCTATGTAGCCGTGGTTTTTCAGCGATAACGCTGATAAGATCTCCCTTTTCTTTTGATTTCTTCAGAAGAGGATAGTGATTTGTTTTCCACAGATTGATAAACTCTTCAGCATATCCCCACTTTACTTTATAGTAGTTTTCAACAGTAAATGATTGAGCGTTTTGCGCCGGCTGCTTTTGAGCGAATGATGAGGTGATGATAAGGATGAGTATTACCGTTAGTAGCTGTTTCATGGCAATGGTGATTTTATAATGAAGTTAATCCGGGATCAAGCTACCTTCTTGCTTTTCATTCTTTCCGTATATAAATCGTAATAAACTTGTACCCGCATTCAGCTTTAATACTAAGTAATTTCTCCAATTTAAGAGCTATACCTGCACTGACGTGTCTTCTTCCATGCAACAAATCACTGAAATGAGCCGGATGCATGCCCAACATCGACGCAAATTCACTTTTCTTTAGCTGGCGAGCTTCCAGTTCCATTTGCAAAATCTTACCGGGATGGATCGTTATATCGGTCCTGATCTCTTTTCTCCGATTATTTAAAACTTTATAATCACTCATACTTCAATCTGATTTATTGATCAAATCTAAAATAAAACATACGACGAGTCTCACTTTTTTCAAAACAATTAATGTGCAATGCGAGAGTATTTATGTGCACACAGGGAGCCTTTTTGTGCACACAGGGAGAGTTGATGTGCATGCAGGGAGCATTTTAAACTGGAAGAGAATTTTCTCATGGGAAACGATCTCTTTTTAGGAAAAACGTACACTACCACAGGTCAAAAACTATTGCATTCTTGAGCAAGGATTCGAGCGAATGTTGTGGGGTTGCGTCCGAAGAAGAGGAGAGACGCCCTCTGCTTCACCCATAACCTTCTAACGAATCTAAAAAGGACCTTAAAGGAACCTTGTATAACCTGAGCTTATACAAGCAGCCTGCAAGAGCCCTACAAGAGTTATAGGAACAAC
>Ga0207701_10005119_pt1 | contig 13195 bp, 13 predicted proteins | sample KBSSwiSSwithPhiX_FD_184294 | JGI IMG/M metagenome (GOLD analysis project Ga0207701, IMG submission 184294) | Switchgrass rhizosphere bulk soil microbial communities from Kellogg Biological Station, Michigan, USA, with PhiX - S5 (SPAdes) (version 2) | ecosystem: Environmental > Terrestrial >... | reverse complement strand
GCGCCGTTCGAGCCGTCGTAGGCGCCCATCAAGTAGAACGAGTTGTAGTTCTTCTGCGCGCCGAGGCCGACGTAGCAGAGCGGCTGGCCGTTGTAGGTGTCGGCGAACTCCTCGAGCGGGATCCCCCAGTTGATCACGCCCCAGTTCATGAACTCGGCGTACCCTCTGGAGATGTGCTTGTGGACGAGGGCGCGAGCCTCCTCGATCACGGCCCGCCTTTCGGGTGCGAGGGAGGCCAGGTAGGCGGCCACGGTGGTCGGGCGAGCGGCCTTCGCCTTCGAGGAGGATTTTCTGCCAGCCATCGCGTCATCGTACAGGCGCCCTCCCCGCTCGACAGATGAAACTGGTGCTGATCCCCTTCCGTCAATCGTCGCGCAGCTTCGGGTCGACACGCCGGCGCGCGCGTTGCTGATTGTGAATCGACTTCCATCGCCTCTTGCTGTCGGCAGCGGCGCGCGGATCCTGCTGGCGTTCGACGAACGCCTGCTCGCGGCGCAGCTTCTCGAAGCTGGCGTAGCGGCCATCATCCAACTGGCCGGCGGCGAGCGCCGCCATCACGGCGCAGCCGGGCTCGTCGCGGTGGTTGCAGTCGCGGAAGCGGCAAGCGGCTGCCAGCGCGGTCACGTCATCAAACGTCCGTTCGATCCCCTCCCCTGCGCGCCAGAGCCCGAGCTCACGCATGCCCGGCGTGTCGATGATGCAGCCGCCTCCGGGCAGCTCGATCAGCTCGCGACGCGTGGTGGTGTGGCGGCCCTTCGCATCGGTGAGGCGGACCGTGCCGGTCACCAACCGCTCGGCGCCCAGCAGCGCATTGACCAGGCTCGACTTGCCCGCGCCCGACGGCCCCAGGAACGCGCCCGTCGTGCCGGACGGCAGCGCGGCGCGCAGCTCGTCGACGCCGGCGCCGGTTGTGGCGCTGGACGCCAGGCAGCGCGCGCCGCCGCTGACAGAGGCAAGGGCGCACAGATCGCCCTCCGGATCGGCGGCGATGTCGACCTTGTTCAAGACGATCACGGGGCGCGCGCCGCCCGCCGCGACGACGGCCATCGTTCGCTCGACCCGCCGCAGGTTCGGCGGCCGCTCCGCCGACGTCACGACGAAGACGACGTCCACGTTGGCGGCGACGGCCTGCGCTTGGTTGGCGCCCGGTCGCTTGCGCTCGAGCAGACCAGCGCGCGGCAGCACGTGGTGAATGACGCTGCTCGTGCCCTCCAACCGTACGGCCACCCAGTCGCCGACCACCGGCCAGTCGGTCTCCTGCACCCGGAACCGGCCGGCCAGACGCGCGGCCTCGACCCCGCCGCCGACGAGCCCGTACGCCCCGCGGTGCTCGACGCTGACGCGCGCACCGACCAGCGACGGATCGCCGAGCGCCTCCAGTTGCGACTGACGTTCCCGGTTCCACCCCACGCGAACGCGAACGATCTCTGAATCCATGACGCACTCCTCGGCCAACGATCGACATGCCCACGAACACACCAATGGACCGTCTCCCGGAGCGGCCAAGCCGCGTCCCGAACGCGCCGCGCGCTCAGGCGCGCGTCGACGTCTCGGAGGCGATCCGAACGAGCGATGCGAGCGCAATCCCGGCGTACGTCATGGTGGCCTCCTCGCCCGAGAGGATGGCGGCGCGCGGCGAAGCCGTCAAGGCCGGAACCAATCTTCGCTCTCGACGGTGAGCGAGGAGAAACGTCGCCTCCACTCGCATTGATTCGTGGAACGCACGCCGCCGTAAACATTCTTGGCATTGCGTTTCCGATGTGAGCGGATGGTAATTGTCGCCTCGACAAACCGGAGGGTGACGTGGTGGAAATCGCGGGGCTTGTACTCGGCATCGCTGCGCTCGTTCTCGGCATCCCTGCGCTCTTTCTTGCGCTGGCCGCAGATTCGAAGCTGAACCGAACGAGAAAAGCACTGGACTCGACTCTGCAGGGCCTGAGCAGCGTGCAGCAGGCCTTGGACGCGACTCTGCAGGGCCTGAGCGGCGTGCAGCAGGCGCTATCGACGAAGCGCCTTCGCGACTTCCCCGGCTACATGCCGGACGTCATCAACCTCATTCGCGGTGCGAAGAAGTACGTCAGGATCGTTTGCGATCCGCCAGCAATGAGTAATTTCTCGGATCCCAGCGCGAGCGCTGCCTATCGACATGCGATCGAAGCCGCGATCCTGGGCGACGCCACGCCTGTGGAGGTGTCGTTGATCTGCGCAGATGAGGAACACCGGCGCCAGAACCTCAAATATCAATTCGGCGACGACTGGGCCGCGCTCACCTCGAACACCAAGTTCATGGAGAAACTGGAACGATACCGGACACTGACGAAACGGACGATCACGGATATCAACTCTTTCAGAGAGTCGCTCTTGAGCGAGGAGCGGCGGCTTCTCTCGACGATGAAGCTCAGCGAGATCAAGGAAACGAGCAGCCAGCTGGCCACGTTCTTCTGGTGTTCGGAGGATGAGGCGATCTTTGCGGTGGTTCCCTCCGGCGATCACCCGGTTCTTGGAAAAGCGTACGCCTTCTCGACCCGAGACAGCGCGATGATCGAGTCATTCAACGCAGCGTGGAACCGGTTGTCGGCGACCGCAAAGCCGCTGCTGACGACCGCGCTCCCGGCCGACAAGGCCGCAGGCTAGGACGCTCTTCGGGTCTTGCGCTTTTTCGGGCGCCGCCGCGCTTGGGGCCCAGCGCGTTCACCGAACCGTACCTGATCGGGGGCGGGCGAGTGGAACGCTACGGCCCGGGGTCGGGCGGCTGCCACGTCCAGAAGTCGTCGAGCTTTCCGATACCGTTGCCCGAGGAACCGGTGCCGCCGTAGAGGAAGACGCGGTTCAACGCCGGGACGAACACACAACCCGAGCCGGACCGCTCCGAAGGCCAGGCGTCCGTCGAGGTGGGGCTCGGCGTGCGGTTGGTCCATGCGCCCGTCCCGACGCTCCACTCCCACACGTCCCGCATGGGGCCGTACGCATCGTAGCCGTCGGCGACCAGCAGACTCGATCGGGCGGGAATGTAGGCCGCGGCGGCGGACATTCGGGCGGGCGGCCAGACCGCCGCGGACAAGTTGAGCGGCGTGCGATCGCGCCAGCTACCAGCGGCGCCGTCCCATTCCCATAGTTCGGCCAGCCGGGCCGGCCGGAGGCTGGGGCTGGTGCTCGCGTCGCCGCCGAACACGACCGCGCGCTTGCGATCGGCATCGTAGATCATGCTGTGGCCCTCGCGCGCGCCGGGCCAGCTGGCGGGCAGCGGATCGGGCGTCCGATTCGTCCACGTGCTGGTTCCGGCGTCCCACTCCCACAGTTCGTTGTACAGAACGTAATCCGGCGTCGTCGCCGACCTGCCCTGCCCGGCGAAGACGACGAACTTGCCGCGATCGCTGTCGTACGCGCCAGCGACGCCGTACCGGAAGACCGGCCAGCTCGCGGGACGCGGGGTCGGCGTCAACGTCGTCCACGCGCCGCTGCTGCCGTCCCACTCCCACAGATCGTCGTAGTAGTAGAAGTTCGTGCCGCCGAAGATGAGCGTGCGGCCCCGCTGCGAATCGTAGGCGGCGGCGAAAGCGGCGCGGTTGCGCGGCCAGGCGGCCCGCGCGGGCGCGGGCGACGGCAAGCGGTTCGTCCACGTCGAGGTCGCGAGGTCGAACTCCCAGGTGTCGAGAGGATCCTCCGGCTGATATCCGGCGCCGAGCAGCAGCAGCACGTTGCGCGCGCTGTCGTGGACGAGGACGGCCGATGAATCCGCGGGCGGCCAGACGGCGGTCCGGCGCACCGGCGCCCAGGTCCCGGGCGCACCCGGAGGCACGTCGGGCGCTCCGCCGTCGCCGGCATCAGATCCGGCGGCGTCGTCCCCGCCGGCGTCCGTCGGCCCACCGCCCGACGAACCGGCCTGACTCCCCGCCGCGCCCGCCGCCGCGCCGTGACCGCCACGTCCGCTTGCGCCCGCTCCGGCACCGCCGTGACCAGCCGTCCCCGCGCCGGTCTGCGGCGATCCGCCGCCGCACCCCGCGATTGTCGACGCGAGCAGCGTCGCCAGCACGCCCCACCTCACCTGTCCTTTCATGCGCAGCCCGTCCATGATCGCGCCGCCGGCGGCGCGTTGCCAAGCGAGAAATCGGCGCCGCTCAGCTCTCGTCGACGAGAAGGACGGCCTTGCCGGGCTGGCCGCCTCGGTGCTTCGCCTCGAACGCTGCGCGCCCGTCCCTGAGTGGCCAGGTCGCGCCGACAACTGGACGAAGCGCGCCGGCGGCGACGCGGTCGCCCAGCTCGCGGAGTTGTGGGCGGCTCGGCTCGACGACGAAGAACCGGCCGCGTCGGTTCACGTCGGCCGGTGGGTTCTCGACGACCGAGACCACGGTCGCTCCCCCCCTCACGATCGCGCACGCCCGGCGCAGCACCTCGCCGCCGACCAGATCGAAGATCAGGTCCATCTCCGCGAGTGGCGCACCGTCGACGTCTGCGAAGACCTCGGCGCCGAACGCGCGCAAGATGTCGCTCGCCCAGGGTCGGGCGACGGCAACGACCCGTGCCCCGGCGGCGCGGGCGAGCTGCACCGCGAACGTCCCCACCCCGCCCCCGGCCCCCAGCACGGCCACCGCCTGGCCGCGCGCAAGGCCGCCGTGATCGAAGAGCGCCTGCTGGGCGGTGAGCGCCACCATCGGGAGCGCGGCGCCCGTGAGGTGATCCAGCTTGTCGGGCTTGCGCGCCAGGTTCCGGGCCTCCACCGCCACGTACTCGGCCGCGGTGCCGTCGCGGTACCAGTCCGTCAGCCCGTAGACGGCGTCGCCCACCGCCACGCCGGTGGCCCCGTAACCGAGCGCGGTCACCACGCCCGACACCTCGTGCCCCGGAATCGACGGGAGCCGATCGCGCCCGGCGCGATCGATCCAGGTCGACGGCCATTCCAGCTCGGTCGGGGTGAAGCTGGCGGCATGCACCCGAACCAGAACGTCCCCGGTACCGGGGGATGGGATCGGCGCGTCCTCCTCGACGAGGACGTCGGGACCACCTCGCCGATGTGCCCGCAGAGCGCGCATCGCGTGTCAGGTCTCGCCGGCGCGAGGCACGCGCAGGGCCATCCCCTCCGTCCGGTGGCTCCAGTGCCGGAGCACCAGGACCAGCGCAGCCACGTGCGTGATCATCAGCAGGGGTACGTAGATGACCGGCACGAAGTAGAGCGCGCCGAACTGGCCCGCCATCGCGGGCAGGCCGAGCTGGACGGCGTGCACGTAGTCGCCGACGAGATCGACGACGCCCACGACATTGAACGCCGCGACGAACAGCCAGAACAGCGCGCGCACCCGGAAGGTGAGCAGCGCGAGCATCGCCAGCACGCCGGTGGCGAAGTCGCCATAGGCGGCGAAGCCGGCGAACCGTGCGGGCAGGTCGGGGCCGACCACGCCTGGCAGCAGGAAGGCCAGCCCGAAGAAGCGGAAGCTGTGCAGGGTCGCAATGGCGCGATGGGCGTGGCTGGCATCCATCGCCCGCAGCCGCGGCCAGAGGTACGCGCGGAAGCAGAGCAGCCAGGCGACGTAGCCCAGCAAGAGATGGAGCTGGAACAGCCGGGTCGGAGGCATGCGCGTTCCTCTAAGGAGATGGTCGCGCGGGGCGAGATCGGCAAGATGGGAGGGCTCACCATTGCGCCCGACGATCCATGGGCACAGCCCCGGCGCGTTGAGTTTTTGTAAACACTGTGTACTTATTCGCGGTCATGAAGCATCCGGTGTGGATCGCGATGGCTGCCGCAGTCGTGGCGGCCTGTAGCACGGGCGAACCCGTCGGAGGCGCGACCGGAAGCGCGGGCAGCCTCGGGACGACCGGCACCGCCGGGCACAATGGAACCGCGGGAACGACCGGCGCCGCAGGGACCTCCGGTCCGGCGGGCACGACGGGCGCCGCGGGCACCGTTGGCGCGGCCGGCACCACGGGCGCCGCGGGCACCGTTGGCGCGGCCGGCACCACGGGCGCCGCGGGAACTTCCGGCGCGGCCGGCACCACCGGCACCGGCGGCACTGGCGGCATGACCTGCGCGCCGGGCACGGGCGCGGTCCTGCCCACCTGCACGCCGACCACTACCGCCATGGCGAGCATCCTCGACTTCACCGCCGTGACCGGGATGGATCCGTCGTCGTTCGGCCCGTTCAACGGCGTCGCCTTCTCGGGCGGCACCTACGCGTATCCCGGTCCCGCGACCGGCGCTGCTTGCGATCCCACGATCCACCTCTGCGCCGATTTTTCGGGGATGACCTGGCACATCACCGGGCTGGTCCACGACTACTCCGGCTTCGGGATCTACTTCAGCTGCAAGAACGACGCGTCGTCGTACGCCGGGATCCGGTTCGACGTCCGCGGGACGTTCACCGGCAATGGCATGGGGACGGGCGCCGTCCCCGCCGCACAGCTCACCTTCAACATCGGGACCCAGTCCGACGACGTCGCGGCCGCGTACACGTCGACGCCCACCACCGCCACCTGGGGCACCTGCGTTCCCACGAGCTGCAATCAGTACGACGGCACGTGCAGCTCGCCGAGCAAGGCGATCCCGCTCACCGACACGCTCACGCCGGTGAGCACCGCGTGGACCGACATAACGAACGGCAAACCGACCGCCAGCCCGGACCGCGCCAACCTCACGTCCTTCTACTGGGTGCTCCCCTGGGCCGGCGCCGGCTCCGCGCAGTACACCGTCGACCTCACCCTCGACAACATCACCTTCTACTAGCGCGCGTGCGATTTTGCGGATCTCTGACCGACCTGAAACTGTCCGTTGACGAATCAGGCTGAATAATCGACGCGCCCCCCGCGATCGCCGCGCGTGCCTTCGGCGTGATGAGGAGGTTCGTGATGGGATTACTTCGTCTGAGCCACGAGAGACCGGAGGTCACCCCCGACGTGAACGTTCGCGAGACGGCGCGCATCATGGCCGAGTCGCACGTCGGCGCGATCGCCGTCCGCAAGGGCGCCGCGATCGTCGGGATCTTCAGCGAGCGCGATCTCGCGAAGCGCATCGTCGCCGAAGGCCGCGATCCGGTCACGACGCGCGTCGGCGACGTCATGAGCAGGGACATCGTCAGGGTGTACGACTCCGACTCGGTCGAGATCGCGACGGCGGCCATGCGCGCGCATCGGGTTCGTCACGCCGTGATCGTCGATCAGCGCGAAAACTATCTCGCGCTCCTGAGCGAGCGCCACCTGCTGTACGACGTGATGAACGCGCTCGAGGCAAAGGTCGGCGACCTCACCGGCTACATCATGGCCGACGGTCCGGGCGGCTGAGCGACGATCCCCCGTATCGACACGCCGAAGCGCGTGGACGCAGAGTCCGACGGAAGCGCAGTATCCTGGTCACACCTTGTCGGCTCGGTTCCCGCTCGGCGCACCGCTCGTCATCGCCGTCATGCTCGCCGGCGGCTGCGGCCGCCATGTGTACCTCGGCAACCTCGGGGATGGGGGCGGTGCGGGCATTCTCTGGCAGGCGACCTTCGAACCGGGTGATCTGTCCGAGTGGGTGGCCGACGGCCAGGGCGGTGTCTACACGGACGGTCGGGCGCCCGATCCCGTCGCGAGCCAGGAACAATTCCACCGGGGCCGATACAGCGGGCTGGCGACGTTCTCGCCCGCCGCGGGTACGGCGACGTTCAGCTACTTCTATCGCGAGCAGCCGATCCCGGCCCAGGCGTACTACGGCGCGTGGTTCCTGCTCCCCGCGTCGCTGCAGGTGAAATCGTTCGTGAGCCTCCTCCACTTCGGCTATCACCAGGCCGCCGACGATCCGAGCACCACCGCGATCTGGGACTTCGACCTGCAGCCCGAAAGTGATGGATCGCTGGTCCCGCGCCTCTACCAGACAGGCGCCGCGAGCCCCGTCGCCCCTCAGCCCGCGCTGCCGGTCGCGCCCGCCACCTGGGTCCACTTCGAGCTGCTGTTCAAGAAGGCCGCCGACGCCACCGGGCAGATCGTCGCCTGGCAAGACGGTGTGCAGATCATGAACGTGGCGAACGTCGTCACCGCCCCGACCGACTGGATTCAGTGGGACGTCGGCGGCGGCGCTCTCGATACGATCACGCCGACTCCGCTCTCCATCTACATCGATGACGTGACCATCAGCTCGACGCGTGTGGGCCCCTAGCGCCTGACCGGCGCCGAGCTACGGAGCGACGGCACCCACGAATGCCGCCGCCGCGGCCCTGCTCATGACCATCTGCCCCGCGGCGGTCGGATGGACACCGTCTCCGGGAAGCGTCAGCACGCCGTCCACGGCCCCGGGCGCAGGCGTGTTCATCGTCGACTCGGCAACCGCCGCGGCGCCGCGGACGTCGACGTAGGTCCCGCCGTGGGCGGCGCAGCTGTCCGCGATCTCGGTGTTGTAGTCCTCGATCGACGGCGTGGCGCTCCCCTCGTCGTACGGGTTCCCGGTGATCCGCGGCGACGGCGTCGCGCTCCAGTATTCCCGCACCAGCAAGATCCCGATGCAAACGATCCTCACGCTCGGATTCGCGTCGTGCGTGGTCGCGAGGATCTTGTCGTACGACGCTCGAAACGCCGACAGCGGCGTCGGCTCGCCGGTCTTCAGTCCGCGACAGTCGTTCACCCCGACCTCGAGCACCAGGACCGACGGATTGTAGGCGGTGATGCGCGACGAGATCGCTCTCTCGATGTCACCAACCTTGTTCTGCGCGACGCCGGAGTTGATGGCGTTGACCCGCGCCGTCGGTCCGGCCGACGCCGGCAGGATGGTGTCGACGAGGGGCGCGTACCATCCGAACGCGGTGATCGAATCGCCCGCGAACACCGCAGTGGTCACGGGAGGAGTCGTCACGCGAGGACTGGTCGCGGTGCGCGTGGGCTGCGGCGGAACGTTCCCGCCCCCACCGCACGCCTTCGCCCCGGCGAGCGTCACCGCGACGATGAGCGCGGCCGGCAGGTGCCTCATCCACGCGCCCGCTGAACCACGGCCGAGGCGCCCCGCCCGGGCGCTCATCGGCCGAGCCCCGGTGTGCGCATACCCTCAAGTGGGGCACGATCCAGAACGACGGATAGTCGCCGAACGGAGCAAACCGTCCGCCGGGAGTTCGCGCTTGACGGCCCGACGCGAGATTGCTCGACTCCGGCGGTGGACGAGTCCTCACCATCGCCGTTGGTGCTGGGGCGCTATCGGCTCGGCGCCCAGCTCGGTCAGGGCGGCATGGGGCGCGTGCACGGAGCGACGGACACGAAGCTCGAGGGTCGCCAGGTTGCGGTGAAGACGCTCGTGCTCCCTGACGTCGCCCCCGACATGAAGGAGCAGCTGACCGAGCGGTTCAAGCGCGAGCCGGAAATCCTGGCGCTCATCAAGCACAAGCACGTCGTGGAGGTCCTCGACCACGGCTGCGACGCCGACGGCACGCTCTACCTCGTCACGGAGCTTCTGGAGGGAGACAACCTCAACCAGCACCTTCACGCGCGCGGCGAACCTTTCTCGATCGACCATGCCGCGGATCTGGCGCTGGAGCTCTGTGCCGGCGTCCAGGCGTGCCACGCCGCGGGCGTCATCCATCGCGACCTCAAGCCCGACAACGTGTTCCTCGTGAAGGCGCAGACGGGCTCGGGCCTGGAAGTGAAGATCATCGATTTCGGGCTCGCCAAGGGACAGCACGCCCAGCGACTCACGCGCGCGGGCATCGTGCCCGGCACGATCCGGTTCTTTTCGCCCGAGCAAGCCGCGGGCGAAGAGGCGAGCGAGCAGAGCGATCAGTACTCGATCGCGCTGTGCCTGTACTTCTGCCTGACGGGTCACGAGCCGTACGACCAGCTCCAGGGCAACCCGCTGGAGCTGATCAACGCAATCAGCAGCAGCGCGTTTCCCCGACCGCGCACCTATCGGGAGCTTCCCGAGTCGCTCGAAGCGATCGTCCTGCGGGCGATGCACAGGGAGCCGGCGCAGCGGTTTCCGTCGGTGCGCGACCTGGGACGGGCGCTGTGGCCCTTCGCGGGAGCCGCCCATCAAGACCTCTGGCGCACGGAGTACGGGCCCGACACCGAATCCTCCGAGGCACGAGAAGAGGCGGGCCCGAACTCCTGGTGGCACCGCTTGTTGCGCCGCCGGCGCTGACTGCCCTCCCCTGCTGTAGCCGCCTTCGATGGCTGTCCTGTTCCTTCGACCGCCGGCATCGTCGGGAGTGGCGCGCGCACTGGCGAGCTTTCCAGGTACACCCGACGACCTGCGCGCCGCCGCCGCCACCGTGGGCGCATCGCTCGGCCCTCTCCAGCACGTGTTCGACGATCCGGAGAACGACAGCGTCGCCTCTGTCGCCGACCTGCTCGCCACGTTCCGGACGTACCGCGTGCGGCTCGCGAGCTATCGTTCCGCGCACGAGCTCTCGCTCCAACCCTTCGACCCGGACGATCCCGCGTGCCCGAAGGACAACGGTGAAAGCGCACGCGCCTGGTATCTGTTCACTCGCGGTAAGCGACTCGCCGACGACCTCGCCAGCGTGCTCGAGTATCTCGAGAAGGTCGCCGGCCTTGGCGTGGAGACCCTCACCATCAAGGCCTATCGGTGATCGATCGCGCGTACCGAGGCGCGAGGCCGCCGCCCGATGAAGCGGCGGCCTGTCGCCGGCCGTCAGGGACGCAGGGATCGGAAACCTGCGCGAAGCTCCTGTGAGAAGAGCTGCGGCTGCTCCCAGGCGGCGAAGTGCCCGCCCTTGTCGACCTTGTTGTAGTGAACGAGCTTCGGGAACGCCTTCTCCGCCCAGCTCTTCGGGCACGCATAGAGCTCGTCGGGGAAGACGCTGACGGCCGTCGGAATGCCGACGCCCTTGGCGTTCAGGAACGGGAACTTGTTTTCCCAGTACAGACGGAACGAAGACACCGCCGTGTTCGTCAGCCAGGCGAGCGTGATGTTGTCGAGGACGTCGTCCCGCGTGAGGCCCTCGCGCTGGCCGTCGAAGACGCGCGCGATCAGCTCGTAGCTGGCCCGGTCGTGATCGATCATCAGGGCCGCGAGGCCGACCGGGGAATCGGAGAAGGCGACCATCGACTGCGGGCGCGTCGCCATGAAGAGCGCGTAGGCGACGTGTTTGTAGACGTAGAGCAGCTTCTCGTACTCGCGCCGCTCCTCGGCCGAGAGTCCGGACGGCGCCGGCGCGCCGGCCCAGGCGCCCGGATCGACGTCATTCGGCACGCCGCCAGGCATGTTCGTGTGGATGCCGAGCAGCCCGGCAGGCGCCTGGGTCCCCATCACCTCCGTGACGACCGCGCCCCAATCGCCCCCTTGGGCCACGAACTGGTCGTAACCGAGGCGCTTCATCAGCGTCGTCCAGGCGCGCGCGATCTTCGTCGGGTCCCAGCCGTCGTTCGTCGGGCTCGGCTTGCCCGAGAACCCGTAACCCGGCATCGACGGGATCACGACGTGGAAGGCGTCCGCCGCCGTCCCGCCGTGCGCCGTCGGGTTGGTCAGCGGCTCGATGATCTTCATCTGCTCGATGATCGAGCCCGGCCACCCGTGCGTGACGATGAGCGGCAGCGCATCCTCGTGCTTCGACTTGACGTGGATGAAGTGAATGTCGAGGCCGTCGATCTCGGTGATGAAGTTCGGCAAGGCGTTCAGCCGCGCCTCGCACTTGCGCCAGTCGTAGTCGCTCGCCCAGTAACGCGCGAGCTTCTGGATCGTCGCGAGCTGCGCGCCCTGCGACTGGTCGGCGACGGTTTCCCGTTCGGGCCACCTCATCGCCTCGATGCGCTTGCGCAAGTCGGTCAGCTCCGCGTCGGAAAAATTCACACGAAACGGGCGAATGGCGGTCTTGCCTGCTGCCTGCTGAGTCCCCGGGGTCGCACTGGGTTGAGTCACGATGTCCTCCTTGAAGAGTCTGAGCCCCCGGAGAATTGCGATCGCACCGACGCGTTCGGAAGAGTCCACCGCGCGGAGATCTCGCTTTAGGTTGGCGGCCTACGAGGTCGGATCGCTGACGTCGATCAGAAGGTGAAGCGCGACAGATAGAGCGTAATGGCGCCGACGGTGTCGACGCCGGGGCCCGGATCGAAGTCGGCATCCTTGGTGCCGCTCTGCCCGGTCACGACGAAGGTGTTCCCGGACGACACCACCGTCCCCGGAAATGCTCCGCCGCTGAACGTGAATCCAGCCGTTCCGTCTGCGTTCAGCTTCGTGACGCCAAGGTATCCCGATCCGATCACGCCACCGTCGGGCGCGCCGGCGACCGCGAAGATCTCCCCGCCCGCGATCACCTGAGCCCAGAGGTAGCTCCCGTCGGATCCCAGCTTGACGATGAACCCGCCGGACGTCGGTGTGCCCACCAATCGCCTGGACACGCCGGGCCCGGGATCGAAATCAGCGAAGCCCCACCCACCGCCGCCGATGTACACGGAGCCGTTCGAACCCGCGGCGATTGAACGGCCCCCGAGCTCCTGCCAGTAGCCGCGCAAGGCACCGCTCGCGCCATAGGCGGCGATGTTCCCCCCGCCGGACCCCACGGGCGCGCCACACCCGCCTTCGCCCTCGAGGCCCACGATCCAGATCGCCCCGTCGGTGGCGAGGGCAATCGAAGCCGGCGACGGCACGCATGGGCCCGTGTCCGCCGACTGAACCCACGCGACCTTCCCCGCGGACGTCAACTTCACGAGCGCGCCCGCGACGGCCGCGCTGCCGGAGGAACGTGAGGTGTGCACGGCGGTGCCGGCGCTGGGATCGAGGTCCACCTCCCCGGCGTACCGCACGGCCACGTAGATGGCGCCGGCGCCGTCGATCGCCACAGCCCCGGCGTCGCCGCTGGACGAATCGCTGCTCTGAGTCGTGAACGTTCCGCCCCAGGCAAACGAGCCGTCGGCGGCCAGCTTGACCACGAAACCCTCGTGCTGCCGGAACCCCGTCGTCTGGTGCGATTCGACGGCGGCGCCCGGATCGAGATCGATCGAGCCCGAGTAGTAGCCGATCGTCACGATGCCGCCGTCCGGGGTCGCTGCGAGGCCGCTCATCACCATGCTGTCGCCGGTGATCGCCAAGGTTTCCTGCGAGCCGGGGAACGCCCGGGTCCAGGCGTAACTCCCGTCGGCGTTGAACCTCGAGATGAAGCCGTAGATGAGACCTGGCGGCGCGACCATCGTGTCGGAGGCCACGCAGGGAACATCGTTCGGGTTGCGCATGATCCGTCTCGATCGATTCGGCAATCGCGACACGAGCTTCGCGCCTGCCGGCGAGAAGGTG
>Ga0207701_10005117_pt1 | contig 13197 bp, 11 predicted proteins | sample KBSSwiSSwithPhiX_FD_184294 | JGI IMG/M metagenome (GOLD analysis project Ga0207701, IMG submission 184294) | Switchgrass rhizosphere bulk soil microbial communities from Kellogg Biological Station, Michigan, USA, with PhiX - S5 (SPAdes) (version 2) | ecosystem: Environmental > Terrestrial >... | reverse complement strand
GGCAGGCCGATACACTCGAAGGCGTACTCGACGCCGCCTTGCGTCACCTCGATGACCCTCGCGACGACGTCGCCGTCGCTGGCGAGCACGACGTCTGTCGCTCCGAAGCGGCGCGCCAGCTCGAGCTTGGAAGGCACGGTGTCGATGGCAATGATGCGGGCGGCGCCGGCGATGCGCGCGCCGTTGATCGTCGCCAGGCCGACGCCACCGCAGCCGACGACCGCGACCGATGCACCGCCCGGCACTCGGGCGGTGCGGAAGACGGCGCCGGTGCCGGTGATGACCGCGCAGCCGAGCAGCGCGGCCCGATCGAGCGGCATGTCATCCCGGATCTTCACGAGGGCGTTCCGGTGCACCAGCATCTGCTCTGCGAACCCCGACAGGTTGAACACCTGGCTCACCGGCCGGCCGTCGAGCGACAGGCGCCGGGCCTTGCCCGGCGGCTGCTTGACGTCGGTGTCGGCGCAGAGCGCGAAGCGGCCGCCAAGGCATTGCCGGCAGACGCCGCAGAAGACGGCGAGCGCGCCGACGACATGGTCGCCGGGGCTGAGGTCTTTCACCCGGGCGCCGACCGCCTCGACGATGCCAGAAACCTCGTGGCCGAGCACGGCGGGCAGCGGGTACTTGCGCATGCCCTGGATGTAGTGCAGGTCGCTGTGGCAGAGTCCGACCGCGGCGGTCCTGAGCAGCACCTCGTCGGGCCCCGGCGCCGCGATCGCCACGTCGCGGATGACGAGCGGCGCGCCGAACTCTTCGATGACGGCAGCTTTCATTCGAGACTTCGCTCCTGTGTCGCGGCACGACCCGCGGTTGGTGGCCAGTATATCTACCGAAACGGAATCGATTGCACTAGGTGGTACACCCTCCCTGCAGCGCTCAAGGGCGGATGTTGACGGAAGCGGCTCGCCCCCTTAAAGTTTGTATTCCATGCCATGGATCCGATTCCAACCAGGAGACGACGATGTCCGGACTCCATTCACTCGACCGCGTGATCGGCACCGAATGGCCGAACCTGGCGAGCGAGGCCGACGTGCGCGCCTTCGAATCGGTCCCGTACGAGGAGCGCATCGCCGCCCGCAGCACGTACGAGGCGCTGCGCTGCGGTGCCGACATCGATCCGGCGACGCCCGCGCTGCTGTTCCTGGCCAATGCCAGCGCCGGCGACGACCCGCTGCGTCTTTCGCACCGCGATTTCCACGCCCGCGTGACGCAGACCGCGAACGCGCTGCACGCGCTCGGCGTCGGGCCGCAAGATGTCGTCAGCCTGCTGCTGCCGCTCGTGCCACAGGCCTTCAACGCACTCTACGGCGCGCAGGCCGCCGGCATCGTCAATCCCGTGAACCCGTTCCTCGAGACCGGGCACATCGCGCACATCCTGCGCGCCGCGAAAACCAAGATCCTCGTTACGCTGGGGCCGGCCCAAGGCTTCGACATCTGGGAGAAGGTGGCACGCATCCGCCACGAGCTGCCGGACCTGAAAGCGGTGCTCGTGGTCGGCGCCGCCGCCGGCCTGCTGCCCGGGGGCTCGCTCGACTTCGATGCCCTCGTCGCCGCGCAGCCCGGCGAGGCGCTGGTGAGCGGCCGGCGGTTCGCCCCCGACGACATCGCTGCGTACTTCCACACCGGCGGCACGACCGGGCTGCCGCAACTCGTGCCGCTGACGCACGGCAACCAGGTCTACCAGGCCTGGGGCATGGCGCTGATGTTTCGCACCCGTCCGGCATCGACGCTGCTGATGGGGCTGCCGCTGTTTCACGTCGGCGGCGCGCTCACGCAAGGGCTGCAGCATCTCAGCGCCGGCGGCACGTTGGTCGTGCTGTCGGCGCAGGGCTGGCGCAACAAGAGCGCGATGCCGAACATCTGGCGCCTGGTCGACCGCTACAAGCCCGAGCTTCTCGGCGGCGTACCGACGGTCCTGGGCGCCGTCCTCGCCGTGCCCATCGAAGGACACGACGTGTCAAGCATTCGCAAGGTGACCGGCGGCGGCTCGGCGATCCCGGTGCCGGTGGCCGACGCCTACAAGCACCGCTTCGGCTTGCCCGTGCTCGAGACCTATGGCATGACCGAGGCGTCGAGCTGCCACACGATCTCGTATCCGGAGCGCCCCGTGTACCTCGGCTCCGTCGGCCACCCGCTGCCCTACAGCCGGGTGCGCGTCGTCGAGGTGGACGAGTCCGGCAAGGTGCTACGCGACTGCCCGCCCGACAAGATCGGTGTCGTGGCGATGCACGGTCCGGGCGTCTTCTCCGGCTACGTGACCGGGGCGCCGGACGCCCCGTTCGCCGCCCCGGGGTGGGTGAACAGCGGCGACCTCGGCCGCGTCGATGCGAACGGCTACCTGTGGATCACCGGGCGCGCCAAGGACCTCGTCATCCGCGGCGGCCACAACATCGACCCCACCGGCATCGAAGAAGTGCTGTACGAGCACCCGGCGGTCGGCCTTGCCGCCGTCGTCGGCGAGCCCGATGCCTACGCCGGAGAGCTCCCCGTGGCCTACGTGCAGCCCAAGCCGGGCGCCACCGTCGACCCGGCCGAGCTGCTGAGGTTCGCCGCCGCGCGCACGCCCGAGCGCGCCGCCGTCCCGGTGCAGCTGTACGTCGTCGACCCGATTCCGCTGACGGCGGTCGGCAAGGTCTTCAAGCCCGCGCTGCGGAGGGACGCGGCCGAGCGCGCCGTCCGCCGGATGCTCGCTGCGATCCCGGAGGCACAGGCCCGCGTCGACGTCGTCGTCGAGCCGCATCCCGAGCACGGGACGATCATCCGCGTGCGGCTCTCGGGTGCCGGCGACCGCAAGGCGACCGAGGCACAGGTAAAGGCGAAGCTCGACCCGCTCACGATGCGGAATACGATCGAGTGGACCGACGCGTGAACGACCCGAGGCGCCCCCGATGAGCAAGACCCCCCCGCCGCCCGTGCCGATGGACCCGCTCAAGGCCTGGCGCGACTGGTTCGTGCAAAACGAGCGCCAATGGAGCGAGTCGCTGACGCAGATACTGAAGTCCGAGCCGGTCGCGCGCACCGTCGGCCAGGAGATCAATGCCGCGCTGCACCGCCAGCAGATGCTGACCCAGGGGATGGCGTCGTCGCTGCAGACGATGAACCTGCCGACGCGCGAGGACGTCCTTGCCCTCGGAGAGCGCATCGGCCGACTCGAGGACGCGGTCGCCCGCATCGAGGCGTCGCTCGTCCGCATGCGCGCGACCGCGGCCAGCGAACCGACGGCGAGGCCGGCACGAACACGCAAGGCCGCGACGCGGTCCCGCCCATGAGGCCCGCGTTCGACCTGTTCGAGTCGGGGCGCGCCGACCTCGCCGCGCTCGAGGAGGAGATGGCGCGCGAGACGGCGATCACGCCCAAGGAGCTGGTCTACGCGCGCGGCACGCTCAGGCTGTACCGCTATCTGCCACAGACGCCTGACGTCTTCCGCGTGCCGCTGCTGATCGTGATGTCGCTCGTCAGCAAGCCGTACATCTTCGACCTGACCCCCGGGCAGAGTTTCGTCGAGCACCTTGTGCGCGCCGGGTTCGAGGTCTACCTCGTCGACTGGGGACTGCCGCGCGCCGAGCACCGCCGGCTGACGATCGACGACTATGTGGCCGACCTGATGCCCGACTGCATTGCGCAGGTGCGCGCGACTTCGGGAGTTGACGACGTGACAGTGCTGGGATACTGCCTCGGCGGCATCTTCACCACCCTCTATGCCGCGCTTGAGCCCGCCGGTCCGATGAAGAACCTGCTGCTGCTCGCGACGCCGATCAACGGCGAAGGCATGGAGCTGCAGCGCGCGCTGCTGACGAGTCACGGACTGGACCCGGACCTCATCGTCGACACCTTCGGCAACGTGCCGGCGCCGATGATCGAGGGCGCGTTCCAGATCCTGCGTCCGCTGCAGAAGGCGTCGGGCCAGCTCGGCCTGCTGAACAATGCCAGCGACGCCGAGTTCGTGAAGGCGCACTTGCGCGTCGTGCGTTGGGGGGCAGACGCGCTGCCCTTCCCCGGCGAGGCCTTCCGTCGCCTGGCGCACGACTTCATCATCGGCAACAAGATCGTGCGCGGCGAGTTCGAGGTCCGCGGCCGCAAGCTGAACCTCGCTGACATCGAGGTGCCGGTGCTGCACGTGGTCGCCGAGCACGACCACGTCGTCCCGGCCGCGGCGTCGCGCGATCTCGTGCGCCTCGTCGGCAGCGCCGACAAGGAAGAGTGGGTGATCAAGGGCGGCCACGTCAGCCTCGTCGCCGGCGTCGGCGCCGTCACGCGCACCTGGCCGCGCCTCGTCGAATGGCTCGCGCCCCGGTCGGTGTAGCCGACCGGAGCGAGCGGCTCGCGGGTGTCAAAAGATCTCGAATAGGCCGGCCGCACCCATGCCACCGGCGATGCACATCGTGACCACGGCGTAGCGCGCCTTGCGGCGCCGGCCCTCGATCAGCACGTGGCCGGCGAGCCGCGCGCCGGTCATGCCGAACGGGTGACCGATGGCGATGCTGCCGCCGTTCACATTGATCAGCTCGTTCGGGATGCCGAGCTCTTGCTGGCAGTACAGGGCTTGCGACGCGAACGCCTCGTTCAGCTCCCACAGCCCGATGTCGTCGACCTTCAGGCCGTTGCGCTGCAGCAGCTTGGGCACGGCGAAGACGGGGCCGATGCCCATTTCATCGGGCTCGCAGCCAGCGACGGCGAAACCCCGGAATGCGCCCAGCGCCTGGAGTCCTTCGCGCTCGGCCAGCGCGGCTTCGACCATGACGCAGGCTGACGCGCCGTCGGCGAGCTGCGACGAGTTGCCCGCGGTGACGAACTTGCCTGCCCCCTTCACCGGCTCGAGCCGGGCGAGCGCATCGAGTGCGGTGTCGGGGCGGTTGCAGGTGTCGTGGTCGATGGTGACGACGCGCTCGCTGACGGCGCCGCTGGCGCGGTCGGTGACGGCCATCGTCGTCGTGACAGCGACGATTTCGTCGCGGTAGCGTCCAGCCTCCTGCGCCGCCGCGGTGCGGCGCTGGCTTTGCTCGGCGAAGCGGTCCTGCGCCTCGCGGCCGATGCCGTAGCGCTCGGCGACGAGGTCGGCGGTGTCGATCATCGTCATGTAGAGCGTGGGCTTGTGCTCGCGGATCCAGGGGTCGGTGCCATAGTTGCCGTCGCGCGTCTCGATGCCCGAGATGGACTCGACGCCGCCGGCGACGATGGCCGGCGAACCGTCGAGCACGATTCGGCCGGCCGCTTCGGCGATCGCGTGCAGCCCCGACGAGCAGAAGCGGCTCACCGTGGCGCCGGCGACCGATAGCGGCAAGCCGGCACGGATCACGGTCTGGCGGCCGATGTTGCGGCCGGTCCGGCCCTCGGGGTAGCCGCACCCGAGGATCAGGTCCTCGACGAGACCCGGATCGATCCGCGCGCGTTCCACCGCCGCCCGGACCGCGAACGCGGCCAAGGTGGGCCCCGGCGTGATGTTGAACTCGCCGCGGTGCGCCTTGGTGAGCGGCGTACGGGCGGTAGAGATGAAGACGGCTTCGCGCATGGGAGCGGCTCCTTGGAAGCAATGGGTCAGGACGCGGGTGCGAGCCGGAAACGCGCGAGTGCGACGTCGCCCTCCCATTGCACGTTCAGCTCCACCGGCGCTTCGGCGACCAGAGAGTCGTTCGCGTCGGTGATGTTCGTGAGCAGCCGAGGGCCCTCGTGCAGCTGCACCAGGGCCACGTTGTAGGGCAGCCGACTCTCGAAAGCGGGGTGGTAGGCCTGGTGATAAACGACCCAGCTGACGATCCGTCCCCGGCCGCTCGCACGCTCCCAACGGACGTCGGGGCTCAGGCACGCGGGGCAGTGCTTGCGCGCGGGCAGCCAGCCGTGGCCGCAGCCACAGCGCTGGATCACGAGGTGGCCTTCGCGCAGGGCGTCCCAGTACGGCCGGCTGGTCTCGTTGATGTCGGGTTGCGGCACGTCCATGGTCAGTTTCCGAGGATCAGCGTGGCATGCGTGTGCATCGTGCCGCCCTGGTTGCTGACCAGGCCCAGCTTGGCACCCGGCACCTGCAGGCGCGCGGTGCCGCGCATCTGGCGCACGCCTTCCATCACGAGCTGCAGGCCCGGCATGCCGGTTTCGGAGAGAAGGCCTCCGCTGGTGTTGACCGGCAGACGGCCGCCGTGCTCGATCGCGCCGTCGGCGACGAAGCGACCCGCCTCGCCCTTGCGGCAAAAGCCGTAGTCCTCGAGCGTCATCAGCACCGTCACGGTGAAGCAGTCGTACAGCTGCGCCACGTCGATGTCCTGCGGCTTCACGCCGGCCATGCGGAAGGCGGTGTCTGCCGCGCGGGCGGCTTCGGTGGAGGTGAGCGTCGCCCGCTGCGGCAGCTCGTACGAGGTCTGGCCGTGGCCGAAGCCGAGTACCGGCACCGGCATCGGCACGCCCAGCTCGCGCGCACGCTTCGCGCTCATCACCACAAGCGCGGCGCCGCCGTCCGAGACGAGCGCGCAGTCGTCGCGCCGGATCGGATCGACGACCCACGGCGACGCGAGGTACCGCTCGAGGTCCAGCGGCGCGCGCAGCTGCGCGTGCGGATTGCCGGCACCGTGCTTGCGGCTGGCAATGGCGACGGCGGCGAAGGCCTCGGGCCTCGTGCCATGCTCGATCACGTGGCGGCGGTGAATCATCGCGTAGCCGGCCGCGGTGGAGAACCAGCCGTAGGCGGCGGCGTCGCCGCGCGACCGCCCGTAGACGGCGCGATTGCCGGTGCGCGGGTTGTCGGCATAGCAGACGAGCGCCACGTCGCACTGGCCGGCCTCGATGGCCATGACGGCGAACGACAGCAGCGTGATGTTGGCGGCGCCGCCCTGGTCCCAGCAGCCGCCGAGGCGCGGCGTGATGCCGAGCGCCTCGGCCACCTTCTGGCCATACATGAACTGGTGCGCGGAGGTTGGGACCTTCACGAACACGGCGTCGACCACCGACTTGTCGATGCGCGCGTCGGCGAGCGCCTGCCTGCAGGCCTCGACGTTGAGCGAGATCGTGTCGCTGCCTGGAAGCTTGCCGAACGCGGTGTGGCCGATGCCGGCAATGACGTGTCGCCCGCTCAGGTTCACTCAGCTCCCCGTGAATTTGGGCGGGCGCTTGTCGGCGAAGGCCTGCCGGCCCTCGGCCGCGTCTTCGCTGCGCTGCAGCTGCTGCTGCACAAACTGCTCGAGGCGCAGGCCGAAAGCCAGCGGCACGTCGCCGCCACGCAGCGCCAGCTCCTTGGCGGCCTGCACCGCCAGAGGCGCGTTCGCGGCGATCCGGCGCGCGAGCTCGAGCGCGGTCGGCATCACCTGGTCGGCAGGCACGACGCGGTTGACGAGCCCCCAGCGTGCTGCCGTCGCCGCGTCGATCGCATCGCCGGTGAGCAACAACTCCATCGCGATTGCATAGGGCAGCTGCTGCGGCAGGCGCTGCGTGCCGCCGTTGGCGGCGATGATGCCGCGCTTCACCTCGCTCAGCGCGAACGTTGCATGGTCTGCCGCTACTCGTATGTCAGTCGCCAGCATCAGCGTCATGCCGCCGGCCAGGCAATGACCATTGACGGCACAGACCACCGGCTTCCAGACCTCCAGCCCGCGATTGAGCAGCATGCCCTGCTGCGTCATCCACAGCTCGGCCATGCTGGCCTTCCGTCCGATCCACGACTTGAGATCAGCGCCCGCGCTGAAGGCCTTGTCGCCCGCCCCGGTGATCACCGCCACGCGCACGGCGTCGTCGTCGCGCACGCGCGTCCACGCCTCGGACAGCGCCTTGTAGTGCTCGGCGTCGAGTGCGTTGCGCTTGTCCGGCCGGTTGATCGTGATGACGGCGATGCCGCCGTCCAGCGACTCGAAGTCGATCGACGTGGGTGTTCCCTCGGCGGGCCTCGCGGTCGCCTACCGTCCGACGCCCAGCAGCTGGCGCGCCAACACCATGCGGTGCACTTCCGATGGGCCCTCGCCGATGCGCTTGATGCGCATCTCGCGGTACCAGCGCTCCAGCGGCAGTTCGCGCGACACGCCGAGCGCGCCGAGAATCTGGATGCAGCGGTCGACGACGCGGCCGGCGGTCTCCGTGGCCGTCACCTTGGCGATCGACGACGCGATCTTGAGGTCGCCGCGGCCGAGGTCGCCGATCCACGCCGCCTGGTAAGTCAGCAGCCGCGCGGCTCGCAGCTCCATCTCGCTGTCGGCGACCATCCACTGCACCGCCTGCTTGTCCGCCAGCTTGCTGCGGAACGTCTCGCGCTCCTTCGCCCAGTCGATGGCGATCTGCAGCGCCGCCTGGGCGACGCCGATGGTGCCGGCCGCGTAGGGGATGCGCCCTTCGACCAGCCACTTCTCGCAGACCTGGAAGCCCTGCCCTTCCTCGCCGAGCCGGTCCTCGACCGGGATCTCCACGTCCTTGAAGGTGATCTCGTACGGCGCGTACGAGCGGATCACCGGGATCGGCTTCATCGTCATGCCTTGGGGCTGACCATTGACGATGAAGCAGGTAATGCCGCCGCGATCGCCCTGCTCGCCGGTGCGCGCGAACACGATGCCCCAATCCGCGCCTTGCGCGCCAGTGATCCACATCTTGCTGCCGTTGAGGATGTAGGAATCGCCCTTGCGGATGGCGCGGGACCGGATCGAACGCGCCGGATCCGCGCCGCCGGACGACTCGCTGATGGCCACGTAGATCTTGCGCCCCTGCTCGATGCCCGGTACCGCGTACTTCTCGATCTGCTGCTTCGTGCCGAGGTAGATGGCGTTGGGCGGATCGGCACCGAAGGCGCCGCAGGCGGGCACGTAGGCGCCCATTCGGCACTTGGCGGCCTCCTCGGCGACGACCGCCTGGCCGAGCAGGCTGAGGCCGGCGCCGCCGTACTCGACCGGCGAACGCACGCACCAGAGCCCGATCTGGCGCGCCTTGGCCTGCAGGCGCTCCAGCACGCCCTCCGGCAGCTCATAGGCGTCGTGCGGCGCCTTGTCCTCGGCCGGTTTCACCTCGGCGGCCATGAAGCGGGTCACCGTGTCCTGGACCTGACGAAGCTCCTCGGAGAGCTCCCAGCTGTCTGTGCTCATATGCAGCCCTTTTCCGATATCGGTTGATTCTTGTGCGCGGAATGTAGTTCGTCAAGTGGAACTTCCTTGACGTGTCGCGGATGATCCCGCAAAATGAACCGGCTTCCGGGCTGCGGAACGCCGATCCCATTACGGAGACATCACGCCATGCGACTCCCCTCCCTGCTGCGCCGCGTGATCGCCGGCGCCTTCGTGCTGGCCGCCGCGACGGCAGCGTCGGGCCAGACGATCACCCACCTCGTCGTGCCTTTCAACGCCGGCGGTGCCACCGACGCGTACGTGCGCGTGATCTCCGATGAGCTGACCAAGCGCGGTGTGCAGACGATCGTCGAGAACAAGCCCGGCGCCTCGGGCATGATCGCCGCCGACTTCGTCGCGCGCTCGAAGCCCGACGGGCTGACGCTGTTCCTCGGCTCGAACAGCACAATGGCCAACAACGTCGTTCTATTCCAGAAGATGACGTACGACCCCTTCAAGCAGTTCGTCGCGGTGTCGCACATCGGCTACCAGCCGAGCATCCTGATGGCGCGCGCCGACGCGCCGTTCAAGACGCTGAAGGAGTACGTCGCCTATGCCAAGGCGAATCCCGGAAAGGTCAACCGCGGCTCGGTCGGGGCCGGCAACATCACGAATCTCGCCGGCGTGATGCTCGACAAGGCTGCCGGCATCAGCACGCTGCACGTGCCCTACACCGGCGACCCGCTGGTCATCCAGGCGATGCTCGGCGGCACGATCGATGCCTACGTCGGCTCGATCACGCTTGCGCTGCCGCACGTGCAGGCCGGAAAGATCCGCGTGCTGGGCGTGTTCGACGACAAGCACCTCGAGCAGCTGCCCGACGTGCCGACGCTGAAGGAGAGCGGCTGGGACCTCAACGCCTACGCCTGGTACGGCCTCGTGGCGCCCGCGGGCACGCCGCGCCCGGTCATCGACAAGCTCAACGCGACGATCAACGAGATCCTCGCGAGCCCGGAGATGATCGCCAATGCCAAGACGCTCGGCGTGGTCCGACGCGGCGGGTCGCCCGAAGACCTGACGAAGTTCATCAAGTCCGAGTACGACCGCTGGGCTCCCATCATCACCGACCTGGGGCTCGCCAAGTCGATGTGACGATCCGGCCATGAGTGCCTCCCGTCCGCTCTACCGGCCAGACGAGCTCGCGCGCCTGTTCGCGCCGCGCAGCATCGCCGTCGTCGGCGTGTCGACCAACCCGCAGTCGTTCGGTTCGATCACCTACGCGAATATCGCCGGCCCCGGCCGCTTCGCCGGGCCCGCGTACCGGGTGAACGCCAAGTACGAACGCATCGGCGACGCGCCCTGCTATGCATCGATCGGCGCCCTGCCCGAGACGCCCGACTGCGTGTTCATCGCCGTGCCGCGCGAGGCCGTCGAGGGGGTGGTGCTCGAATGCGCGCAGCGCGGCGTGGGCGGCGTCGTGCTGTTCGCCTCCGGTTATGCCGAGACCGGGCTCGCTGAGCGCGGCGCATCGCAACACCGCCTGCTCGAGATCGCACGCGGCGCGAACATGCGGCTGCTCGGCCCCAACTGCGTCGGCTTCATGAACTACGGGCTGGGTGTCATCGGCACGTTCGGCACGGCGTCGTACAAGGGCGCGCCGCGGCGCGAGGCGATCGGCCTCGTCAGCCAGTCGGGCGCCGTCGGCGCGGCGCTGGCGCAGGCGCAGGAGCACGGGCTGTCTCTGAGCCACATGCTGACCTGCGGCAACGCCAGCGACGTCGACGTCGCCGACCAGGTGGCCTACCTGGCCGTCGACCCATCCTGCAAGTCCATCGCCTGCCTGTTCGAGGGCATGGCCGATCCGCAGCGATTCCTGAACGCGGCCGCGCTGTGCCGCGAAGTGGGCAAGCCGCTGGCCGTATTCAAGCTCGGCACGAGCGAACGCGGCGCGCAAGCCGCCGTCTCGCACACCGGCTCGGTCGCCGGATCGCTGGCGGCCCACCGCGCAGCCTTCGAGCGAACCGGCGTGATCGTCGTCGACGAGGTCGAGGCGTTGCTCGACACGGCGTCGTTTTTCGCCAAGGCGCCGCCGCCCAAGGCCTCCGGCGTGGCGGTGGCCGCCGTGTCCGGCGGTGCCTGCATCATGCTCGCCGACAAGGCCGAGGAAAGCGGCATCGCGCTTCCGCACCCGCGCCCCGAGACGATGGCCGTGCTGGAGCGGCTCATCCCCGAGTACGGCGCGCCCGGCAACCCCTGCGACATGACGGCGCAGGTGCTGTCGACGCCGCAGAACCTGAACGAGTGCTTCGAGGCGCTGATGGCCGACGAGCAGTACAGCGCGCTGGTGGTGCCGCACACCTACGCCTATGCCCCGGCCACGGCTCGCATCGAGATCATGGGCCAGGCGGCGGCGCGGTACGGCAAGATCGCCTGCGCCGTCTGGCTGACGCAGCACCTCGAAGGACCGGGGGCGGTCGAGGCCGAGCAGAATCCCCACGTTGCGCTGTTCCGCTCCATGCGCCACTGCATGGCCGCCCTGGCGAAGTGGCACCACCGTGCCGAGCGGCGGCAGGAACGGGCGACGGCGCCGCGCCTCAGCCTGCCGCAGGCCCAACAACAGGCCGCGGCGCTGATCGAGCGTTCGCCGAACGCCACGCTGACCGAGCGCGAGGCCAAGGAAGTGCTCGCCGCCTACGGCGTGCCGGTCGTACGCGACGCGCTGGTGCAGGGCGAGGACGAGGCGGTGGCGGCCGCGGTCGCTGCCGGCATGCCGGTGGTGCTGAAGGTCGAATCGCCCGACATCGCCCACAAGACCGAAGCCGGCGTCGTCCGCCTGAACCTGCGCACCGAGGCCGACGTGCGCGCCGCCTTCCGCGAGGTCATGGCGAATGCGCGCGCGGTCGCGCCTCCGGCACGCATCGGCGGCGTGCTCGTGCAGCCGATGGTGCCGCCCGGCACCGAGATCATGGTGGGCGCGCTCATCGACCCTCAGTTCGGACCGATGATCGTCGTCGGCCTGGGCGGCGTCTTCGTCGAGCTGTTGAAGGACACGTCGGCGCGGCTCGCACCGGTCGACCGGATCGAGGCGTGCCGCATGCTGGGTGAGCTCAAGGCGCAGCAGGTGCTGCGGGGATTCCGTGGCGCCGAGCCGGTGGACGTGGAAAGGCTGGCCGAGATCGTCGCCCGCGTTTCCGAGCTCGTCGCCGACCAGCACGAGCGGATCGCGGAGCTCGACATCAATCCGCTCATCTGCGCGGGCGAGCGCATCGTCGCGGTCGATGCGCTGATCGCGAAGGGACCGGCGGCACGATGACAGCGAGCGAATCGCCCCTGGCGCAGTACGAGGCCTTCCTTGCGCGCGGCGAGCTGGCCTACCAGGTCGATGCGCAGGGTCGGCCGGTCTTCTTTCCGCGCGTGCTGGCACCGAGCGGCCGTGAGGGCCCGCTCGCGTGGCGCGTCAGCGGCGGCCTCGGCACCGTCTACGCCACGACCTTCATCACGCCCCGCGGCGAGCCGGCGTACAACGTGGCGCTGATCGACATGGACGAGGGCTATCGCCTGATGAGCCGTGTCGAGGGCGTTCACGCCGACCAGGTGCGCATCGGCATGCGGGTGAAGGCTCGCGTGCAGCCGGCCGAAGGGGACGAAGGCCCGTACCCGGTGTTCGACCTCCTGGAGGCCGCGCGATGAAGGGGCAACTCACGCGCGGCGCCGCCGCCATCGTCGGCGTCGCCGAATCGGACCTGGGCGAAGTCGGTGCCGGCATGAGCGTCGTGGATCTCATGGGCCAAGGCGTCGCCGGCGCGCTCGAAGACTGCGGCCTCGCGCTGTCCGACGTCGACGGCGTGTTCGCCGCCGCCGGCCAGAGCCGCATGCCGAGCGTCGGGCTGTGCGAATACCTGGGCATCCGGCCGCGCTACCACGACAGCACGATGCAGGGCGGCTCGTCGTTCATGACGCACGTCGCGCATGCACAGGGCGCAATCGAGGCGGGGCTGTGCGAGGTCGCGGTGATCGCCTACGGCAGCACGCAGCGCAGCGCCGGCCGCAAGAACGTCGCGCCGCGCGAATTCAACCCGTACGAGACGCCCTTCAAGCCGGTGCTGCAGGCGAGCGCCTATGCGCTGGCGGCTTCGCGCCACTTCCACGAGTTCGGGACGACGCGCGAGCAGCTCGCCGAGATCGCGGTCGCGGC
>Ga0207701_10005116_pt1 | contig 13200 bp, 9 predicted proteins | sample KBSSwiSSwithPhiX_FD_184294 | JGI IMG/M metagenome (GOLD analysis project Ga0207701, IMG submission 184294) | Switchgrass rhizosphere bulk soil microbial communities from Kellogg Biological Station, Michigan, USA, with PhiX - S5 (SPAdes) (version 2) | ecosystem: Environmental > Terrestrial > Soil... | reverse complement strand
CCGGGGATACTGGTCCACCGCCGATCGCATGGGGCAGAACCTGATGCGGGCGGAGAACTATTTGAGCCTGGTCGGTCTGGTGGTGCTCATTCTCGGCGGCATCGGCGTGTCGAGCGTGACGCGCGTGTTCGTGCAGCAGAAAGTACGCAGCATCGCCATCTTGAAATGCGTCGGCAGCACGACGTCGCGAATTCTGGCGATCTACATGACGCAGGTGGTCGTGCTCGGTGTGGCCGGCAGCGTCCTCGGCGTGGCACTGGCCGCAGGCGTGATCGCCGCGCTGCCGCACATCGTCGGCGACGTCAGTGCGCTGTTGCAGGCGGACTATGGTCTGACGCCAGCCGCCGTTCTTCAGGGGCTCGCCATCGGACTCCTGGTCTCGGTCCTGTTCTCGCTCGTGCCGCTGCTCGAGATCCGTCACGTGAAGCCAGGATTGCTGCTGCGACAGGACGCTCCCGCAGCGTGGCGATTCGACTGGCTCAAGTGGTTCGTGACTGCCGCAGTCGCGGCGGCGCTGGTGGGTGTCGCGGCGTGGCAGGCCGGATCGCTGACGGTCGGACTGGTGCTGTCGGCCGGCTTTGTTGCCGTCGCCGTGGTCCTGCACGTCGCCGGCATCATCCTCGTCCGCGCAGTGCAGCCGCTTCGCCATGCGCGGTCGTTCGCGTTGCGGCATGCGGTGCTGCACGTTGGACGACGGGGCAATCAGACGCGTGTGATTCTTCTCGCGGTCGGCCTCGGGGCCTTCTTCATCCTCGGAGTCCGGACGCTGCAGGCCAACCTGCTTCGTGACTTTTCCGTGCAGGTCGGTGATGACGCACCGGACATGTTTCTGATCGATGTCCAGCCGGCACAGCGTGACGGCGTGGCGGCGCTGCTCGACGAACAGAACGGTCCCGCCCCTGCGCCGCGGCTGATCCCGGTTCTGCGGGCGCGCGTAATCGGCGTTGAAGGCAAAGAGCTGAACCTCGAGACGTTCGAGCAGGTGAGGGGCCGCGGCGGTCTTGCCCGTGAGTTCACGGTGACCTACCGCTCGAACCTCGAGGGGAACGAGGAGGTCATCGCCGGGAAGTGGTGGGACTCAGCGCGCGGCGCGGAGCCCGAAGTCTCGATCGAAGAAGGCTTTCTCGAGCGGCAGCGCATTCAGGTCGGCGATCGCATGCGCTTCGACGTGCTGGGGCGCATCATCACGGCACGCGTCGGGAGCATCCGCCGCGTGCAGTGGGAAGATTTCCGCGCCGGCGGGTTCATGTTCGTCTTCCGCCCGGATGTGTTCGAGGGCACTCCACACACGTACATTTCGACTGTTCGCGGTCCACAGAAAGACGACGAGCGCGCCCGGATGCAGGCGGCTATTGTCGCCAGGTTTCCAAACGTGTCGATCATCGATCTGCGGGAGATCCTCGTCACGATTCGAAACGTGGTGGACAAAGTGACGCTGGGCGTCACGGTGGTCGGGGCGCTGGTGCTCTTCAGCGGGACGCTCATTCTGATCGGCGCCGTGTCGATGACCAAGTTCCGGCGTGTCTATGAAGCCGCCATCCTCAAGACCCTGGGCGCCAGCAGCCGCCTGATCGCGGCCACGCTGCTCCTCGAGTACGGCGTGCTGGGAGCAATTGCCGGCACGATTGGCTCGCTTGGGGCCATCGGTCTGAGCTGGGCGATCGCGAAATATGCCCTCGAGCTGCCGTGGACCGCGGCGCCCGCGCTCACCATCGGCGGCATCGTCGCGACTGCGGGATTTGTCGCAGCCGTGGGCGTCCTGGCCAGCCTTGATGTGTTGCGTCACAAGCCGCTGGCCACGTTACGAGCCGAGTAAACGTGGCCATTCACGCTTCCGGGTTCCCGCTTCCCGGTTCGTGTTCGGCGTTCGCTGGGCGACTCGACCCGTTGTTCCCGGAAACCGGACTCTGTCCCCAAAACCCCGAACCCCGAACCCCGAACCCCGAACTCTGAACTCTGAACTCTGAACCGAACGTGAACACGAACCCGGAACTGAGAACCTGGAAGTGTGAACCTGATAAAATGTGCTGTTGTTCCACTCTCGGAAATCGCGCGAAGGATCGTGGACATGGACGTCGAGACCTTTCGGGACGCGCTGTTGCGCAAACGCGGGGAGCTGCTGGGCGGCACCGCGGCCAAGCCGTTGCAATGGACGATGGAGAACAACTCCGGTCGTCAGGGCGATATGGCCGACCAGGCCAGCGGCAACAATGAAGTTCACATTCAGCTGAAGCTGAAACAGACGGACGCCAAAATTCTCCAGGCGATCGATGAGGCGCTGCAGCGCATCGATCAGGGCGTCTACGGCGTGTGCCGCGACTGCGGCGAGCCGGTCGCCGAGGCACGCCTGACGGCAATCCCCTGGACCCGCGTCTGCATCAGTTGTAAAGAAAAGCAGGCCTGACGTGCACAAGGACGAGCTCCGCCAGCTTCTCACCGATTTCGCCGCCGAGCGGCTTGCGATCATTCAGCGCCACGAGGCGTCTGCGCGCGTCGTCAGCCACTACGACTTCAACAATACGTATCAGTACGTGATCGCGCGGGAGGAAACGCATCTCGGCTGGGTGCAGAACGCGCTGGCCGAGTTCGGCGTGGCGCTGCCCGGTCCGTCCGCGGCGCTGCCGGTTCCCGAGGCGTTGAAGGGAAAGAAGCTGCAGCCTTCGGCCTTCAAGCCGATTCTCGAGGACGACGCTCGCACTTTGCGTAGTTTTGTCGATCGCTGGCGGCCGCGAATTGACGTGATGACACACGCGCGCCACCGCACCATGCTGAATGTCGTGCTGGGTGAGTCGCTGGAGCACCTGCGTCTGTTCGAGCAGGGTGCGGGCGGTGACGAGGATCTGCTCGGACGCCGTACCAGTCTTGCCGAGCGCGTCGGCGCCGTGCTGCCGCATCGGTGGATGGAGTAGAGTCCGGCGTCGACGTCGCTATCGCGCTCGGTAGCAATGTTGGCGATCGGCGCACCACGCTGAATTCCGCGATCGACGCGCTCCGCCCGTTCGTCCGACACCTCCGCGCATCGTCCTTCTACGACACGCCATACGTCGGGGCCGAGGTTCAGCCGTCGGTGCTGAACGGCGCCGTTGTCGGTATGACGTCATTGGACGCACACGCCCTGCTCGAGCGGCTGCTTTCAATCGAGCAGGCGTGTGGCAGGACTCGCCCGTACGGCGGCGCGCCGCGCACGCTCGATCTGGATCTGATCCTCTACGGCGACTCGGTCATTGACGAGCCCGGGCTCATCGTTCCGCATCCCCGTTTTCGCGAGCGGCGATTCGTGTTGGCACCGCTCGCCGAGATCGCAGAGTCGTGGCGCGATCCGGTCAGCGGAAAGACCATCAGAGAGTTGCTCAATCGGTTGCCTGATTGATCCGATGAAGAGGCTGCGGAGTTCTCCTGTTAAACCGTTTCTCCGTGAATCTCCTTGTCTCGGCCTAGAAACAGCAATCGCAGCGTTCGAGCCGGATGGCGCGCGTCATCAGAAACCGCGGACCAACCGATCTGCTGTAGTTCACACGCCATCACGACACACAGCACGACGGTCGCGACGTAGGTGACCGAGCCGAGGCGAACGATACCGGGCAACAGCGTGTGCAGCGCAACAGCGATCGCGGCGGCGAGGTTCCGACCGACTCGCTTATCCGGCACGATGAGCGCAATGAGCAGGTGCCGGCCCGAGTTGGCGAGCAACGCTGCCAGCAAGGCGAACGGCACCAGGCTGGACCCGATCCGATCTTCGTCGTCGTAGTTGCGTCGGTCCTCCACATACCAGAGCACGAGGGTGAACGGCGCGACGAGCATCGCGGCACCGAGGACGTCCAGCCAGTCGTTGCCCTTTCGTTCGTTGGCGAACTGATAGATGTGGCCGTAGTTCTCCCAGACGAAGAAGGGGAGCACCAGTCCGGCAATCAGGATCGCTGCGTATCCCCACGCGGCTCGTCTCGGCATCCGCGGCAAGTACCGGCCGTACGACAGCGGCAGCAGCTTCATCGCTGTTGCCATCGCCATCAGCAAAGGAACCCCATGCCCACTGCGGCGCGCCAGCAGCAGCGCCGCCAGCACACACGTGAGCATGACCAGGTACGATCCGTCCTGGACGTAGACGAACCGGTCAGCGAAGTAGCTGAAGTTCAGGTAGAGCAGCGGGAAGAGGTACCACCGCGTCTGCAGGAAGTACCAGGCCGACCCGGCGAGGAACAGTGCAGCCAGCGCCAGTGTCAGTCCATAGAAGCCGACACCGGTCCAGTTCCCGACGGCCAGCATGGCGGCGTGCGTCAGGCGCATCACCGGCGGATACGGCGCGGACGCCTCTTTGGTCCAGGTGCCCGCCTCGAGCGCCGTCTGCTCGAGGAGCTCCTTCGTATACATGTCGCCGACGTCATTGAGCACGACCCTCGCGCCGTAGACGTCAGCGATCGTGTCAGAGCCGAAGGTGTCCGGTTGCTGCACGAGGGCGAGCAGCGGGATACGGGAAAAATCGATGTACTGGCGGGGGATCCGAGGGATGGAGAAGCCGACGATGACGAGTACCGTCACCAGGAGGACGAGTTGTTGCGTTCTCCTGGTGACCGAAAGTAAAGCGGAGTCTAGTGCGCGCGCGACACCGGCAAACGGCTTCAGGCGTGCTTCGACTGGCGCTTGAAGATTCCGCTCCAGCCTTCCTCAAACACCGTATAGATGGCCGGCACCAGCACCAGCGTGACCAGTGTCGACGTCAGCAATCCGCCGATGACGACGCGCGCCAGCGGCGCCTGCAGCTCGCCGCCTTCGCCGAGGCCGATCGCCATCGGCACCAGGCCGAGCATCGTCGCGATCGAGGTCATCAGAATCGGACGTAGCCGCGTGCGGCCGCCGAGCTCCACCGCCTCGCGAAGCGGCATCTTGTCGCGGCGACGGAGCGTATTGACGTAGTCCACGAGCAGGATCGCGTTGCTGACCACGATGCCGGCCAGCATGATGATGCCGATATAGGCCTGCATGCTGAACGACGTGTTGGTCAGCAGCAGCGAGCCGACGACGCCAATCGCGGCGACGGGCACCGAGAACATGATGATGAACGGGTCACGCAGCGATTCGTACTGCGAGGCCATCACCGCGTAGACGAGGAGGATGGCGAGGATCAGCACCATCCGCAGCTGCGCGAAGGACTTCGCCTGCTCTTCAATCTCCGACCCGAAGCCGACTTGAAAGTCGAGCGGGATGCGGAGTTCGCTGATGTGCGACTGCACGGCCTTGACCGCTTCGCTGAGCGGGATCTCGATTTCCGCGTTGACGCGGTTGATCCGCTCCATGTTCTTGCGCTGAATCTGTGTCGGACCTGCTTCGCGGCTCACGGCCAGCACGTTTTTCGCGGGAACGACCTGCCCCGTGGGCGTGCTGACGAGCACATCGCCGACGTCTGAAATCTCTTCGCGATCCGCCTGCCGCAGCCGGACGACGACCGGGTACTCGTTGCCGCGCTCACGGAACTGAGCGGCGGTGGTGCCGGCAACGTTCGTCTGGATGGTGGACGCGACGCTCTGCACCGACATGCCGAGCATCGCCGCCTTCGGACGATCGACGCGGATGGCGATTTCCGGCCGGCCATCTTCACGGCTGAGACTGATATCGGCCAGGCCGTCGATCTTTTCCATCATGTCGCGCGCGTCATTGGCGACTCGCCGGGCATCGTCGAGGTCGTGGCCACGGATTTCCAACTGCAGCCGGCTCGACTGCCCGTTGTTGTTGTTGGTACCGCCTCCGCTGAGGAACCGCATGATCTGGTTGTTACCGCCCGACGGATTGGCGCGGACCACAACGCCGGGCAACCCGGCCAGCTGGCGCCGCAACGCGATCGCGATTTCTTCGTTGGTGCGCTGACGCTCGCCACGCGGCTTCAGGATGACGCGGATCTGGCCGCGGCTCGTGTTGCCGCCGCCGCCCTGATAGTTGTTGCCGCCGCTGCCGCCCTGGGTGATGACCGTGGTCGCCTCGGGAACGAATCGCTTGACGCGATCCTCCAGCGTCAGGAGGACTTCTTCGGTGCGCTCGATACGCGTACCAAGCGCCAGTTCGGCGTTGACGTTGACTTCGCCTTCGTCCGTCTGCGTGACGAGCTCGGTCTCGACCTTCGGATACAGGTAGGCCGCCAGCAGTACGAGTGCGGCGGCGCTGGCGATCACGGTTGGACGATGCTGGAGCGCCAGGTGGATAGCCTTGCGGTACCCCTCGTCCATCCCCTCCAGGAATCGCTCGCTGACGCGGAAGAGCCGCGCCATGACGCCGGTCGCCGACGCCTCCTCATCCGGTGTCTTCAGCCAGCGCGAGCAGAGCACCGGCACGATCGTCACCGCGACGAAGAGCGACATGATGAGCGAGAACATGACGACCACCGACAGCTGCGTGAACATGATGCTGGCGGTGCCGGAGAGAAAGAGTAGCGGCAGGAAGACGGCGATGTGCGTCAGCGTCGAGGCGAGAATGGCCGACCACACTTCCTCGCTGCCGTCGATGGCCGCGGTCATCTTGTCCTTGCCCATGTGCAGATGGCGATGGGTGTTCTCGAGGACGACGATCGCCGCGTCGACAATCATGCCGATGCCGAGCGCCAACCCGCCAAACGTCATCGTGTTCAGGGTGAAGCCGCCGAAGTAGAGCAGGGCGAACGTGCCGATGACCGAGACCGGGATCGACGTGCAGACGATCAGCGTCGAGCGGAAGTCGCGCAGGAACAGGAAGATGATCAGAATGACGAGGCCGCCGCCGACGACGGCGTGCTCCTTCACGTTGTCGATCGCGCGCTCGATGAAACGGGCGTTGTCCTGCGTGACCGTCATGCGCAGGCCGGGCACTTCCTTGTTGACGCGCTCCACCTCGGCCCGCACCAGCTTGGCGATTTCGACGGTGTTCTTCCCGGACTGCTTCTGCACCTGCATCTGGATGCCAGGCCGGCCGTTGATGCGCATGAACTGGCGCCGCTGCTCGGTGGTGTCCTGGACGTCGGCGATGTCGCGGAGGTAGACGGGTACGTTCTGCCGCGTCATCACCACGAGATTGCGGATGTCTTCAACGCTCTGGAACTGGCCCTGGCTGCGGACGAGGAACGTGGCATCGCCCTGATAGATCTCGCCAAGCGGCGTGTTCTGGTTTTCCTGCCGCAGCGACTGCACGACCTGATTCACGGACAGGTTCAGGGCGGTAATCTTTTCCTTCGACAAATCAACGTGAATCTGGCGGCGCAGACCGCCGTTGACGTTCACGCCGGCGACGCCGTCGAGGCGCTCGAAGCGCGGAGAGATTTCGTTCTCGGCGATTTCCCGCAGCGTGACCGGGTCGTAGTCGCCCTCGATGCCGAGCTGCGCGACCGGCAGCTGGCTCGGGTCGAACTTCTGAATCGTCGGCGGATCGGCGTCCTCAGGCAGGCGGCCGCGGATGCGGTCCATGCGCGTGCGGACTTCGTCGGCCGACTCGGCGAGGTCCGAGCCCCACTCGAAGTTCAGCTGCACCTGGCTGTTGCCTTCGGATGACGAGGACTCGATGCGCGTCAATCCCGGCACGGCGCCGACCGCCTGCTCGATCGGACGCGTGATCAGTTCCTCCATCTCGAGCGGGCCGACACCGGCGTAGCTGGTGCGGATGTTCAGCGTGGGTTGCTGGAACTCCGGCATCAGATCGACAGGGAGGCGGGTGAGCGAGATGACACCGAGCAGCGTCACGATCGCGCTCAGCATGAACATCGTGACGGGGCGGTGAATCGCTAAACGAGGGATGCTCATAGGAAGTCTCGTCTACTGCTGTGTCGACGGCTGCACGGGAGGTGCACTGCCGCTGGTCGGAGTCTGACCCGAGTTGCCCTGTCTTCCTCTTCCGAATTGACCTTGTCGTCCTTCTCCGGAGAACTGCCCGCCGAACCTGCGTCCTTCACCGGTCCTGCCGGTACCGCTGCGTCCTGATTCGCCCGAAGTACGCGTGCCACTGAACTGCCCGCTGCGCTGCCCAGTGCCCGCCGCCGCGGCAGCGTCGCCGCCGCGGTTTGCGCCGCCCGGACGCGCAGACGCGGAGTCGGTGCCCTGTCCCGCTCCCTGGCGTCCCCCCTGGCCTGCGCCCTCACCGCCGCGTCCGCGGCCACCGCGCCCGCCGCGGCCGCCGGCAACCTGTATGCGGTCGCCGTCGCGCAGTTGACCGGCGCCGGTCGTAATCACTTCAGCGCCTTCAGTGAGGCCGCCGAGGATCTCGACGATGTCGCCCTGCTCGGTGCCGATCTGGACCGCACGGAAGACAGCGGTTTCGCTCAGCGGCATGAACACGCCGCGCCGGCCGCCCAGATCGACCAGTGCGTTCGCCGGAACGACGAGCGCGTCCTTCTTGGTGTCGAGGGTGATGCCCACACGAGCGTACATACCGGGCTTCAGGCGGAACGTGGGGTTAGCGATCTCGATCTCGATCGGGGCCGTGCGCGTCGCCGGATCGAGTATGGGTGACACACGTGCGATGCGGCCCGTAAATGTCTCGCCGGGGAAGGCGTCCACTTGCACTCGCGTGGTGTCGCCGGACTGCAGTTGCTTGAGATCCTTCTCGACGACGTTGGCGATCAGGCGCACGCGCGAAATGTCGACCACTTCGACCACTGGAGCGTTCTGGCCAACCGACGCGCCCGGATCAACCAGCCGCCTGGAGATGAACCCATTCACGGGCGAGGTGATGATCGTGTTGCCGAGATTGATCTGCAGCTCGTCGAGGCGCGCTTTCGACTGCTGCGCCTGCGCGCGTGCCAGATCCAGCTGCGCCTGCGCCGACTGGTAACGCGACTCGGTGTCGTCCAGCACCTGCTTGGCGATGAGCTGTCGTTCGAAGAGGCTCTTTGAGCGATCGAGGTTCGTCTTCGCAAGCCCGAGATCCGCATCCCGCTGCCGGATCGTGGCCTGCGAGACTTCCTGTGCGGCCTCCTGCTGCTTGATCTGTTGGACGAGTTCGAAGTCTTCGATCTTGGCAACACGCTGGCCGCGCGACACCCGGTCTCCGAGGCGGACCGACACATCTTCCAATCGTCCAGCCGCGCGCGGCGCCACGGACACTGTGCTATCGCCGATCAGATTGCCGACAACGGTCAGTTCAGCGGAGATCGTCGCCCGTTTCGCGGTGGCCACTTCGACAGTCATGGGCCCGCCGCGGCCTCCGCGGCCACCGCCACGATTGCCGCCGCCCCCGCCAAAACCGCCCCCGCCCGGGAAGCCACCGCCGCCCTGGCCACCGACACCCTGGCCACCGCGTCCCTGTGCGCCCGCCCCACCGCTCTCCGTGGCGGCCTTGGTGTCCGGCGTTTTGCCGAGCAGGCCTCCGTAGTAGGCCCCGGCAACTCCGGCCGCGGCGAGGACCGCAACGATTACAAGCTTTTTCATGTGGCTCTTAACGATCCGTGATTTCCGCCCGTCGTGTCGTTAACAGAATGTCAAAAGATCACGATCGTCAGTTGAACCCGCCGCCGCCGCCCGTGTTCGCGCGTGGCGCCTGGCCGGCGCCGCCCTGGATAGTCGTAATGCCCCCGCCACCAGCCGCCGGAATCTCCTGCACACGCTCGAAATCGACCTGCGCGCGCCGGTAGTCGAGCAGCGCCCGGAGCTGGGCGTTCTGCGCATCCCGCAGATCCCGCTGTGCCGAGACGACAAAGAAGTTCGTCGACAGCCCCACGTCGAAACGGCTCTGCTCGGCTTCGAGCCGCTTTTCGGCCAGCTCGAGCGCCACATTGGACGCCTGCAGCCGCTCCTGGTTCGCCTCGACCTGCAGCGCCGCGTTGGTCACCTCGGTGGCGATTTGCAGCTCCAGCGCGCGGGACTGGGCGAGCGTCTGCCGCTGCTGGAGTCGCGCCCGGGCCACGTTGGCCTCGGCAGGGCTGGTCCCTATCGGGTAGCTCAGGCTCAATCCGACGTTCCAGGTCGGAGCGCGGAAATCTTTGATCAATCCGAGGGCGTTCGAGAAGCCGCCCGGAATGACGTCGGTAATGGTGCCGCCGAGGCCCTGCCGGACGAACTGCGGGCCGCCAATTCCGGCCAGACCGTAGCTGGCGGTCAGGTCGAGCGCCGGCAACTGTGTGTCGGTCAGGCTTTTGAGGTTGATGTCGTTTGCCTGGAGCTGCTTATGGGCGGTTTCGAGATCCGTCCGGCTCCCGAGTGCTTTGCGCACCGCCGCGGCTACGTCGATCGGGGTCGAGGAGTAGGTGGGGCGGTCGATCGGCTCGAGCGTCACGCTCCAGAGGGGGTCGTCAGTTCCGTTGACGATGAGACGCTTCAGCGCGAGTTCCGCCGTCCGGCGGGCCGCAATCGTCTGCGTCACGGTCTGCCGCCGCGTCGCCTGCTCGGCCTGCGCCTGGACGACGTCGAGTGGTGCGAGTGTGCCCACCTCTACTCGCGCCTGATTGTCCTCGACGAGCCGATTCGCCAGTTGCAGTGAACGCTCCGCCACGTCCGCGGCCTGAATCGCGTACACGAGGTCCCAGTAGGCGTTGCGGACGTTGGCCACAGTGCGCGTGATGGTCGCCCGCAGCGTGGTCTCGGAAATCTGCTGATTGATCTTCGTGACCTGCAATTGCGTCCGCGTGCCGTCGATGCGGAAATTGCGCAGGAGCGGTTGCGCGAACGCCGCGCTGAGGTTGGCGTTGAGCGCAGGGTTCCTGATGGCGAATGCGTCGGACTGCGCCTGGCGGTTGTTGTTGAACGCCACGGCAAAGCTGCCGCCGCCCCAGCGCATGTTCTGCGTGAGTCCGTAGTTGTTCGTGATGGTGTCGGTGACCAGCACATCGCCGCCGGCCGTCTGGCTGCGGGCGAACGCGGTCTGGCTCCGTGTGCTGAAATTCGAGGTCAGCGTCGGCTTGTAGTTCGCATCGAGCGCCGCGATCGCAAAATCATACGTCTGCGGATTGAGGCGCTCGACCGCGATGTCCAGGTTTCGCTCCAGCGCGCGCTGCGTCGAATCGTCGAGCGTGAGCTCGACGACGGTGCCAGCGGGCGACGGAGGAGTCGTCGATCGTGTCTGCTCGTCTTTACCGGTCTTCTCGGCGGCACGGGCGGCAGCGAATTCCTGTGCCGCGTTCCGCGCGATCTCTTCGAGGCGTCGAGAGTCCTCGGCCTTGCTCTGCGCGAACGAAAGAGTGCTGGTGAGCGCCCCGACGGTCGTCAGGGCGGCGATGGTGCGATAAGCCTTGTGCATGGTCATCAGCCAGTCAAAAAATGGGGTTTCGCGAAGTAATTATTTGGGTCGCTCCGGCGCTGGCGGTGGTGGCTGCATCGCGGCCTGGTGGAGTGCCGTGAACTTGAGCCACTGGTCGCGGGTCATTACCTTGCGCATCCCGTACAGCATCAGGGCGCGACTCTTGTTGAGATCGGCGCGCGCAGCTTCAACGAGGTTGATCTGTTCCATGACGACGATGTCGTCGCCGCGCTCCACGAGTCGTTCGAACTTGGCCTCTGCCTCGTCGAGGGCGGACTTCTGCGTCTTCAACTGCGGCAGCGCCTTCTGGAAGATCTCCTCCATGCGGCGTGTCTGTTCCGCGGTGAGCCCGAGCTCCTTCTTGTAGCGATCGGATTGCCACCACTTGAAGCCTTGCTGCCCGGCAGAAAGCGTTGCGATCGACACCAGCGCGACTGTGAGGGCGAGCGTGGCCGTTAAGGAGAGGCGTCTGAACGATTTCATGTTTGACTTCAGGCGGAACTACGACCGCGTCGTCGGCGACGTTTACTGCCGTAGGTGCAAGCAGATACGGTAACACGCGCCGAGCGCGAAGTGGAACAGTGGAAGAACTGGAAAAGTGGAAAAGCAGGTAGGTGCGGCCGGCCTTCAGGCCGGTCCGTTCGCCAGCGAATCGAGGCGCCGGATGACCGTTTCGACGATGTTGTCCGGCGTTGAGGCGCCAGACGTCAGGCCAATCGAGACAGGTCCGGAAGGCATCCAGTCCGTCGTTTCGATCTCGTGCTTCCCGCCGATTGGCTTGTGCCGGATGGCGGACGTCGAGACCAGCCCGGTGGCATCGGCGACGTGGTAGGTCGGACGCTGTTCGGCGCAGATGCGTGCCAGGTTGCAGGTGTTGCTGCTGTTGTATCCGCCAATGACGACCATCAGGTTGATCGGCCGCTCTCCGAGCAGCGCGATGACCGCATCCTGCCGGTCCTGTGTCGCGCTGCAGATCGTGTCGAAAGTGCGGAACCGCGCGGCCAGTTGCGCATCGCCGTGCCGGTCGCGCATCGCCTGACGGAACATCTCGCCGATTTCGAGCGATTCCGAGCTGAGCATCGTCGTCTGGTTGGCGCAGCCGACCCGCTGGAGATGCGTATCCGGATCGAAGCCGGGAGACACGGCGTGCTCGAACCGCTTCAGGAGGACGCTGGCATCGCCGCCGTGACGGATGTAGTCGCACACCGTTGCCGCCTCCGCGCGATCGAGCACGACGAGATAGGCCCCGCCACCCGAGTGCAGCGCCTGCGATGCTGTAGCGCGCGTCTCTTCGTGCCAGTACTTGCCGTGAATGACCGCGGTGTGTCCGTCGGCCGCATACCGTTTCACGTTCTTCCAGACGTTCAGCACCGAACCGCACGTCGTGTCGACCAGCGTGCAACCGCGTCCGACGAGCTCTTCGAGCAGTTCGACAGTGGTGCCGAACGCCGGCAAGATCACCACGTCCTCCGGGGTGAGCCTGTCGAGCGATTCACCGGCATCGCTGAGGAACCTGACGCCCCTGGCCCGAAGCTCGTTGTTGACGTGCGGGTTGTGAATGATTTCGCCGGTGAGGAAGACCTGCCGTTCGGGGAAACGGTGGCGCGCCTGGTACGCGTAGTCGACTGCGCGATCGACTCCGTAACAGAACCCGAACTCGCGCGCGAGGTGGACGGTCAGCCGTCCCGAGGTGAACTGGTAATCCGACTCCTTGACGGTGGCGACGAACCCGCTGCCATAACTGCCCGCGAGAACGGGTGCGACTTCCTGCTTGAGGTCCAGGCCTTTCTTGAAGATCAGGGGTGGCACTGCGCTAACGAACTTCCCAGGCCCTGGGCGTCATCGCATCGAGCGGCCGCAGTGCCGCTGGGCCGTTGCGCGATGCCGCGACCTCGATCTGTTCCAGGAATTCATCGTCGGAGAAGGTCGTCGGAACGACGCGCAGAGACGTCTGGCCGGTCTCGTTGGCGACGACGCGGGATCCGGGGAGGTCCCGGTCCGTCAGCCGATGCGTCCATT
>Ga0207701_10005115_pt1 | contig 13204 bp, 5 predicted proteins | sample KBSSwiSSwithPhiX_FD_184294 | JGI IMG/M metagenome (GOLD analysis project Ga0207701, IMG submission 184294) | Switchgrass rhizosphere bulk soil microbial communities from Kellogg Biological Station, Michigan, USA, with PhiX - S5 (SPAdes) (version 2) | ecosystem: Environmental > Terrestrial > Soil... | reverse complement strand
GGTCGTTCCAGACAAATACCAGATTGCCGTTTGGTGGCTGGTAGAGTTGAAAAGCAGGTAATCGGGCCTGCCGTCAGCATCGAAGTCTGCCACACCGACCACGTTCCAGTTAGCTGGAAGAGTTGGACCAAAGGCGCCGCCGACAAAAATGTTGTTATTTAGATACCAAACCGCTGTTTGGTGTGTAACAGCATTGTATAGCACATAATCTGGCTTGCCATCCTGATTGAAATCATACGCCGCCGGGGCGAATGCTAAGCCGCCAGCACCGATCCCTGATGCGAACGTCGTCCTCGCCCCAGCGGGGGTGAAGACAAAGATCTCAGAGGTACCAAAATTCGTAGCAAAAACATTACCTACAGGATTCACGGCGATATGTCTTGGGCCGCTCAAGCCCATCGCGAACGCGGGGGTGATGACAACCCCAGCCGGGCTGACCTTGAAAATCGAGCCGCTGGCAAAATCGACTACATATAGATCTCCAGACGGAGCAAAAGCGATCCCTAACGGCTGGTGGAAGCCGCTAGCGAACGTGGTTCTCACCCCCGCAGAGGTGAACTTCAGGATCGAGTTCGTATTCACCTCTGAGACAAAGAGGTTTCCGGAAGGATCAAAGGCGAGCCCGAAAGGTCCGCTGACGCCGGTAGCAAACGTGGTCCTCGACCCGTTAGGCGCGTATTTAAAAATAGAGCCCGATGCTGAATCCGCGGCATAAAGAAAGCCTGCGCTGTCAAAGGCGAGGCCTGCGGGTGTAAGGCCGGTAGCAAAAATGGTCTGGGTGCCACCGGAAGTTATCTGAATGACCTGGTTGTTTTGTGTGTCCGAAACAAACAGATTACCATTCTTATCAAAGGCAATCGAATCGGCAGTAAAAGACCCTGAAGCAAACGTCGTTTTCACACCCGCGGGAGTAAATTTGTAAACAACGTGAGCGCCTAAGCCGCCGACATATAAATCCCCGGGTGCTGCCTCCGCAGCGAGTGGAGCAATAACCGAGAGTAACAATGTGCTGAACAAAACCCGTACGTACGGAAATTTTTTCATGGATTATCCCTGATTGGTTCCCTGAGCTAGATGGTCAAACAACGTGAATAGACGACGTCATGACCGCAAATATTCTACTACACGGCCAGGAAACCGCGAGACATTTTTCATCGATTGTCCCATTCTCTAAGCACTAACGTCAAATGTCAGTCTAGTTAACAATTACCGAACCCCAAAAGCGAACCGGGTAGGGGGCGTGGACCCTAGCCGGTGAATCGCAACAGAGATCTGCTGGGATTTCCTTACGCTTTTACTAATCTTTGGCGCAGTCGTCCCACACCAGCGAGACCAGCGAGGCCGAGGCCCAACAGTGTGACAGTCATGCCGCCGTCAGGAACAGCAACACCAACGTGAGCATCAAAGCTTTTGTTGCTCGCTCTGGTGAAGTTCATCACGACAGATTGTGTCAGGGAGTAAGGAACACCACCCGTGAGATTTCCAGTCGCGCTGCCAGAGAATCCATGGGTGGACAGCGGACCGATTGTCGTCACTAACATTCCGTTCTGCAACACTGTATTAGTGATGTTGCCGTTCATCTGTGTTCCGCCGAAATCGGCGACAACAGTGCCAGGGAAGCCTGTGAATCCATCCTCGCTGAACGTGATTGTCAAAGTTCCTGCAGCTGTGGCGTTGTTGAATGAGCTTATATCGATCTCGGGAGCGGCCGCAGATCCGACAGCCGGCTTAGTAAAACCGGATGTGGTGTTGATATTGAAAACACCCAAGCTGCCGATGAATGTTACTATTCCCGCGGCTGGGTTTGAATCTCCGACTCCATTGTCGACAATCGTTTTGGTGTCTGCAGCAATCCCGTCGGACAGCGTAAGCGTTGGGATGGCGTTTACTGATTGAACGAGACACCCGCAGCTGAGCACTGCTAGACTCGCTACGATTATTTTAGATAATTTCATATTTACTAGTCCCTTGCTTTCCATTCTGAGGTTAACATCACCTTAGTTAGCATCCCTCATGCCAACGTTAGAGTAAAATCATAAGTAATTGAATACCAGATTCTTGTCTTACTATTAAAATTGTGGTTTTTCGCGACCTCGCCGACAAATGTAAGGAATACCGACGGACTGCTCCTTGATTCGCCATGAGTTGCATCTTAAGTCCTTGAAATTCAACCAAGTTAGTAAGTAAGTCACTGTCATTAAACAATCCGACGCCCGACGGCCACATTTAGGGCCCGGGGGAAGCTGCCTTATCCGCCTCGGAAATAACCCGTTGCGCCTTCTGTGCCAAGTCGTCCGGAATACCGGAAGCGAGGGCGCGGTCGAGAATTTCTTTTGCCTCGGCCTTATGCCCCAATTGAACCTGCGCCATTCCCAAGAAAAAAAGCGATTTTCCATCCAATGGTTTTTTTCGGCCGCTCTCCTGCAGTAATTGCACCGCCCGGGCGTACTCCTTTCGGTGGTAACTTAGGGCGCCCAGCGTTCTCCGCAAGTCCGGATCGTCGACAAGGGTGCGCCGGGCCTTATTCGCCAGATCGTAAGCTTTCTCAGCGTTGGCGGGCTCATTTGCATAAATAGCGGCGAGATACTTTTGCGCCGGAGCAAAATCGGGCCATTTCTGAAGAATGCCGTTATAAATTACGGCTGCTCCGGCATTGTCACCTTTCTGCGATTCGATCGCCGCCTTTGCCATCAGCGCTGGCGTGTAGGTCGGGTCCGCCCCCAAAGCCTTGTTCACTTCAGTCTCAGCGCTTCCTGGAATCGGGTCGTCCCAATCGAGAGCAGTCATCGCAAGGAAAAGCTTTGCATCTGCCGCCGTGTCGGAAGCGGAAGGCGCATTGACGACACGCTGCATTGCCTGCTGCGCTTCGTTCACTTTGCCGGTGCTGTAGGCTGCCCAGGCAAAATCGTGCGCGATCGCCGGATCATCCGGCAAGCCGCGGCTGCTTTCCTGCAAGAGGCTGTAAGCCCACGGAAAGTTGCCAGCCTGATATGCAATATGACCTGCGGTCGCAGTGATGTGCGCGTCCGCCGGAGCCAGTTCGCGCGCCCTCTTGGCATATGCCAGCGCCTTGGCGTTATTTTTTAGAGGCCCTGCATTCAATTGCGCCAACGACACCGCCGCTTCGAGTAACTTCGGATTTGCCTGGAGCGCCTGTTCGTACGCCTGAGCCGCCTTATCTGCTGTGCCCGCTTTTGCGTAGGCCGCGCCCAGACGCATCAAGGTAACGGGATCGTTCGATTTCTCCTTTACAGATTTTTCCAGATCCGGGATCGACAAATCACCGCCTTGCGAAAGCAGCGCCAGTCGGCTTTTTGCTTCATCCTTGCCAGGAAAATCGCCTGAAGCTGCAACCGCCTTTTCTAAGGCAGCGCGGGCCCCATCCAATCGGCCCATCATGTAGTTTGCCATTCCAAGGTGGAATTGAATCTCACCATTTCCAGGCGACTTGGAGGCACTTTGCTCTAATAGCTCCGCCGCCTCCTGGTATTTGCCTTGACGATACAATACCCAACCAAGGGTATCTTGGACGCTCGGTTCAGCCGGAGCCAGTTCGTGCGCCTTACGGGCAAGTTCACCCGCTCGATCGAGATTGTTGAGCTTCTCGCTGTAGATATAGGCCAGGTTATTCAATGCTGGAGTAAAGTTCGGGTTCAAAGCTAGGACCTTTTCGTAATTGTCGCGTGCTTTGGCGAAATCCCCCATGCGCTCATAAATTATTCCAGAGGTTAGAAGTGCCGGGGCGTACCGCGGATTCTTCCCCAGAACTGTTTCCAGTTCCTTCAATGCCTCGGGAAGCTTGTTAGCCTCTACATAAATGGCGACGAGAAGATTGTAGGCGGCCGCTAGATTTGGATCGAGCTCAATTGCTTTCCTAAGCGCGGCCTCGGCTGCCGCAAAATTTTTCTCTATCACATAGCTTCTGCCGTGGATGAAATAAGCAGGGGCGGATTTCGGGTCCTTCTGCAAGAGTGCATCCGCCCGTTGATGGACAGCGGAAAATGCCCTGGCTTCAAGATCGAGATCCGCCAATTGATCGATCGCGACCACATTTTCTGGAGTAAGCTTGAGCGCCTTTTCGAATGCTTCGCGCGATTCATCATTCTTCTTTTGTTTCTTTAAAATCACTCCCAGAATCAGGTACGATTGCGAATCTTGCGGCGCTTGCTTTATGTGTTCGCGAATTAGAGAAGCCGCCTCTTCTGAACGGCCCGCTGTCAGATAGGCATCGGCCAGAAGCATTCTGACTTGGATCACATCCGGCCGGAGCCGCAATGCTGCTTCCAGCGGCGCGATGGCAGATTGCGGATCGCCGGCACGAAGACGCAGTTGGGCCAGGAGGGCAATAGCTTCGACGTACTTGGGCGCGATCTTAATCGCTTGCTCCAGTTCGTTTATCGCTTGAGACGCGTTCCGGCCCTGAACGTAGGCGAGCGCAAGCTGATACTTAATCAATGGGTTGTTTCCGAATGATTTCTCAGCGCGCTCAAGCATCTCGGTTCCCTGTTTGACGTCGCCCTTGCCTAATAGGGCCTGCGCCTGGATCACCCGCGCTTCGATGTTATCGGGATCCCGACTAAAAACATTTTGGAGCAGCGCTGCTACTTCATCGTACTTCTTATCCGATTGCGCGACCCTCGCCTGAAGAATCCATGCTCCGATGAAATCGCGCGCCTGCTTAGTGAGATCTTGAAGGTAACTTTTTGCTTCTTCCGTGTTACCTGTCTGCATTTCGAATTCGGCATAAGTTAATCGCTCTCGAGATCGAACCGGGCAGAGGTCTGCCGCGGCTTTAAGTTCTTGCTCGGCTCGCGCGTTATCTTTCTTGGTTAGCGATACCTGGGCCAACCCGATGTGCGCTTGCATGCATTTCGGATCAAGGGACAGTGCGTGATTCAGTGCCACTTCGGCGTTGGCCAAGTCTCCTTTACGGAGCGCCAACGCTGCGTTAGCTACTTCAACGTAAGGGTTGTCGTGCTGCGGGAATTTCCGGAGCTCCTGTTCTGCCGCCTGCTTTTGCTCCGGAGTAACCGATGTCTCCGCCAGAATTGCCAGGGCCGGTCCGCTAGCGGGGGCTTGCTTCAAAATCTCGATCGCTTCCTTGAAAGCCTCAATCGGCTGCCCTACCTGGAGATAAACCAGGGCAAGCTTGTAGCGATTGTCCAAATCCTCGGGAGCGAGATCGCGCGCTTTCAAGAGAAACGCTGCCGCCCGCAGGGGGACGCCTTCGTCCGCCCACATTGCCCCGCAACGAGCGTAGGCGACAGCATTGCCTGAATCAATCTGCAAGACCTTTAAATATTCAATTTTGGCTTGGTCATACTCGCCGGCTTTGAAGTAGTGCTCTGCGCGCGCGAGGTAACGAGACTTCTTCATCTCAGAGGTGCAACTACACGTAACCAGCACCATCACCAGGATTGCGATTAAGCGGAGGATTTGAATGGGTGATTTATACATTTCTTGTTAACTATCGAGACTATCGCCCAATACTTACTCGCGCGAGATCCCGAGCTTTTCCATCAACTCATATAAGGTTGGCCTGCTTATTCCCAGCTCCGCCGCCGCCGAACTAATCCGGCCAAGGTTGCGTTTCAACGCACGCTGGACCATTTCCCGCTCCACGTTTTCGCGCGCTTCTTTCAACGTGGTCGAAGAAAAACCGATTCCAGTCGATAGCTCGAGGTCTTTCTCGGTAATTCGTTTGCTATCTGCCATAATGACCGCACGCTTGATCCGATTCTGCAACTCCCGGACATTTCCCGGCCAGGGATGGCGATTAATTGCCCGCAAAGCCTCCGGGACAAAGGCGATATTGGCCTTGCCGTTTTGGGCGGCGTACTTTTGCAGAAACTCCTGCGCCAGCAGGAGGGCATCGTCCCGACGCTCCCGCAAAGGCGGCAGACTAATCACCAACACCGCCAGCCGAAAGTACAGATCTTCGCGAAATGATCCCTGGTTTATCCCGGCTTTCAGATCGACGTTGGTCGCGGCGATGACTCGGGCATCGCTCGTCAACTCCTGTCGCCCACCTACTCGTTGAAAGCGGTGCTCTTGCAAAAAGCGGAGAAGCTTTACCTGGATGCTTGGAGGCAATTCCCCAATTTCATCGAGAAACAAAGTGCCTCCGTTCGCTGTTTCCACCAATCCTACTCGCTGCGTGGTTGCGCCGGTGAACGAACCTTTCTCATGGCCGAACAGTTCGCTCTCAAGCAGGTTCTCGGGGATCGCATTGCAATTAATCGGGATAAATGGCTCGTCCTTGCGCGGACCACGCCGGTGAATCGCTAAAGCGGCCATTTCTTTGCCCGTCCCACTTTCGCCCAGTAAAAGTACGGGCGCAGTTGTGGTTGCGACCTTGCGAATAAAGGAAAAAACGCCCTGCATCTGCGGGCTCGTTCCCAGCATATCTTCAAAAACAGTTACACGCTGACTTTCCTTTGCCTTTTGATACTCTCGCTCCAGGTCAGCCAGATAGATGCAACGCTTCAACAGTAGCTTTAGCTCATCCGGATCTACCGGTTTACACAAAAAATCGTAGGCGCCGGCCGCAACCGCTTGCAGCGCGTTCTTCTTTTCTGCCTGTCCCGAGATAACGATAACCTTCGCCATCTCATCGATAGCTTTTAGTTCTGCCAGCGTCGCGAGACCTTCGTCCGGATCCGCCGGCCGCGGCGGTAATCCCAGATCGAGCAAAGTAACTGCCGGCTTTTTCTTTTTGAAGTTCTCAACCGCTCCGGCGCGGTCCTCCGCCGAGACAATTTCGTAGTCAGCGCTAAGCGCCCATTTCATTTGAGTGCGAATTGCTTCGTCGTCGTCAACAAGCAGTAGAACCGGATTCATTATTCGCCAAAGGTAAGCGGCAGGAGCACCTGAAAGGTTGTCCCCTTCCCCACGTCGCTCTTTACTCGAATACTGCCGCGGTGCGCTTCGATAATCATCTTACTTTGAAACATCCCGATTCCCAATCCTTTCTTTTTCGTCGTCTTAAACGGCCGAAACAAGGAATCGCGCAGGAAGGATGGGGTCATTCCGCAACCATCATCAGAGACGGAAAGCGCAACCCAGCCATCCTGGGAGCCGGTCTTAACTTCGATCCGTCCGCCCTCGCCCACCGCGTCTCGCGCATTCAAGAGGAGGTTCGTGACAACGCTGCGCAGCTGGTCGCTATCGGCCATGAGTTTCGGCAGGGGCTTAAATTCCGTGGCAAACTCGATCCCGGGCGTTCCATTGACATTTTCAATCGCCTGCTCCACCACCAGATTTAAATCAACTGGCGAAGGCCGAAGCTCGAGCTTGCTTCCGAGCTTCCCCAACCGCTCGATAATCTGGTTGATGCGATTAGTCGTCGCCCCGATCGAACGCAGTGTGTCCTGTCGAAAGTCTGGATCATCGAAGTGCACCGGCAAGTTCTGCAGTGTCAGCTTAAGTGTGGACGCAGCGTTTTTGAGATCGTGCACAAAAAAAGCCGAGATGGTTTGAAATGCTTCCAGCTCTTTGCCGAGCATGATTTCTTTAGCGAGGCGGAGGTTGAGTAGGCTGGAAGCAACTTGATCGCCGATGCACTCGAGCAACTCGAGCTCCTCCACCGTGTAGGGAACGCCATTGACCCGATCCGCTAGAATAACCAGCCCGAGATAGCGATCGCCGGCCAGCAAAGGAACACCCACGCGATTTCCGCCTTCCCTAAATTGCGTCTCACTAATCTGCCTTAACGTCTCGCCCCAGTCCTCCTTGATTTTCTCTAAGTCGAAAGCTTTCCGCATCTTGGCTACGCCGGGATCGATGGCCGGAAACTCGATCGCGTCGTCGCCCATTGCGTTGCGTGGACGCGAAGTTGAGGCCTCCAGCCTCAGCTTGTTCTTTTCCTCATCGCAAAGCCAAATCTCAACAGAGAGAACGTTAAAGGTCTCCGAGATCAACTCGGCTGATGCTGCGCACAGTGCTGGATCATCAATCGCACTCGAAGTCGATTGAGTGAACTGGGTCCAAATCCTACGAAAATCATATTGTGGCCGACTGAAATGGCGACTGACGAAACGCCTTATTCTCAGTCGGATTTTTTCCGAGAGCAACAGGACTGCGAGCAGGGCAATAGCGACCAGAACGAGAAATGCCTGGAGCTGAAAAGACGTTGCGCCGCCGTAGCTGGCGACGATTTGCGCGAGCACCCCAATAACGAAAAGATAACCGCCGACAAGCGATACCGTAATCGAGGTCTGCAGAATCGCGCGGGAAGGATAAACGTCGATTTCACGAAATCCGCTGCGGAAGTAACCCGCGCCTAAAAGCACACAACCGACAAGTAAGCCGATTGCCTCAACTTCCGTGAGCGAGTTATCGTGACCAGAATAAACCAACGCCTGGCTACGCGTATAAATCCTTGCCCCAAAAATCACGGCCAAACCGAGGATAAGGAACTTGATGCGCCATTGCATCGTCCCGACCGCAGAACGAAACGTGCGCTCGAGATTCATCAGCACCAGAACGGTTCCGACGAGGATAGCTGCATTGACTACTTTGCCGGCAGTACTAAAACTGATCCATAGGTCAGTTGAATTTGGACGCACCAAAACCTGGATGAGATTACCTCGAAATCCAAGCAAAGCCGCCACTGGCAACAGACATGCAATTGCAATTAACGTTCGCGACCGACGAAAAGACTCGCCAGCATCGCCTCGCGAATAAGTCACGGCAAACCCTAGCCAGATCGCGACCAGAAACGCCTTCAGAATCAGCGCCCATTCCTGCCAGAAGGCCAATTTTTCCAGGCTGATTAACGACAAACAAATTCCGGTTAAGATACTGTCTGCGGCTAGGCCGATCATGCCGAGGGCAAACCACCAGACGGCGCCGCTGCGGCGATTCCGCAACACTGCCGCCACAGCGAGAGCGACGCTCAATGCCGCAGCGATGAAAGCCAACGTCGATTCCGATATCACAGCGGATGGTTTGCCAGATCGCGCAATGAAGTCATTTCCAGCGCATCCGACTAAAGTATGGAGGCAATTTTAGCTTAGAATGTGCCGGTGGTCGAGGACATGCGAGTCTTTGGAAGCGGGACATCGCAAAACGATGCGAATCATCTCGAACAGCTCGGGCGCGCTAAGTTTATCTTAAAGCAACTATTGGTCGTCCAAATTTTGGCGTAGAGATAAACGGTCGGGCCAAGCACAATTTTCAACGATCATCGCGTTAGACAAGACGCGCGAGACACCGCCGGGCCGCGCCTTTCCGCTGAGTCGAACTAACGCTTTTTGAAGGGGCTTAGAACGTCGTCTGAGGAACGTAGATGACATCCCCGTCACGGACGTAAAAAGGTTTCGTCCCCTGGCTCACTAGGGTGTCCTGAACATTCATTACCTGGCTTTTTTGGACGCCATTGACGGTGCGAACAAGACGAACGTGTTTCAGAGTTCCGAACGCGCTCGGTCCACCGGCCTCCATAATCGCTTGGAATACGGTGGTGGGCCGTTCAAAAGCAATCTTGCTCGGGTGATTTACCGCTCCTGAGACTACAACGGTCGTTAGGCTCGTTTCTAAACTCACCGTCACTTCCGGAGTTTTGAGCTGCGATTTATAAAGCTGAATTAACTCGCCTTGTAATTGCCCAACCGTCTTGCCGGCAGCATCCACTTCCCCAACCAGTGGCAAACTTAGTTTGCCATCCGCGCGGACTTTTTGCGACTGATTGAGCTCTGGGGCAGCAGAGAACGTGAGCTTTACGACGTCGCCTGACGCCAGAATGACGTGTCGCGGAACGTCAGCCTGCCCGGAAAATGTTGTGGTGTTTGTGTCCGTCTGGCAGCCCGCCCCAGCAAAGGCCAGAAAACCTAAAATGCTGATGAAACCTGCCATACGACTCAGGCTTTGGAGCTTGAAAAAAAATGTTCCTGCCCGTCGTGGGGCATTGATCCTGGTCGAGCAATTCCATCCGTTCATAGGGCCATTAACTATCCGACGGAGAAGCTACTGGCAAGCCAAGTTGCAAGGTCTTTTCTCTTTGCGCCGCGAATCATCAGTTCGAGATCGCCGGGAAATTGCGGGAGCGTGGAGACCCCGTGTGCCAGGAAAACGGCTCCTCGCCATCCGCGAACTTTCTTGATATTGCCAGCTCTTAGCTGCCGCCAATACCTGCGAGTGCCCGTTTCGCTTCGCTTGCTTCCGCGTCGCTCAGCCCGGCCTGTAACGCCCGATTCAGCGTTTCTTTCGCTTCCGCACTGTGTTTGGCTTGGGCCTGCGCCATACCGAGATAGTACAGGGATCTGGCGTCGAGAGGTCTTTCGCGCGCGCTTTCCTGGAATAGCTGAATGGCGCGACCAAAGTCCTTTCGCTCATAGGAAACGCGTCCCAGCACGATCGAGATTAATGGATCACCCGGAATTGTTCGCCTCGCTTTTGTCGCAAGGTCGTATGCGGCGTCACGCTTTGTCGGATCGTTAACCAAAATTGCCGCCAGATCGCGTTGCGCCGGAACAAAGTCGGGAAAACGCTTCAGCACCTGCCTGTAAGTCGCTTCTGCTCCAACAGAATCCCCGCGCTTGGCCTGGAGGGCTGCCCGCGCGGCTAATGCCGGAACATAATTCGGGTCGGCGGCGAGAGCCGAATTAATCTCGGCCTCCGACGACGCCACGCCATTTCCATCGGCACTCAACGCCGTCATCGAAAGAAACGTCTTCGCGTCTGTACTCTGTGGCGAACTGGGTCCACTGCTTAGCACACTCTGCATTGTTTGCCGCGCTTCCGCGACCTTGCCCAAACTGTAGGCCGACCACGCAAGATCATGTAGAACGGCGGGATCATTTGGAAGCTGACGGCCGCCTTCCTGTAGGAGACTGTAGGCCCAGGTGTAATTACCAAGCTGAAATGCGATGCTGCCGACAGTCGCCGTGGCATGAGGATCGCCCGGCGCAAGCTCGCGCGCTTTCTTCGCATACTGGAGCGCTTTGTCCGGGTTCTTCAGCGGACCTGCGTTTAGTTGCGCGAGTTTCATTGTCGCGGTAAGCATGTTGGGATTAGCTTTGAGGGCTCGCTCGTAGGCATCAGCCGCCTTCGCCACTGCCCCTTGTTTTTCGTAGGCTTCTCCGACCCGCGCTAACCCAACCGGATCACTTGATTGTTTGAGAGACGCTTCGAGCTCAGCCGCCGAGAGATTCTGTCCGGCACCACCCTCCTTACCCAATGAAGCCAGCCGGCGCCGTGCCTCGTCTTTCCCATCGAAGTCGGTGGCCGACCCAACCGCCTTTTCGAGCGCAGCACGCGCCACGTCGGTCCGGCCCATCATGTACTCTGCCATCCCAAGATGAAATTGAATCTCAGGGTTGTCGGGACTCTTGGCCACGCTCTCCCGCAGCAAGTCGGCCGCCTGCTTATAATCGCCTTGTTTATAGGTAATCCATCCCAGTGTATCCAGGACCGACGGATTGGTTGGTGCATTCGAGCGGGCCTTTTGCGCGAGATCACTTGCGCGCTTAAGGTCATTAAGTTTCTCGGCATAGATAAAGGCCAGGTTGTTCAATGCCAAAACATGGGTTGGGCTGGCCGCGATAACCTTTTCATAAGCGTCCCGCGCTTTGTTGAACTCCTTCATCTGGCTGTAGATCATGCCGGTTACGAGCAAGGCTCGGAAATCATCCGGCTTCTTTGCCAGGACGGCGTTCATTTGGTTGAGCGCTTCCGACGGATTATTTGCGTAAAGGAAGGCGGGGGCCAAAAGATCGTAAGCGGAACTCAGGTTGGGATCCAAATCGATGGCCTTGAGGAGGGCCGTCTGCGCCAGATCAAACTTTTTTTCGGAAAGGTAAAGTTTCCCTCGCAGGTAGTACCCAACAGCGGAGTTTGGCTGTTTCTGAAGAACTTCATCGACTCGGCGATGACCAGCCGCATAGTTTTTGCTCGCAATATCGAGCTCGACAAGTTGCTGGAGGGAAGATGGATTATCCGGTGCTAGTTGCGCTGCTTTCTCAAGAGCTTCGCGCGCTTCAGTGACTTTGTTTTGCTGCTGCAACATGACGCCGAGCAGAAAGTAGGAGGCAGCGTCCTGTGGCGATCTCTTGATCTGCTCCCGAACAACGGAGATAGCGTCGTCCAGTCGGCCAAGGGCGCGATATGCTTCCGCCAGCATCAATTCAGCCCGTAAAAGGCCGGGAGACTGCTTGACTACGGCCGAGAGAGAATCGACAACCGACTGCGCATCGCCATTTTTAAGGTGTAGCTCCGCTTGGAGTAGAACGGCGTCGACAAAATGGGGACTGGTTTTTACTGCCTGATCAACCGCCGCGATGGCATCGCTTAGGTTATTCGTCTTCGCGTACAAGCGAGCCAAAGCATATTTTATGACAGGGCTTCCAGGGTAAGTACGGTCCAGATTCTCGATCGAATCCACCGCCTTCTTCGTTTCGCCTTTCGCAATCCAGCTTTCGGCCTGGACTAACCGCGCATCGATGTTCGCCGGGTCACGGCTTAGCGCATTTTCAACTAACCTAAGCGCATCGTCGTACTTCTTTTCATTATTTGCGATCCTGCCAAGTATTGGCCAGGCCGGGAGAAAATCGGGCGCCTGTTTGGTGACATTTGCGAGGAATGCTTTGGCTTCGTCCGGTGCACCATTTTGTACTTTAAATTGCGCAAACTTGATCGTTTCTGGCGAGCGTACCTTGGCGAGTTTGGCCGCTTTTTCCAACTCTAGGCCAGCTTTCTCCTTGTCTTTTCTCGCCAAATACAGCGCGGCCAGCGCGGAGTGCGCACCGGCGAAATTAGAATCGGCTGCTATCGCCCGCTGCAAGGCAGCTTCGGCAGCGGAAAGATCTGATTTTTTTACCGCAATCCCAGCCGCTGCAAGATGGTAGTAGGCGCTATCTTTTTGCGGAAACTTCGCCAGCTCTTCCTCGGCTGCCGATATCTCTTCCGATGTGTAGGATGTATCTACCAGCGCAACTAGAGCCTCGCCGTTACCGGGCGCTTTTTCAAGGATGGTCATAGCTTCTTTGCGCGCATCCGACATCCGGCCAAGTGAAAGATATACTCGCGTTAGATTGAAGCGGCTGGCGATATCATTCGGGGCCAGCTCGAGCGCCTTGATCAAAAACGCACCCGCCCGCAACGGCACCCCCTCCTCAACCCACATGGCTCCGATCCGGGCATATGCATTTGCGTCTGCCTGATCGATCTTGATCACGTTCAGATACTCAATCTTGGCGTTATCATA
>Ga0207701_10005114_pt1 | contig 13204 bp, 17 predicted proteins | sample KBSSwiSSwithPhiX_FD_184294 | JGI IMG/M metagenome (GOLD analysis project Ga0207701, IMG submission 184294) | Switchgrass rhizosphere bulk soil microbial communities from Kellogg Biological Station, Michigan, USA, with PhiX - S5 (SPAdes) (version 2) | ecosystem: Environmental > Terrestrial >... | reverse complement strand
GGTGACAGTGAACGATCGCACGGTTGACCACGGTGAATCGACTCCGCCGTTCGGGCCAAGTTGGGAGTCTTTCACTCGCCAGAAATAAGTGCCATTAGGCAGGCCACTCACCTTGTCGGCAGTGCGCGTGGGAATTGATGGATCGGAGTCCATGTTCGTGAACCCGGAAGCAATCACGGTCGTGAAACCGTTGGTTGTTCCGACTTGCCAGGTGTAACTGCCGATCGGGCCGCCGGGCGCAGATACGGGATCCCAATCAAGGGTGATTGGCTGGACCAAAGATGCGCCATTTGCAGGGGCAACTAAAACGGGCGCTGGGGGGCCAGCCGGCGTGGGCGTGGGAGTAGGACTCCGTCGCCCGCCGCTCGCAGACGCTGGATCAATCCAAATTAAGAGCGACGCGGTGATCAATACTGTACAAGTCTTTTTTTCAAACATAGCTATTTACACAGCTTGCTGCGGCTGTAGGGCGAGAGGCTATAAAGGAACCAGACCCCAAGACAATCAGAGAAAGGTTACCAGGCTGTTACTTAGCTGGTCACTTTATAACATGGACGTCGAGGACATCGGTCCGCGCCGCCTCGCAAGCCCTGCAATACTCTACTACTCGATCTTTTCCCAGAACCCGCGGCGATTCGGAATGTTTGGAAAAACGAGTTGGCCCTGGTAAAAGGTGAACGGGTTGGATCGGTCGTTGCCACCAAACGATAAGATCAGAGTCTTGCCTTCAACGTTCCAGTGACCTGTCTCGGGCGCCCTGCGTTCATAGGCTGTAGCGGTCCAGTTTTCAACAGTGCCATCAACATGAAGAACGAGATGCTCGTCCATCGGGCCCGTATAGCTGATGGTAGTTTTTCGCCAGTGTCCAATTAAGGCGTTCGAATTTTGGGAAGTAGAGCCACTTGATTCTTGAAATTTGATGATCCTTGAGTCCGCAGCCTCGGTGGAAAGGGCGATGGACACAAGGGCCACACACTGTGCGATCCAAGTGATTTGTCGGGAAATGTTTCGTGTTTTCATAGGCACCTCCGCGCCGAGTCTGACAAGATGACCGACAGCTGACAACTCTATTCTTTGGTTGTTGCGCGACCTTGAACTCGAACTGAAGTTCAGGTAGGCACTTGAAACTTCCAACGACTATCGAACGGGGACGATATCCGTCACCGGCGCCCGCGCCACAGGCGCTGGCATGGCAGGGCGACAAATTGTGGATGGGATCGCGCGATCTGCGCCGAATTTATGTAATCGACCCGAAGAAATGGGAAGTGCTCCAGGAAGAAGAACCCCCCGGCATCCCATGGGCGGCTGTCGCGACAAACGGAACGCTTCGTTTTACCATCGGAGAAGGCCCAAACGACGATCGCTATATTCGCAGGTTCGCTCCCGAGACTGGCTTTTCGGAGGAGGACAAGATCGCGTGCCCGGAATTTACCGGATCATACCTCAGCTATGACGGCGAGAATATCTATCTCAGTCAATGGTACAAACATCGGATTCTTAAGTTGGATGCGAAAGGTAATATCGTCCGCGCTATCGACATCGGCGCGGAGATCTCCGGCCACGCGTTCGTTAATGGAATGATCTACGTCTTGCGGGGGACCGAACAGAACGGTGAGAGCTGGAGCATCGCGCGACTCGACCCGCGAGGGCAAAAGCCGGAGGTTACAGACATCGCGAATGTCCCATTCGCGTGTCGCTCGTTAACGTTCGATGGCACGAACTTTTGGTCCAATCATCGCGCCGCGAATGAAATCATATCATTCGCGCTGCCATTGTAGCCGCTGCGTTTGGCTGCGTTTTTTTAACCTGCATGCCAGGATTTCCTCACGAATATTCCGCGAATGTCGCGGGGTCTGATTAAAGCTTCGCGGCAATATTCAAGCAATGTTCGTTGGACATTACAGCGTCGCTTTCGCGGCTAAGAGTGATAAGAACAAAATCCTACTCTGGGTTTTGTTTATAGCTGTTCAGTTCCTCGATTACATCTGGGCGACCCTTGTGCTGCTTGGCATTGAGAAGTTGCGCGTGATCAAAGGCTTCACCGCTGGCAGTATGCTGGACTCGTATTTCCATCCGTATTCGCACAGCCTGATCACGGCGATTCTTTGGAGCTGCTTAGTCGCTATTGTTTACAAGCCAATTTGTAGCTGGCTCGGATTAGCCTACACCAAGTCAGCCGCTTTGATTATTGGCGTCGCCGTTTTCTCGCACTGGGTTCTCGATCTGATTGCGCATCCCCGCGATCTCGCGATCTATGACAACACATGGAAAGTAGGTTTTGGTTTGTGGAATTATCGCGACCCGGAGTTTGCGTTGGAAATCGCGCTGCTTGCTATCGGGATCGTCCTTTACCTGGCGCGAAACGCGATGCCGGCAATCCGCAAAGGAGCGGTGATCGCTTTCGGAGTCGTCCTCGTTGTCATCCAGATAGGTGATACCTACGTGCCCCGCAATCCATTGACGGACAAGGAAACCGTCATGGGCGTTTGGATTTTCTACACACTCTTTGTGGGTGTTGCTTTCCTGGTAGAGAAAATCGGAGGTCGGCGGCAAACTAATGCAACGTGATTGTAATTGTCTTCGGTGTCTCCGGCGCAGGGAAAACCACGATTGGCAAACTACTCGCCAAACGTCTTGGCTGGCGATTTCTTGAAGCGGATGATTTTCATCCACGTGGCAACATCGAGAAGATGCGCGACGGTCTTCCGCTGACGGACGGAGACCGATGGCCTTGGCTGAAACTTTTACGCGAACAGATTGAGCGTTCTCTTGCTGCAAATGAGAATGCGGTACTTGCCTGCTCTGCATTGAAACGGAGATACCGGGAGCGATTACGCGTCAGCGATAATGTGAAGTTTGTGTTACTGCGCGGAGACTACGCGCTTGTTGAAAAACAACTCCACAGCAGACGCGGGCATTTCATGAACCTAGACTTACTGCAAAGTCAGTTTGCAGATTTGGAAGGACCGGAATCGGACGAGCACGCAGTAACGATCGAATTGGGGCGGACTCCGGACGAGCTCGTTGAGGAGATCAAAACGAAACTGCGTCTCGCAGGCAAGGATTCGAAGTAATTGCGTTCCGGTTGCCTGCAGGCCGAGGGCGGCCTGGCTCCATCGGCTTGCATCTAGGGCTCTGGAGACGCCTGCCCTCAGGCCGTTTGCTCGGTTTATGATGCTGTTCCCTGATAAAGATTGTTGCTCTCGACGCTAAACAACCGATTCCAGCGCGCCCGATAATTTTCGAACGCGATGTGTCCTCCCAATTGCATCAGTTGTTCCTCCGAAAATTGATTGCGCAACCGCGCATACAGATCGTCGGAAACATTTGACGGTGTGTCCGTCAAGGCGTCGGCCAGTTCGATGACCAATCGTTCCGTATCGTTGAAGGATGCTTTGTCGTCACCATTGACGGCGCGCAGTTTCTCATCGCTCAAGCCTGCTTTTCTGCCCACGGCAGAATTGACGTCTACTCAAAACGGACAACCAATGCGGGCCGCAGCGCGGATTCTTCCGAATTGGATGTAGCGCAGTGATACGAGTCGCCTGCGGCTCAGGCCGGCTTCCATCGCTATGCCGCCCCACGCGAGACCTGGCAGGCGCATCTGGATCTTAGCCGGTGTAAGATCCTTTCTGAACATCTTGCGCATCACTCCATAGAACCAACGCAGATGCCAAGGAGCCTCTTTCTTCTCTAACCCTGCAATTCGAGCCATAGCTAATCCGTTTCGTTCTGCGCAATGGATTTGGTCTTAACATCCAAAAAGCATCTGTTCACTGTGTATGCGTTCGTGTTCTCAGCGCAGCGAGTTTGTTCACAAGCCCGTTGGTAGCCTTTTCTAAAAACATTCCCCATGCACTCAGCACAGCCAGAGTTGGCACACAGATCAGAAGGAATACCCAGATCGGCACTTCACGAATGCGAAGTCCAAGCCAGATAACGTAGGGTTGATGAATGAGATACAAGCCGTAGGAATAAACTCCCACGAGTCCGAAAAGGTTCGCTGGGTTTTTGAACGTCAAAATAATTCCAGCAATGCCGACGATTTCGAGCATGCAACAAGTGCCCGTAGCGAAATCGACGAAGATGTATTCATAAAGGCCGTTGTAGAGCTGCAGCGCTGCAGGGTAGAGGATTAGTCCAAGAACGAGTCCGGTGCCGCGAAGTAAAAACCATTCCGTGCGTGCGGTTGATCGTGTGTGCCACATGGCGAGCGACATTCCAAGCGCGAACTCGGGTAAGCGACAGACCGCAAAACCGCCTAATACCCACAGCCCATTTAGCTGCCAGACGACAAGCAACAGGTAACGCGCGAAAAATCCGGCCGCGCATGCAATTAACAAAAACCACCATGCACCCAAGCGGCGCGCTGCAAGAAACAGCATGGGAAAAATCAGATAAAACTGGATCAGCATGGAAAAGTACCACCACGCCGCGTTGAGGTACATGAAATTCATCTGAATATCGATGAAGCGCAGACCGAGCAGGCTCAGGATGATGCGGTCGTCCACCGGTTCCAGCCGCGCAACGAAGGGTGAAAGGAGATAAACTAAATGCGCGACCCAGTACATGGGATAAAGACGCAGGAGCCGCGCGCGATACCACGCACTCCATGCGATTGCACCGGACTCGGCACGGTGCATGGTCGATTGCATCAGCGTCCAACCGCTCAGGATGATGAAAACACCGACCGCATGAAACCCAAGTCCTGAGACCTTGAGCCACGCCAGTCTAAGAATGCTTACCGTGCCAGCACCGAGGCTGCTCCAATCGGTCGGCGGAAGAACGCCGTGCTGAAAATACGTTGTGAAGAAATGAAAGTAAGCGACGAAAAGAATCGCCAGACCCTTTGAGATATCAATCCAAAGGAGGCGTTTCACTGCATCGGCTTAGCAGGGTGGGCGTAGATCGGTCAAGGCAGCGCTGATTTGGTCGGCGTCTGACACAGACGCCCTACAAAATTGAAAGCGCTGCGCAATTGACTAGCATAACAGGCCTCGCTAGATCGACATCGTGCTCACCGAAGCCAGACTGGAACGCGAGCGTTTGTGTATCGTAATCGCGACGATAGTCATCAACATCGCTGGGGTTTCGATATTGACGCTTGCGCCATGGTCGGACTGGCGCACTGGTGCGGCGCTCAACATTGTCGATAATTGTCTTCTTGTTGGCTTTACACTCGTTAGGCGCGATGCATTGTTTGGTCGATTCCTTCTTTTTGGAATCGTAGTCGGATTTTGCGAGCTTCCTTCCGATGCGTGGCTGGTCGATTACACCGGCACGCTGGATTACTCGATTGGCGGCGGGCCATTGATCTGGCGATCCCCGCTCTGGATGCCACTGGCCTGGGAAGTTGTGGCAGTGCAATTCGGATACGTCGGACTGCGATTGTGGGAACGGTTTGGCAAGATTGGGTTGCTCATAATCGGACTGCTTGGCGCAATCAATATTCCCTTCTACGAGGAGATGGCGCGAAGAATTCATTGGTGGCAATACAACGGTTGCCGCATGATTTCGTTTACGCCGTGGTACATCGTTCTCGGCGAGTTCGGGATTGCGCTCATCTTGGCATTGCTTGCGCGAACCCTGCGACACGGCACTTGGCGCCAAGCTGTCATTGCTGGAATCGGCGGCGGATTTTCGATCTTTGTTTGCTACACTCTTGCCTTTTGGATTACGGATCGACTGGTTAAGTAGGGATGAGGACAAATCCGCATGGGTCGGGAGCCATTCTGACATTTAAGAACGAACTAATCAGGGCGGCATTCAAACCGTCGGGAGAGATGATCGTTGCCATCGGCCCTTCGACCTTTAAGTGGGTCGTTCGCTGCTTCGTGGTTGGGCAGGACCTAGTTTTAGTGCTAGCAGTGCGGCGATAACCGCGAGGCCGCCGAGCAGGGCGAACGCAACAGTGTGGGTGCCAGTTTTCGCCTTCAGGACGCCGATAAGCGTTGGCCCCGCGAAGCTGCCGACGTTTGCAATCACCGTCACGAGAGCTATCCCTGCGGCCGCCGCCTGGCCGGTAAGGAACTGGGTGGGCGTCGACCAGAACGGGCCATAACTCGCGCAATGCCCCAGCGGAACGAGGGCGAGAGCGAAAATGGCTAAAAAGGGCTGGCGCAGCAAGGCGCATCCTATAAGACCTACAGCCATCACGGACAGCGGCACAGCTATGTGTAACGCTCGCTCACCGGTGCGATCTGAATGATAGCTATTCAAAAGCATACCCACGATTGTCACCGCACTAATGGCGCCTAGAACCAACCCCACCTTGAAGTTACTAAGTCCTGTTAGTGACTTAATAACAAGCGGGGCCCAAAAGGAATAACCATAAAATCCAGCGGCGACCAGGAGAAAGATGAACCCCAGCTTCCAGATGGTAAGGTCAGTCAGTGCGACACGAATATTTGGCCGTAGCTCGCAAGCTTTTCGTTCCGCAGCAAGTGTTTCAACCAGCCAGTCGCGTTCTGCTGGAGTCAGCCACTGCGATGTTTCGGGTCGATCCTTCAAATAAAAAAGGACGCTGGTGCCCATGATCACCGCGGGCAACCCCTCCAGCAAGAACAACCATTGCCAGCCCGCTAACCCATGAAGACCATCCAACTCCAGCAAGGCTCCCGATAAAGGTCCTCCTATCAACCCGCTCACTGGGACCGCAGTCATGAAAGCCGCGATCGCTCGGGCACGATGAGCCGCAGGGTACCACAGGCTCAAATAGTAAATCACGCCAGGAAAAAATCCGGCTTCAGCTACTCCAAGAAGGAATCGTAAGAGGTAGAAAGTTGCGGGAGTCTGCACAAACATTAGAGCGGCTGAGATCAGGCCCCACGTTACCATGATTCGCGAGATCCAAAGCCGGGCTCCAACTCGTTCCAGGATGATATTGCTTGGAATCTCGAAGAGACAATAACCAAGAAAGAAAATACCCGAGCCAAAACCGAACACTGTCGAGCTAAACCCGAGATCGGCGTTCATTTGTAACCCCGCGAAGCCCACATTCACGCGGTCCAGCCAGGCGATAACATATAAGATGAATAGAAACGGAATCAGTCGCCACGTTACTTTGCGCAACGTGACAGCTGAGATCTGTACGCTAGCGGTTGGGCCAGCAGCGTAGGCGGAATCGCTTGATCTCTGCATGCCTCACGCACCTTAAAGGGCTGCCACTATATTGGAAGTCATGATGTTTGCTTGCCATGGGGTTCGCTTTCCATTACAGATCGCGTCCTTCCACACCGATGACATCCATGAGAGCATTCGCCTGTTTCATTGCAATGATCACGGTGCTGACCTCTGTCCACGGAACGGTGCCCATCATTGTTACCGGCCCTGCTCACCAGCGAGCGGCGGTGAGGTTATGTAGCAAAGCGAGCGATCAGCTAAGAAATGGCGATATTGAGGGTGCAAGCGAGACGTTGATGCGGCACTTCGAATCGATCCGAAGTTGTGGCCAGCCCTCTTCGTTCGCGCGCAGGTTTATAGTAGCGAGGGCAAATATGAGCTGGCCATTCAGGACTGTAACGAAGCGCTCCGGCAATAGCCGGGCTGCGTGGAAGCATCGCTGTTGCGTGCCAGTGTCAAAGTGCATCTTCGTAAATACGCGGACCCGTTAAAGGAATTCAATTATCTGATCTCCCTTCATCCTCGACCTGTGACGTTGGCCAGAGCACTGAGCGATCGTGCCTGGTTTCAGGCGACTTGCCCTGACCCAGCGTTTCGCAATGGAAAACAAGCAGTCAAGGACGCCAAGGCCGCTTGCAGTATCATGCAGTGGAAGGACGAAGATATGATCGATGCACTTGCCGCTGCCTACGCGGAGACCGGTGATTTTGCTTCTGCGACGCGTTACGCAGCGCAGGCGTTGACAATAAAGGGTATTACTGCACTGGACGCGAAACGCATTCAACAGCACCCTAACGTTGTTCCAGCAGAATCAACCGATTCGATTGTAAGCAGGGAGTTCCGTTTCGAGGCTTCCCGTAATTTGTCCAGCCCTGTACTTCCGAATCGGGGTCCCTTGGCAGCCTAAAGCGAAAGCGACGACCGGAGTGTGAGCTGAGCCGCAGTTGCTATTTGCCGATAAGGATCAAAATACCAGCCGCCAGTGCCAGGAGTGCCATCACGATTCCCGGGAAGGCAAAGTGAAGGAGCGCGGTGATTCCGACAAGAATCAGATAGATTGCGAGCAGGAGCATTCCGAGGTTTTTGGTGATGTTCATGGCTTGGTTCTGAGGCAAGCCCACCATGTTTGCACGCTTAATTTCAAGCCGCGTGCGCGGAGCTCGCTTTGGACGGGACAAGAATTGCGTCGCTCATTCCGTGTAGAAACTTTTTGTCCGCTGGAACAATGGTGGCAAGTGCGCCGCGTAATTTCACGCGATCGCTCTCCACGAAATAGTAAGGGCAAAGGCGCACGCGACCTTTCATTGTCTTTAACTCGTTAGAATCCGGATCCCAGTACTGATGCTCGACTAGTCGCCCCTTGTGGAAGCGTTGCATAATCGTCGGCGACGATTCGAACGTCTCAAGAGCGTGATTGATTCGCTTTTCCCATTCGGCATGCGGCAAATCGGCACCCAGGGCGATGCCACGGCTGCCCCAGCCAAGCGGTGAAAAACCGCTCACTTTCAAAAGAAGATCCCGATCTTTCTGGCTGAATCTCACTGCGTCGCGCCAATCGTGTATCTCCAGGCGCGGAATGACCGCATGTTGCGGCAAAGGGGTTGGATCGAGCAACCACGAGTAGGGGATCACTTCCTGGAGTTTGACGAAATATTTGTCGCCTAGTTCGCGTCGCCAAAATTCGCGCAGCGGCTGCATCCAAAAAAGCGCAAACCACATTTTCTCCTCGAGATACGGTTTGATCGGCGGCGTGATCGTGATGCGACCTTCGGCATTGGCGCGCAGCGTGTTCTCGATCGCGGGAATATTTGGCAGGTCGAATAATTCGAAGAAACGGTACACGGCGCGTCCGTCCCTCGGCTCATAATTTTCAGCGGCTACCACGCGCCAGTTGTAGCCCAGGTCGTTGACACCGGCCGATGTTGTCGTGCCATGCGAGCCGCGGTCAACGCCCGCGGCTACAGTGGAATTCCGCGCGGGTGCATTGCCTGACTTTTTTTGATTCAATCGCGCGGTGATCCATTCCATCTCTGGTCGATAGGTGGCGGCCTCCTGCGAGATGACGATGTCACCGCCGTGTGGAAGCACCGTCCGAAATCCATCCAGCATTCCGTCGGCGCCTCCGATGATCTCGTTGTCGAATTTTGAATAGGTTTGGTTGAGCCAACCAGTCAGGCCGATTCCGCCGGGCACCGAATCGATTTCGGCAATGATGTAGCCCTTCTCTGTCAGAATGAGATCGGGGCGAATCACCCGGGGCAAGTCGTCCCGAATTTCTTTGCGCCTCGAAAACTCGATCAGTTCTTTTGGTTTACCCGCATCGAGATAACGCGCCACCCATGCAGGCTGTTTGCCCCTAACGCTCAGCTGATAGAGTTGATTGCAGGCGCGCTGAAAAATGAAGAACCGATGTCCGAGTTGTTCCAGTTCAGTGACAAATTTTTTCTCGATCGGAAAAGCGTCAGGCGAGAGAAGCCAGGCCTTTTCTGCAAAAAGACCTTCCTTCGGAAAAGCCGCGCGAATGGCTGCTAGCCTGTCGTCCTGAGTATCCACTTGTGGCACGGAGCAAACGTCCAACGCCGAACCCCGAACGTCCAACGCCGAATGAAAACATCTGAATTGAACATTGGGCGTTGGGCGTTTGCGGCTCATCTCCCGGCCGCAATTCTTTTCAGCGCGATCTTAACCAGTTCCTCCGCCGATTTCGCTTCGCCTTTCTCCTGGAGGTCGCGGACTGCTTTGTGGGCATCGATCTGTTTGTAGCCAAGCGCGATCAATGCGAGTACGGCCTCGTTGGCCTGCTCCTGCTCGGGCGTCGGTGCATGCGCCGCACTGGCTGCTTCCCATGCTGCTGCCACGCCGAGCTTGTCTTTCAATTCCAGGATGATTCGCTCCGCCGTTTTTTTCCCGAGCCCGCTGATTTTTGAAATTGCCGTGACGTCGGAGTTCACGACCGCGGCCTTGAAATTATTCACGCTCATTCCGCTAAGGACTGCGAGCGCCAGTTTGGGCCCGATGCCGCTGACATTGTTGACGAGCAAACGAAAGAGATCGCGCTCCGCGGGTGTCATGAATCCGTAAAGCACGTGCGCGTCTTCGCGAACGGCCAGATGCGTGAGAATGCGAATGGGCTGACCCGGTTCAGGCAGCCGATCGTAGCTTGAAAGCGGGATGAAAACCTCGTAGCCAACACCACCGACGTCGATGATTGCATGCGTAGGCAAAGCGCTCACCAGTTTGCCATTGAGAAAAGTGATCATGGTTAATCGTTAAATCGTTGAGTCGTCAATGTGCTTCACTCCGGTTTCAGCACGAGCGTGAGATCGACAAATTTACCCTTGGCGACATTAAAACCATGCGTCGAGAAAATTTTCCAGTCTCGCGGCGGATCCGCAAAGAGTGTCCCCGCAGCAGATGTTGGCACAATTACACAACGCGGTCCGGACTTGGACATGAATTCGGCTGCATTCTTTTTGTTGAGCCGCGTGAGAAAGCCTTGCACGCGCGACCGAAAATACCAAACCACACTTGGTTCCTCAAACTCGACGGAAGCAAATTGCGTGTTGGTGTGCAAATAGGTGCGCGATTCGCGAAAAAGCTGGTAAGCGGGAAAAAACCGCGCAACGAAGGGGGGAACCACCAAAGCAATCGCGATAAAAACACACGCCGCGCTGGTAGCGATGGTTCGGAACGAGGAGTGGTGATTTGTAGCGGACCCGGCTCCTTGCCAATGCCGCGCAAGCAAAAGCGCGAGCAAAGGAAAGGCCGGCAGGGTATAATGGGGCAGCTTAGTGCTAACCAGTGTGAAGATCACAAAAATGACCGCGATCCCTGTCAGCAGATAGTTGTCGATTTCGTTCTCCTTGTAACCGGGATTGCTGATTCCGGCCTTCTTCTGTCTCCGCAATTGCCGAATCAACCACGGAAGCTTAATCGACCAGGGAAAGAAGCTGACGAAAATCGTTACAAAATAGAACGGTAGAAGCAGCAGATACAACCCAAACGAGCTCGCCCCGTGACCTTCCATCGTGGCGAGCGACCGACCAATGACATGCCGTCCGATTCCAATCGCGAAGAATTGGCCGTGAGTTTGAATCAGCGCTGGGATTCCCCACAGTGCGACAACCGCGATCATCAGCAAAATTCCACGAAGGAATTTGAAATGCCGGGCCAACTGCCAATCTCGCGCCAAGACGATTGTTGTTAAGATCGTAAGCAGCGGTATCCACGCGATGGGTCCTTTCGCCAGAAAACCTAGAGCAAGCGAGAGATAAAATGCCCACCACAATCTCCATTGGCTGTTGAATATTGGGCGTTGAGCGTTGGACGTCGGACGTTGAATTAGTTCATACCCGACCCAACTCGCCAGCGTCATGAACAAGACGAGCCACATATCTGCGACCGCGGCTTTTGCATGAACGAAGGTCTGTAGCGACAGCGTGAAAATGATCGCCGCCCACCAGCCGACTGCGGCTGCACCGATTCGGTAGCCCCAAACAACGATCACCAGGGCCGTCAGTGCAGCCGCGATCGCAGATGGAAAACGGGCGCCGAAATCGCTTTCACCAAAGATTCGGTAGCTCGCCACTTGGGCCCAATAGGCGAGGGGAGGCTTGTCGAGTCGTAGCTGATTGTTGAAGTGGGGAACGATGTAATCTGCTCGCTGGATCATTTCCCGTGATGCCTCCGCGAAACGCGGCTCGTCACGATCGATCAACGGCAAGCTCCAAGTACCGGCCAGATGGAAAAGGACGGAACCGAAAAACAGAAGGACAGAATTGCGTATTGCGGATTTCAAGAGCGCGCTCAAAATAGCGCCCGCTAAAACTGACGGGAACTTTATTGTGAAGCGTGCCGCCGTTTTTTACTGGCTGATCGGAATCGTCATCGCGGCGATAGCGATCGCAATTGCGTTTCATTTCGACAACGCCGTGCGCGATTTCATGGCGCAGCATCAAAGTCCCGTGACGCGCAACTTCATGCGCAACGTTAGTTTGTTCGGTGACTGGCCCTCGCACGTTGTGCTTGGATTACTCCTTTTAGGAATCGCCTGGCGGCGCCACAACAAAAAATGGATGCGCATTTTTTTTTCGATGTTGCTGGCAATGGCGATCGCCGGGGTTGCCGGCACTGTTGTCAAACGCACGGTTCCAAGGGCCCGCCCGTCTGTGAAAACGGAGCTGCGTTGGGGAGGTCCACGTTTCAGCACGAAATATCACGCGTTTCCCTCCGGTCACGTTCTGGCGTCGACCGCATTTTTTGGTGTTTTGATCTTCGCGCGCCGCCGTGTCGGCCTGGCGTGTCTTCCAATCCCGATTCTGATCGGGTTCTCCCGAATGTACCTCGGCGCGCATTACCTGTCCGATGTTGTGTGCGCAGCGGTACTGGGGCTTCTATGTGCTGCTCTGATTTGGCATTTTTTCGCGCGCGAACCGAGAAACAACCAGTCACTAATTGCTGTTCACGATTCAGATCAAAACCGCGCTCGTTAAGAATCGAAGAGTACGAGCAAGAGTAAGGATAGGGGTTAAGGCGCGGAGGGGGTGAGATTCGAACGTGAATTCGAATCTCTGGCACCCGTTTTACCTCGTGGAGCGCGGCGCTTCGACGAAAGCATAACGGGCGAGGATAACAACGGCTCTGAAAATGGAATGGCTGGGAAAGTGCAACACTCTACTCGTTAGGCGTCAATCCCGCGCGTGTGTCGCCATCGCACGCGGGCGCTCTTACGAAGGGTTCCCTCGACGGCTAATAAGATTAATATGCGTCACCCCTGTATAGTTTATCATCTGGGAATCCCTGCGGCGAACCACGACCCGGATCCAGCGGACCGGATGAGAAGCACGGGGCTAGTGCAAGGATTCGGTGGCGCAGGCGAAAACGTGTCATCAATGCGAAAATCGCCATTCGCTTCAAGCGGGACGCCTGCAAGATTTGAGCTGTGTTGGACATTCCCGTCATTTGCGCAGAACAGCGTCGCAAAAACGCTCGCGTTGGCGTTGCTTCCGACGGCATTGCCTGAGCCCAGAAGGAGGCCCCGGCCGTCGAGTCGGATGCTCCCGTCCTGCTTCACGTCGGCTGC
>Ga0207701_10005111_pt1 | contig 13208 bp, 7 predicted proteins | sample KBSSwiSSwithPhiX_FD_184294 | JGI IMG/M metagenome (GOLD analysis project Ga0207701, IMG submission 184294) | Switchgrass rhizosphere bulk soil microbial communities from Kellogg Biological Station, Michigan, USA, with PhiX - S5 (SPAdes) (version 2) | ecosystem: Environmental > Terrestrial > Soil... | reverse complement strand
ACTCCCCTGAACGCTCGGTTTCGGCGTGATCCGCGGCGGGCGAAATGATGGGTGTCCGGCACCGTGAGCTAAACATGTAAAAGAGTTGGTATAAGGATCGGTCCCATGTTCATTCGAAACGTAGCTCGGATTCTGCTCCGCTTCGTGTGTGGCTGTAACGACCGTATATTGCTTATTCAACTCAGAATTCGGATGGTTACTCAGGGTAAATCTGTACCCGGTAATTAACGAACAACAATCCGAATTACCCGTCGCCCTGGTAACCTGAGCATCAAGCGATTCCATCATATTGTTGACGGTCGACTGGCGATCGCCAAAAACTTTATTCAATTCACCGGACTGCTCGCTGCCTCCCTTATCGATACCGTCGTATTTCCGGGCATAACCGCCCGGGAAGTCATACATTTCGAGTTTCTGGTTATCTCCGTATGTAAACCTGCTGGGCTTCGCATAATCGAGGTGATTGGTGGGAAGTTGGAAATTATGGTCCCACAAAGTGACTTTGCCGGTTTGAAGTTTGTAGTCGCTTAAAAAACTGCTAATGGCGCCGACAAATGCGTCCTCTTCGCCAACATTAACAAAAAACGGTATCGTGCTCTTTCCGGGACAGTCCCGATGTGACTGCGGAGTATCGGCGATCACCATTTTATGGACCCCGCCTTGATGTTCGAAAAAGTAAAAGATCCCTTCCTCTTCCATCAGACGGGCCGCGAAGTCGAAATCTGATTCCCGATACTGAACGCAATAATTCCGCGGTTCGTAGGTCCCCTGCAGCTCATACTTCACCTGAAATCCGTCCAGCACACTTCTAAGGATGTCCGGAACGCTGATCTGTTGAAATATTCGGCTTTGGCTTTTCTGGGTCAGAAGCCATACGTGAGGAACGACCCCAATGTAGTAGTAAGAAAATCGAACATCACGATTTCCCTGAGAGAATTTGTTGATTATTCCGGTGAATTCGCGTTCTGAACCATCGCCGGCCGCAATGAAGATCGTTACCGCTTGGCCCAATAAACTTTTTGGATCGACCGTTGTCGGCGTATATGAAGCTTCGTTCTCTTCGTGAAGAAGTTCGACATCATACGAGAACAGTTGAGAGATTCCTTCATGAGCAGTAAATCTGTTGATCAACAGATAATCCTTACCCAAAGGGGTAGCGATGCTCATCAACCTTCCATCTTGCGTTGTCGCCATTCTAATGGTTAAAGTTGGACGCTATTCTTAGCCTATACCGTCCGATGTTGTGGAGTGCTGCCGCGCCTATGAACAAATTACGACACTATCATCGTGAACAGCGACGCCTTTTGATCTATTGCCGCCGGATCATTATCTGATTGAAAAGATGGGGTATGTTAATCCGATTGACCAAGCAAGTCAATGTTCGAGTCAATCGAGGCCTTCCATGACCCGGCGTGTTGCGCCCATGCTTGCCCCTATTTTCCGATTCGCGCTAGTTTTAGGTAGAATTTCGTAACATATGTTATCGGAATGTTACGAGAATGTTGCGCGCACTCGCCGGTTTGCCGGTGTTATGTCATTCCGATCGATCCTGATCCTGAACCTTTTTATCACGGGTGTTCTGACCATTTCCGGCCAAACTGCGGTCGCCACTCCAACGCCCGCGACACCGGCTTCCCGCAATCTCGAACCCAAAGATGCAGATCCAAAAAATCATGGGGTCGTAACGGCCGAAAAAATAAAACGCTGGATCGAGTTTGATGCGTTTTCGTTCGGCACGCGGTACCGCTATGTCGATTTGAATTCGGAAACTGCGTCAGTGAATCAACAGCAATTCCAAATTGTAGCCCGCGCGAAATTCAAGTTCGATCATAAGGGCAAGTACAGTGTTAATGCCGGACTTTTCACGGGCAACAATATACTCAGTGGCTGGAACAACACGGGGATCGGAACGGGTGACGGTGCGGCAACACTTTATCTCAAACATCTGTACTTTGACGCTAAACCCGCGAAATGGATCGAAATACAAGCCGGCGGTTTCAGCGTAACTAGCGGCGAAAACACGGAGATCACCGGATATGATAACGACGTTTACGTAATGGGTGAACGCGTCAGTATTCGCCGCCCAAAAGACTTGTATTTCGACGAGATCTCAGTGACGAATGCGTTCATCGGTGACATAACGACACCGAATGTATTTCGACGTTTCAAACGTCTCGGCAATTCGAACTATCACCAGGTAATGGTTCGAAAAACGTTTAATAAGCGCGTCGGATTTTCGGCAGATTACACGTTTGATTCAGGTACCGACACCCTGCGGCAAGCAGTCAATGTAAAGACGCCCGAGCTGCACTTCCTGGACCGCGTGCTTTTTGAAAACTACCAGCGTCTAGCGCCCGATACGGGTTATGGTTTTAGTCTCTTCGGTGAGAAGAAACTCAATGGCCGATTTACGCTCGGCGGCGGTTTCACGCATATCGATAACGTGATGTTAAATGCCGATCGTTTCCAGCGCGGAAATCGGGTTTTTATAACGAACACCATCAAATTCACACGCGAGCTTTCGCTGAATACGTTCCTGATCCAAGCCGTCGGTCCCCTGCCGACCGCCATCTCACCGCGAACGCGTTTGGACATCATCCTAACGTACAATTTCCTTGAGACACTTCACCGTTTAAAGCTCAATTAAGGGCAGCCAGGGAATAAAGGCCCTTTTTTAGAAGACGATAATGAACGTCGCTCTGCATCGAGTAAGCGTTTTCTTGACGAGCTTGCCTCGATGGCGACGATACTACGCTGGGGTCGCAAAAACGTGCCGTCGAAATTCCATTAGCCCGACGACACAATCGTACGTACAAACGTCCACATTTTGAGCATGGGGTTCGATACGTTGCCGGGTGGTTTTTTTGTCCAAAACGCGCGTATTTTTGTAACAAATCCGCGGGTTCGGGCGTATGATAGTCAAGTTTCAAAAACCCCTTAGTTCTACGTACATTTGATATGAAATTCGTGATCTCTTTCGCACTGGTCGTCTTTTCAATCGCCGGCGTTGTGTTTACCCAAGAAGCTCCTTTGTGGTTGCGATATCCGGCGATCTCGCCCGATGGCCAAATGATCCTTTTTGAATACAAGGGAGACATTTGGTCGGTGCCTTCGACGGGCGGCTCGGCTATTCCATTGACGATAAGTGAATCTTACGAATTCGCGCCGGTCTGGAGCCACGACGGCCGCTCGGTCGCGTTCGCATCAGACAGATATGGCAATTTTGACGTCTTCGTGATGCCCGGAACAGGAGGCGAAGCTAAACGGTTGACCTTCAATTCTGCGCGCGAAGTGCCGACGAGTTTTACGGCTGACGACCGCGCGATCCTGTTTAACGGCAACAGGCAAGACCTTGCTACGAACGTCCAATTCCCGAGTGGCGGCATGGCCGAACTTTACAGCGTGCCCGTCTCCGGCGGACGCATTTCGCTCGTGCTGACCACGCCGGCATTTGATGCGACGGTCGATTCAAAGGGCGACAAGATCATCTTCCACGATTACAAGGGCGTCGAATCGGAATGGCGAAAGCATCATACATCGGCCGTCACGCGCGACGTTTGGGTTTATGATACGGCGGCGAAAAAATACACCCAGCTTTCAACTTTCAAAGGCGAAGACCGGAGCCCGGTGTTTGATGTGAACGATAACGATTTTTATTTCCTAAGCGAGCAAAGCGGCTCATTCAATATCTATAAGAGCAGCCTGACAAAGCCGGACCGCTCGACGGCGGTCACTAAATTCACAAAGAACCCGGTTCGGTTTCTCACACGAGCGAAGAACGGCACGCTCGCATTCAGTTATGACGGTGAACTTTATACCCTGAAGCCGGGCGGTGAGCCGACGAAGCTGAATGTCCGCATCGGAGCCGACGGCCGCGGATCGATCGAACGTATAGTTCCCGTTAATGGCGGATTTACTGAAGCAAAATTGTCGCCGAACGGCAAGGAATTTGCATTCGGATTTCGCGGCGAGATCTTTGTTTCGAGCATCGACGGCAAGATCGTGAAACGGATAACCAATACGCCATGGCAGGAACGCTCGGTGAGCTTTAGCCCTGACGGCCGTTCGCTCGTTTATGCCGCGGAACGCGACAATAACTGGAACGTGTACACGATGTCGATCACGCGCAAACAGGAACCATACTTTTATGCTTCGACGGTCTTAAAGGAAGAAGCCGTGATCGCAACACCGGCAGAGGAGTTTCAGCCGGAATTTTCACCGGACGGAAAGCAGGTCGCGTATCTGGAAAATCGAACCACGCTAAAGATTTACAACATAGATTCTAAACAGACACGCACTGCGATGCCTGCAGACAAGAATTATTCATATTCCGACGGCGACCAATATTACACGTGGTCGCCAGACAGCAAATGGCTGCTCGTCTCATTCGGAAATCCTGAACGATTGTTTACGCCGGAGGTCGGGCTTGTTTCGGCGGATGGAACCGGCGAATTTCGAAATCTGACCCAGAGCGGCTATGACGACGTCCAGCCGAAATGGGCAATGGACGGGAAAATGATGATCTGGGGCTCAACGCGCGAAGGTTCGTTAAGCCAATCTGGCGGTGCAACTTCGGGCGATGTCTTTGCGATGTATTTCACAAGAGCGGGTTGGGACCGCGCGAGGCTTTCAAAGGAAGAATTTGCGCTTGCAAAAGAGCAGGAAGACAAGGAAAAGAAAGAAGCTGAGGAAAAAGCAAAGGCCGCGGCATCTGGGTCACCGGCCGCTTTACCCTCGCCAAAAGCGATCGACAAAAACCTTGCGTTTGATTGGGGCGGGTTGAGTGAAAGGAAGGCCAGGTTGACAACGCATACATCGGCCGTTTCCGATTGGGCGCTTTCGAAGGACGGCGAAAAGCTCTTTTATCTGACAAACTTTGAGAAAGGTAACGACCTTTGGGTGACCGATATCCGTCCGCGCGAGACAAAGCTTTTCGCAAAGCTCGGTGCGAACAACGCGTCGATGGAACTTTCGCCGGACGGCAAGTTTCTTTTCGTTACGGCGGACGGCCGCGCGGTAAAGATCGATGCCGAAAGCGGCAAATCAGAACCGATCGGCGTCAACACCGAGATGGTGCTGAATTATTCCGCGGAGAAAGCATACATTTTCGACCACACCTGGCGGCAGTTCAAAGAAAAACAGATCTTTCCCGATTTGGCAGGCGTCGATTGGGAATATTACCGAACGAACTATCAGCGTTTTTTGCCGTACATCAACAACAATTACGATTTCGCAGAAATGCTGAGCGAGATGCTTGGCGAGGCAAACGTCTCGCACACCGGTGCTTATTACACGCCGCAGTTCCCCACGGGCGACCAAACAGCATCGCTCGGCGTTCTTTACGATTATTCGTACACCGGAAACGGCGTGAAGATCGCAGAGGTAATTCAGGGCGGGCCGGTCGATATGGCGGCTTCGGGCGTTCGCGCCGGGCAGATCATCGAATCGATCGACGGAACACCCATCGATGATTCAATCGATTTCTACAAACTGCTCAATCGCAAAGCGGGCAAATATACATTGATCTCGGTTTATGACCCGGCGGCAAACAAACGCTGGGACGAAAGCGTGAAGCCCGTGAGCCGCGGCGACGAGAATGAGCTGATGTACAAGCGTTGGGTGCGCCAACGGCGAGCCGAGACCGAAAAACTTTCCGGCGGTCGCATCGGCTATATCCACGTGCGGGCGATGAATGACGCAAGCATGCGTGCCGCGATCGACGAATCGCTCGGCCTAAACATCGGCAAGGATGCGATCATCGTCGACACGCGTTTTAACGGCGGCGGCGGCATTCACGAACAGCTCTCCGATTTCCTTAGCGGCAAGAAATATTTCGATGTCGTACCGCACGGACAGTATGTCGGCAGTGAACCCTTCGACAAGTGGATCAAGCCGTCGATCGTACTCGTCGGCGAGAGCAACTATTCGGACGCACACCTTTTCCCGCTTGCATACAAGGCAAAGGGTATTGGCCTGGTGCTCGGCATGCCGGTCCCAGGAACTGGAACGTTCGTGTGGTGGGAAAACCAGATCGACCCGACGATACGTTTCGGAATTCCTATGGGCTGCTGGCGTTCGCTCGATGGTAAGTGCGGCGAGAACAACCAGATGGAGCCGGACGTTTTGGTCCGGAACGAGCCGGACGTGATTGCCGCGGGTCGCGATCAGCAGATCGAGGCAGCGGTCCGCGAACTGATGAAACGGAAACTGTAGGTCTTATTTGGCTTCTGCCGCCCGCATTGGCGCGATGAACTCGACCGCGTCGTCGTCGCTTTTGTCGGGCGGTTTTACGCTGCCGGCGGTCTGGATGTCGCGCCACCGAAGCTGCCCGTTCGCGCCGTAAAGAAGAAACCGTACGCGGTTTTGCGACGGTTCGACGCTTACCTCGAGAAAGCTTTGAAAGAACGGCGCACGGTTGAAATCGAAAGCGCCCGAGACCATCTCGCTGTCGAACGGATAGCCGCCAAGATACTGCATCCACCAAAAGAAAGGCATTTTCCAACCGGGCGCCTCGTTCCGGATCTTCGCTTCAAGCTGGTCGGTTCGCGGATAAAAGGCGTAGTCCGGAGTGAACGGTTTCTCGGGAAACGCGACCGCGGTGCCGATACTAAGGTAAGCGCCGCCGCCGCCATTGACGAAATGCAGCATCTCGCGTTCGCCGTCATCGGCTGTATATTTCTCTTTGTAAAATTCAAAATCGTGCGTGTCGCCGGCCATTGCGACGTCGACCTTATAGCGCCGAAGGATCTCGCGGGTCGAGGCAAACTCAGCGTCATTCTCAGCCGTGTCGATGCCCGCGACGTAGAATGGGTGGCCGAGTACCACTAGCTTAAAATTGCTGCCCGCGCGTCCGAGCGCCGCTTCGAGCCACTCGCGCTCTTTCGAGTCGATCGTCCGCATGATGCCGGTGTCTACCGCGATCAGCGAAAATCCCGCGCGGTGTACTTCGAAATATGGAGCTCGCTGCGTGCCGTTCTTTATACCGTACCAATCGCGCAGCCGTTTCGCTTCGGTAGTTATTTCTTCGAACCGCTGGTCGGTCGAAATGATATCGGTCTTTAGGTCCTCCGCAAGCCGCGCCTTCAATGTAAGAATTGCAGCCTCTCGTTCGAGGAAATTCGCGTTAAACCCCTCGTCCGAATCGAACCAGTCATGGTTGCCGGGAATTGCATATATCGGTTTGTCGAAACCCTTGAACGGCAGATAAAAATTCGTTTCGTAGTCTTTCATCTTGCCGTCGGGATAGATCACGTCGGATGAGAGTACGAGAAACTTAACCGCGTCGCGCTTGCTTGCGGCGATCAACTGATCGCGAAGCACCATTTGCGACGGGTCGCCCTCGCCGGTATCGCCGATGACGACGAAGCTGAAATCGCCAGGTTCCGATTCGTTTTCGGTCTGAAGCGCAAAGACCTTGTCGAGCGGAACGCCCTGCGAGAGGGCGAAGCGCTCTACGTCCTCGGCACCGCGTTTTCGCCACGCGTCGACGCGGCCTTTCGTTATTTCCTGCCAAACGCCTGACGCCCAGTTCTCCGAATTGAAGTACCAGCTGAAACCCCAAATAGAATTTATCGCGATGAAAATAGCTGTTATCGGCAGCCCGATGCGCATCAGCCACCACATCGCGGAATTGAGCGAATAGCGTGCGTATTTCAGCTTCAGCGACAGCAGCATTCGGTGTTCCAACCAGTAGCGAAGGCCGCGTTCAACGTAGGTGGGCTCGGTGCCGCTTTTGGCTAATTGTTCCAGACGGTGCCAGTAAATGCGCTCGAGCGGGCGGGTTAATTTCCTGATCAACACCCAGTTTGGCAAGATAACGGCGACGCCCAGAATGACAGCCATGAACGCGTCGCCGAGAACGGCCGAAAACGGCGAAATGAAGCCGATGAACGTCCACTGCGCATCGGTGCGCAAAAGGTGGATCACAAAAAACACGAGCAAAATCTTTACGCAGAAAGCGAGGTTATCCGCCGCTTCACCGGCTTCATTCGCGTGAAGCTTTTCACGCATCTCCTTGATCAGATCGCTCGGCTCAAGACCAAGCTTTTCATCCGGGTGAAAGCGAAGGTCGGCATCTTCTTTATCGGGCGAGCCAAAACCGCCTTCGGGAAGAAAAAACATCGTCCAGCCTTCGACCATTAACCGCGAGCCGAGTACAAAGCCGATCGCCAGGATGCCGAGATCTGCTGTTATGAATAACCAGATCAAAAGGCCCAATGTGATGGTGACAATGCCATTGAAAAGCTTCCAACGGCGGTCGGTGCCGCGCGGCAGATAATATGCGACATAGACCTTTGAACCGCCATCGATCAACAACCCTATTGTGACCGCGGTGACCAATGCGGCGAGCGCCATGTGCGGACTAAGAAACAGAACAAGGCCGAGAACGATGAATAGCACTCCGGCGACGTACCGAAGATAGATGTCATCAGGCTCGGAGCTTCGCGCTGCGGTTACGAGCTGCACAACCCCGGCTGCGAGTAGTGCGATCCCGAGCAACGCTATCACCCAGCTTCCAACAAGGATCGGCGTGAGCAGCACCAAAAGGCCGAGAACCATCAGTACGAGTCCGAGCGACCGCCGCTTGGTCATCGTCTTCCAATCGATCTTTTTCATAATTGGCACGAGCTTTGCGATGAAGAAGTTGTTCGTTGAATCGTACTACACCTGTACATTTTTCGGACAAAACAGGAGGTCAAAATGGGGAATACTGCGACATCGATACACAGGCGAAAGGATGTAAATCCGGAATACGGCGAGCATAAATACGGCGACGTGAAGTTTGCGGATCCGGTAAACAATAAGTATCCGATCGATACCGAAGAGCACGTTCGGGCGGCGTGGAGCTATATCAACCACAAGGACAATGCCGCCGAATATAAAAATGACGAGGCAGAGCTGATCAAGGGCCGCATAAAGCGCGCGGCCAAAGAATTCGATATCGAGATAGAGGACGATTAAGTTTTTTCCGACTCGAGCAGTTTCTTTGCCTCAGCAAGTTCGGCGCGGTGAACTTCGGTCACCAACGGATAGTGCAGATCAAGCGACTGCATTTTTTGGACGATGACCTCGGAAATGGCGAGGCGCGTGAACCATTTTTTGTCGGCAGGGATCACATACCAGGGCGCGGCTTTTGTCGAGGTCGCCTCGATCGCCTCCGTGTAGGCTTTCATATAGTCGTCCCAAAGAGCGCGCTCCTTAACGTCGCCCATCGAGAATTTCCAGTTTTTGTCCGGCTCGTTGATCCGCGAAAGAAACCGGTTCTTTTGTTCTTCGCGCGACACGTTCAAAAAGAATTTCAAGATGTGTGTGCCGTTCTCTGCAACGTGATCCTCCCAATCGCGGATCGCCTTGAAACGTTTTTTCCATACGCCCCGATCGTCCTTCACCGACTGCGGCAGCTGCTGCGACTGCAAAATTCCGGGGTGCACGCGAACGACCAGAACTTCTTCGTAATGCGAGCGGTTGAATATGCCTATCTTGCCGCGTTCGGGCAGCGCCTTTTGACATCGCCAAAGGAAATCGTGATCGAGCTCTTCTGATGACGGCTGTTTGAACGACACGACCTGGCAGCCCTGCGGGTTGATACCGCTCATCACGTGTTCGATCGCCCCGTCTTTTCCCGCGGCATCCATCGCCTGGAAAACTATCAACAGCGAATAGACGTCCTGCGCGTACATTACATCCTGCAAAGTGCGAAGCCGTTCGATGTTGTTTGCCAAATCTTCCTCCGCCTGCTTTTTGTCGGTATAATCGCCGGTGAAATCGGTCGCGTGTTTTTTGAGGACGAGTTTGGAGCCCTCGCGCACAAGGAATTTATCGATATTCATATTGTTTTTGCCACGAATTACACGAATAACACGAATTTAATGAAAACACTATCGATATTCGTTTTGCTTACGGCATCGACTCTTGTTGTCGCTCAGGCTCGGCTTGTTCCGCAGCAGATCAAAACAAAAGACGGCCGCAGTTTCACGCTGAATGCCCCGGCTGAGCTTGAGATAATTCCTGCGATCGAAGGCCTGAAACGCGTTCGCTTTTTTGCGAAGGCTCCGGACGGCCGCATTTTTGTCACGGACATGTACAACCTGGCCGACAACAAACGCGGCGTCATTTACATACTCGATGGATGGAACGAGCGGAGCGGAAAAGTTGCGCGGGCGATTCCATATTTGACCGGGCTGCACAATCCGAACAGCGTGCAGTTTTATCGCGACGGGCAAGGCGTCGATTGGATCTATATCGCCGAAACCGGAAAGCTGACGCGGCGAATATTTCGAATGGGAGAAGAAAAGCCATCCGACCCGCGGCCGCAAACGCTGGCGACGTTTCCTGATTACGGTTTAAGTTACAAGTACGGCGGTTGGCACCTGACGCGAACGATCGCGTTTGCGCTGAACGGAAAGGTGTACGTTTCCATCGGTTCGAGCTGCAACTCGTGCGTCGAAAAAGAAGAGGTACGGGCGTCGGTTTTGGAAATGAATCCAGACGGTACCGAACAGCGCATTTTTGCGCGCGGATTGCGCAATGCTGTCGGTTTGCGTGCATTTGGAAACTTTGTTTTTGCGACGAACCAGGGTTCGGACCATTTGGGTTTGCAGAAGCCAGATGAAACGTTTTACGCGCTCAAAGACGGTGCAGACTACGGCTGGCCGTACTGCCATTCGTCGAACGGCAAGATCTTTGCGGATCCGACGATCAAGCGCCGCGAGGGCTGCGCAAACGTCACGCCGCCTTATGCATTTTTTCCGGCACGAAGCTCCGCCCTCGGATTCGATTATTTCGACGACCCAAGCTCGCCCGGTATTTTTAAGAATGCATTCCTCGTTTCATTGCACGGCTCTACCAACAAATCGATCGGCCACGGTTACAAGATCGTGATCATGAGAAAAGGCCAGCCGCTGCAGGACCTGATCACCGGATTTCTCAGCAAAAGTGTCGTTAATGGCCGGCCATGCGACATTTTGAAGCTGGGGCCGGATTCATTTCTTTTCACGGACGATAACAAAGGCATCGTTTATTACGTACGTAGAAAGAGTTAAAGATCTCAAATATGCGAAAGATCATCGTTTGCACATCGGCCGCGCGTTTTGCATTCACGGCTCTTCTTATTTGCGGCTCGGTTTCTTTTCTGGTTGCTCAGCGGAAAGAGCGTCTGATAGATGCGTGGCAGCCGACGCATTTCGATATCGCGATCGTGTTCGACAACGAACTCACAAAGTTGACCTCGGCAACGGCAAAGATCGATATTGTGACGCGGCGAAATGATGTTAGCCTGATCGATCTCGATTTCGGCTCGATGCCGGTCACAGCCGTGTTGGTCAATAACACTCCGGCACATTTCAACCAGCACGACGAAAAGCTCGACGTTCAACTTGCTGTACCGGCGCAGAAAGATCAGCGGCTGAATATCACTGTTTCCTATTCCGGAACGCCTAAGGACGGGCTAATACTGTTGAAGGACAAAGACGGCTCTCCGACTGCGATCGGCGACAACTGGGCCGACCGCGTTCATAACTGGATACCGTGCTTGGACCATCCGTCGGCGAAAGCGTCGGTGCGGTTTACGGTGACAGCTCCCGCCGATTATGCAGCAGTCGCAAACGGAGTGATGGAGTCGGTAAACCAATCGCCGGGAGCATCGGTGAAAACATGGATATTTAACGAAACGAAAACTGTGTCGCCATACAACATGGTTGTGGCTGTCGGACGATTTGCGACCGGTCAACTTAAAGGCGATTCGCCGGTGCCGGTAAGTTATTACGTTCCCATGTCAGAGGGTAAATTTGCCGAAAAGGCATTTTCGCCGGCGATACCGTCGATCATTACCTTCAGCAATCTGGTCGCGCCGTATCCCTACAGAAAACTTGCTTTGATCGTCGGCGCTACCAAATTCGGCGGCATGGAAAACGCGAATACGATTGTTTTCTCGCCGAATTATTTCAATAACTTCACGACGGCACCGGAGAGAAGCAAAAAGTTTGATATTCCCAAGGCCACTGAGGACGTCGACGCCCATGAGATCGCGCATCAATGGTTTGGCGATTCGGTAACGGAAAGCACCTGGGCCGATCTATGGCTGAGTGAGGGATTTGCGACCTATTTTGCCGGATTATTTTTGGAAAAGAACGAAGGGCCGGATGCGTTTCGCGAGTATATGCGCGGGAACGCGAATAGTTATTTGGCGTATGAAAAGACGCGGCGTGCGCCGATACATGACACGCAGACCGAAAAGCTTTTTGATCTGCTGAACCCGAACAACTACGAAAAAGGCGGTTGGGTCCTTCACATGCTTCGGGGAATGCTCGGCGACGAAGCGTTCTTTACCGGAATAAGAAGTTATTACGACAAACATAAGGATTTGACCGCGACGAGCGAAGATCTACGTGTCGCCCTCGAAAAAGCATCGGGCCGCGAGCTTAAATCATTTTTCGACCGTTGGATCTACAAGGCGGGGCATCCCGTTTACCAGATAAGTTGGAAGGATGCCGGCAACGGGTCAATAATGTTGACATTGCGCCAAATGCAGTCTGACGACGCGTTCCTGCAGCCTGTGACACTCGAAATCGTGACGGAACAAGGAAAACAGCGTGTAAAGATCGAGCCGAAGAGCAAAGAAACGACGTGGACAGTGAAAAGCGGAACACCGACAGAACTGACCATAGATCCCGACGAACAAATTCTCAAGGAAGTTATTAAATAGGTTCAAACGAACCACTAGACTTATTCCATCGACTCGCTAGACTAATATTGATGAATATTGGGATCACGGTTTACCCGACATACGGCGGCAGCGGCATAGTCGGTTCGGAATTGGGGCGCGATCTGGCGGCCCGCGGGCACAACGTGCATTTTATCTCATCCGTTTTGCCGACGCGTGTCACGGAGCTTGGCGAGCGTGTGCATTTTCACGAGGTGGAGATGATGTCGTACCCGCTTTTCGAGCACCAGCCTTACGACCTTGCCCTTGCGACCAAAATGGCGACCGTTGCACGTGCCGAAAAGCTTGACCTGCTGCACGTTCATTATGCGATCCCGCATTCGATCTCGGCCATATTGGCACGCGAATCAATAAAAGAAAAGCGTTACGTTCCGGTGATAACGACACTGCATGGAACGGATATCACTTTGGTCGGGGCCGATAGAAGTTATTTGCCGATCACGCGTTATGCCTTGCAGCAATCTGACGGCGTGACGGCCGTGTCGCG
>Ga0207701_10005109_pt1 | contig 13210 bp, 13 predicted proteins | sample KBSSwiSSwithPhiX_FD_184294 | JGI IMG/M metagenome (GOLD analysis project Ga0207701, IMG submission 184294) | Switchgrass rhizosphere bulk soil microbial communities from Kellogg Biological Station, Michigan, USA, with PhiX - S5 (SPAdes) (version 2) | ecosystem: Environmental > Terrestrial >... | reverse complement strand
TGATGATCCTATCCTGTTTTGCCAGGATGCCTTTCAGTCCGGCAATACCCGTCCCACGAAACAGGTTCATCAATACGGTTTCAATATTGTCATCGGCATGGTGTGCTGTACAGAGATAGTTTAAAGATGGCTCGCGGTTTAATATTTCATTGAACCACCGATAACGCAGTATTCTTGCAGCTTCCTGAATTGCATAACCATTTTCTTTCGCAAAAGACTTTGCATCTGTTTTCTCCACATAAAACGGAATGGATAAATTATCTGCTACTTCTTTTACAAAATTTTCATCCCTTTCACTTTCTTCACCACGGAGGCCAAAATTCATATGTGCAAGTCGGATCCGGTAACCCGAATAGTAAAGCAGGTGGGTCAGAACAATAGAATCCACTCCCCCACTAACGGCTATCAGTAATTCATCTTCCTGGCGAAATAACCTGTCGGTAGCAATATGTTGTTGAAAGCGCTGAAGCAGATCCATAATTTTCCGTGGTTCTTTAAAACATTAAATCGTCATATGCATTTTGCAATTCGCGAAGTGCATGGGCATCTCCCGATTTTTTACAAGCATCTATTCCTTTTTCATAAATAAGTTGGGCCTCCTCTTTTCTACCCACTCTTTCCAAAAGCATGGCAAGATGATAGTAAGTTCCGGTATATCCAGGGTCCTGTTCAAGCAAACTCCTGAATAATTTTTCTGCCTGCTCATCATTCCCAAGTTTCACATATTCAAGACCCAGTGCGTGCTGAACAAAAGCATCTCCGGGGTTTGATTCCAGGAATTGTTTCAACTTTTCTATCCTTTCCATTAAAAATTAATTATTCGAAAACTATGTTTTGAATGATGTGTTACTATATTTGTACGATAGTTGCATAAACAACCTTAATGAATCTTTCAAAATCACTATATGAAAATACTGGTCTGTATCAGTAAAACGCCCGACACCACAGCAAAAATAGCCTTCACGGATAACAACACGAAATTCGCCAGTGAAGGTGTGCAGTGGATCATCAATCCCTACGATGAATGGTATGCCCTGGTGAGGGCCATCGAACTAAAAGAAAAAGACCCATCGGTGTTGATCCACCTTGTGACGGTTGGCGGAGCTGATGCTGAGCCAATAATCCGCAAAGCATTGGCTTTGGGTGGTGACGAAGCTTTCCGGGTTAATGCGACCCAGGGCGACAGTTTCTACATAGCATCACAAATCGCTTCTGTAGCTTCTGCAGGTTATGATCTGATCCTGACAGGAAAAGAAACCATAGATTATAATAATTCATCCATAGGTGGAATGGTTGCTGAACTGCTTAACCTTCCCTACGTTAGCCTGGCGACAAAATTGGAATTATCGGGAAGTTCGGCTACCCTGAACCGTGAGATAGAAGGCGGCGAAGAGACTAATGAAGTAGCACTTCCATTGGTGGTTAGTTGTCAGAAAGGAATGGCTGAAGCAAGAATTCCCAACATGAGGGGAATCATGGCAGCAAGATCCAAACCACTTAAAGTAGTTGAGCCTGCTGCGACCGAGGAACTCACCACCGTTGTAAAATATGAACTTCCACCTGCCAAAGCCGGTGTGAAGCTGGTTTCTCCTGAACATCCGGAAGAGTTGGTAAGGCTACTGCATGAAGAAGCAAAAGTGATCTAACCCTAAAAAAAACATTATATGTCAGTTTTAATATTTGTAGACCAGTCAGATGGCAACATCAAAAAAAATTCTTTTGAAGCATTAAGTTATGGTGCTAAAATAGCAGAGATGTTGAACCAGGAAGCTGCTGGTATTGTGCTTGGTGAAGTGAAAGATGATCTGACTTCGCTGGGAAACTATGGCGTCAAAAAAGTGTACCAGGTCAAAAACGCAGCACTTGATCATTTGGATTCACAGGTGTTTGCGCAAGTGATTGGTGACGCCGTTCAAAAAACAGGCGCGACACTGGTTATTTTCTCTAATAACCTCACGGGTAAATCTGTGGCCGCCAGGTTATCGGCACGTTTGAAAGCAGGATTTGTTTCCGGTGCGGTTGGACTTCCTGATCTTGCCAATGGATTTGTGGTAAAGAAAAATGTGTTTTCCGGAAAAGCATTTGCATATGTTTCCATAAATACTCCTGTCAGGATCATTGCCTTGAATACAAATGCATATGCTGTATCAAAAGGTGAAGGAAAAGCAGAACTGCTTCCCCTGGATGTTTCTGTTTCATCACCCAAACTAAAAGTAACGGCAACGAATAAGGTCACCGGCACCGTTCCGTTAAGTGAGGCTGAATTGGTAGTGAGCGGCGGGCGTGGATTAAAGGGCCCTGAAAACTGGGGAATGCTGGAAGAACTTGCTAAACTTCTCGGTGCAGCAATGGCATGTAGCCGGGCGGTTGCAGATGCAAATTGGAGACCACATCACGAACATGTTGGTCAAACAGGACTGGCTATCTCACCTAATTTATATTTTGCTGTTGGAATTTCCGGCGCCATACAACATTTGGCCGGTGTAAACAGGAGCAAAGTGATCGTTGTTATTAATAAAGATCCTGAAGCTCCGTTCTTCAAAGCCGCTGACTATGGGATAGTTGGTGATGCCTTTGAAGTGATGCCCAAAATCATCGAAAGTGTGAAGAAATTAAAAACTCAATAAGCAGTCAGGAACGGGCCTCAGTTATTGGGAGTTTTTCTTACTTTCGTGCCTGTTATGAAGAAGATTGAAATGGAAATAGTTGCCCTTTCCCACAGCATAACCCAAACGCATTCATATGCCGTTGTCCTGGGGGAGGTGAATGGCCTAAGACGATTACCCATTGTAATTGGCGGTTTTGAAGCACAGGCTATAGCCGTAGCCCTGGAACGCATGCAACCCAGCAGGCCGTTGACCCATGACCTCATGAAAAATTTCATGATGGCTTTCAGCGTTGACCTTCATGAAGTAGTGATATGTGATCTGCAGGAAGGGATTTTTTACAGCAAACTTTTATGCAGCAATGATAAGGACACCGTTGAAATCGATTCAAGAACTTCTGATGCGCTTGCACTCGCGGTAAGATTTGGATGTCCCATTTATACATATGAAAACATTCTTGATAGTGCCGGCATTTTGATGGAAGACACAGGTGGCAAAAAGAAAAAAGCGGTGACCACTACAACCACTGATGAAACAGGTGCAACGGAAGACCTAAAGGCAATGACACTGGATGATCTTCATACTTTATTAAATGATGTGCTGGAACAGGAAGATTATATCAGGGCGATAGCCATTCGTGATGAAATCAACAGCCGGGGAAGCAAATAATTTCCTCTAACATTACATGATCGTTTTTCCCAATTGTAAGATCAACCTTGGGCTTCATATCACCCGAAAACGGGCCGATGGTTATCATGACCTGGAAACGATTTTTTTTCCGTTGCAGGTCAATGATGCACTGGAGTTTATTCCCTCTACTGAATTCAGTTTCCAAACAACCGGCTTATCTATCAATGGAAACCGGGAAGAAAACATTTGTTTTAAAACTTATCAACTTTTACAAAAACGATTTCCGCATTTACCTCCAATTTCCCTTCATCTGCATAAAGCAATTCCAATGGGAGCGGGACTGGGTGGAGGCTCTTCAGATGCGGCTTTTTTACTTACGTCAATGAATTCATTTTTCGGGCTGGGCCTGTCGGTGGATGAGTTGATAAAAATCTCTCTGGAACTGGGAAGTGATTGTCCTTTTTTCATGGTAAATAAACCATGTTATGCTACTGGTCGTGGTGAAATATTAGAACCCATTGATCTGGATCTTTCCGGCTATCATATTGTTTTGGTATACCCAGATATTGAAATAAAAACTGCAGCGGCTTTTGAAGGGATAAACCCCCAGCCATCTCCCGTTTCCATCAGGGAAAAAATCAAGATGCCCATATCATCCTGGGAAGAATGGATCGTGAATGATTTTGAAAAAACGGTTTTCAGGCAATTTCCTGAAATTGAAAATATCCGCAAAAGTCTTTATGATGCCGGTGCTTTATATGCATCAATGACAGGCAGTGGTTCAACCTGTTACGGCATTTTTGAATCAGTTCCTGCACTTAATTTTCCCATAACCTACCGTGTTTTTAAGGTTCAGGTGAAATAGTTATATTTGTATATGCCCATTACTCCAGGCTATACTAATTCACAAGCATTCTTATCAGCAAACCTCGATTTGCTAAACCACTAAGGAAAGTGTGCATATGCGTAAGGGTGCATATGTGTCATTCCCTGATTCTCCCATTTCATTTCCACATTTTCGCATTTTCAAATTTCCAAATTTTATCCTGTTATGTCAATCGCAACCTCAAATAAAACCCAGTATTTCCTCGACCTTGAAGAAAAATATGGTGCCCATAATTATCATCCACTTCCTGTTGTATTAAAAAGGGGAAATGGTGTTTATGTATGGGACGTTGATGAAAAAAAATATTTTGATTTTCTCAGCGGTTATTCTGCTGTAAACCAGGGACACTGCCATCCGAAAATTGTGGAAGCGATGGTGCTGCAGGCGCACGAACTCACTCTCACTTCAAGAGCTTTCTATAACGACCAGTTGGGTGAATATGAAAAATTCATCACTGATTATTTCGGGTATGATAAAGTATTGCCGATGAATACCGGTGTTGAGGGCGTTGAAACGGCTATCAAACTGGCCAGAAGATGGGGATATGCAGTTAAAGGCATCCCGGAAAATAAAGCCAGGATCATTGTCTGCGCACAAAATTTCCATGGCCGCACCAGCACAGTTATTTCTTTCAGTACCGATCCTTCTTCCTATAGCAGGTTTGGCCCCTATATGCCGGGCTTTGAAATCATTCCATTTAATGATCTTCCTGCTTTGGAAAAAGCATTGCAGGATCCAAATATTGCAGGATTCCTGGTAGAACCGATCCAGGGTGAAGCTGGTGTTTTAGTACCTGATGAAGGATATCTTGCCCAGGCCAAAGCATATTGCGCTTATGCAAATGTTTTGATGATCGCTGATGAGATTCAAACGGGATTAGGCAGAACGGGTAAAATGCTTGCCTGTGATCATGAAGAAGTCCGACCAGATATCCTGATCCTTGGCAAAGCCCTGAGCGGAGGAACCCTTCCTATATCTGCTGTGCTGGCCGATGATTATATTATGATGACCATAAAACCAGGCGAACACGGATCTACATATGGTGGAAATCCCCTGGCCTCCCGTGTGGCTATCGCATCATTACAAGTCCTGAAAGAAGAAAATATGGCTCGTAATGCGCGCGAAATGGGCGAACTATTCAGAAATGGCCTCAACAATATTGATTCGCCACTTATTCGGGAAGTAAGGGGCAAAGGACTTATGAATGCCATGGAAATAAACCATCCTGATAAAGATGCCGCCTGGCATTTATGTATGGAACTAAAAGACCATGGTCTCCTTGCCAAGCCAACACATGGTGATAAAATTAGATTTACTCCTCCGCTTGTCATTAACAGGGAACAAATCCAGGAATCCATCCAAATTATTCACAAAAGCCTTAACGCTATTTCTTAAATTTGCGGCCAATTGAAAATGATGAGCGAAGAAAAATCACTGAATTTCCTGGAAGAGATTGTTGAAGAAGACCTGAAGTCGGGCAAATGGAAAACCATCCACACGCGTTTTCCTCCTGAACCTAACGGATACCTGCATATTGGCCATGCCAAAAGCATTTGCCTGAATTTTGGATTGGCAGAGAAATATGGCGGCAAAACTAATTTGAGGTTCGATGATACCAATCCTGTTACTGAAGACACCGAATATGTTGATTCAATACAGGAAGATGTTCGATGGTTGGGTTTTACATGGGATAATATTTATTATGCCTCGGATTATTTTCCAAAGATTTACAATTTTGCCGTCGACCTTATCAATAAAGGTCTTGCCTATGTAGATGATTCTACTGCAGAAGAAATAGCTATGGCCAAAGGAACTCCAACAGAGCCCGGTAAACCAAGTGTATTCAGGGAGCGCAGTATAGAAGAAAACCTCCGTCTGTTTACAGAAATGAAAGCAGGAAAACATGCTGAAGGAGATAAAGTACTTCGCGCCAAAATAGATCTGGGTTCACCCAACATGCATATGCGTGATCCGATCTTATACCGGATCAAACATGCCCATCACCACCGCACCGGTGATGAATGGTGCATCTACCCTATGTATGATTTTGCCCATGGTCAGTCAGATTCCATTGAAAATATCACTCACTCCATTTGTACACTGGAATTTGAAGTCCATCGCCCCTTATATAACTGGTTCATAGAAAAACTTGGCATCTTCCCTTCACAGCAATATGAATTTGCGAGGCTCAACCTGAACTATACGGTAATGAGTAAACGAAAATTCATCCAGCTGGTGAACGAGGAATATGTTGACGGATGGGATGATCCGCGCATGCCAACCATTTCTGCATTAAGAAGGCGTGGATATACTCCTGCATCAATACGTCAATTCTGTGAACGAATAGGTGTACAACGTCGTGAAAATATAATTGACCTCAGCCTGCTTGAATTTTGTGTTCGCGAAGACCTTAATAAATCGGCTCAACGAAGGATGGCTGTGTTGGATCCGGTTAAACTGATCATTGATAATTATCCGGCATCACAGACGGAAGAACTTGCGGGTGAAAACAATCCCGAAGCTGAAAATAACGGTGGGCACAGGACGCTGAATTTTTCCAGGGAACTATGGATTGAAAGGGAAGATTTTATGGAAGTCCCGATGAAAAAATGGTTCAGGCTTGCACCCGGCGCGATGGTAAGATTGAAAAATGCCTACATCATAAAATGCGAGAATTTTATAAAAGATGATCAGGGAAAAATAACGGAGATACACTGCTCTTATATTCCGGAAAGCAGAAGTGGTTCTGACAGTTCGGGCATCAATGTAAAAGGCACCATACACTGGGTCTCAGCTGCACATGCAATTAAGGCAGAGGTTAGATTGTATGATCGTCTTTTCAAAGTGGATGATCCTTCTGCAGAAGATGATTTCAAACAATTCATCAATCCTGATTCCCTGCAGGTGATCCCTGATGCTATAATGGAACCTGCATTGGCTGATGCGAAGCCGGGAGAAAGCTATCAGTTTATTCGTAAAGGATATTTTTGCCTCGACAGCAAGTTATCTACTCCGGGAAAAATGATCTTCAACCGGACGGTTACACTAAAGGATAATTGGAAATCTGCATAAGGAAAGCTTAATCAAAAATCTGCTGCCTAATCCAGTGATTACCGAGATTAACTTATGCTGCATCGCGGATAAAAAAACATAATGAAAAGACTGGAAAAATATTCAAAAGCTATTGCAGTGATTGCATCAGTATTGCTGATCCTGGCTTGTTTTTTACCATGGGCATATTATCCCGACCTGGATAAAGTGTTTACTGGTTTTTTCTCGGAGAAAAATATCTATGGAAGACCTGGTAAATGGTTAACAGCGATGGCGGTAATGAGTCTGCTTTGTCATTTACTACCGCAGGTATTTTTTAAACGAGCCAATTTATTGCTGATGGCATTGAATCTTGCCTATGCCGTTAAAAGCTATATTATTTTTGCTGCCTGTTACCATGGTTATTGCCCGGAAAAAAAGATTGGAATTTACCTGATGTTATTTGCTTCGATATTGCTCATGGTCTCCGCTGTACTACCTTCCGGAAAGGTTAAAAAAACAGAAGATACTGTGGAACCAACCACTTTGGTTTAGAAATCCTGAATTACCTAATTCAATATGCGCATTTTCAAATATGCGTATATCCATATTGCAAAACGCCTTCCCCAGGGAAGGCGTTTTGCTTGAGGTTCCGAGCGGATTCGAACCGCTGTGGAAGGTTTTGCAGACCTCTGCCTAACCACTCGGCCACGGAACCGTAAAAGCTGGCGCAAATGTAGCATTTTCCCGCTAAATTTGCTCAATACCTGTCCTTCCAATACAAATAACGACCCAAAGCCAACCCTGTTGTAATATCCATGCTTCGAATTCAAGATTCTGAACTGATCATCAATAGTCGGGGTGCTATCTATCATCTTGATGTAAGGCCCGAAGAATTGGCCACCACTGTAATAACTGTTGGTGACCCTGGCCGGGTTGCGGAAGTAAGTAAGTATTTTGATGGTATAGAATATCGTTGTCATCATCGTGAATTTATCACCCATACCGGCTGGCTTGGTAAAAAAAGAATTTCAGTAGTTTCAACAGGTATCGGACCAGATAATATTGACATTGTGATGAATGAACTGGACGCCACTGTGAACGTCGATTTTGAGAGCAGAACGGTGAAAGACCAGCACACTGTATTACAAATATTTCGCCTGGGTACTTCCGGGTCCTTGCAGGAAGATATAGGCGTTGATGAAATGGTTGCCGGTACACACGGACTGGGGCTTGATAACCTGCTCCATTTCTACAGACCTCATAACCATGAAGAGGAAAGACATATACTCCAGGCATTTATTACCCATACGCAGCTGGCACCACCTTTTTCATTACCCTATATTGCTTCTGCTTCGGCATCAATGCTTAAACATTTTACCGTTGATTATCATCAGGGTATCACCGTAACTTGTCCCGGATTTTATGGTCCACAAGGCAGGGTGATCAGGATGGGACTGGCAAGACCGGATTTGGTAAATCTTTTGCAGGATTTCAGGTTCGGACCACACCGAATATCAAATTTTGAAATGGAAACATCAGCCATTTATGGATTAGGAAAAATTCTGGGACATCATTGTCTTTCTTTAAACGTGATCGTGGCTAACCGGATAAAAAAAGAATTTTCAAAAGACAGTAAAGCGGCAGTTGAACGTTTAATAGAAAAATCACTTAGTATCATAGAAGGACTTCAATAAAATATATGCTCATCAATTTTATAAAATATCAGGGAACCGGGAATGATTTCATAATACTGGATGGAAGAGTACAGAACCCAACTTTGACTGAAGAACAGATCAGGTTTTTATGTCATAGAAGATTCGGCATCGGTGCGGATGGATTAATGATCTATCTCCATCGCGAAGGGTATGATTTTGAAATGAAATATTACAATGCAGACGGCAGGGAAGGTAGCATGTGTGGTAATGGTGGAAGATGTATTGTAAAATTTGCATATGCATCAGGACTGCACAAAGAGTTTTATCATTTTTTAGCTGCAGATGGTGAACATGAAGCAGAGATCGATTTAAATGGATGGATAAGGTTGAAAATGAATGATGTTTCCAAAGTAGTTTCAGACGGAGCTGAATTCGTACTGAATACAGGTTCTCCCCACATTGTAAAATTTGTCAATGACCTCGATGAATACATGGTGACGGAGGAAGGAAAAGAAATTCGCAACAATGAAACTTACAAAGAAGACGGCATCAATGTCAATTTTGTAGAAACCATTAATGACCATACCATTTTTGTACGCACATATGAACGTGGTGTGGAAGCAGAAACATGGAGTTGCGGTACAGGTGTTACCGCTTCTGCACTTGTAGCTGCCCACAATGAAACAGGTTTTAACCAGGTTGATGTTCAAACACTGGGTGGCAAACTCTCCGTTGAATATGAGAGGGTTAACGAATCTCACTATAAGAATATCTGGCTTTGCGGGCCCGCACAGTATGTTTATGAGGGCAAAATCAGGATCTAAATACATTACGGATCATAGGTCAATTGCTTACCTTTGCACCCATTCGAACCTGACTCATGATCCAACTGTTTAAAAATATTGATGGCGTTACAACATCCGTAGACAAACCTGAAAATGGTGTCTGGGTGAATATACTTCCACCCTTAAAACAAGAAGAATTTACAGAGGTTGCAGATAAACTGGATGTTCCCATAGAATTTTTACAGGATTCGCTTGATATTGATGAGCGACCCCGTTTTGAAGTTGCGGATAATGTAAAATTGATCGTCATTAAAACCCCTACGGAGAATAATTCGTTTAACGACAGTGATGCATTCTATATTACCATTCCGATTTGTATCATTCTTACCCATCACCAGATCGTAACGGTAAACTCTTTTGAAAACGGAGCGATCAAAAAATTCCTGAACTCTTTTCAGAACAGGCACCCGGATAAGAGAAATATGATGGTCCTCAAGATCTTTGAAAAAGTCACCCAGACTTTCATTGAATATCTGAAGGAAATTAACCATCGGAGAAATATGCTTGAGCAAAGGTTGTATGAAGCCAACAGGAATGAGGAACTTTTTGAGCTTATGAGGATTCAAAAAAGTCTGGTCTATTTTGTAACTGCACTTCGTTCCAATGAATTATTGCTCATTAAACTTCAGCGTACGAATATGCTGGGGTTAAATGAAGATGAACTTGAATTGCTGAATGACCATATCATTGATATGTCCCAGGCCCTTGAAATGGCCAATATCTATACTAATATCCTGAGCTCAACTCTTGATGCTTTTGCCAGCATCATAGCAAATAACCAAAACCTTGTGTTGAAGCGCCTTGCAGGCATTACTATAATATTACAGTTTCCTGTACTTGTCGCCAGTATATATGGAATGAATGTTCCTATCCCCTACTCTGACAAACCGCATGCTTTTTATGTCCCCATCATACTTGCCCTTGGAATTTCTGTGGTGATGGCCTGGTATTTTGTAAAGAAAAAATGGTTCTGATGTTTACTATCCGCGTTTATGGCTTACTGATAGACGAAAACAAAAGAGTTTTAGTTAGCGATGAATACATAAGAGGAAATTATTATACTAAATTCCCCGGCGGCGGACTAGAATTGGGAGAAGGCACCAGAGATTGTCTTCGTCGTGAATTTATGGAAGAGATGAACCTGAGAGTCGAGATCGGCGACCATATTTACACTACTGACTTTTACCAGGAATCTGCCTTCAAAGCAGGACATCAGATAGTATCTATTTATTATTTTGCTCATCCACTTGAACCAATAACTGCACCGCTCAGGGAGAAACCATTTGAATTCGACGAACGTGAAATGAAGATGTATGAAGAAACAGGCGAAACAGAAACTTTCCGGTTTATTGATTGGGAAAATTTTTCGGCAGACTCTGTCACTCTACCAATTGATAAAGTCGTAGCTGCGATAATAAAATCACATTAATCACATTTGCAAATCTTCAAATTTGCATCGCCGACTTTTTCATTTCCGCGGCTACTTCCTTTCCAAGGTAACTCTCGCATGCCCAGTGTATAAGGTAGATCATCGGCGTCATTAAAATAGCGATCACAAATTTGTAAGCATATGCAGTTAATGCCCATGCCATGGTTTGTCCAACAGGCACTCCCCTGAATATAGTAAATGCAATATATGTGACCACCACACTGTCAATAAGCTGAGATACAACCGTACTCATGGTAGCCCTGGCCCAAATTGATTTTTCTCCTGTCAGGGTTTTTATTTTTCGGAATACAAATGCATCAATAAGCTGTCCGAGTATGAATGCTGAAAGTGAACCAATAATGATATTCATACCCTGACCGAAAATGGCGTTAAACGCTGCCTGCATATCAGGAACTCCCTGTGTGGAATATGATCCCAGCCAATAGTTGGTATCGGGTGATGTTCTAATTGCAAAATAAAAAACAAAAAAAGAAAAACCGATCAGCAGAACAGTTAACAGGGTAAGGAATCTCACTCCTTTTACGCCATAATATTCATTTACTATATCTGTCATGATGAAGACCACAGGCCATGGTAAAACACCGACAGTTAGACTAAATGATAAACCCTTTTGTCCAAATAGTGAAAAATTCGCTTTTTCCAGCCCCAGGCTATCTTCCAGCGAGAATATTTTTACACCGATGATTTCGGCAATGATCGCATTGGCTATAAAAAAGCCCGCCAGCATAATGAATAACTTGGTAGGCTTGTCTTTAATAATGTTGTGGATCATGGATGGCAGTTAATTGAAAGATAATAAATCGGCTTGAAATAATTAAACCCGTCGTGTTCAATCCGTATTTATTGGTATTTTGCCGCCTGAATTAACCAGCATGTTGAATATAAAATTCAAAGACCTAGTTCCTCATATCGTTGCAATAGCCGCTTTTGTCATTATTTCCGTTATTTATTGTAAACCAGCACTGGAAGGCAAAGTACTCCAGCAATCGGATGTGATGCACTGGAAAGGCATGAGCAAGGATATCCAGGATTATCGTGATACGCATGATGGCGTTGCGCCTTTGTGGACGATCAACATGTTCAGTGGCATGCCTGGATACCAGATTGCTACTAATAACAATAATTATGTTTCTTATTATGCCAATGAAATTTTCTCATTGTTCTTACCCAAGCCTTTCCGATTTTTCATACTGGCCTGCCTGGGATTTTATTTTCTGGCATTAGTATTCCGTATTAATCCCTGGATAGCCATGACGGGCGCCATCGGATATGCCTTTGCTACATATGATCCGATCATTATATCCGTTGGTCATGAAACTAAAATGCTTTCGCTGGCCTACCTGCCTGCAGTACTCGGAGGACTGGTCATGATATTTGAAAAACGATATTGGCTTGGAGCAGCGCTGACGGCATTATTCAGTTCTATCCTGGTTTACCAGAACCACTACCAGATTGTTTATTATTTTCTGCTGATTGCCGCATTTATGACAGTGGCATATGTTGTTTATGCAGTAAAAAGAAAAGAACTCAAAGACTTGATAACCGTAGCTGCATTTGCCATCATCGCTGGTGGAGTTGGTGTAATGACCAATGCCGTGATGTTGTTTACAACCTACGATTACTCACAGGCTACAATTCGGGGTGGACAGGCATCGCTGCAATTAAACGATACTGTTCAGGCGAAAGTCAATAAAGGCGGACTCGATACAGGTTATGCTTTTTTATATGGAAGTTATGGAAGGGCAGAATTATTGACCCTTGTAGTTCCTAATGCATATGGAGGCGGACCCGGCCCAATGGGAGAAGATTCCAAACTCGTGGAAGCACTAAATGATAAAGGCCTGCCGCAGCAGTTCGCAAACCAGGTCTACTCGTCGTTTTCCACTTATTGGGGAAATCAGCCAGGTCATTCAGGACCTGTTTATTTAGGTGCTCTCATGTGTTTCCTTTTCATTTTTGGAATGATATATGTCAAAAGCTGGCATAAGTGGTGGATACTCGCTATAACAGTATTAGCGCTGCTAATGTCGTTAGGAAAAAACTTTGCAACGTTCAATACATTCCTATTCTATAACCTGCCAGTCTATAATAAATTCAGGGCACCG
>Ga0207701_10005106_pt1 | contig 13215 bp, 11 predicted proteins | sample KBSSwiSSwithPhiX_FD_184294 | JGI IMG/M metagenome (GOLD analysis project Ga0207701, IMG submission 184294) | Switchgrass rhizosphere bulk soil microbial communities from Kellogg Biological Station, Michigan, USA, with PhiX - S5 (SPAdes) (version 2) | ecosystem: Environmental > Terrestrial >... | reverse complement strand
GATCAAACCGTGGTCGCTCTTTCGCTTCGAAGATTTTGGCAACGGCGTCAGGATTAAGAGCGTGGGCCGCGAGCCCATAAACGGTTTCGGTAGGCAAAGCGATCGCTTCACCGGCGCGCAGCAACTCTGCTGCTTTTGCTACGGCCTTCGCACGCTGTTTATCCGTGCGCGAAGGCAGAATTCGGGTCATGGGAGGCGCTGAGCCAGCACCGCGTCCGTTTGCTTTTTGCGAAAGGCCTCGAGTTTTTTGCGAACGTTTTTGTCGCTTAAGCCAATAATGCTGGCAGCAAGCAATGCGGCGTTTTTCGCTCCCGCGCTTCCAATGGCGAGCGTGCCAACGGGAATGCCCCCAGGCATTTGGGAAATCGAGAGAAGCGAATCGAGGCCTTGGAGGGCCTTTGACTGAATCGGAACGCCAAGGACGGGAAGCCAGGTGTAGGCAGCGATCACCCCTGCCAAATGGGCAGCACCGCCAGCCCCGGCGATCAGGACACGGATACCGCGGTCGGCAGCTTTGCGAGCAAAGTCGGCAGTCGCATCCGGGGTCCGATGGGCGGAGAGAACATGAGACTCGTTAGGCACACCCAGTTCATCAAGCGTTTCTCCGGCGTGACGCATGGTTTCCCAATCTGATTTGCTACCCATGATGATAGCTACGAGCGAACTAGACGATTTTGATGCAGGCATGGTAGGCGTTCACCAGTTCCGTACAACGGGGCACGTTGCAAATCCGAAAACTCGCCACCGGACGTTATCTTTCGCTCTACGCAACCTCGCGCTACCTTATTGTCATGACCAACCGTGGCCAAGCTATTGTGTTGATAGGCTTTATGGGTGTCGGAAAATCGGCAACCGGGCGTGCGCTGGCTCGCAGGGCCCAACTTCCACATTTCGAAACTGACGCCATCGTTTCGTCCCAGCTTGGTCTGTCGATTCCCGAAATCTTTGTAACCCTAGGAGAGGAGAAATTTCGCGACGCAGAAACCGCAGCCCTTCATCAATTCTCGCCGCAGCAACCCGCTATAATTGCGACGGGCGGAGGAATTGTTTTGCGACCGCTCAACATCTCCTTGCTCAGGGCTCTCGGAATTGTGGTTAGCCTTGAAGCTGATGACGAAACTCTTTTTCGAAGGATTTCCCAAGGCGCACCTCGACCACTGTTACAGAAAGAAAACCCGCGTGCCGCCTTGCTAGAATTGCTAAGGGTGCGTGCACCGTTATATCATGCGGCCGCAGACCTCCGATTGGACACATCGCATCTCACCAATGAAGAAGTGGCGGAGACGATTCTGAAACGGATAAAAGAACGTGACTTCCAGTTTTCCAACATTGCCCCAGCTAGGTAGCGAGGCAGCCACAAAGCTGAAGCAAGAGATTATCGAGCAAGCCCGATCGCTTGGTTTCGATTCCTGCAAAATTGCAGCAGCGGCGCCGCCGCGACATGGGAACGAATTTCGAGTTTGGTTACGCGATGGAGCTGCGGGCGAGATGGACTGGCTCGGCCGAAGTAAAGAGAAGCGTTGCGATCCCCAACAGGTTTTGTCCGGCGCGCGTTCGATGATTGTGGTTGCGCTCAACTATTGGCAGGGAGAGGAAACCGCGCCTGCAGCCTCGATGGCAACGGGCAGAATCGCACGTTATGCCTGGGGAGACGATTATCACGCAGTCATGTTGGGCAAAATGGAGCAGTTAGATGAATTCATGCGCAGACATGGGGGGGCACAGAAATGTTATGTGGATACCGGACCAATCCTTGAGCGTGATCACGCGGCTGAAGCAGGAATTGGATGGCACGGTAAAAGTACGATGCTGATCGATCCCAAACTTGGGACTTGGTTCTTTATTGGTCAGATTCTAACGACACTCGAACTACCAGTAGATGAACCACAGAGGTCTCGCTGTGGCACCTGCGTTCGATGCCTTACTGCCTGCCCGACGGGCGCGATCACTGAGGATCATCGACTCGACGCGCGACTTTGCATTTCTTATCTGACTATCGAGCTCAAAGGTTCGATCCCGATTGGGTTGCGCCCTCTGATTGGCAATCGCATTTATGGATGCGACGATTGTCTTGATGCCTGCCCATGGAACCGTTTTGCATCGATCTCACGAGAAGCAGCTTTTGCCGCAAGGCCAGTGACCCAAATGCCATTGCGCGACTTCCTGGCTTTGGACGATCTTCAATTCCGCGCTCTGTTCCGCCATTCCCCGATCAAGCGAATCAAACGTCGAGGTTTTTTGCGTAATGTCTGCGTTGCGCTGGGCAACGTCGGAGATCGCCATGACTTGCCCGCGCTGCAAAAGGCAGCATTCGATCCCGAGCCACTCATTGCTGAGCATGCAACCTGGGCGATTGACCGCATTCTGGAGCGGGTGGCACTATCCCATCAGAACCGCGAGTCAGCAGCGGAAGATCTTGAATCCGATTGATGTTCTGGCTGCATCCAATGCATGAGGTAGTGAGTTAACGAAAAAGGATTGAAGTTCACCCCGTTGTTCAACTTGCACGCCAACTCAGTTGTGAACGAGATTTGCTTTCCCGGCATCTAAAAGGCACTTTCTCTCGCTCTACCCCAAGAAATGCATCAAATCGCTACGAGTCCGGCTCGACCCAAAAAGAAACGGAAACCCATTTGGCGTCGGTGGTATGTCATTCTGGGAGTTATCGTTCTGCTCTTTATCATTGTCTCGTCGCTACTCGGAAAACGAGAGAAACCAATCCCCGTCACAACCGAGAAAGCGGTTAAGAAGACAATCGTTCAGACGGTTTCTGCAACGGGCAAGATTCAACCGGAATTAGAGGTGAAAATCTCGCCGGAAGTCGCTGGCGAAATCATCGAGTTACCGGTCGAGGATGGGATGGCGATAAAGAAAGGGCAGCTTCTGATTAAGATTCGGCCCGATTCGTACAAGGCGCTCCTCGAAGGACAGGAAGCGGCGATCAGCGGCGCCCGATCTATTAACCTGCAACAAAAAGCAACCCTGGAGAAGACCGAACAGGACTTAAGACGCGCGCAAGATCTGTTCAGCAAGAAGATGATTTCTGAGTCGGAGTATACCACCGCACAAACTGCGCGGGACGTGGCCAAATCCACCTACGAAAGCTCGATGCACGAGATTGAACGTGCTGAAGCGGGATCTAGTCAGGCGCGAGATCAGCTCTCCAAGACGACCATTTATTCACCGATCGATGGGACCGTAACCATCTTGAACAGCAAACTAGGTGAGCGGGTCGTTGCGACAAATCAGTTCGCAGGAACTGAAGTGATGCGAGTGGCCGACCTTAGCCGGATGGAAGCTCGGGTTGATGTCAATGAGAACGATGTTGTCAACGTGAAGGTCGGACAAAAAGCGACGATCTCAGTTGATGCTTATAGCGATCGCAAGTTTAAGGGCACGGTGCAGCAGATTGCGAACACAGGTAAAACCACCGGTGCAGGAACACAGGAGGAAGTCACGAACTTTGAAGTGAAGATTCGGATTGAAGATCGCGATGTGGCCCTTCGCCCGAGCCTCAGCTGCACTGCCGACATCGAGACGAACATGGTTGAAAATGCGGTGGCCGTGCCGATGCAAAGCGTAACGATTCGCACCGGCGACAGCAATCTGAGCCCCGAGGAAATCGAAAAACGAAAACAGAAGGTGGCCGCGAGAGATCAGAGTGATAATAACGCTGAGGTTTCGAGTGATCGACAGGAGAAACAGGCGTTGAAGGTCGATCGGGAAAAGATGTCGAAGGTTGTGTTTTTGAAGGACGGTAACAAGGCGAAGATGGTTAAAGTGACTACGGGTATCGCCGACGATACTTCGATGGAGATTAAGAGCGGTATCAAAGAGGGTGATGAAGTGATCTCCGGGAGCTACAGCGCGATCAGCCGAAAACTTAAGGAAGGAGCGAAGGTCATGATCGACAAGGAAGCGACAAAGTGACGAGTGACCAGTGGTGAAACTTACTCATACCGACAACGTCCGGCCGCCGGGCCCACTCGTCATCGACATCGAGAACATCACTAAGCACTACGTTATGGGCGAGGAAACCGTGCACGCCTTGCGCGGTGTCACCCTCCAGATTCATCGTAACGAGTATCTCGCTATCATGGGCCCGAGCGGGAGCGGCAAGTCCACACTTATGAACATGTTGGGGTGCCTCGATACTCCAAGTTCCGGGCGCTATGAGTTTGCCGGCAAAGATGTCTCGGCGATGGATGATGATGAGTTGGCTGCGATCCGCAACCACGAGATTGGGTTCGTTTTCCAAACCTTCAACCTCCTTCCACGCTCCACTAGCCTGCGAAACGTTGAGCTGCCTTTGATCTACGCTGGGATTGATCCGGTCACCCGCGAAGAACGGGCCGCTCAAACCTTGCGCGACGTTGGGCTAGGCGAGCGGCTCCATCATAAACCTAACGAATTATCGGGCGGGCAACGCCAGCGGGTCGCGATCGCCCGGGCTTTGGTTAATAACCCATCAATCATTTTGGCTGACGAGCCGACCGGTAACCTCGATTCGAAAACCGGCGAAGAGATCATGGCCCTCCTCGAAAATCTTTATCAGAAAGGCAACACCATAATTCTGGTTACGCACGAGGCTGATATCGCGCGTCATGCACGTCGCACCGTTTTTTTGCGTGATGGCCTGATCGAGAGCGACGCCCAATCGCCAAACGAATCCCCGAAGCTCGCCCTTACTTAGCAGGCAGCAACTCGATGAAACGTTTCCTCTACGAAATTAGCGAAAGCTGGAAAATTGCGGCCGCGCAAATGCACGCGAACAAGACTCGTTCCATGCTAACCGCGCTGGGCGTGATTATCGGTATCGTTGCCGTAACTCTCATGGGAACTGCCATCAATGGTATTTCAAAAGGGTTCGATAAGAGCATGGCGGTTCTAGGTGATGACGTCCTTTACGTCGACCAACAACCCTGGATCCGGAAAAATGACTGGTGGAATTTTCGCAGTCGAAAAAAGATAAAAACCGAATACGCGGATTCGCTTAACCGTATGATCGAGGCAAATGCGAATTCGAACTTGTTGCTGGCGGTTCCCGTTTCCACCTGGTTCCGCAGCGTCAAATACAAAGAAAACCAGGTAAACAACGTTTACACGATGGGTACGACGTCGGATTTCATCGCGATTTCCACGGTCGATTGCGTCAAGGGCCGGTTCTTCAACGAAATTGAATCGCGGGGTGGCGCCAACGTTATCGTTATCGGTTACGATGTGGCCGATGCACTTTTTCCTTCCGAGGATCCTATCGACAAGTCTGTCTTGATTAATGGCCAGGAATTCAAAGTGATTGGTGTGAATACGCGACAGGGCACGTTTTTGGGGTTGTTTAGCTGGGATTCGATGGTGGCTATTCCATTACCCGCCTTTAAGCGATACTTCAGCGCAAAAAGCCAATCGGAAATCCGGGTTAAAGTGAAAGACAAGACGAACCTGCCAGAAGCCAAAGATGAACTGATTGGTTACATGCGGCGGGTGCGAGGACTTCCCCCCGAGAAGGAGAACGACTTTGCGCTTAATGAACAGCAGGCTTTTAAGAGCACGTTGGATCCGGTCAAAAACTCAATCGCCGTGGCGGGATTATTCATTACCGGCTTATCGCTTTTTGTCGGCGCGATCGGGATCATGAACATCACCTTTGTCAGCGTAAAAGAACGGACCAAAGAAATTGGGACACGCAAAGCGCTGGGGGCACGTCGGCGGACGATTCTGTTGCAATTCTTGATTGAATCAACGGCGCTTTGCCTTGTCGGCGGTCTGATTGGCTTAGTTCTGGCATTTTTTATCTGCCTTGGAATCGGCGCAGCATTACCTTCATTTCCGATTCAGATCTCGTTAGGTTTGGTTGTCACGAGCATGATCGTCTCCGTGCTTACCGGATTAGTCTCTGGTTTTGCACCGGCGTGGTCCGCTTCGCGATTAGATCCCGTAACCGCGCTAAGGTATGAATAGAGAGGGAGTAGTGGAGTAATGAGGTTTCGAGAAATCGTTGTCATGGCCCTGACATCGCTTGGCGCGAACAAGCTGCGATCGGCATTAACCATGACCGGAATTACGATTGGCGTTTTCTCTGTCATCTCGGTCATGACCGCCATCGGAGCGCTCCAGAGTTCAATCGAAAGCGGAATCAGCTTTCTCGGGTCGAACATTTTCCAATTCGCAAAATATCCGGCAAACGTCAACGCCGGCGGACGTAATCAAAAGAAATATGAGAATCGACATAATATCACTTACCGACAGGCTCTGAAATACTACCAACTCATGGAGGGCGAAGCGCGGGAGATTTGCCTGAAGAGTTTCGATTTTAACGGGCAGGCGCTTTATAACGGGATGAAGACAACACCTAGTGTGACGGTCGCCGGATCCAACAAGAGTTTTCTGACGGCTAATTCATACATGCTCGGCTATGGACGCAATATCAATGATGAAGACGTCGCCTTTGCACGGAGCGTTATTGTCATAGGCAAGATGATTGAGAAACATCTGTTCCCCCATGAAACGCCGATTGGAAAAACGCTCAAACTCAACGGGCATACCTTCACAGTCATCGGCGGCCTCGCTGAAAAAGGAACCGCTTTCGGTCAGAGCCAGGACGATATTTGTGTGATTCCGATCACTCGATTCTTCGAGAATTTCGGCGAAGCAAATCGCACCGTGAACATCGCGACGCAGTCCTTCTCAACGCTAAACTACAGCGCGACTCTCGATAAAGGCATTGGAGCGATGCGAATCGCGCGCGGACTTCGCGCCGAACAAGAGAACGACTTTGAGCTTTACTCGAACGATTCGCTCAAGAGCGCTTTTACTGCGATCGCCGGCGTTGTCCGGATTGGGGCTTTCGTGATTAGCCTAATTGCATTGATCGCAGCTGGTATCGGAATCATGAACATCATGCTCGTCAGTGTGACGGAGCGAACGAAAGAAATTGGAATCCGTAAATCAATCGGGGCGCGAAGTCGCGATATTCTGCGGCAATTCCTTACCGAAGCAGTCTTCATCTCAGAAGCTGGCGGGATCATAGGGATTATTCTGGGGGTCATTGGAGGCGATTTGCTGGCGATGTGGCTTCAGGCTGACCTCATTTTCCCGTTCGGGTGGGCGATAGCGGGATTGATCGTTTGTTCCGGCATCGGGATCGGCTTCGGATTCTACCCAGCCTATCGTGCGGCCAAGCTGGATCCGATTGAGGCATTGCGGTTTGAGTAAGGTAGAAACTGCCTCCTGGCCCGGGGCGGCGGGCATGCAACTTGCGCTTGAAATGCCTTAACATGCAGGGCTTTTTCTATCTTTCCGTTTTCCATGGACTCCACCCGTGCCTGTATCGCTAGACTCTCCTGCCAGGACCCCGCCCAGCGTCCTTCTAATTGAGGAGTATACTGCGCTGGCTGCGGCGCTTATCTCCGCGTTCAAGAAATTCGCCCCCAAACATCGAACGCGGGTAGCCGAATCCCTAGGCGAGGCCGAAACGATCGCTGGCGAGATCCAGCCGCAGCTCTTTGTCCTGGATTTTGATCCGCCGCACACGAACGCGGTCGAGTTCCTTAACCGGATGTCCACCGCTCATCCAGATGCCCGTGTTCTGGTTATTACTTCGGGCACTTCGCCTGAGTTCAGTGCCCAGCGTTCCGGACGAAACGCTGTTCATTTTGTAGAGAAACCTTTCGAACTCGCGAATTTGGGAGCGGCGGTGCAGGCGCTTCTGGGTCCATGGGCTGAGGCTGGCTTCGGTGATTCTCGCGGAACACTTCGCGACCTTAACCTCAGAGATTTGGTTCCAATAGAATGTGTAAGCGGCGCTACCACTGTTTTGGCCGTTACCGCCACCGGCGAAAAAACTGGCGAGATTCATTTCTCTGATGGCCATATTTCTCACGCGACCGCGCCGGGTTTGAACGGAGTTGAAGCGCTCCATGAAATCATGCGTTGGGAAAACGCTCGTGGAAGTGAAGCCAACCGACCAGTTAGCGCACTGCACACAATCAGAGGGCCGTGGTCACACGTGTTTCGCGAGGCACTTCGTGCGACCCAACCACAAAAGGGACTAGAAGAATCGACAACAACTTCGCAAGCAGTTCGTTCATTCGACGAAGAAACATCCGCCAAACTAGGAAAGAAGATCGTCGTGATCGATGACACAGAGATGTTGTCAATCTTCGTGCAGGACGTTCTCTCAATCGCTGATCCGAGCTTTCAGATCACCACGGCGCTAACTGGACGCGAGGGAATACAGCAGGTGCAAACGGTCCTTCCAGACTTGGTCCTGCTCGATTACAGCCTGGCAGATCTACGTGGGGATCAGATCTGTGAGGCCCTTTTGAAAAACGAAACAACTGCGCGAATTCCCGTGATCATGATGTCCGGCCACGTCCCTGAAATGATGGCTACGGCGGAGCGGTGTCCAAATGTCGTAGGCACAATCGCAAAGCCCTTTATGTCCGAAGCGCTGATCCAGCTGGTAAATGAGACGCTCGCTGGCCAGGGACCGATCGTTTCGCCTTCGGAAGAGGTAACCAAAGCCATTGCAATAGCGACGGAAAGCCCGGCGCTACCCCCTATTCCGGAAACCAAGGCTACCCGACAGGGAAATGGTAAAAAGCCCGTCAAGAAAGGCGCTGCGGCGAAGGCTAAAGATACCCCCGAAAAGCCAACGCCTGCAGCTCCGATCAAGAAAACGTCGTTGCCCAAGACTCCTCCCGAAGTACGTCTGGAAACACCGGGTTCGCCTGGATCGGCTTCACCGCTGACTGCACCAAAAAAGTTTCCCGCTTCAAAACACGGCAATGTCTTGTTAGGCTGGGCGATGGAAGTCATTTCTGTCCAGTTCACGCCACGATTCCAACTCGGCACAATTCGGGTCAGGCCAACCGCAAAGTTATCACTGACCCAACTGCGACTGCCTCCTGTAATAGGGAATGGTGCCGGATTCGAAGTTGGTAAAGCCGAACTCGGTGAGGACGGGCGGATCAAGACACTTCGATTACGACCAACCCGCGGCCCGGCCGATTCCATTCACATCAGGAAGGGCTTTGACATCAATGATGTTGAGCTGGTGAACGAAACTGCCTGCATTCAGTTTACCTCCGGCCCGGCCTCGCCGATGACGCTGCAATTGCTCGCGACGTTCGAGCTGGTTGGGGTTGAGTTGTCTGACCGATTCGAGGTAGCTCAACTGATTTTACGACCCGAAGGCACTCGCGTTCGGGTAAGCCTCGATCCACGATCCCGCGAAAAAGGGGGCGCTGAATTTGATACCGTCTCGGTTCAGCTCGATTCGGCAGCACGAATTGTTGAGTTCGTTTTGAATCCCGCTCGCGCCTAGAGGGCGAAACTGACAAATCCCAAAACCCAAATCACAGGGAAATTCCAATTACCAAATCCAAAAGGCGATCAAACGGCCGGGTTTGTAAGTTGAAGTCTTGTGATTTCCTTGGGGATTGATCCTTGGGATTCGGGATTTCCACGCGAAAGTGTGGTTACAGTCCCACCAATCGAAACGTCTCGTCTACGTGTCGGAGGTGAACGTCTAACGAACAAAGCGAATCGATTTCTTTCTCCGAAAGACGAGCTGTGATTTCGGGTTCGCGTTTTGCGTTTTCTCCGAATGTCCCAACGCCTTTCCAAGTTCGCATCGCCGCGCGTTGGACGGCTTCATACGCACTCTTCCGATCGGCGCCGGCTTTGGTTAATGCTAGGAGAACCGACTGGCTAAAATACAATCCTTTGCTCAGTTCAAGATTCTGTTGCATCCGCTCGGGATAGACTTGCAGGCCTTCCACAAGTTCCCGCAACTTCACGAGCATGTAATCCATTAGGGTGCACGAATCAGGCAGGATGATCCTTTCCGCGCTCGAATGGCTTATGTCCCGTTCGTGCCACAATGCGACATTTTCCAACGCCACCATCGCGTTTCCACGAATTACTCGCGCGAGACCACTTAACCTTTCCCCTGTAATCGGATTTCGTTTGTGCGGCATCGCTGAGCTCCCCTTTTGTCCCTCACCGAAAAATTCTTCCACTTCCAGAACCTCGGTCCGCTGAAGGTGACGAAACTCAGTTGCCCAACGATCGATGCTCGACGCAATCAATCCGAGGGTCGTGCAAAATTCTGCGTGGCGATCACGCTGAATAATTTGAGTGGAAATATTCGCCGCTTTCAATCCGAGTCGTTCACAAACAGACCGCTCAATGGCAGGATCCAGATGCGCGTGGGTGCCGACTGCGCCACTTAATTTCCCGACCCGAATGCGTTCGGTTGTCTGCGCTAAACGTTCTTCCGCTCGTCCAAACTCGTCGAACATTAGCGCGAGCTTTAGCCCGAAAGTAATCGGCTCTGCGTGAATCCCATGGCTGCGGCCAATCATTGGCGTCATCTTGAATCGACGCGCCTGATTGCCCACCGCCACCCGCAACTCGGTCAAATCCTTTGCAAGGATCCTCGACGCTTCGGTCAATTGGACTGCCAAAGTGGTGTCGAGAATATCGGATGACGTTAGGCCTTGGTGAATCCATCGAGCCGCCGGTCCAACGGATGAGGCGACGTTTTCGAGAAAGGCTATGACGTCGTGATTCGTCCGCCTTTCGATCTCCAATATCTCGGGAATTGAAAAACGGGCGCGCTTTCGAATTTCAGCAGCATCCGCTTCCGGAATCTGGCCCAGTTTGGCCATCGCCTCGCAAGCAAGGATTTCGATCTCCAACCAGATTTCAAATTTGCGCTTGTCCGACCAAAGCTCGCGCATTTGAGGTCGGGAATAACGATCGATCACCCGAGGAAGATAAAAGCAGGCGACAAAAAACGGAAAGCGTTTTGTACGCAAAAAGCGCCGTTTCGGCGGAATCAACCGCTGAAACGGCGCTTTTGAAAGCGCTTAGAGAATCGTTATTAGCAAACCTGGGCGCGGGTAAAGCGGCCGTTGTTTTCGATTCTTACCTGGCCGCTGCCTAAAAGATCGGCGACGGCTGCTACGGTTTCCTTGGTGTTTTTTGTGCACGAACTGACCGCAAGGATAAGGTCGCCCAGCGAAAGTCCCTGCCGAGGCGTGAGGATTTGATTAGTCTTTTTCATAGAGGTTGCACGGTTTTGGGCAGCAAAATGGATGCCAAGCTGTTTAGAGGCACCAATACGGGGGAATTCGGCCGTAGTGATCCGGGTATCCAGTGCGCCAACCCCCGAAACCTGTTACACTTGTGTTAGATTTTTTTACACAAGCTAGTCTGGATTCCGATCGCTCAGCTAATCTGTCCCTCGCCCCGCGAAGCGTTCTTTGGAGCCGTCAGTCGCATCGCCACAAAATAGAGCACGCAAACCAGCAGAACTGCTGCAACAATCGGGAGCGACTCCGATTTCGTCGCCTTTATGATCGCATCCGCATTCTGCAGCTCTGCAGGAGTCAGTTTGGCTCCAACGCGTCCACCCAACCAAGCCAAAACGGCACACCAAACACCGGCACCGACAAGAGTGAGAATGCTGAATTTCACGAAGCCCATTCGAATGATCCCCGCGGGAATGGAAATCAGATGCCGAATAACCGGGAGCAACCGGGCGAAGAAAATTCCGCCCGCTTCGTATCGATGCATAAAAACCTCGGCGCGGGCCAACTTGTCTGGCGGCACCAAGAAGTATTTACCCCATCGAAGAATCGCGGCCCGACCGGCCCAACGGGCGGCGACATACATGATCACCGATCCAAACCATGAACCGAGTGTTCCTGCGATAACCACGCCGACCAAAGACATACCTGCCCCTTGTTGGGTCGCTGCGACAATTGCAGCAGGAGGAATGACAACTTCGCTCGGAATTGGAAAGATCGTGCTCTCAAGGGCCATCAGCCAGAAAACTGCGGCGTATCCACCGGTTTGAACCCAATGGAACCAAACTTCAATCAGGTGATGCATAAGATTGTCTCAGATTTGGGATTTTGAAGTTTCAATTTCGGAATTAGCCTGACCGAATTCGGCTGGCGCGCCGCTAGTTCAATCGGAAATGTCTAATCCGCAAATTTAATTTTACTCATGTCGATCTATCGGCGGGCCCTTCATTACTATCGTCCGTTTCTTGGGCGGACCGTTCTCGGTTTGCTTCTCTCGCTTTGCGGCGTCGCGTTGAACCTGCTGAAACCGTGGCCATTCAAGATCATCGTTGACGACATTCTACCGCGTAACCCCCACGCCCTTTTCGGAACGTCAACCCAGCTGGTTCCCCTGCTCTGCCTTGCCGTTGTTGCGATTCAACTTCTCTGGGGTCTCACCAATCTCGCGAGCAATTACATTTTTGTGAAAGTTGGTTTGCAGGCGCTTCTCAAACTGCGCACCGATCTCTACGCGTATCTCCAATCGCTCTCACTGAAATATCATGATGCGCGTCGCTCGAGCGACTCCAGTTTTCGCGTTGCCTACGATTCGCAATCGATTCAAACAATCTACAACAAGGGTTTTACGAATATCTTCGGTTCCGTCGTCACGTTGATCGGGATCTTCATTGTCATGATCGGAATCGATTGGCAGTTGACGCTACTTTCCCTTGCAGTGGTACCGGCCATCATCGCAGCGATATACTTTTTTGCCCATCGTATTCGCCGCGAATCAACCTCGATTCAGGAAAAGGATAGCGCCCTTCTTGCACAGGCACAGGAAGGTTTAAGCGCGGTCCGGATGGTGCATGCATTCGGACGCGAAGAATGGGAGGTGCACCAGTTTCATCTGCAGGCCCAACAAAGCCTGCACGCAAATCTGCGCCTCACTCTGACAAACGTAAACAGCGCCCTCGTGATCAGCACTTTGATGGCTATCGGGACGGCCTCGCTCTACTACCTCGGAACACTCCATGTTCAGGCCGGAACACTCACGCTCGGATCGCTGATTTTGTTTAGCGCGTATCTCTTCATGCTCTATCAGCCGCTCGAATCGCTCACCTACACAACATGGGCGATGGAAGGTGCAACCGCTGGCGCTAAGCGTTGCTTCGAAGTGCTCGACCGGCAGGATGATGTCGTCGATGCACCAAATGCAGAAAGAATTACCGGAACCTCCGGCGCAATCTCATTTCAAAATGTCACTTTTGGTTATGCACCAGGCCAGACTGTTCTGCATGATATTGACTTGTCGATTGCTGCGAATCAGATCGTGGCCCTGGTCGGTGGAACTGGCGCCGGAAAAAGCACACTCCTGAGCTTAGTACCGCGATTCTATGATCCGAACCGAGGAAGCGTT
>Ga0207701_10005101_pt1 | contig 13222 bp, 11 predicted proteins | sample KBSSwiSSwithPhiX_FD_184294 | JGI IMG/M metagenome (GOLD analysis project Ga0207701, IMG submission 184294) | Switchgrass rhizosphere bulk soil microbial communities from Kellogg Biological Station, Michigan, USA, with PhiX - S5 (SPAdes) (version 2) | ecosystem: Environmental > Terrestrial >... | reverse complement strand
GAGTTCAAGGCAGAAGGCAACTCCCGGTGCGTCTACGAAATTGAGCCCACGGGGGCGTCCGCGAAGCTCACACTCACCCATTCGATTGAGCGCCCGGACTCCAAGTTCATCGGAGCCGTGTCGGAGGGCTGGCCTATGGTCATATCGAATCTCAAGTCGCTGCTTGAAACCGGGGATGTTGCTCTCGTTTATCATCGCGGGCCCAGAGAATAACCATGGCAACGGTGTTTTTGGAAATCGCACAAACCGAAAGAGACCTAACCAGTTAGTGGAGTTAACCGCCACCCGCCTTGCGTTCACGTCTTGAGATAACTAGAACCTCTTCACTTCGAGGACCGCTCGCTCTCAGTGGCGGTGGCTCAGTTCTGTCTCGTTAGGCCTGCGCTGCGCTTTTCACCACGACGCGCATTCCATCCGTTTGGATAACAGTCACTGGTGTTTCCCGGGCGATGAATTCGCCTTCGGTGACGACATCGACAACGTGATCGGCGAAACGCGCTTTGCCGCCGGGTCGCAATACGGTGACGGCTGTGCCTTGCATTCCGGGCGCGAGTGCCAGTGCAGTTGCAAAGTGTCGCGGCGCGCCGGCCAGAGATGGTCCGGGAGGATTTGAATCGATCAACGCGAAGCGCCGGTACAGACTGGTACGCGGAAGATACCGCGCAAGGAGCGCAATCACGATCAACGCTCCCACGAGCGCGATGAACATGTTGAGCAACGGGATGGCAAGCATTTTGCCGGTCGGTATAAAGGGTTGCTGCGGGTACCGGTCGATCATCGTCCACAGCAGCGATGCGATGATGAGAAACACGCCGAGAACTCCAAAAACGATCGTGCTATGCGCGAAGAAAAGTATTTCGATTAGTACCAGAACCAATCCCAGAATGAAGAGCGCCACGACTTCCCAGCCAGCGAGCCCGGCGAGGTAATGGCCGAGGAAAAAGAGCGTGAAACAAATTGCGGAGATAACGCCGGGCCACGTCACACCGGGAATCTTAAATTCCAAATACGCTCCGAGAATTCCGCCAAGCAGTAGCAACGGCGCAAGCGCGGTGATCCAAAATGCGAGGTGCTCGAACCCAGTTGGCTCGATCCTGACAATGTTGCCCTTGAGTCCGGCTTTCCTGGTCAGATCGGCAATCGAATCGACTATGCCTTCGGCGAGTAGCGGCTTGCCGTTGATCCTTTCGGTCGCTTCCTGCGCATTGAGGGTAAGGACTGCGCCTTTTGGATGCACGACGCGGTCGCCGATTTTTACTTCCTTCTCCTTGTTCATGAACGCCTCGGCGAGGTCGGGATTATGGCTGTTCTTGATGGCCGAGCCTCGGACGAGTGCAGACCAATACGAAATCGTTTTTTCCTTTTCCGTGGCGGGCAGATCTTCACCCGTCGAAAGGACCGGTGCAGCCGCGCCAACGGCGCTTACCGGCGTCATGTAAATGTGTTGCGTGGCGATGACAATGAGCGCGCCAGCCGATCCTGCATTCGTGTTAATGAACGCGTACGTGGGGATTTTGATTTGATTCAGCGCGTTCACGATGTCGGTCGCGGTGTCGAGGCGGCCGCCATACGTGTTCATGTCGAAAACTATGGCGGAAGCGTCATTGCTTTCGGCTGTTTTCGCCGCGCGTCGTAAGAACGCCAGTAACGACGGCGCGACTTCACCGTGCAAGGGCACCACTACGACGTCGCCTTTGTGAATCGTTTCGCGTGCGGGAGCGGCCGCAGCAACGCCGAGCCCACAAGCGACGCAAATGCTGATCGCGAGCATCTTCATCTTTTCAGTTGATCAGACGCGGGTAAGCTTGCCAGTTTCCCTGTGGCAATTCCATCAGAAACAATCGAACAAATCGCCGCCGGGAACGATATCGTCGAAGTCATCGGTTCGTATTTCCCGCTGAAACGCGCGGGAGCGAATTTCAAGGCGCTCTGTCCATTTCATCAGGAGAAAACACCGTCGTTCATGGTGAGCCCCGGTCGGCAGACATTTCATTGTTTTGGCTGCGGCGCTGGCGGCAGCGTTTTCCGATTCGTCATGGAATATGAACACGTCGATTTTCCAGAAGCCGTGCGGAAGCTCGCAACGCGCGTCGGGATCAGCATCGTCGAACAACGCGGTGCGGCAGACGAAGATCGACGATACGAGACGCGCCGAAAATTACTAAAGTTACATGCCGAAGCGGCGGAATGGTTCCACGAAAATCTGACCAAGAGGGAAATCGGGGAACCTGCGCGGAAATATCTCAAGCAACGCGGAATCACGGGCGAAATCGCCAAGCGCTGGCAGCTGGGCTATGCGCCGGATGAATGGGACGCGTTCGGCAGTTGGGCACGCGAGAAAGGCTATGACGCGGGCGAACTCATTGCGAGCGGCCTTGTCAAAACGAAGGACTACGATCAAACATCAAACCTCAGTCCTCGAACTTCGTACGATCGTTTTCGCGGCCGGACCATGTTTCCCATCTGCAACGACGTTGGCGAAGTGATTGCGTTCAGCGGCCGGTTGTTGAAAGACGAGGAAGGCGCGGCGAAATACCTGAACTCACCGGAGACGCCGCTTTTCAGAAAGGGCAACGTCCTTTTCGGATTGCACAAATCCAAACGTGCACTGATCGAAGCGAACTGCGCGATTGTATGCGAAGGCCAGCTCGATTTGATCAGCTTGTTTGAGGCAGGGATTACGAATGTTGTCGCGCCACAGGGGACGGCGTTCACAGAAAATCAGGCGCGCATCCTGAAGCGTTTTGCTGACGAAGTGGTTCTGTGCTTCGATTCGGACGCCGCCGGCGCCAAAGCGGCCGAGCGCTCACTGGATGCATTGCTGGAGAATGATTTTATCGTCCGGGTCGTGGAGTTGCCACAGGGCGAAGACCCGGATTCGCTCGTTCGCCGCGACGGAAAGGAGCAATTCGAAGGGCGCGTAGCGACTGCGCGAGATTTTTTTGATTACTGGATCGAGCGAGAGATCGCGAGCATCGATTTGACTTCGATGGGCGCAAAGATTCAAGCCGCGCGTAATTTAGCGACGACAGTGTCGCGACTGCACGACCCTCTCCTACGGGGAGAGGTGGTGAACAAAGCATCGGCGCGCCTCGGCGTTGCGCCGGCGGATTTCGAATCACTTCTGGCCAAACATGCCCGCGCATCAGGTGGTCCTGTGAACTCTAGCACAACTGAAACTCGTACGGCGCCGAGTCCACCGCATGATATTGCGATGCTTTGCCTGCTGGCCTTGCGCGATGTAGACGGCCGCAATTTCCTTCACGATCAAAGGTGGCGCGAGATTCTCGAGCAAGTACCGGACACGGACATTCTGATCCGCATTCTCGAAAGCGAACTCGACCCGGATGACACCTCGTCGCTCAACGCGTTCATGACTACCCTTTCGCCAGAGGAGGAACGGCTGATTTCCTCATGGCTGATGCAAAAGATGCCCGCCACCACAGAAACAATGGTCGAGAAATGGTGGCTGGGGATCTGCCGGAGTGCCGTGCACCGCCGCCTGGAGACGGCGAAAAGCCAGCTCAAAATCCCGGGCTTGAGCGCTGGTGAGGAGCTAAATTTGCAAAAACAAATTCTTGACCTACAGGAACAGCTCCACGAATTTTGGCGGCCCGTCGGCGGGGGCGACACCTAGGTGTCTTCACTTGCCGCGTGGCAGGGCGAAAGTCTTAGAACAAATCCTTAACCAAACAAACTTGGCCAGGCATTCGAAACGAAGGGGAGGCAGCCGACAGTCGTCGGCTCGTCGGCTTAAGAGCAACCGGGGTCGCCGTGCGCCGAAAAGGCGTCTGAATTCGCAAGGAAATCACAGCAAGCCGCCGCGACTCAATTCTCGGAAGCGGGCGCGTATCAAGTCTTCGTCACAACGCGGCAACTGCAATGGAGCTCTTTCGATGCCGGCGCTCGGGGTAACGGGTTTATATTCTTCGGTTGAAGTTCAAGCCCGCATTCGGGAGCTGATCAAACTGGCGAAAGAACAGGGTTATCTCACATTCGACGATCTGAACGAGGCATTACCGGAAGGAATCACCGACGCCGACGAACTCGATCTGATTCTCACGCGTCTGCGCCGTCTGGAGATCGACATCATTGAGGCCTCCGAGGTTGACCAGTACCGGGATGGCAAAAAAGACGTCGACGAGGAGGAAGAGGAGGAAGACGGCCGAGCGGCAACCAAGGTTGACATTCTCGATGACCCCGTGCGGATGTATTTGAAGCAAATGGGGCAGGTTCCGCTGCTGACCCGAGACCAGGAGGTTCAGATCTCGAAGCGAATTGAGGAGGCTGAAGGGATGGTGCAAAAACATCTCAGTCGCTTCGGCTTTGTTGCTCGCGGCCATCTGGATCTTGCTCAGAAACTCATCGAAGGACGGGAACGCTTCGATCGCGTGATCCTCGATAAAAAGATCGAGAGCCGCGAGAGGTACATGAAGAACCTGCCACGCTTGTGTAAGCAGGTGGAGCAATTGAGTGCATCCATCAACCGGTACGTTTCCGAAGTTGTGCGCGATCTTTCAAAGAGGGCATCGCAAAAGCGCAAGGCACTGCAAAGAACGATGGCGACCATGCAAAAGGTTTATCCTCGTTTTTACTTCAAGCAGCGGGTCACCGAAGAATTCGTCCACCTCGCCGACGAGGCACACCACACGTCCCTATATCTCCAGACCGAGCTCGCCAAAAATCCTCGCAGCAAAAAACGGCGGTTGCAGCTTCAGAACAAGGTCCGCGATCTGGAAACAAGCCTGTGGTTTTCGCTTTCCGATTATTCCGAGGAATATCGGACGCTGAAAACCTGGCTACGCCAGGCGTTCAAAGCCAAAACCGAAATGGTCGAGGCCAATCTTCGTCTGGTTATTTCCATCGCGAAGAAGTACACCAACCGCGGTTTATCATTTCTCGACCTGATCCAGGAAGGAAACATGGGACTGATGAAAGCGGTCGAGAAGTTTGAGTATCGGCGCGGATACAAGTTTTCGACCTATGCGACGTGGTGGATTCGTCAGGCGATTACCCGCTCCATCGCCGACCAGGCGCGCACGATTCGCATTCCCGTCCACATGATTGAGACGATCAATAAGCTTTTACGCGTACAAAAACAGCTGGTGCAGGAGTACGGTCGGGAGCCCACGCCTGAAGAGGTAGCTGAGGAAGTGTTGCTGCCCGTGGACCGCGTTCGAGCTGTGCTAAAGATGGCCCAGCAACCGATATCGCTGCAATCACCGGTGGGTGAGAGTGAGGAAACCAACTTTGGCGATTTCATCGAAGACCGCGGCGCCGAAAACCCGAGCGATATGACTGCGATCGTTTTGCTCAAGGAAAAGATCAAAGATGTCTTGGAAACGCTCACGGACCGAGAACGCCAAGTCCTCGAGCAACGATTTGGACTCGTCGACGGCTACAGTCGAACATTGGAAGAAGTCGGTCGGCAATTCCAAGTGACTCGTGAGAGAATCCGCCAGATCGAAGCAAAGGCGCTGCGCAAAATGCGGCATCCAACCCGGATTCGGCAGTTGGAAGGTTTCCTTGAAGCGCCAAGAATTTAAAGATAATTTTCGACCGCGTTCGAACGCAACTTCGAGGGATACAGGCTGTTGAATCGAATGGACAACATGGAACCTCAAGATGACAAAGAGCTATGGGATGTTCTAGGCCGGCTTCCTGAGCCCACGCTTTCGCCATTTTTTGCCCGGAATGTCCTCAGAGAAATTCGGCAGAAGCCGGGTTATTTCGAGCGGGTGCGGAACTGGTTCGGCGTGCGAAAGATTGTTGGAGCGTCGGCCGTTACAGCGGTTGTTGCTGCTCTCGCTCTTGTCACGCATTATCCGGGTCCGCGGACAACGTCTTCGGGCGACTCAGATGTAGTGGCCAAAGTCGATCCACAGGATTATGACGTCGTGGCTGATCTGGATGAACTGATCGCCTGGGATGAAAATAGCGTGTGGGACGATAGGCCAACCTTATAAATTATTCGTAGGTTTGGTCGTTCTCGCTTTGTGTTGTGCTGCCGCACAAGCGCAGGCACAGCAACAACGCGGCCCGGTTAGCCGCCCGGCGCCAATGGCGGTACCTCATGGACCTCCGCCAATGGCAGCGCCTCACGGGCCACCACCAGGTCAAGCTCATGGGCCGCCCTCAGGTCAGCCCCAAGGGGGACGTCAGCCCCAGGGGGCACCTTCGGGACGGAGCGTAAGGGAACGCTGGCTCGCTATGCCGCCGGATGCCCGCCAAAATTTCCAGCGCAACGCCCAGCTTTGGAACCAGATGAGTCCGGAGCAGCGGAACCTCATGCGTCAGCGGGAGACCATGCGTCGGCAAGTTATTACCCGCGAAGCTGACGCGGCAGTTCGTGACTCGGGTCTCCAACTGAATCCACAGGAGCGCGCTCGATTCGAATCCCGCTACATTCAGGAACGCCGTAAAGTCGAACAATCGCTCCGGCAGCAAATCGAAACGGAGCGGCAAAAGGAAATCCCGGCACTGATTCAGCAGTTGAGAAAAGAGTTCCAGCTCGATGAGCCGGGCAAAAGCCCTGCCAAACCGGCCCCCTCGCAAAAGTCAGGAAGATAGACCGCCTGGTTTCGTGCGGTCGAATGTGCTTCAGCGAATGCCCGCTCAAAAAATTGGGCTGGCTCGAAATATTTCGAGCCAGCCCGGTGTGGCTATTCCGATCAAACTAGCGCCGGTAATAATAGGGATAATGATGTCGGTAATAACGATGTCCGCCGTACCAATAGTACGGGCGATAATAAGGTCTGGCATAATACCGGTACGGAGAATAGTAACCGTAGGGATAATATCCGTAATAGCCCGGACCGAACCCGATACTGAAGTAAACTTGAGCATCAGAACGCGTCGTCCCTGCAAACATCAAACCTCCAACTACGACTGCAACCAACAGAAGTTTCGTCATGATTCACCTCCTGATAATTTAAAAGGCGGCCCGGTGGAAAGTTCCGTCGGCTATTCGCATGCCGGAACGCTCGGATAACCGGTAATCGCAACAGTTTCACCGAGTTGCTGATACTCGATCTCGCGCAAGCGTAGTGCGTCGGCAGTTTTTTCCGATCCCTCTCCAGGGAACGCGACGACGGGTCCTCCAGCCAATATTGGTCCCAAATAGATCTGCAGTTTATCGATCAGCTGTTTGTCGAGGGCCTCACCAAGAACTTCGCCGCCACCTTCGATCAACACACTGGTGATGCTGCGTTTACCCAAATCCTTGAGCACGGAACGCAGAGATTTTCGCTGATAAACCAAAGTTCGGGCAGCAAATTTGTCGGACAAGAGGTGAGCGTGGCGTGGCAATTGGCCAAAGCGTGTCAGCACAACGCGCCACGGTTGGCGCGCTCGGCGCACCCCACGGACGGTCAAACGCGGATTGTCGGCTCGGACCGTTTCCGCTCCGACCAGCACTGCGTCCACCTGTCCGCGCAGCCGATGCGCATCACATCGAGCATCGCGTCCGGTGATCCATCGCGATTCGCCAGGCGGCCGCGTCAGCCGGCCATCCAGAGACATGCCGCACTTTGCGATTACAAATGGCTGCCCCGTCATGATCCATTTGTTGAATGCTTCGTTAAGCCGCGTGCACTCTTGCGTCAGAATTCCATGCCGCACTCGAACGGCTGCGTTTCGCAGTTCGACGATACCTCTGCCCGAATGCTGCGGATTCGGGTCTGTCGCGCCTATCACAACATTTTTAACGCTAGCTTTGATTATCGCATCAGTGCACGGCGCAGTGCGCCCGGCTGTCGAGCACGGCTCCAGAGTCACATAAAGCGTAGCCTGCCATGGAATCGGCACAGCGAAATCGCGCAAGCAGTTAATCTCAGCATGCGCGTGCCCTGCTTCTCGATGATGGCCCTTTGCCACTATACGATTGTCAATCACGAGGACAGCTCCTACCGCGGGATTGGGACTTGTTAGGCCGAGCGCCTTTTTTGCTTCAACCAAGGCAGCGCGCATGAACTTTTCGTCTTGGTCGGTTGTCATGGTTCACTCAAATCAAACAACACGTGCCTGGAGGGATTCGAACCCCCAACCTTCTGATCCGAAGTTTTGCATTGAACGTGTTCCGTTCTGTGCCAGTCTGAATAGTTATGCGTACAGAAAAGAGTAGTTTTCAAGAGGGAGTTTCGGCATTGGCGATGCACACAGAACAAAACAAATCCGGGTCAGGCTTGAACACGAAAAGTGGCACGCAAGTGGCAAACACATCGACGAGGGCAGTCGGCAAGAATGACTCTCGCTATTGGAGATCACGCATCTACAGGCCATTTAACGCGCGCGGTGAGGCTTCTCCGCATTATTCCATGAGGCTCCAAATGCGCAACCAGCGCATGTCCTTTTCGCTTGGAACCGGCAACGCGGATTCGGCAGCGCGGAAAGCAGCGAACGTTTACAACGATTTTCTCACGCTCGGAGTCGAAGCCGCCCTTGCGAAGCATCGGCCACAAAAGGCCACAGAGAGTATCACCACGGTGGGGCAATGGATTGACGCGGCCCGTTCTGTGTCAACGGTCAACACTGCAACATTCGCGCTGTATGCTGCCGCGCTGCGCAAGATCGCTGGTGACATCATCAGGGTGAAGCGGAACCGAAAACGTTTCGGCCCAAAAGGTGGCGGCGCAAAAGCGTATCGCCAAGCAATCGATGCTGCGCCGCTAACGCTGCTTTCCCCAGAACCAATTCAGAAGTGGCGCTTGGGCTATGTGAAGCGCGCAAAAACGCCAGCGGAGCAACGTTCACGAATGACTTCGTGTAATTCTACGCTGAGGCAGGCACGCAGTTTGTTTGGCAAAAAAATCACTCGATTTGTGCCGCTGGCGGAACCGCCACCGTTTCAGCATGTAGAATTTTTCCCGCGACAAAGCGCCAAGTATTTCTCCCGCATTGATGCCAAGGCGCTGTTAACACAGGCTCGTGATGAACTAGCAGAAAACGATCCGCCTGCATTTCTCGTGGTGTTGATTGCTCTTGCTGCCGGATTACGCAAAGGCGAGATCGATACCTTGTGCTGGCATCAGATCGACTTTGAGCGTGGCGTCATTCGCGTAGAGCACACCGACACGGCGACCTTGAAGAGCGCAGATTCACGAGGGGAGGTTCCTATTGATGCGAGCGTTGTGGAATTGCTGAGAGGCTTTCGCGCGAGAGCCACAGGCGCGTTTGTTATCGAAGGGCGCGACGGCGTTGCGGGGCCGCGAATTTGGGGACGCAATTACCGAGCGCAAAATGTTTTTGATCGGGTGACAGCGTGGTTACGCGAACACGGCGTAACTGCTAAGAAGCCGCTTCACGAACTACGTAAAGAATTAGGCGCGCTGATCACCGCTGAACACGGCATTTACGCTGCATCGCGGGTATTGCGTCATGCAGATCTGTCCACTACCACAGCGCATTACACGGACCTGAAAACGCGGCCCACGATTCCCGTGGGCGAGTGGTTGGAACCGCAGAATGTGGTCCCCATGAACAGGCAGCGAAAAGCATGCGCACTGGACCATGCCTGAAGCAAGAAGTAGTTCCGAGGGCGGGAAGGTGAAACAGGGTAAGGTTGCACCACTAAAGTTGCCGAGGGGCGGGGCTACGCAGCCAAAGCCTTCGGCGCGCGCGCGCCCAAAAGCGAGGTCGGAAATTCCGGAGCATGTGCGTCGTTTTCTCAATACACCGTGGCCAAATATAGCGGATCCGCAGAAAGAGCCGACGTTGTATATGGAGCAGTGCTTTTTCGCTCTCTGCTGGTTTAAGGAAATGTTTAAACGTGTCGGGAGTAATGACAAGAAGTTGGCCGGCGAAGCACGTAAGGCGTTACGGGTCCTGTGGCTTAACGGGCTTAACGAGTTGACGGCGCTCGCACTAGATAAGAAGCGAAACGCTGACGAATGGGCAGGGACGCTCCTGGCTATCGCCCGGTATTGGATTGAAAGTGACGATGAAAACCTTTGTAAGACAAACGAGGCGTATCGACAGGAGCAATCGGACTTACAGAAGAGTAAGTTCTTGCGCCCTCACATCTGGTTTCCAACCTCCAAAGCGTCGCCACTCTACAATGCGATTCACCGCGAACTTTGGTGTATCAGCTTCTATCGTGGGGAACTCGTTTTGCCCATGGCACAGCTCCATGTGCAAGGATTGCCAAAGGCAAAGAGACCGGTACCGGAAGAATATCAGCCTTTCATGAGGTTGACGCGATTGTCACCAAAGAGCTTGCCGAAGTGGGAACCAAAGCTATGGGCGCTGGTCACGAAAAAATACCCTGATCTGCTCGTGAAGTTGCGAGCCAACGCAGACCGAAAACAACTTGGCTATGCTTCCTCGGCGGATGGTAAGAGAAAGTGGCAAGTAGAATCTCACCTCCCGACCATGAAAGAGTTTCGCCCGCAATTTCGACAACATCTTAGAGCTATTGCCAAGCGGTCGGGGTTGTACTTCCGAGCCTCTAAGTAACACCCGTTTCCAGCGCGGGATTTGTGCACTAGTGCGTAGGCAAAACCCGAAATGGAGAGCCTATGCAGATACCTAATGTAACTGAAGAGCTGCGACTATTAACGCGGAGGCAACTCGGTGATCGTTGGCAATGCTCGATAGAAACGCTCAAGCGGCGAGAGGAGGCTGGGATCTTACCTGTCCTGAAGCTCGGGCGTGACGCACGCTACCGCCTTAGCGACGTTTTGCGGCTGGAAAAGGAAGCGGAGGTACGTCGATGAGTCCACCAAACGCGAAACGCCGTCTTTGGCGGACGGCGCTCCAAAAAGTGCAACTGCTCCGAGCGTATCACACACTCGATTTACGTCAAGCGCCATTCGGCTTCGTGTTTTGGCTTCTCGAGCAGCGCAAAGCAAAGCTTCAAGATTGCATCGAGAACGGAAGGCATGGCTAGCAATGAGCGGCAACATCTCTCTGGCAAAGCAAAAGCTCCCGCTTCCGACGCTGATGGCCAAGCTCGGAGTCAGCGAGCACGCGAAGAAAAGTGCGCGTTGTCCGTTCCACGATGACCAACGCAATTCATTTTCTGTTTGGAAGAATGAGAGCGGGCTGTGGCGTTGGAAATGTCACACGGGTTGTGGCGAGGGCGATGAAATCACTTTTTTGGAAAAGCACTACGGCATTTCCAACAAAGAGGCGACAAAGCTCTTTCTGGAAATGGCAAGCGTTAATGATAGCACGCCTAACGAATCGAAAACCACCGATGCGAAGCCGCGTGATCTGTTGGAATGGCTCGCGTGCGTGGAAGCGTTCACGGAGAAACATGTTGAACGGCTCGCAGAATGGCGTGGCTACTCAATCGAGTTTTGCCACTGGTTAAAAAAGAGTGGGCTTATCGGGCTGCACAGCGGTTGCATCGCTTTTCCCGTACACGATCGCGCTGGCAACGTTGTCGCCTGTCATTACCGGCTGAAAGACGGCTCGTGGCGCTACTATCCACAAGGCGCAAAGGTTCGCCCGCTCGTCTTTGGTGAATTAGTGCTAGGCGAGCATGTGCAGGTTTTCGAGTCCACGTGGGACGGACTCGATTACATGGACAAATCTGGCGAGCGCGATGGCATCGTGATCGCACGCGGTGCTGGTAACGCAAAGCTCGTCGCCGCTCTCATTCCGCTGGGTTCGCCGTGCTTGGTGTGGACGCAGAATGACAAGTCCGGCGTGGACTTTGAAAACACACTTGCCGCCGGCACACATTGTGCCGTTAAGCGCGTGAAGATTCCAACGCCTTACAAGGATTTGAACGATTGGACGCGTACGGGCGCAACCGTCGATGATCTGATAGCGGCTATGGCAAACGCCGAAATAATTCGCGAGGCTAAAGCCGACAAAAGCGAAGCGACTGAACCACAAGAAACAACGCAAGCTCAACCTTTCCCGCTGCACTGCTTGCCGCCGGTTTGCGAAGCAATGGCAAGAGCAGTTTGCGAGACGATGCGGGTACTGGAATCACTTCCCGGATGCTGCGTACTGGGAATCCTGAGCGCGGCGATCGGCGCGGGCCTCCAAGTTAGGTCGGGCGCAAATCGTGTTACACGCGGGAATCTCTATGCGCTCGCCAGTGCGGAAAGCGGCAGCGGAAAAAGTGAAACATTCCGCCATCTTGCAAAGCCTCTTTTGAGATTTGAAGCGGAGCGGATAGCGGGTTGGACGGAAGAAACCAGACCCGGATTGCTGGCAGAGCATAAAATTTTAGAAGCAGAAATTGCGAATCTTACCAAGTCAGGAGGCAAGCCGGATGCAGACCGCGACAAAATTCGCGGACAGCTCAAAGCGAAGCTCGCAGCACGTGATCAAATCGAAACGCAGCTACGCACCCCCATCTTATCCTGCGAGGATGTAACAGGTGAAAAGCTCGCAGTGTTGCTCGCGCACAACAACGAGCAGTTGGCCAGTCTCAGCGCAGATGCACTGGCTGTAGTGAACATTCTGCTCGGCAGATACAACAAGCTCGATCGCACCGACGAGGGGATCTATCTGAAAGCTTACTCCGGTGATCGATGCAAAGTTGATCGGCAATCTCGTGAATCTGTCTTGCTCGAATCCCCGTGCCTTACGGCTCTATGGCTCACGCAGCCTGATAAGCTCAATTCATTGCTCGCAGAGCGGAGCTTGAGTGACGGCGGGCTGATTCCACGGATTCTTTCGTGTCACACGAATTGCGAGGCGCGGGAAATTACACAAAGCGCGCCAGAAATTCCGGCCAGCGTAGAAAAAAGCTACGCTGATTTGATTTGCGGCCTGATTCGCAGTTATCGCCTCGCAGATGAGCCTTACACGATTGAGCCGACACCGGAAGCCTTGGAAATAATGAACGCGCATTACAACGCAATTGTGAAGCGTCGACGCACTGATTTGCGCGATGTCACGATCTACGCGGCCCGCTGGAATGAACAGGCCTGGCGCATCGCGGTAGTTCTTCACGCGGCGCAACACGGCGCACACGCACATGAGCACAAGCTCGAAATCGACAGCGCAAATCGCGCAATCGAACTGGCAGACTGGTTTGCCGTGGAGCAACTCGAAATTCTTTCGGCAGGCAGGGAGAAAGCGCGCCGAGAAATTTTTGACGAAGTGCTTTCGCTGCTCGCACACAAGCCGCAAGGGATCCGGGCGAGCGATGTTTACCGGGCACGGATCGTGCGTAATGCCGATGAGGCGCACGCGCTGCTTGCCGCTATGGAATCAGAAGGCGAATTGAGCGGGCGCGATGAACAACCGGAAAGCGGCGGAC
>Ga0207701_10005099_pt1 | contig 13229 bp, 13 predicted proteins | sample KBSSwiSSwithPhiX_FD_184294 | JGI IMG/M metagenome (GOLD analysis project Ga0207701, IMG submission 184294) | Switchgrass rhizosphere bulk soil microbial communities from Kellogg Biological Station, Michigan, USA, with PhiX - S5 (SPAdes) (version 2) | ecosystem: Environmental > Terrestrial >... | reverse complement strand
CGGCCAGAACCACCACCTCGTTGGCGGCCCAGAGATGTGGCACGCCTAACGAGTCCCGCCAGACCTGCACGGGCGCAGAGAGTCCGGTGATGGCCGCGCCGTCGGCGTAGTTCGGAACGGAGGATCGCACATAGAGCCATCCGCCCCCGGCAGCCAGCCCAGGAAATGATCGAACGAGCGGTTCTCCATCATCAAGACGACCACGTGCTGGATGCCGTTCGAACCGCCCGGGCGAATCGCCGGCGTGGCCTGCGCCGCCCGCTGCGCCAGCAGCTCAGAGCCCGTGATCACCGCGCCCCCCGACGCCCCGAGAAGCCGCAACAAACCCCGCCGTGTCAGCATGGCGCGCAGTATGCCGCGAAACTGGGCCCGCGGTCTGTGACCTGCGGCGCTGTTTCACAATCGTTGCGTGGGGGCCTCTCGATCAGGTGGGGGGACAGGCCGGGTCCGCCCCAGGAGGCGCGCCAGGCGCGCGCGATCGAGCTGTCCCTGCCAGCGCGCGATGGCCAGCGTGGCCACGCCGTTGCCGATGACGTTGGTCACGGCGCGGGCTTCGTTGAGGAAGCGATCGATCCCCAGCAACAGGACCACGCCCGCGACCGGGACCTTCTTGAGCGAGGCCAGCGTCGCCGCCAGGGTCACGAAGCCGGCGCCCGCCACGCCGGCGGATCCCTTCGACGTCAGCATGAGAACCCCGAGCACCACCAGCTGATCGCGCAGGGAGAGCGCGGTGTGCGTGGCCTGGGCGACGAAGATGGTGGCCGTGGTGAGATAGATCGCGGTGCCGTCGGCGTTGAAGGTGTAGCCGAGCGGCAAGACCATACCGACCAGGGCCTTGGGACAGCCGAGCTCCTCGAGCTTGGTCATCATCCGCGGCAGCACGACCTCCGTCGAGGCGGTCGCGAACACCACGACGATCTCGTCCTTGATGTACACCAGGAACCTGGCCAGCGAGAACCCCGCCCAGCGCGCCACGCCGCCCAGCACCAGCACGATGAAGGCCAGGCTGGTCAGGTACACGGCGGCGACCAGCCGCCCGAGCGGAAGCAGCGTGGCCAGCCCGTACTTTCCCACGGTGAACGCGACCCCGCCCAGCGTGCCCAGCGGCGCCAGGCGCATCACCAGGCGCACGATCCCGAACAGGACCGCCAGCAGGCTGTCGAGCCAGGCCAGCAGCACCGGGGGCCGGTCGGGGAAGCTGGCCAGCGCGACCCCGAACAGCACCGCGAACAGAATCACCTGCAGCATGTGGCCCTGGACCAGCGCGCCGGCGACCGTCGACGGGATGATGTCCAGGAAGAAGCCGACCGCGTCCTGCGGCCTTTCCCCGGTGTAGGCGGCCAGCGCGCTCGGGTCCAGCGCCGCCGCGTCGACGTTCATGGCCGCGCCCGGGTGGACCAGGTTGGCCACCACCAGGCCAAGCGCCAGCGCCAGCGTCGAGACCACCTCGAAGTAGAGCAACGCCTTCACCCCGACCCGCCCGAGCTCCTTCAGGCTGCCCAGCCGGGCAATGCCGCTGACGATCGTCGCGAAGATGATCGGCGCCAGCAGCATGCGGATCAGCCTCAAGAACCCATCGCCGAGCGGGCGCAACGCCTGTCCCCAGGCCGGTCGCAGCGCTCCGATGACCACGCCAAGCAGCGCCGCGATCAGCACCTGCAGGTAGAGATCGCCGAGCCGCCGCCACCCGCGCCGCTGCATCGAGACGGCGCGCATGTGCGCAGGCTACTCCCCGGCCCGCCCCTCGTTCAAGGAGGCGGCCACGCACCAGGGTAGGATCTGGGTATCCCTGGTGCTGGCCGCCTGGCAGGGGTATGAGGGCTAGATCGTCACCGACTCGTCAATGCAGGAACTGTCGTTCATCGTCCGATCCGGCGGGGATGGTGTTACCGATCGTCACCCAGGGCTGGGGCCATCCGGGCGCATACGTCCGCTCGTAGGCGACCCCATCAGTGCCGCGTCCGAAGACCCGGAACTGGCCACCAACCTCGGTGGCCGAGGGACCCGAGAGGAATGGGTTGTCGCCGAGGATCGGCTCCCAGTCGTGCCAAGCGCCGTCCCACCACTTGTGCCAGTAAGCAGTGTTGACCGCCTGTCCGAATATGTGGAGGGTGCCGGCGCTGACTCCAGCCACCGCCGGAGGACCAAGCAAGGTACCGCCAACATTTTCCCATACCCAGCTGGCGCCACCGTCGAAGAACAGGTGCTCGACTTCGTAGTTCGACCCGAGCCCGAACACGTCCAGGACATTGGGCGCGGACCGTCCGGCGATTGCAACTAGACGGCTCAGTATCCTGCCCCCCCGATCGATCCAGCCGCTCCATCCCGAGCCGTTCCAGTTCATGTGATACACGCGGCCATTGGTGCCTACCACGAATATGTCGAGCTGGTTCGAGCCTCGGGAAACCGTGACGGGAGGGCCAATGCTCACACCTCCCCGGTCTTCCCAGGCAGCGAAGTTGCCGACGCAACTTCCGGTGCACCAGGTGTGCATGATGTTCCCTGTCGTGGCCTGGGCGAAGACGTCGATTCGGTTGGGCCCCCACGAGACCGCCGTTGGCTGACCGATCCACCGTTTGCCGCTGTCAAGGACCTCGGAGCCGCCAATGACGCCCGACCCCTGATGGTAGATGAGGCCATCCACATTGACAAACCAGTGTACGGCACCCGGCCAACCTGCGACCGCCGGTTGCGCGGGAACAACCGGATTTTGCGCAGGAAATATGGGCGTGACATTCCAGTTCGGATCGCCTTGCATATTTCGGCGGAATCTTTCAAGGGGTTTGAATGTTTCGGAAACAGTGATCTGGAACTCCTCGCTCGTGCCCGCTTGCGGGTTGTAGGTTGACCAGGGGGCGATCAGCGGCTGTGTCTGTGGGGTCCAGGCCGAGCAGTTGTTTTGCAACCGGTCAGCGATCAGGGCAACGTAACCCACGTTGGTCACGAATGAGACGCTGTTGCTGCACACGTCAGCTACCTCCGTGGTGGCCAGCGTTGCGCCGAACCATCCGGTGCCCGGATCGGGATCGGTCGCCGCTTCGAGGACCTCGTGAGAAGTGATCGTCGCGTTGGACGCTCCGATCGTCTTTCCGCTGAGCTTCCTCTCGAGCTTGACCACAGCGTAGTAGCCCTCTGGCCAAGCGCCGTGGAAGCCGCCAGAATCAGGCGACTCATTCCAGACGTGGTTGTTGGTGAAGGCGATGAAGATTCGTTCGCGATTGAACGCCGGTAGGTTTCCGGCAGACTGCGCCGTCTGAATCCGTTGCTTGAGCGCCCCGATCGTTGGGCTGCCGGGATTGCTCGTATCATGAAACGACGAGGCGAAGGACGCGCCATAGACCTGGTATTGCCAGACGGTCGGCTGTTTCCCGGCAGGAGAGATCACGCCGCGCATGTACTTGGCAAGGCCAGCGAGGTAGGTATTCATCGTCTGAATTTGGCTCGCCGAGATGTCAGAATCAGGCCCCCAGTAGAACGCGACCAATTCAGGCCCCAGAACGTGACCACCGTGATAGCTCGGAGTTTGGGCCGCGGTCAGCGCCGCTGCGGTGGTTCCAATTTCTTCGAGATCGCCGCTGTCGTCCGGCGGCGCACCGCAACTGGCGCTCGTGGCGAGACCCAATGCCGCCAGAGCATATCCCGCGATAGTTTTGCGATGAGGTGGAAGGGCATTCTTCCGGTTGTCATTGCAACCGCCAGCGCTCGGTGTCGATTCCATTGATTGCCTCCTTTTGGTGTTCTGCGAACGTCGGACGACGGATTGGGGCAGGTCGGCCTGCATCCTGCCCGCAGCAAAAGGGATGCCGTGTGCGAAGGCCGAAGCGCGACCCGCAAGGGCGCCGCGCGCTTGAGTCGCCTCGCCAGCCGGCCGCCCGGCGCGCAAGCGCGCGTATGCGCGCGCAAGCGCGCGCAAGCGCCGGGGCGCCGGCTGGGTCCCGCCGCCCGCCGTCAACCTTCCCGAAGCGCCGCAGCCGCGGCAGGAGTGAGCCTCTCTGGTCTTACTTGCGCCGGGTGCCCTGGGACCGTAGGAACTGGAGGTGAGCTACTTCGACGACGATCACCCGACCCACCTGTCTGATGCACTCACCTCGGCCGACCACCGGCGCGGTCCGGTCGACGCGGCGGTGACCGTGGTCGAGTACGGGGACTTCGCCTGCCCGTTTTGTGGGCAGGCCTACCGCATGGTCAAGACCCTGCTCGCCGAGCGGCCCGATCTGGCCCTGGTCTTCCGCGCCAACCCCCGCAGCCACTTGTTTCCCCGTGCCGAGATCGCGGCCGAGGCGGCGGAGGCGGCGGGCGCGCAGGGCAAGTTCTGGGAGATGCACGACCTGCTGTTCGAGAACCAGGGGAGCCTGTCGCGGCGCGAGGAGCTCTCCCGCCTGGCGCGCACCCTGGGCCTGGACATGGAGCGCTTCGATCGCGAGGTCGACGGTGGCGTGTATCGATCCGCGATCCACCGCCAGGAGATCTCCGGCTGGCACAGCCACGTGCTGCAGACGCCGACCTTCTTCGTCAACGGCGTGCGCCTGGAAGACGCGCCCGACACGCTGCCGGCGGCGGTATCGCAGGTCGCGCGCAAGGAGCGACTAGAGCACAAGGTGTATCGCGAAGCCCGCGTCCAGAGCACCACCGACCGGCGCCGCCAGGTGGTCAGCGTCGGGCCTCACGTCCTGACCGCTGATCTGGCCGCCGCCGATGGCGGACAGGACGCGGGGCCGAGCCCGACCGACCTGCTGGTGGCCGCGCTGGGCGCTTGCACCGCCATGACGGTGCAGTTCGCGGCCGAGAAGAGCCGCCTGCCGCTGCGCGGGGTGGACGTGCGGGTCTCGCAGTCGCGCACCCCCGACGGGCAGCTGTTTCGCGTTCAGGTGGCGCTGGACGGCGATCTCGACGAGGACCAGCGCGCGCGCCTGCAACGCGCCGCCGACCACTGCCCGGTCGCGCGGATCCTCACCGGCGAGATCGCGATCGACACCCGGGTGACCGTGGAGCGTACCGTCGACGAGGCCGGCGAAGAGACCTTCCCCGCGAGCGACCCGCCGCCCTGGACGCTGGGCCGCGAGCCCCCGCGCTGACACGATCCCTTCTTGACCAGGGGCTGCCAAGGTAAGCTCTCAAGATCGCGCGGGAGGAAACAATGAGTCGCCAGCGGGATCCAATTCGAATCGAGATACGGATCGACCGAGCATCGGCGCGCAGGGTTCTGATCGTCGGTGGAATCCTCGTCCTCCTGGGAAGCGCTGGCGCCGTCTTGGCCGTCCCCAAGGTCTTTCAGGACGGCGAGACTCTGACGGCAGCCGACTTGAATCGGGACTTCGGGGACCTCGAAGCACGAGTTGCGAGCGTCGAAGCCTTCAAGGAACGGGCTACAAAGGGAGGGAAATACTCCGTGGGAGGTGCGTACTGTGGTGCCACGGCCAGCACTCTTGGAGACCTCTCCGGCATCTCGGCGCCCGGGAGCAGCTACACGAAAGCAAAGGCAGCTTGCGAGGCAGTGACGGGATGTTCCTTGACGGCCCATGTCTGCACCGAGGAGGAGATCTATCGGAGTGTCTCCACGAGGAACGCCCCGCCCGACGGATGGATAATGGCGAATCTCGGCCTCAGGACCGCCTCAGATTTCCCGGTGACCGGTTGCAGGTCATTCACGACCAGCTCGAACAGCGACAGCGGCTGGTTTTGGCAAGGTTCAGTGGGAATCTTCTCCTTTTGCCCATGCTCGGGATGCCCCAGCCCCATGCCCCTGCTCTGCTGCGACTGAGCCGGACCGATTCATTTGACTACTTCTTCGGCTGCCTAGGTCGAGTGCGCGAAGGAGGGCGTAACCCGAGTTGGGCGCGAGCAAAGCGTGATGCCTGCTCTTCAGCTCACTCATCGAGAACCCAGTCATCGGCTTCACATTCGAAAGTCTCGTCACGGAGGTAGAAAAGGAAGTGACGGCCCGACGGGCGAGCATCTCCGACGAGGATCTGCCAGTCATTCGGACTCTGTTGCAGCTTGAGATCACCTGAGACCTCATAGAATTCGCCCCATCTGGGTGCTTCGCCGCTGAAGCGGCACTGCCCCCGATACCAACCCTCGTCGTTCGTCGAGCCGAGGCGATACTTTCGCGCACCAGTAAACCGGAGGCGAAGCCGGTGCTCCTGCGCGAAGTGCGGGTACTGGAAGGGGTTCGCCAGGAATGTCAGCACGACCTCGGGACCATTGACTTGCACGGTTGGGTCCGGAGCATTCGGCTCGGCATTCCATCCGTCGTTCAGTTGCCGAAACTGCGTCGCCATCCAAGTCTGTCCAACGACAGCTCGATTCCTACGATGGCAGACCCGCTCGCAAAGTGGCGAGTTGGTACGCCACGCGCGCCTTCATCCACTCGAAGTCGTGTAAATAGTCGCCGCCCTCCGGCCGGTACTGAGCGAGATCATCGGTGAGGTCCTCCAACTCTGGAAACTCGGGAGCCAGTTCGAGAAGCAGGCCTTCCAGCCTGTTCGCGTCTGCAACCGAGATCGCGTCTCCCGAAATGAACCTCTCCATCAGCGTGATTAGATCGTCGATCGCCATGGCGGTTGTCTGTCCAACCCGTATTCTCCAGATTTGGATAGTCCTTGGCCACACCAATTTCCAAATCGCCTGGCATGACGGCTCCAGCGCGATTTCGCGGGCTTGCGAGGGATGGCCTCGCTGGATAAGACGATATGGGCCGCAGCCAGTGGAGCGCACCGTCGACCAGGCCGGCGAAGAGACCTTCCCCGATAGCGACCCAGCGCCCTGGACGCTCGGCCGCGAGCACCACCGCTGACGGGTGATAGCCGCCGCTTCGCTTCCTCTCCCGTTTGCCGCCAAACGATCGTATCGTTGGACGGACGGATGACACGCTTTCGGGCGACGCGAGCGATCGATGCTGCCACCGCCGTCGTGGCGGTGGCAGGTCTTCTCAGCGCGAGTAGGTCGTTTGCCACGAGTAGGTCGTCGGCCAGCCGCCCCGATGAATGGCAACCGGTTCTAACTCAGTCGCTCGCCGTGATCGAGGCAGCGCGCACGGAAGCCGCCGCCCTCCGGAATGCGATCGGGGCGGCGGCCGAGGCGCACGCGCACGACTCTGCCGGAGATCCCCCGTCGCCAAAGGCAGCGCGGCGGAGGCCGCTACCTCCTCGCTATTCGGAGGTCTGTATTGCAAAAGACGTTATGTAGCTATAGTTACCGGCGTTCGCAGGTGCGAGCGAGCAACGCGCAAACCAAACGCCATCAACCGACTGTCCTGGCATATAAGAATAGTTTAGGTACTGCGGCCCATTCGGAGTGTTCGCGGAACTAAAATCCGTGAGGACAGAATTTCCTGCGTAGTCCAGTTTGTAGAGGTGGCAGTCTGTTATTGTGCCGCGATTGTAGACAACGGTCTCGGCCGATACAATCGTCGGAACGGGCGTGCCCGAGTACGAGATCGGGAGCGGACAATCGACGGTAAGATACGAGGCTCCCGTATTGTAAATACCGAAACTATTTGTTCCCCAAGAGGACACGTTTGGTGCCACTGGTCTGCACTGTGCCCCATGGAAAGTAAATGTCCTAGCCAAAGACTCTTTGCCGGTGACAATCGACGTTCCGAGGATCGCTATCAAGATCATTCTCTTCATGTTGACGTGCTCCCTTTCATTTTTTGATCAATACTCTCGTGCAAATGCATCCTGGCGCAACTAGAGCGCGGATTGTCGTTTGCTCGACGAGACTCGGTAGGGCGCCGACAGCGCCGCATCGCCCAGAGACACGCTCCTAATTCACTCCACGAATTCCGAAAGCGATGGAATTGACCAATGGCGGTAAATTGCACGCTATGTCAAGAGCATAGATTCCCGAGTTATTAATGTTGATTGAAATTGGAATTTGGAATTGTGCGCCTCCGAATCCTGCGGGAATGAGGAACGTCGAAGTAATTAAGCTGGCGTTTCCATTCGCAAGTCTGGCGTACATTGAGCAGGAGCCCCCGGAATGGCCATTCTGAGTCCCGTAGACTGTGTAGGTGTACGAACTCAAACCAGTAACCAGGCCCAGACCAGCAATGACGACGTGAAAGTTGACTGTGTCTTGGTTGCCGACGAATCCCCCGTTCTGGACCAGATAAGGTTGGTCTGAAGGATTCGCCGGTTGGAAGGCGCCGGCGCTTTGACCTGCGGCCAATGTTGTTCGTGCACCTAGGAATAGCGCAACTGCGATAACGACCGGACTCAATCCCTTCATGGATACCTCCAGAGCAAGACGTTCACCATCGGTCCTCGATGCCACTCACCCTGTACGGACGGCCGCTCGAGTCTGGTTGAGGAATCTTTGCAGCACCCAGCACCCCTGCGCAGCCCCCTCGCGATCAGTGGACTCGCTGGAGCTAGTCCAGACACGCCCTCCGCGTGACCGTGGAGCGCACCGTCGATGAGGCCGGCGAAGAGACCTTCCGCGCCAGTGACCCACCGTCCTGGACGCTCGGCCGGGAGCCCCAGCGCTGAGGAGCGACTCCCAGGTCAGTGCGAGGAGGGCGGGGCCCTTTGAGCTAGTGGGATCAGCGCTTGGCGCGCCGCTTGGTGCGGGGCGCGCTGGCTCGCGCGTGGGCGGTCTCAGCGGCGGCGAGGAAAGTTGCCGCGTCGACCTTCTTCAAGTCGCAACGGGTGGCACCCAGGCGACCCCAGCCGCCGGGAACCGGCGCCAGCGCACCAGCCGCCATCTCGCAGAACATCTCTTGCTCGATGGGGTGGAACATGAAGTTCACATCTGTTCCGTCGCCCGAGAGCGTCGCGAAGATCCGACGAGGCGTCCGGAACGCCACCCGATCGAAATGCGCCGCCTCGCTGACGTTGGGCAGGCCAAGGAGCACCTTGCGCGCGCGTGCTGCGGTGAGAGCCACGTGGCCAGGTTACACCCGCGCGTGCGCCCTGAGCGCGCGTGAAGCGCTAACTCCTTGATTTTGCACGGGCGCCCGCCGGAGCCGGCCGGGGCAGGAGGCCGCCAGAAACGAAATCGCGAAACTGGGGAATAACCGCGGATCGGGTGCGTTGCGGAGGGCCAACCACCGGTGCGCCCTCAGACACCGCTGCACACGATCGGCGCATGCGGCAACCCCCAAAAGAGGAGCCTCCATGACAGAGACCACGTTCTTGAGATGTTGTGTTCTCCGAAAGGCCAACGCGACGATGCTGGCAAGTCTGTGTGTCGCATTCGTTGCATGCGGCGCCCCGCCCGCCAATGAATCAGAGGAAATCGTCGCCACGGCGAGCACGCTGGAACCCGCGATCAATCTCTCCGGCATCGCGGAGAGCCTGCACACCACAGGCGCGATCGATCGCACCAACCCGTTCTTTCAGCAGCTGGGCACCAACCCGCGCACCTGCGAGACCTGTCACTCGCCGGCCCAAGGATGGACCACCAACAGCATCACCAACACGCTGCTGTTCGCCGCCACGCTGGGCACGGGGCCGCTGTTCAACCTGGTGGACGAGGGCAACCGACCCGACGCGGACATCTCGACGTTCGCGGCCAGGCTCAACACCTTCGGCGCCACGCTGCTGCAGCGGGGACTGACCCGCTTCACGCGCCGGATCAACGCCGCGGCCGAGTTCACGCTGCTCTCGGTGGACGATCCCTACGGGTTCTCGACCACCACCCAGTTCTCCGGGTTCCGTCGCCCGACCGCCACCTCGAACGAGACCAAGACGTCGACCATTCTGTGGACGTCGGCTCCGGCCACCACCGTGAACGCGCAGCTGCGCACCATCCTGGCTGGCGGCGTGACCCTGCACGAGCAGGGCACTGTCCCGACGACCCAGGCGCAAGGTGACGCGGCGGGCGATTTCATGTTCGGGGTGATCTTCGCGCAGAGCTTCGACTTCAAGGCCGGGCTCCTCAACTCCGACGGTGCCAACGGCGGGCCGGCGGCGCTTCTGGCCCAGCCGTTCTACGTCGGCATCAACGACAACGCCGGCCACGATCCCACCGGGCAGCCCTTCAACCCCAACGTCTTCAACATCTACGACGGCTGGTCCAAGTACGCGGGGCTCGGAAACGACAACTCGGTCCAGGCCGCGCGTGGCGCCATCTACCGCGGTCAGGTGGTCTTCAACACCGCCGGGCATTGCAGCGGTTGCCACAACACCCCGAACGTCGGCGGCCACTCGTTCCCGGTGTTCTTCAACACCGGAACTGCCGAGCCGCCCAAGTGCAGCTCGGCCCTGCCGCTGCTCACGCTGCAGAACAAGACCACCATGGAGACCAAGGTCACCTGCGATCCCGGACGCGCTCTGTCCACCGGGCTCTGGACCGACATCGGAAGGTTCCGCGCCCCGCCGCTGCGTGGTCTGGCCGCGCGCGCGCCCTACTTCCACGACGGGCAGGCTGCCACGCTCAAGGACGTCATCCAGCACTACCAGGATCGCTTCACCCTGGGCCTGACGACCCAGCAGATCAATGATCTGGACGCCTTCCTGAAAGCGCTCTGAAGTACTTCGCCGACGCCGCTCAGCAGGGGGGAGCGGGGCCGGCGGTGCCAGCCTATTCGCCGCGAACTGTTACAGTCGATAACGAACGCCAACGTGAAACGGGATCTCGCCGTGGAAGCCGGAGTTGAAGTACGTACCACCGGTTCCGGCCATTGCGCTCAAGGTCATCACTCGAAGGGTCAAGCCGCCGGTGAACGCCAGATCGCGGCTGACTGGGTGAACCAACGTCGCACCGATCTCGGCGCCGACGCCGTCGGTCCAGACGTACTGCCTGCGGTCGCCGATGGAAAATGCGCCAAAGGCCGGTCCTAGACCGAGGTTGATCCCGAGCTCGTCGCCGCGGTCGCCGGTGCGAGCCGACCAGCCGATGAGCAGCGGCACGAACGCCAGGTGCTCGATCTCGCTCTGCTGGGTGCCGAACGAATGAGAACCGACGCCCACGCCGTAGCGCAGCCCCACGCCCCAGTGAAAGACGCGCTCGGGAACATGGAAGTATTCGGCTTCGATACCGGCGTCGAAGCTCGGCACATCTTCGAAGTGGCCGTCGCTGAAGAAGTCGGTGCTCCGCGGGGCGCTGTACGCCAGCGCCACCCGCAGCTCGCTTCCCGCGGGAGAGCGCGCCGAGGTCAGTTGCGCGGGGGGAGCCGGCGTCGGCTGCGCGCCAGCGGGGTAGGCGGCCAGCGCGCAGGCGGCGAAGGCTGCGGTGGCCAGCATGTCCATCATCGCCGTCTTCATGTCGACAGGCAGTGCAATGCATGTACCTGGCTGGCGTCTCGCGCGCGACCTGGCAATACCCCGGAAAGCGGCGAGTTTTGGACGTAGCAGGAGTCAGAATCCAAACAGCCTCCGGAGTCCAAGCGGTTGCTCGACGCCCGATGTCCGTCACTGAGGCGTGGTGGGTGCCACGCCGCAGCGGCGCGCTGCGGCAGCAGTGCGCGAGCCACAAAAGCGAAGAGGTCCATGCGTTCGGACGAGGTCAAGGCTTGCTCTTGCGCCGCCAGCGCCGTCAGCAATCCCGGGTCGGCACGCCCGTCTGATCAGGAAGGTCGAGCAGCAGGTGCTCGACCAGGTGGGCCACGCCGGGCTTGCCGGGCGGGTCGTCGGTTGTGAGGAGCACTGCCAGCAACCTTTTCGCCGCCATTTCGCGCGACTCTATCTCATTGCTCTGCAGCGACCAGGCCACCCCTGACGGCGCCGCTGACGCGAGGCCGCCTGCCCGCCAGAGCCCAGACCCAGGTTGATGCGGTCGCAAGAGCGATTGTTGGCCACGCGTTCAGGTCAGAACACCGCGCCGGTACTTCGCCGCGAGCGAGTACTTGCGACTCTTCTTCGCGGGGTCGGCGACCAACACGAAGCCCCCTTCGACCCAGGCCGAGAGGAGCGAACGAGCCGTGCGCTCGGAAAAGCCAAATAGGCCGACGAGGTCTCGGCTGGTGATGGTGTCGTGCTCGCGGAACAGGTCTAGCGCCTTGCGCTGCCGAGGATCTAGTTTGCGGAGCATCGGCGACTGATCTCGCGCTCCGGCCATTGCCGCCTCTTCTGCGCGCCGCTTCACGTTCTCGAAACTGTCGGCCATTCCGTCGCAGAAGTATTCTACCCAGCGCGTGATATCGGCGTTGGCGCAGCCGTCGTAGTAGTTGTGGGAAGGGCCAATGGTCAAAGCTCGGTAGTAGGCGCCGAGGTTGCGAGCGTAATATTCTTCGAGCGAGTAGAGTCCTTTCAGGTCGTAGCCTCCCCTGTGCAAGATGAGCGTGGTCAGGAGTCGCGCCGTTCGCCCATTGCCGTCATAGTAGGGATGGACCGTAGCGAACTGGTAGTGGGCGATTCCCGCGCGAATGGGACAGGGAAGCCCTTCGGATTCGGAACCTTCGAGCCACTTCTCGAGCGCGTTCATGAGATCAGGAACATCCTTGGCCTCTGGCGGCATGTACACAATGCCGCCGCCGGCACTATCGCGAATCACGTTCTGCCGATCGCGATATGGCGTGGGCTTTGTCCGTCTGCGGCCGCCAGCCATGAGCAGCGCGTGCACGGTCTGCACGCACATCTCAGTCACCGGCGCGCGGGCAGCCACAAACTGTTCGACCTTCTCCATGGCGGCGTAGTATCCGAGCACCTCTTTCTCGTCGCGTTCCCGCCCTGGAAAATGTTCGTGCCTCTCGATGACCTTGGATACCTGCTCTTGAGTGAGCCGGTTGCCTTCGATCATCGTGGAATAGTGGGTCGAGAACAGGCGCGCGGTTTCTCGCAGCGTCGCCAGGACGGCAGGCGTGATAGGCAGATCAGTGACGGATTGCTTCGCGGCTTCGATCCGCATCAGGGCGCGGGCCACCCTGGCGGTGATCGAGAATCTTGGTGCGAAGGACGGACGGGCGGCGGGCACGGCAAGACCTGACGGCCGAGAGCGGCCGTTGCCGTTAAACTGCCGTTAACGCAAGGACGTTGATCGGCCCTTGCTGTGCGAGGAGGGGGACTCGAACCCCCACTTCTTTCGAAACCAGATCCTAAGTCTGGCGCGTCTACCAGTTCCGCCATCCTCGCGGGGAATGACCTCAATATACTATCCAGGACCCGTTCGCTCGGCTCTTCGTATCGCTCACCGCCTGAAGAGGTTTCGTCGTAGCATGGGTACGCGATGGCGAAGCCGCGGGAGCGGGGGGTCTTCTTCGGGAGCACGGTGTCCCGGCGTCAGGTGGGGGACCTGATCCTGGTGGATTCGTGGCACGCCGCTGAATCTCACTTGCCCCGGCACAC
>Ga0207701_10005095_pt1 | contig 13234 bp, 13 predicted proteins | sample KBSSwiSSwithPhiX_FD_184294 | JGI IMG/M metagenome (GOLD analysis project Ga0207701, IMG submission 184294) | Switchgrass rhizosphere bulk soil microbial communities from Kellogg Biological Station, Michigan, USA, with PhiX - S5 (SPAdes) (version 2) | ecosystem: Environmental > Terrestrial >... | reverse complement strand
CGACTTGAATGGTTTCTATCCAATCAAGTTCGACGAACGCAGGGAACTTCGCTTCCAAGTGGATTGGTTCAATGTCTTCAATAGCCAGCGCGCAATTCGCTTGGATGAGACATTCTCAATCAACAGCGGCGTTACCGGCGTTCCTCCGGTTACCAATCCGTTCTACGGCTCGGGAACAATCTTCCAGTTCCCGTCGTCAGTTCGATTGGGTGTGAAATTCCAGTTCTAACTGGTTAGCTTTGTGAGTCTTCGGACTCCTTAAAGCATGTACGAGGGAGAGGTGCACGCGCATCTCTCCCTCTTTATTTTGTGGTACTCTTATGGCCTCCCCGAACACTTGCACTATAAGCCGTGGCCTTTAGGTGGTCAGTCAAGGAGCGGCAATGCGTTCTAATTCGTGTTCTCTCTTTCCTAGCGCACTTACATTTGTAGGACAATGTCTATTGATGCTTGCCGTAGGTGGTGTCTTTGGTTCTAGCGTAGGACAAGCTCAAAGTGGTGGTGGAGTCGACTCAACCGGCACTGGAGGTCGCCATACGATTACGGGCCGTATCTATTTCCCTTCTGGCCGGCGAACCGATGTTCGAGTCAAAGTAAAACTCTATAGCGTCAACTCGAGCGAGCTAACCGTGTTCTCAGATCAAAACGGGAATTTTAGTTTTCGTGGCTTGGAAGCGGGTTCCTACACGGTGACTGTTGATGCGGGAAAAGATTACGAACAGGCACGTGAGACGGTTTACATCGAGACGGAAGCAGTAAACCCTCGACTGGGAATAAGTCTTCCCTCTGTCAGCAAGCTCTTTACAGTCGATATTTCACTTCGGCTGAAGCAAGAAGCTTCCGCCAGAGCGGGCGTCATTAGCGCTGCACTCGCCGCTGTACCGCAGCCGGCGAAGGAGCTTTACGTCAAGGCCCTCGAATCTAGTGAAGCGGGTGAGAACGCCAAAGCGATCGATCAATTGAAAGCAGCGCTGGTCATATATCCGGAGTTTCCGTTAGCTTTGAACGAATTGGGCGTTCAATACCTGAAGGTCAGCCAGCCAGCCAAGGCTTCTGAAGTATTGAGTAAAGCGGTAAAGATTGCGCCAGAAGATTTTCAACCACGACTCAATTACGGCATCGCCTTATTGAACTTGCGAAAGTTGAGTGACGCTGAGGAGCAACTGAGAGTGGCTGTTAACAAAGTGAGCGCCGCGCCAACCGCACACATGTATCTTGGAATCGCGCTCGCCATCCAACGAAAGCTCGACGAAGGACAGAAAGAACTGGATATCGCCGTGGCTTCTAAGTCAGCAGAAGTACCGTTGGCGCATCGCTATCTAAGTGGTATCCATTACGAACGCCGCAATTACGCTGAAGCGGCAAACGAATTAGAGACCTATTTGAAATTAGTGCCGAAGGCTCCCGACGCCAGTATGCTTCGGCAACAGATTGTCGAACTACGCAATAAGAAATAAAAATCTTCATAATTAGTGGGAGTAAAACATGAGTTATCGTCATCTTCGATTTCGTGCAGCGGAACTGTGCCTTCTGTTAATTACTGTGCCCCTGGTCGCTTTGGGACAGGGCGGGGTTGGAAGTTCGCGAGGGCTTCCCACAACTAGCGGTGGAATCCATACAATCCAGGGAAAGGTCTACTTCCCAGCTTCACCGGGCGCAAACAACAAACGAGTTAAAGTTAGATTGGATAGTGCGAATTTTGTTTCTCAATCTGTACAGACTGACGACGACGGCGCGTTTCGTTTCAACCAGCTCGAAGCGGGTCCGTATACGATCACTGTTGACGGAGGAAGCGATTTTGAAAACGCGGTTGAGAATGTAGCCATCGATCGTGAGGCGAGTAATGGTGGCAGGATCCTTAGCGTGCCGATTTTTCTAAAGCTGCGACCGGATCCTTCGGTGCCGACTGCTGCTGTCGATAGTTACCACAAGGCCCAACAAGCGGTGAAATCCGGAAACGCTAAAAAGGCGATTGAGTATTTGAATGCAGCTTTACAACTTCATCCTGACTTCACGCTGGCGCTAAGCGATCTCGGCTCGTTGTACATGAAATCCAACGACATGGCGAAGGCAGTAGAGGTCTATACAAAGCTTGTGAAACTCGCACCCGCTGATGTTATTGCCCACCAGAATCTCGGAATCGCTCTGTTCAACCTTAAAAAGGTAGAGGACGCAGAGGTTCATCTGCGTGAGGCCCTTAAGCTGAACGACAAGCTGCCGAGCGCTCATTATTATCTTGGGTTAGTGTTTTTCAACGAGAAAGCATTTGCGGAAGCCGAAAAGGAACTTGAATTATCGATCAGCACTGGAGGCGACAGCCTCGCCATCGCTCACAGAATTCTTGGCGGGCTCTACATGGGGTCAAAGAAAAACGAGCAGGCGGCTAACGAGCTTGAAAGGTATTTGAAGTTGGAACCGAAGGCACCTGACGCCGAACGGATCAAGGGAACGATAAAACAACTTCGCAGTCAGTAAGACTTCGAGTACGAAATGGATCTGACAAAAGCTAGAGGCCGCGACTTCGCGGCCTCTGATCATTGGCTGATTAAGGGCACGACTTCAATTACGCTTGAGATCTAAGAGGTGTCCCATCTTCTCTTTTTTCGTTCTCAGGTAACCGGCAGCATTCTCCGCTGAATCAACTTCGATTGATACCCGCTCAACAATCTCTAGTCCCGCTTCCTCCAGTGCCTGAAGTTTTAATGGATTGTTTGAAATTACTTTTACCTTGCACAGCCCGAGATCAAAAAGAATTTCGGCACACTGACGATAGTCTCGCAGATCCACCGCCAAACCCAACCGGACATTTGCTTCCACAGTATCAGCACCCTGGTCCTGGAGAGCATAGGCCCGAATCTTGTTTAGAATGCCAATCCCTCGTCCTTCTTGTTGCTGGTACACAATTGCTCCGCGTCCCTCTTGCTGAATCATTTGCAGCGTTGTGTGAAGCTGCTCTCCACAGTCGCACTTGGTGGATCCAAAAACGTCCCCGGTCAGACATTGAGAGTGAATTCGTACCAGCGTTGGAACGTCCCGTTTCATATCACCCTTAAACAAGACGACGTATTCCTCTTCGCTAATCAAGGATCTATACCCGGCGATCTGAAAGTCGCCCCATTCAGTGGGAAGATCGGCGACCGCAACTCGTTCTACTGAACCTGTAGCCACTTCGTCGCAACAAGATTTGATTGCTGTTTGCTCCAACTTAAATAACTCCCTTATGCCCAAAAGCTTTATCCGTCAAAGTCGAGAGTCACGATTATAAAAGTATCGGACGAAGGGTCACAAGTCACGGTCCTATACAAACCCGCAAGATCAGGTCCTCCAGAGATGTTTCTTGCTGCACTCTGATCGGCGAGCTAAGATACTTCCTAGGAAATGCCTTTGAATCGAAAAAAGCAATTCTAAGCAATCTCGAGAGCCCCAAATGACGAGCGAACGCGACGAGAACGACTCGGTCACTACCCAACTGCACACTGATTCGCAGATTATCAATTTTCCACAGTTGGAACGTCGACCAGTGCTGGTTTCAATCAGGGGCGAGCTCTTAGCTACGCCAATACCGCTAGAACGAGACTCCGTCACTATTGGGCGGGCACTCGATGCAGATATTCGCCTGAACGACTCAAGGGCATCCCGCTTGCACGCTCAAATCGTCGCCGACAAGACTGACGGCTCGAACTGTGCCAGATTCCGTGTCATAGATCTTGGTTCGACCAACGGTACCCTGGTCAATGGTCAAGTCATTCGAGAGGCCGTGTTGAACGACGGCGACAAGATACTCGTCGGTGATCATTTGTTTCGTTTCGAAATGCTCGATGAGATTGATCAGGAGTTTCAACAACAGATCCATCGACTCATCGGGCACGATGAGTTGACGGGCTTACTCACGAGCAAGTCGTTCTTTACAGAGCTGAGGCGTGAGGCTGCGCGCGCCGAAGAGGAAAACCAACCGTTTTGCGTTTTGATGATGGACCTGGATCACTTCAAACAAGTTAATGATAGTTATGGTCACATGGTGGGGAGCCGGACTCTTCAAGACATAGGAGTAATCATCAAGGCGGCGTTGCGCTCCGGTGATGTGGCCGCTCGATTCGGTGGTGAAGAGTTTGCTGCTTTCCTGCTGGATGCCGACTATGCGCAGGCTCTCGTGGCTGCTGAGCGAGTCCGACACGCCATTGAGTCACATTTATTCTCATCCGCAAATCTGACGTCAGGCAACGTTGACCATGGTTTCCATATCACCATAAGTATTGGTATCGCCGCTTTCCCTGACGACGCCAGGGATGTCATTCAGCTCGTCGAGATGGCCGATTCTGCTCTGTACCGCGCGAAGAGAAGCGGGCGGAATACTATCTGCGCGTATCGACCTTCATTGGCCGCTACTGAGAAGCCACTCCCTCCGCGAAGGGCCTGAATACTTTCTGCAACAGATGCCAATCTCAAACGTGTAAGCGATCGGCCAAAACGAGGAACGACTGGCTGTTTGCGAATGCTTTGTTGTGCCGTGTATCCTCTCTCTAAGTCCTTGAAAAGTGCCGTAGGTAAGGAAATTCGGAGTGAACGTCAATCTCAACTTAGCTTCTAAACCGTTTAATAATCGGGTACTCCCCTGGGTTTTGACCGTGGCGATTCTCTTTGTTTCGCTGGTAGGCCTGATTTTTGTGTTCAAATTTAATTCGAGTGCGCGCAACGAGGCTCAGTTAGTTCAGGCTCAGGTGAACACCCTGAAGCAGGGTGAGCAGGCATTATTGAGCAATGCCGAAGCAGTTAAGAAATCCCTGACGGCAGAACAGCAGCAGTCGCTCGTGGCCGCTCATCAGCTAATCGATCGCAAGTCGTTTTCGTGGTCGCGTCTACTAGCTGATCTGGAGGCCTCATTACCCGATAGCGTTCGTGTGTCGAGAATTGCGGTGCGCGGTGTTACTACCCAGGGCAACCAGACGGTGGCTGATTTAGATCTCGCTGTATTTTCCAAAACGTCAACGACAGTGCTGGACATGATAAATGCAATGGATCGTGAAGGAATCTTTCATGCTGACTTAAAGGCGCAGAACCTCCAGAAAGGTCGCGGTGAAATTGGTACCGAATACGACTTGGAAGTCGTGTATAGGCCGCGTGCCGGATTCGCTAGCGAAAGCCTCGCGGAAGTGCAGCAACAAATGAAGTCGACTCAGGAGGCTAAATGAGCGAACAAGTAGTCACAGCCTCCAGAGCGGATAGGACAATATTTGCGCGATTCACAGGAGCACGCCGCAATAAAATGTTTGGAGTGGCAGAAATCCTGGGTCTCCTAACAAGTTGCTTTGTGTTGTTCCTGGTTTTGATCAGCTATTTGTCTTTCGTGGTGCCAGCTCGGTCCCGACTAAGTACATTGAAGGCAGATCGTGCGCGCCTTCAGGCAAACGTCGACAAGCTGAAAGGAATTGTTCATGAGGGACAAAACACTCAGCAGACTGTCGATGAGATTGTCGGTAGCCTAAACGACTTCGAAACGGTCAGCTTGGTTAAGCAGGATGTAGGTCGCGTTGCGCTATATGGTGAGTTGAACCGATTAATCGTGAAGAATGCTTTGCGCAATACTTCGGGTCCGTCTTACATGGCGTTGGAGCCCGTTGGTACAAAAGCAACTCCTGGGAATTCAGTGAGTACCAAGTGGCAGAGTGTTTATCCAGGCATTGGTGTCGTGGTTACGATTGAAGGTTCTTATCAAAACCTTCGTCACTTCATACAAGACATCGAAAGAACGAAACAGTTTGTTGTCATCAATCAAGTTGAACTCCAACGGGCGCAGAACAGTTCACAACTAAGTGGATCGCCCGAGTCAGAATCGGGAACACGTGGATCTCTCGTCAGCCTTCAATTGAACATGGCTATGTACTTTCAGCGCGAAGGTTCTATGAACATCATTGGCACGAAGCTTGGGGAGCAATAATGGAGTTAGCCGACCTTAGTAAGCCGGGAGAAAAGAAGAAGCTGATCTGGGCTGCGGCCCTCGGCTTTCTAGCAATTCTTTTCCTTTGGTGGACATTCGTTGGCTTTGGCAGTGCCTCAACGCCATCCCGGCCATCTAATCCGTCTCAACCAGCTCAGAATGCGCCTCGTGGCGTGAATCAGAGGGCGACGGTAGAACAAAGTAATTCTCCGCAGGTAATCAACATTGCCGACCTTGTACTACCGCAGCATCAGATTCAAGTGCCAGTTGTTCCCGAACCAAGAAGGAACATTTTTGCCTATTATGAACCGCCGAAGCAGGTGAAAGTCGAAGTGCCGACGCCGACTCCAACGCCGACCCCGCCACCTCCTGTATTACTCGCGGCGATTTCTCCGTCAAACGTCTACGCAAAGACAACAGAATTTACGATGGAGCTTTCTGGTGACAAGTTCACTCCGGAGATGCGCGTGTACGTTGATGAACGTGAGCTCCCGACAAAGTACAAGGGACCGCAACAGATGTCGGCCACGATCGGGACGGCAATCATCGCAACTCCCGGTATCCGGCAGTTCAAAGTGCGGACTCCCGACGGTCGAGTGTATTCCAATCAGATCCAATTGAGTGTTGCCCCCCCTCCGACGCCGAATTATGCCTACGTGGGCATATGGGGAACGAGGCATTACGTCAACACTGCGCTGCTTCAGGATAAGAACAACAAAGAGATCCTAAGCGTACAGTTGGGTGATCTTCTAAGCGGCAGGTTTCGTGTGACGAGTATCTCAGATAAGGAAATAGTTTTCGTCGACACGAATCTTAAGATTAAACATAGCCTGGCTATGACTGAAGGAGAACGCACCGCGGGATCTCCAATCGCTCGTCCTACACCTCGAGTTGACTCAGAAGATGACGAACCCTAACGCCGAACGAGACCACAATATATTAGGGTGTGGACAAATTCGCTCAAACGAAGATTTGTCGGTCAACAATCGCCCTATTGACCATTCTCAAGGTGGCTACACCCTCGTTGCGCTACTGGCGTTGATGACTCTATTGGCTCTCTTTGCAATGGCCGTTGCTCCCAGCATCCAGCAACAAACGGAACGAGAGAAAGAGAAAGAAGCAATCTTTCGTGGTGAACAAGTTGCCGATGCGATCCGCGATTACTATCGCTATCGAAACAGATTGAATGGAGTGATTGGCGATCAAGCGTTGCCTACATCGATGGACCAACTGCTTGAAGGACTACCCATACCAGGTGGTTCGAAGACGCGACAGATTTTGCGCGCAAGCGCCGCGCGCGATCCGCTTTCCCTTGAAGGTGAGTGGAGATTTATTCATCCGAGGTCCGAGCCATTAATCGATTTTCAGCAGGCCGTAATGGCGTATGCCGGAACCGTAGTGCCTACCCCGAAAGATCCGCAAATGATTCAGCTGCAACAGTTTGCAGTCCCCGCCATGACAAGTGTGCTAAATACCGGGACCACTTCGAAGTCGACAAGTTCGTCGTCAGCTGGCGATGATTCGAGTGGACCATTCGTTGGTGTCGCGAGTAGAAGTAGACGAGACTCAGTGCTTACGTACTACGGAATTGAGTCTCACGATGGATGGATCTTCACTCCTCTCTTTCGTAATTGAATCTTGGACCACGTGCTTCATCTTCATTTCCTAAATCCAAAATTCTGACAAGAGTTAGATCTTGAATACACGGTCTCGTCAATCGTTTTTAGATTGCGACGAACACGAGCGATCAGTCTCTCTAGTCGCTGCGTCTGCGATCGGATCATGTGTGTTCAGGCCTCCAAAATGATCGCCAGAGACGACGAAAATATTTTTCGCTAGAAGTAATAAGTTATTGACTTCTGTTGCAATTACGTTTATATAGCAAGATGTTGTGCGCCGTTTACTCTAGCCCACAAGAGAAAGTAAAACACACTATCTTGTGGTCATGAAGAAAACACTACAACCTAATCTTGAAAGAAGGAGCACATAGAAGCTATGGCAACTAAAAAAGGTGGAAAGAAAGCAGCAGCGAAAAAGGGTGGCACCAAGAAGGCCGCAAAGAAGGGCGGAGCAAAGAAGGCCGCCAAGAAGAGATAACTCGAACAAGCAGGTTTCACAGCAAGTCTTCCACGGGCGCACAAAAACATCTGAGGCCCACGGGGTCTTACAAAAGGAACGACGAGATCTTCAAGCGAAGCTCGTCGTTTCTTTTTTTGATCGTGATTGTCTTAGTGCTGATCACGAGATCGTCTAACGCTTATGATTCGCATCGCACTAGTCGAGCCTGAGATACCGCCTAACACTGGAAACATAGCCAGGCTTTGCGCCGCTACCCGAGTGCCTCTACACATTGTAGGCGTTCCAGGATTTCGAATGGACGACCGCGCAGTAAAACGAGCAGGACTCGACTATTGGCCTGAAGTCGTTCTGGAACGCCACGTTACTCTCGAAGCGCTTTACTCCTCACTACCTGATGCAAGGTTTGTCTACTTTACGAAGAAAGCAGACATCTCTTATACGAATTGGAGTTTCGGGTCTGATGACTGCCTGGTGTTTGGTCGTGAAACTCGCGGTCTGCCAGATGATCTCTTGCTTCAAAACTGGCCAAACTGTCTGAAGATACCAATGCTCAATCCTCGAGTACGAAGTTTGAATCTGGCCACCGCAGTTGCCATGGTTTTAGGTGAGGCGCTGCGCCAGACAGGCGCTTTCCATTAGGTCTTCCAGCCAAGTTTCACATCATGTCCACCGGCAGTCACGGTTTCAGCACCGAGATGCTAAGATACGCGTTTCTTAATTCGACAAAACTCTGGACTAAGTGATGCTTCAAAGAAAAGACATTCGAAATATTGCAATCATCGCGCACGTAGATCACGGGAAGACCACTCTCGTGGACGCGATGCTCAGGCAGTCAGGTACCTTTCGCGACAATGAACAAGTACGAGATCGGGTAATGGACTCGATGGATCTTGAACGTGAGCGCGGGATAACGATCATGGCGAAGAATACAGCGGTTCGTTATCACGATTTTAAAATCAACATCGTTGACACACCAGGTCACGCAGACTTCGGCGGCGAAGTTGAGCGGGTCCTGAAGATGGTTGACGGTGTGATGCTGCTGGTTGATGCGGCCGAGGGTTGTTTGCCTCAAACGCGTTTCGTTTTGAGAAAGGCACTTGAAGCTCGCTTGCCCGCGATTGCAGTTGTGAACAAGATCGACCGCAGTGACGCCCGACCGGCTGAAGTAGTTGATGAGATCTATGAGTTGTTTCTTGATCTCGACGCGACAGACGAGCAGATTGAATTTCCAATTCTTTACGCCATCTCGCGTGACGGGCTCGCAAAAAAGAACCTGGATGACGAGTCGCTGACACTTGAACCATTATTTGAACAGATTGTCGCGACGATACCAGAACCCAGGGAGCTAAGATCAGATTCGCTCCAACTCCTGGTTGCCAACCTCGACTACAACGACTACGTCGGTCGCTTGGCAATCGGTCGAATCTTCTCCGGTGAGATAGCAATTGGAGATTGGATCGGAGTGGTGAAACCAGATCGCTCGATACAAAAAACTCGCGTGACGCAGTTGTACGTGTTTGAAGGGCTCAAACGAGAGTCAGTCCAGAGTGCTGGTTGCGGTGAAATCGTTGCCCTCGCAGGCATCGAGAACATCAATATCGGCGACACCATAACTTCAATTGAAAATCCGCAGCCTTTACCCGTCATTGCCGTCGACGAACCAACAATCGCCATGATTTTCAGCGTTAACAATTCTCCCTTCGCGGGTCGGGAAGGAAAGTATGTGACTTCACGACAGGTGAGAGAGCGACTCGACAAGGAGATTCTTAGCAACGTCGCTATTCGAGTTGAGAACACTGATTTACCAGAACAGTTTAAGGTCTCTGGGCGTGGCGAATTGCAGTTGGCGATCTTGATCGAGATGATGCGACGCGAGGGTTATGAGTTGCAGGTCTCTAAACCAGAGGCGATTACAAGACAAGTTGACGGTAAAACACTCGAGCCGATTGAGGCTGTGGTGGTTGATTGCCCAGACGAGTTCATCGGCGTAATTACTGAAGCGCTTGGTCGTCGTAAAGGACAGATGACCAAAATGGTTAACCATGGCACAGGACGCGTACGACTCGAATTTGAGACACCCTCTCGTGGCTTGATCGGATTCCGCAACGAGTTTTTGACTGAGACCAAGGGCACCGGTCTGCTCAACACGATGTTCCTTCGCTGGGGCGAATGGCAAGGAGCGATGCGTAGTCGAGCAAACGGATCGTTAGTCGCCGATCGAGTTGGCGAAACTACTACCTACGCCTTGTACAATTTGCAGGAGCGAGGAACGCTTTTCGTGAAGCCTGGAACCAAGGTTTACGAAGGTATGGTGATTGGCGAGAACGCGCGTGCTGTCGATCTTGACGTGAACGCAATTAAGGAAAAGAAGCTGACGAACATGCGAGCTGCGTCAGCCGATGAAGCAATGCGTCTTGTTCCTCAGAAGGACCTCTCCCTTGAACAGGCCCTTGAGTTCATTAGCGACGACGAACTCGTGGAAGTGACGCCACAAACCATCCGTTTGCGTAAGCGAGTATTGGCTGCCAACCTGCGGCCAAAGAAAAAAGAATCTGCTGAGGGTTGAAGGTGAAGTCTTTCCGCCTTCCCAGAATCTATCCACTGACAGATGTCCAGGTAAGTGGGTTATCCCATGCTGAACAGATAAGGCGACTTTGCGCTGGTGGTGCTTCACTCGTCCAGTTCCGTGAAAAGGGATTACCCGCAAGCGACTTTTACGACGAGGCACAGACAGCCTTACGAGTTACACGTGAGCTGGGGATTCGGTTGATCATTAACGACCGAGTCGACGTTGCGCTTGCCCTGGGCGCTGACGGTGTTCATCTTGGTCAAGACGATTTGGCACCCACCGCGGCCCGAGAACTGTTAGGTGAGAATGCAATCATTGGCTTATCCACCCACAACATGTCTCAGGCTCTTGAGGCACAGAAAGCCCCAATAGACTATCTCGCAATCGGCCCCATTTTCTCCACGACGACAAAGCAGGACACTTCACCAGTTGTTGGTTTGGCAGATTTGGCGGAAGTTCGTCTAATTACTAAGGGACTCCCCCTAGTTGCAATTGGCGGTATTACCGAAGCCAATGCGGCGGAAGTGATTCAAGCTGGCGCCGATTCCGTAGCCGTAGTGAGTTCGCTGCTCTCAAGCCCTAAGGACATCAGTCAACGAACTACCCACCTCATTGAGCTGCTCGGCAGATAAGCCCAACATATTTTACTTGCGTTAATCACGGTTATGCGCGAGAATCGGAACCGACCGGGGAGGAATGCGCCCCGGGCCAAACCCGCCTTCCAGGATTAGCCCTTCTAGACAACCGTTCCCGGAGTTCCGAAACTAGATGAGTTTCTTCGATCTGCCTCCAATCATTGAGCGAATGTTGCTGGTCTCTGACAAGATCAGCGACCTGAATTTTTCGGTTGGCCAACTGCCTCAAGTCGAAATCAACGGAAAGCTCACCCCCGTTCAACCGCTTGGAATGCAGAAGCTCTCTCCGTACCAAACTGAAATAATCGCTCTCACCCTGATTCATGGAAACCCGGATGCCGCGGAACGATTGGCCAGAACCGGCACGGCCGACCTGAGCTTTTCCTTGCCTTCGCGCGCTCGATTCCGCGTCAATATCTTCCAGCAACGCGGCGTCTACTCGATCGTGATGCGCGTTATTCCCACCGACATACCGTCAATTAGATCACTTGGACTGCCTTCTCATCTAAACGAGATCTCAGAGCTTAGAAATGGTCTCGTTCTTGTGACCGGCCCGACCGGTTCGGGTAAAAGCTCAACTCAAGCGGCAATCATCGACATAATCAACGAGAAGAAGCATTACCACGTAGTCACCATCGAAGACCCAATTGAGTACCTCCATTCCCATAAGAATTCGACAATCAATCAACGCGAGGTCGGCAACGATACGAGGGATTTTCCGTCCGCTCTACGTGCAGCGCTAAGACAAGCGCCTAAAGTTATTCTGATTGGTGAGATGCGTGACTTTGAGACTACCGAGATTGCGCTTGAGGCTGCAGAGACTGGTCACCTCGTGCTCTCAACCTTGCACACCATCGATGCTGCAAAAACCGTTGACCGCATCATTGGTCTCTATCCCAAGAATGAAGAGCAGGTGATTCGTACACGCCTTGCACAAACATTTCGTTACATAGTTTCCCAGCGTCTCATCCCCCGCGCTGACGGCCGTGGTCGTGTTGCTGCAGTTGAGATCCTTAGGTCTAGTCCGAGAACACGCGAATACATCGAAGCTGGTGAAGTTGAGGGTAAGTCGCTTCTTGATGCAATGCGCGATGGCAAACTGGATGGGATGCAGGACTTCGACACTGTTATCAAAGAGTTGATTGAATCAAAAGCAGTGAGCCTGGAAGACGGCCTTACCTTTGCCACTAATCAAAACAACTTGTTGCTGTCACTCAAAGGAATGACTGCGGCTGAAGATTTTATCCGACGTGACGCGCCGGTTGGTGCTTACTCAGATTCCGGTTCCATGCTTGGGCTCCTCGATTAAGCCCGTTTCTTACCTATGACGATCGTTTGCCAAAACTGCTCGACTAGATTGCAGATCGATGACGACAAGGCCCCCGCCGGTGCCTTTACTGTTCGTTGCCCGAAGTGCAAGAAGACGGTGAACTCCGGTGCTGTTAGTCCAGCATCAGATCAAGGCGCGACCGCGTTAGGCGGCTCCCCGGCAACTGAGCACCCACGTTATGATCAAGCGACTGCACCTGCATATCAATTGGCTACTGTTTCGGCAGTAAACGAGACAACTTCAAACGAAGAAGCGGTGCGTCTGTTGATGAGTTTACTTAGTAAGGGTGAGGCAGATACCGGTTCAAATCCAAACAGACGATCTGCCTGGAACAAGCGTAAGGGGCTCGTATGTGCAGGCCAACAATATCGTGAACAGATTGCCAAGGGCCTTACTGAGAACGGGTATCACGTTTACGTTGCTGAAGACACTCGCCAGGCTGTCGAAACCATGCGCGCAAATCAGTTGGAACTCGTTGTCTTGGAGCCTCAATTCGACGTTGCCGAACAAGGCGCTGCCTTTGTGGTTCGCGAAATCAACGTTCTGCGTCCAGCTCAACGGCGCCGGCTCTTCTTTACGTTGCTTTCACCGTCACTGAGAACAATGGATGCGCATGCTGCTTTTCTGAACAATGTCAACGCAATCGTCAACATCAACGACGTCGGCGATCTGCCGCGTATTCTGGA
>Ga0207701_10005094_pt1 | contig 13235 bp, 14 predicted proteins | sample KBSSwiSSwithPhiX_FD_184294 | JGI IMG/M metagenome (GOLD analysis project Ga0207701, IMG submission 184294) | Switchgrass rhizosphere bulk soil microbial communities from Kellogg Biological Station, Michigan, USA, with PhiX - S5 (SPAdes) (version 2) | ecosystem: Environmental > Terrestrial >... | reverse complement strand
CCATCAACTTGGCGCTGGGCTGCACGCTGGCCTCGGAGTTCTTCGTCGCCTTGACCATCACAATGACTCGCATCGTCCTCGCTCCTCTCGCTGGGGCGCTGACCGTCAGCGCCCTTTTCCTGGCGACGAACGAACCCGGTCGAGATCGACGCGTCCGCGGCGCCTTTTTTCGCCGCGCGGGAACCTACCTCATTTCCAGCGGTTACGGGCCGCGGCCGGGCCGCCGGCTGTCTTCCAGCCGGATCTGACGCATGTTCTCGCGCACCAGGGCGGCCATCGACTCGCACTTGAGGAAGACGTCCGCGTCGAAGTGCTCGGCCAGGCCCTGGCGCAGCGTGATCACGTTCTCGGGCGGCGCGAGCACGTCGCCGTGCATGGCGTCCAGCAGGATGTCCAGGCGCTGCTGGGCGGCCTCGGCCCGCATCAGCAGCAGCGTCCGCTCCTCGCGCTGATACTGGTACGCGGTCTTCAGGTCCAGGAGGTTCGTGGTGAACTGCACCAGCGCCAGGTTGTCCCGGAAGAACTGGGGCAGATAGAACGTGCGCCGCCCGCTGTACGACTGCTGATCGAAGTCCATCGCGCGGATGCGCACCTGCCAGCCCTCGAAGTCGGGCGTCAGCACGAAGACGAAGTTGTAGCTGCGCATGTCGCCCAGCAGCCGGATGAAGCAGCGCTCGTTGAACTTCACCAGCTCCTTGGCGACGCGGATCGGCTTGATCTCGCGGTTCTCCAGCCAGCGGCGAATGAAGATGTCGCCCGGCACGCCCGCGACGTGCTCCTCGACCAGCGTCGAGCCGTGCGTGACGTAGTTGAGGCGGTTGGGCGACAGCAGGTGCTCCAGCTCCAGCCCGTACACGCGCGAGGCGTCCGCCTGCTTGATGTAGAAGTAGTCCGGGTTCTCGTTGATGCTGTTGACGATCCGGATCCGGAACGGCATCGAGTTGCCGAAGCTGCAGAAGTCGATGCGATCGATGTACAGGTGGTCCATGACCGACAGATCGCCGTGGACCTTGAGCAACGCGTAGACGTACTTGAGATCGACCTTCAGCGCCTCCAGCTCGCCGTGCGGGTAGATGACCGACTCCCACAGCGTGTCGCGACCCTCGGCGTCGGCGATGGGCACGCTCTCGCGGAAACCCTCCAGGCGCGCGTACGTCACCGGGATCTCCAGCTCGCGGCGGAAGCGCGCGAGGTAGGCGGCAAGCCGCCGGCTGATCGGGTAGCTCGGCTTCCTTCGTGTGCGACCGCCGGCACCGCCGTGGTCGCCCACCTCGTCGATCAGTTCATCCGTCGCCATCGCCTGATTCGGAGCCCGCCCGACGGACGGCGCGCGCCGCGCCCGCCAGCCCCGCGAGGCTCCTCACCTCGGCCAGGATGGCGCGCGCCCGGGGCAGCAGCGTGGCGCCGGCTGGCAGCAGGCGCACCCCGCGCGATGTCCGTTCGAACAGCGGCACGCCCAGCTCGTCCTCCAGCGACCGGATCTGGCGGCTGAGCGGCGGCTGCGACAGGTGCAGGCGCGCGGCCGCCCGGCCCACGTTGCCCTCCTCGGCCACGGCCACGAAATACTCGAGCTGCGCCAGACTCACGGCCCGGAAATCTTAGCACCGCAGCCAGATCGAAAAGGTATTGGATCGAGCCCGGGGCGGCCCGGCACAGTCGAGGCATGGCCATCGACATCCTCGGCGCCGTCGAGATCGAAGCGATGCGGCGGGCGGGCCGCGCGGCGGCGGCGACGCTCGCGGCGGTCTCGGCACGCATCGCGGCCGGCGTCTCGACGGCCGACATCGACGGCTGGGTCCGTGAGGACACGCGGCGGCGCGGCGGGCGGCCCAGCCAGCTCGGGTATCACGGCTTCCCCGCCGCGGTCTGCACCAGCCGCAATTCCGTCGTCTGCCACGGCATCCCGAACGCGCGCGACCGTCTGGTCGACGGCGACATCATCAACGTCGACGTCACCACCGAGCTCGGCGGCTTTCACGGCGACACGTCCGCGACGCTGTTCGTGGGCCCGCCCGGCGCGGAGGCGCGGCACGTCGTCGAGACGGCCCGCCGCTGCCGTGACGCGGGGATCGCCGAGGTCCGGGCCGGCGTACGGCTGGGCGACATCGGCGCCGTCATCGAGGAGCTGGCCGCGCGCGAAGGATGCAGCGTGGTGCGCGAGGTCGGCGGGCACGGCATCGGCCGCGCCATGCACCTGCCGCCGACCATCGCGCACGTCGGACCACGCGGCAGCGGCCAGCGTCTGCGCGCGGGCACGGCCATCACGATCGAGCCGATGGTCAATCTGGGACGCGCCGACATCCGCCATCTGGACGACGGCTGGACGATCGTCACCGCCGACGGCTCGCTGTCGGCCCAGTTCGAGCACACGGTGCTGGTGACCCGCGACGGCTGCGAGATCCTCACCGTCCTCTGACGCCCGAAAAAAGATCGGGCCGATTGTCGATTCGGCCGGGGACCATTCGTCGTTCCAGCAGGAGGAGACGAAAACCCATGAGAAAGCTGATCGTTTCGGAGTTCATCACCCTGGACGGCGTCATCCAGGCGCCGGGCGGCGCCGACGAGGACCGCGACGGCGGGTTCGCCCACGGCGCCTGGACCATGCCCTACTGGCACGACGACATCGGCAAGATGCTGGTGTCCGTCCTCAAGACGGCGGACGCGCTCCTGCTGGGCCGGCGCACCTACGTCGGCCACGCCGACGCGTTCGAGCCGCTGCCGCCCGGCGACTTCTTCGGCGACGTCATGAACGCGCCGGCCAAGTACGTCGTGTCGAAGACGCTGGAGAAGCCGAGGTGGCGGAACACGACGGTCATCCGCGGCGACGTCGTCCAGGCGGTACGCGCCCTGAAGGAGCAGCCGGGCAAGAGCATCCTGACCGACGGCAGCAGCCAGCTGGTGCACACGCTGCTCGCGAACGACCTGGTCGACGAGCTGCGGCTGTTGCTCTACCCGATCGCGGTGGGCGGCGGAAAGCGGCTGTTCACCGAGGGCGTGCTGACCCGGTTCAAGCTGGTCGAGGCGACGCCCTACCCGTCCGGCGTCGTCGGCCTGCACTACACGCGGGCGGCGTAGCGGACGTGCGTCTCGTGGCGGGCTCCCGGCGCCAGCGTCACGCGCCGGTCGGCCACGTTGCCCGACTCGACGCAGACGAACCCGTTGAAGCCGTCCGGCGACATGTCCGCCATCGTCGCGGTCTTGGCCGGGCCCGGGTTCCAGACGATCGTCGACCCCGCGTCAGTCTCGATTCGGATCGGCCGGGCGGGATCGGCGAGCGTCACGGGACCGCCGCCGTCGTAGACGCGATCGACTTCGCCTTCGAAACGTATCGGCGCCTCGTCCTGGCGGCGGAGCGCGCCGCCCGCGACCTTGTCGGCGTACGCGCAGCCGCCCAGCCCGTCGACGGTGACCGCGCCCGCCGCAGACACCGCGAAGTAGGTGTGCAGCGCGGCCTCGAACGAGAACGCCGTGTCGCCCGTGTTGATGACCTCGAACGCGAGCTCCAGCCCTTCGCCCGCGATGACGGAGAGCCGCGCGACGAACGCATGCGGAAAGACGCGCATCGTGGCGTCGTCGGAGACCAGCGCCAGCTCGACGCACATGCGGTCGTCCCCGATCTCCCCGACGCCGACCATCTGCCAGAGACGCGTGCGCGCGAACCCGTGCGCCGGCAGGCTGCCGCCCGCGGGGTGCGGGCCAAACCACGGAAAGCAGATCGGAATCCCCCCGCGTAGCGCCTTGCCGGTCTCGAAATGCGCCCGGTCGCTGACCCACAGCCAGTCCCGCGCGTCATCTCGGCGCGGCACGAACGAGAGCACCTGCGCGCCGTGCAGCGCGACCGTGCAGGTCGACGCCGGCGTCACCAGCTCGACGACGTGCAGCCCGTTGCGAACGCCGCGCGTCCACGACCTCGCGCCGACGGCGGTCATGGCCCCATCTCCTTTTCGTGGCCCACGAGCGTCGCGCCCAGCGTCTTGTTCGCGAAGAGGAGCCACATGCCCGCGATCCGCGCCGCAATGTACCGTGACCCGCAGATTTTTGATCAAATCCTGCGGATCGAGACATCAACCCGACATATGACCCGATTCCTACGCGTCACGGCAGCGTTTGCGGTTCTGGCCTCGGGGTGCGCCGGTAGCTCGGGCACGGCGGATCCAGCGGGCACCGGCGGCGGTCAGGGAACGGGCCAGGGTGGCGCGTCTGGTTCGACCGGCACCGGGTCCGGCGGCACGGGCGGATCGGCGACGACCGGGACGGGCGGCAGCGCGACGGGGACGGGCGGCGACGCGACGGGAACGGCCGGCTCGACGGGTGGTCAGCCTGCGGGCAGCGGCGGCGTCTCGGGAAGCACGGGCGGCGCCGCGACGGGAACCGCCGGCGCGAGCGGCACGACCGGCGCGGCGGGTCGCGGTGGCACCACCGGCACCGCCGGCGCCGCGGGCACAACCGGCGCCGCGGGACGCGGCGGCACCACCGGCACGGCGGGCGCCGGCGGGACGACCGGCGCGGCGGGACGCGGCGGCACGACGGGATCGGCCGGGACCACCGGCAGCGCAGGCACGACCGGCTCCGGCGGCGCGACCGGCATGGGCGGTGGCCCGGCGGGCCCCACGCTCGCCTTCCCGGGCGCGCAGGGATTCGGGAAGAACGCGACCGGCGCGCGCAACAGCGGCACCGTCTATCACGTCACGAACCTGAACGACTCGGGCGCGGGCTCGTTCCGCGACGCGGTCAGCGCCGCGAACCGGTTCGTCGTGTTCGACGTCGGCGGCTACATCCAGCTCGTGACGGCCGTGTCCGTGAAGAGCAACATCACGATCGCGGGACAGACCGCGCCCGGCGGCGGCATCGGGTTCCGCGGCGGCGAGATCTCGTTCGCGAAGCAGTCGAACATCATCATGCGCCACGTCCGCATCCGGCCGGGCAGCGAGACCGCGAGCACCGAGGACGACGCGCTCAGCCTCTACCTCGCGCACAACGTGATGATCGACCACTCGTCGTTCGAGTTCGCGCCCTGGAACAACATCGACGCGGTCAGCGACGACTGGCAGAACAACCCGATGACGGACGTGACGATCCAGGACTCCCTGATCGCCGATCCGACCGGCCAGCAGTTCGGCGCGCACACCGAATCGGTCTCCAGCCAGATGGCGTGGTACCGGAACATCTTCGCGAACTCGCACAACCGGAACCCGCTCGCGAAGGTGAACACGGTGTTCGTGAACAACCTGCTCTACAACGACTCGGCCGGGTACACGACGCACACGAGCACGAACTTCAAGCACGACATCCTGAACAACTACTTCGTGTTCGGGCCCGCCTCGACGGGGACGGACAACACCTGGTACCAGGTCGACAAGAACCAGGCGATCTATTACGCGGGCAACCTCAAGGACACGAACCGCGACGGCACGCTGAACGGCGCCGCGACGACGCCCTACTGGTACCAGGGCGAGGGTACGGTGCTGACCGCGCCGTGGTCGACGGAGACCAACGCGACGCCGGTGCTCGACACGCCGTCGGCGGCGCGCGTCGCCATCTCGCTGGCGGGCACGCTGCCGCGCGACCCGATGGACGCGCTGATCATCAGCCAGGTCATGACGCTGGGCAAAGGCACGACCGGCCTCGGCGCCGGCACCGTCGGCCCCGACGGTGGCCTCTACACCAGCCAGTCGCAGACCGGCCTCCCCAACAGCGGCTACGGATCGATCGCCAGCGGCACGCGGCCGACTGACACCGACAACGACGGCGTGCCCGACAACTGGGAGACGGCGAACGGAACCAACGTCAGCGCGAACGACGCGATGACGAAGGCCCCCGACGGCTACACGCTGATCGAGCACTACGTGAACTGGCTCGCCGTCCCGCACGCGACGTCCGCGGCGGGCGCGTCGGTCGACATCGATCTGTCTGCGTGGGCGACTGGCTTCAGCGCCGTGTCGCCGACCTACACCGTGTCGGGCGCGCAGTACGGGACGGTCACGCTGCAGTCCGACGGGCACACCGCGCGCTTCCAGCCCGCGGCCGGCTTCAAGGGCGTCGCCTGGTTCTCGTTCAAGGTGACCGGCTCGGACAGCACGGCGTACACGCAGCAGGTCCAGGTCCTCGCCGCGCCGTAGACGTACAATGGGCGTCGATGGCGCCCCTCCGCGGACCGATCCAGTGGGTCGTGTTGCTGCTGATCTTCGCCGTCGTCCTCTCCATCACGTACGCGGTGCTGAACCCGTGGGCGCTGCACATCGGCGGCCGATCGACGCCGGGGCGACAGTGGGACGGCTTCGGTGAGGTGACCGCGACAAACGGCGGGCGGTACGTGCTCTTCACGCACCTCGAGGGCGGCCTCGACGTCGGGGAGAGGCAGGGACGCGGCAGCAGCGGGCACGCACGGCGGGACAACCTGCACGGCACCGCCGAGCTCTGCACGCTGTCGGGCGCGACGCACACGTTCAAGCTGAACGGCGTCGTCGATAGCTGGTGGTCGACGGATGGCGCACGCACGTCCATCGCCCTGAGACACGGCGCGCCCGTGCGGCTGCCCGCGGGTTGGGACGTCGCGCTGCACGGAGCGTGGCGCGGCCCCGCGCTGGAGCTGACCAGCCCCGATAACTCGTTCACTCAGGTGTTCACGCCGCGCGGCGAGATCCGCCACGTCACGTCGACCGCGGACGCCGGTTCGGCGCGTGTCGTCCTGCAGTACGGCTCGCACGACGACTTCGCGGCCGCGTGCCGTGCCCTCCACGGTGGCTGATCGCGTTCAGCGGATCACGTAGTCCAGCCGGATGCGCCGGCCGTGGCGCTCGAGAACGACCCACGCGTGGTTCGCCGTCTTGAGCGTCGTGTACGCCGTCAGCGCGGCATCGGGCCCCGTCAACGCGACTCCATTTACTTTCATGACGAGGTCGCCGCTGACGATCCCCATCGCCGCTGGAAGTCCGTCGAGATCGACGTCGAAGATCCGAACGCCAGCGCGCATGCCGTGACGTGTCTCGGGCACGAGCATGGGCGCGGGCGGCGAGATCCCGGCCATCTGATCGAGGATCCCGCGCGGAACTTCGTAAAGGTGAGGACCCAGTTTCAGGATGCGCCTCGGCACTTCACCGCGGCTCATCGGCTCTGCCGGCGCGTCTGTTGAAATCCGCGCCGGCCGGTGGACAGCCACCCGCGGGAGGCACGCGGGCGGCGGCGGCGCGGCGGTCGGCAGCGCGGGCGCCAGTCGCGTCGCGACGGCATGACCGGCCAGGCCCGCGCCAAACAGGATCCCGATCAGGTCGATCACCCAGACATGGCGTCGCAGCGAAAACTCCATCGGCAACCTCCGCCGTGCCGTAGAGCAACTGCGATGCCAGCCGACGTCGCCGCGAGAGGCCGCGACGCTGCGGCCGTCGCGCCGGCGTCGCTGTCAGTTTGGCAGCGACGGCGCCGCCGCGCGTGCCGTCACTGGCAGAACATCACGTTGCAGCCGCCGGAGCAGCACGCGGTCGCGTCGCTGGTCGAGCAGATGCCGGCGCCGGTCTTGCCGCAGCATTTAAAGCCGACGCAGGCGATGAACTCGCCGCCCATGCAGTCGCTATCGCGCTGGCAGGGGCCGCCCACCATCACCTTGCAGGTGTTGTCTCCGCCGTCGCAGCCCACCTCGAAGCCGGCGATCGGGCAGCACGACGGCCCGGTGCAGGACTCGCTGAGCGCGCCGCAGGGGGCGGTCGACGTGACCACGGGCGCGAACCACGAGAAGTGCAGCACCTGCGTGCTGAGGACGCCGTTCGCGCTCGTCGCGCCCGTGACCGGCGCCCAGACCTCGTCGTCGGCCGACGCGCCGTAGAGCGTGGGCGTCCCGGACGCGGGCGCGGTGAACGGCACGTTGATCGTCACGGCCGAAGAGAACGGCTGGCCATGCGGCGTGAACGCGAACACGTGGCCGATCAACGTCACGTTCCCGGGCAGGTGCGGCGCGTCCGTCGCGACCGCGACGGTGATCGGCATCGGCGACGACAACGCGCCTGCCGGCACGACGACGCTCCCGCCACCCGCTGTGACAGTGCCGCCGGCGGGACCGATCGTCACCGTCGACGAAACGCTGCCGTCCGCGGGCGCGTCCCCTGGACCACCATCATGCGGTGACGACGACGCAGGCGAGGACGAGCAGGCGGCCAGGCCCAGCGCGGCGGCGCCAACACCGACGAGAGCGAAACGATTCAAACCAACCATGGCGCCATCGTATCAGTTCCGGTCATAGTCTCGGGCATGGGCGCGCCGTCGCTGGACAGCAAGTTCGCGGGTTCGGTTCCGCAGATCTACGAAACGCTCTTCGTGCCGCTGATCTTCGCGCCCTACGCGGCGGATCTGGTGAATCGCCTGCGCGCGCGGCCGGTGTCGCGCGTCCTGGAGATCGCGGCGGGCACGGGCGTCGTGACGCGCGCGATGGCGGAGGCGCTGCCCGCGAGCATCCCGATCGTCGCCACGGATCTGAACCAGGCGATGCTCGACTGCGCGGCCGCCGTCGGCACCGCGCGCCCCGTCGAGTGGCGCCAGGCGGACGCGATGCAGCTTCCGTTTCCCGACGGCTCGTTCGACACGGTCGTCTGCCAGTTCGGCGTCATGTTTTTTCCGGACAAGCCGAAGGCGTTCGCCGAGGTGCGGCGCGTGTTGCAGCCGGGCGGCACGTTCATCTTCAACGTCTGGGATCGCATCTCGCAGAACGAGTTCACGGACGTGGCGACGGCCGCGCTCGTGCCGCTGTTCCCCGCCGATCCGCCCTGCTTCATGGCGCGGACGCCCCACGGCTACCACGACAAGGACGCCATCGCGCGCGATCTCGCGGCCGGCGGGTTCCGCGCCGCGCCCGAGATCACCACCGTCGAGGCGCGCAGCCGGGCGGCCTCGGCGCGGGACGTCGCGGTCGCGATCTGTCAGGGAACGCCGCTGCGCAACGAGATCGAGACGCGCGATGCGTCCCGGCTGGGTGAAGCGACCGATGCGGCGGAGGCGGCCGTCGCCAGCCGCTTCGGACGCGGCGCGATCGAAGGCAAGATCCAGGCGCACGTCATCGTCGTCGTGGCCTGAGGCCGCGGTCAGCGCTTCCGCGGCGACTTGCGCGAGGTCGGCCGGCGCGTCGTGGCGGCCATCGATTCCTTCCAGTCGTCCTCGGTCAGCAGGCCTTCCAGGGTCGCCAGCGGCGCGCGCAGCGAGCAGCGCCGCGTCTCGATGTCCTTCCAGAGATCGCCGGCGGCCGCGATGCGCTCCGCCATCGTCCGGAGCGTGAACGTGCGTGGCTCCACCGCCCCGCTCTCGATCTCCTGCCAGGTGCACGGCGCCGACACGGGCGCGCCCGGCTTGGGCCTCACCGCGTACACGGCCGCGCACGTCGCGCCCGGGCCGTTGCGTCCCGTGTCCACGAAGATCCGTCCCGCCCGATCGGCCTTGATGAACTCCTGGGTCATCAGGTCGGGGTGGCGCTTGACGAGGACCGCGCCCGCGCCGTGCGTGAACCGCCAGGACGTCTCGAAGTCGCCCTCGCCGTCCAGCGGGATCATGATGTGAAAGCCCTTCGAGCCCGACGTCTTCACGAACGACGGCAGCCCCAGCTCGTCCAGCAGATCCCGCACCGCCAGCGCCGCCGCCCGCAGCGGCTTCGGGTCGTCACCCGCCGGATCCAGGTCGAAGATGCAGAGGTCCGGACGCTCGAGCGTCGGTACGCGCGCGCACCAGACGTGCGGCGTGACCGAGTTCTGGTTCGCCATCCAGACGAGCGATCGCGTGTCGTTCGCGAGCGCGTAGTGCACCGTCCCCGGATCCTTCTCGTCGCGCCGCTCGACGCCGACGCGCGCGAGCCAGTCGGGAAAGCCCTTCGCCACGTCCTTGTGGATGAAGCCCTTCTTGCCGATGCCCGCCGGAAAACGCTCCATCGTGACCGGGCGGCGCGCGACGTGCGGCAGCATCAGCGGCGCGATGGTCTCATAGTACGCGCAGAGGTCGCCCTTCGTGATCCCGTCGTCGGGGAAGAGCACCTTCTCGGGGTGGGTGACCGCGACCGTCTCGCTCACGGCTGACCTTCATAGCATCGGGAACCCTCACAGGGTTCCCGAACCCTCCCGCGATGGTCCACGGCGAGCAAAGCTCGCCGACTCCCCACGCGATAGCATCGGGAACGTCAGTTGACTTCATGTGGACCGGGCGCGAACCTTTTGCCCGGTCGGCCCGGTGTTCGGACTTTATTCATCCATGGCGTCGCTGGCGTTCTCGTCGGTGGCGTGGCCGAGCACCGTCGGCGTCATCCTGGGCGCGCTGCTGGGGTTCGGCCTGGCGTACGTGCTGATCGATCGCGTGCTCCGCGCGAACGTCGAGCGGCCGCAGCCGCCCCTCGTCCGCCGCTTCGCCAGCGCCTGCTGCCTGCTGTGGGGCCTGGTGCTACCGCTCGCGATGGCAGCCGCGGGCCTCGTATGGGGCGTCGGCTCGGGCGTCGGATCCGTCGTCGAGGGTCCCGTGTCGACGACGGTGCGCGAGACGACACACACCTGGCTGGCGGCGGCGAACACGCTGGGCGTCGGCGTGCTGAAGCGGCTGCCGCTCGCGAAGCGGCTGACCGAGCGCGAGCTGCTGGCGGTCGTGCAGGCGGCGCCGGACGTCATCGCGGACGCGCTCGACGGGGACAAGGTGGGCGCCGCCTGGCAGAAGGCGACCGGCGCGCCGATGCCGCCGACGCTGGCGGCGGTGCTGCGCCACGAATTCCGCGCGCTGACCAACCACCACGGTGAGTGGCTTCAACCGGCCGTCGAGCGCCTGCGCGCCCGCGCCAAGGAAGCCGGCACCACGGGGCCGACGGTGCAGGAGGCGATCGAAGCGCTGGTGGCGCCGCCGGTGTTCCACGACGCGGCAAACACGATCCGTTCGAAGACACGCCGGGACGCGCGCCTCGTCGGGTTGCTCGCGCTGGCGCTGTCCGCGCTGCTCGCCGGCGGGCTCCGCCTGGCGTGGCGGCGCCCGCCCGCGCCCGCGAAAAAAGAAGAGCCGACGCGCGACGAGACCGCGGCCGCCTGACCATGCTGTGGCGCCGGGGCTGCGTTTGCCTCGCCGTCGCGGCGGTGGTCGCCGGCTGCACCGACGCGTCGCCCGCCGCGCCCGGCGACCGTGACGCGAGCGTCGCGTGCGAGCCGGTCGACGGCGAGCGCGGCGCCTGCCACCAGCCGCTCGACGCGTTCCTGTGCGCGTCGACCTGGGACACCCGCCGCGCACCGATGTGCGGCCTGCGCGTCTACGAAGGGCCGGGGGGCGGCTACCTCCTTCAGTACATCAGCTACAACGACGTCCCGCCGGTGGGTGGCCCGTCGTGGATGTGCGTCTACGACAGCGTCACGCACGCGCTGGTCGGAACCTGGGCGCTGGACCACTACCCGCGCTGGTGCTGCGGATCGTCGTTCGACATGTTCCAGGGCGTCGCCACCGACGAGCTCGCCAACCTCGCCGTGTCGATGGCGACGCACCCGCCCTGCCCCGACGCCGGTGCATCGTGACGCCGAACCCGTATCGCCGCCGCCTGATCGTGGTCGCCGTCGTTGCGCTCGTGGCGCTGGGGGTGACCCGGGCCGCCGCGTTCCGCCGCGCGCGGCCGCTGCCCGGCACGTCCGTGCGCCAGCTGGTGATCGGCGGCGTGACGCGCACGTATCTGCTGCGCGCCGGCGGCGAGGCAAAGTCTGGCCGCCCGCTGGTGCTGGTCCTGCACGGTCTGGGCGGCACCGCGGCGGCGCTCGAGCGGCGCACACGCGGGACGTTCGACACGCTGGCCGATCAGCTCGGCGCGGTGATCGTCTACCCGCAGGCCACCGGCTACCCGGAGGCCGGCGACCGGGCCCGCTGGGGCGACTGGTCCGTCGGACAGCGCGGCGCCCCGCCCCCGCCCGACGACCTCGGGTTTCTCGCAGCGGTGATCGACGCGGTCGCCGGCGAGCTCGCGATCGATCGCAAGCGCGTGTACGCGGCTGGCTTCTCCAACGGCGCGATGATGGTCTACCGCCTCGCGTGCGAGCGCCCCGACCTGGTCGCCGCCGTCGCGCCCGTCTCCGGCGGCATGATGCCCGACGTTGCGCCCGCGTGCCGCCAGGGTGCGCCGGTGTCGATCCTCGGGATGCACGGCACCGCCGATTCGATCGTCCCGCTGGACGCGTCGATTCGCGACGGCGTCGTCGCGTGGGCGAAACGCGACGGCTGCCCCGCGCAGCCCGCCCCGTCCGAGCTGCCCGACGCCGATCCGAGCGACGGCACGCGCACGCACGTCGATCTGTACGCGCCCTGCGCGGCGGGAACCGCCGTGGCCTTCTACACGATCGACGGCGGCGGACACGCCTGGCCCGGCGAGGACACGCCCGGGATTTTCCGGCGGGCCGGCACGGTGCCCCGCGACTTCGACGCGGGCCGCGTGATCTGGGACTTCTTCCTGGCGCACCCGAAGCGCTAGCGTCGCGCCAGCGTGTCGACCAGCTGGATCAGCCGCTTCGCATCGACCGGCTTCACCAGGTGCGACGCGAAGCCCGCCTCCGCGCTGCGTCGCTGATCCTGCTCCTGTCCGTAGCCCGTCAGCGCGATCAGGATCGGCGTGGCGTTGCCCAGCCGCGCCCGCAGCTCGCGCCCCAGCGCGTAGCCGTCCATCACGGGCAACCCGATGTCCAGGATCGCGACCTGCGGCCGGAACGCGTCCACCGTCGACAGCGCCTGGGACGCGTCCGCGGCGGTCTCGACCTGGTGACCGGCGGTCGCCAGCAGGATCGAGATCATATCGGCGGCGTCGCGGTTGTCGTCGACGACCAGCACGCGCCGCGCGGCTTCGGTGCTGCTCGCGCGCGTGACGGTGCTGACCGGGCTCGCCGTCAGCGCGGGCGGCGCGGCCACCGGCAGGCGTACGGTGAACGTGCTGCCGCGGTCCGCTCCCTCGCTGGCTACCGAGACCGAGCCGCCATGCAGCTCGGTCAGCGTGCGCACCAGCGACAGACCGAGGCCCAACCCGCCCTGCGCGCGATCCGAGCTGCGCGGTCCCTGCACGAACATGTCGAACACCTGCGGCAGCAGCGCGGCGTCGATCCCGCGTCCATTGTCACGCACCACCAGCACGACCTCGCCGTTGTCACGTTTGGCCGTCACCTCGATGCGCCCCCCGACCGCGGTGTAGCGCCCCGCGTTCGTGAGGAGGTTGCTCACGACCTGGGTCAGGCGCACCTCGTCGGCGTCGACGGCGAGCCCTTCCGTCG
>Ga0207701_10005089_pt1 | contig 13240 bp, 7 predicted proteins | sample KBSSwiSSwithPhiX_FD_184294 | JGI IMG/M metagenome (GOLD analysis project Ga0207701, IMG submission 184294) | Switchgrass rhizosphere bulk soil microbial communities from Kellogg Biological Station, Michigan, USA, with PhiX - S5 (SPAdes) (version 2) | ecosystem: Environmental > Terrestrial > Soil... | reverse complement strand
AACTACGACGTCCTGGTCATCGGCGCCGGCGGCGCCGGGCTGCGCGCGGCAATCGAAGCGGCCAATGCGGGCGTGTCGGTCGGCCTGATCTGCAAGTCGCTGCTGGGCAAGGCGCACACCGTCATGGCCGAGGGCGGCATGGCGGCGGCCATGGCCAATAACGACGACCGCGACAACTGGCGCGTGCACTTCGCCGACACCATGCGCGGCGGCCAGTACGTCAACAACTGGCGCATGGCCGAGCTGCACGCCAAGGAGGCGCCCGACCGGGTGCGCGAGCTGGAGGCCTGGGGCGCCGGCTTCGATCGCACCGAGGACGGCAAGATCCAGCAGCGCAACTTCGGCGGCCACCGCTACCCGCGCCTGGCCCACGTCGGCGACCGCACCGGCCTGGAGATGATCCGCACCCTGCAGGACCACGGCGTGCACCAGGGCATCCAGGTCTACATGGAGCACACCGTGACCACCTTGCTGAAGGACGGCGATCGCATCGCCGGCGCCTTCGGCTATGACCGCGAGCGCGGGTACCTCCGGGTGTTCCGCGCCAAGGCGGTGGTGTTCGCCACCGGCGGCGTGGGGCGCGCCTTCAAGATCACCAGCAACAGCTGGGAGTACACCGGCGACGGCCAGGCCCTGGCCTACCACGCCGGCGCCGAGCTGATGGACATGGAGTTCGTCCAGTTCCACCCGACCGGCATGGTGTGGCCGCCCAGCGTGCGCGGCATCCTGGTGACCGAGGGCGTGCGCGGCGAGGGTGGGGTGCTGCGCAACAAGGATGGGCGTCGCTTCATGTTCGACGACATCCCCGACAACTACAAATCGCAGACCGCCGACAACGAGGAAGAAGGGTGGAAGTACACCCAGGGCGACAAGAACTCGCGCCGCCCGCCCGAGCTGTTGACCCGCGACCACGTCGCCCGCTGCATCAACCGCGAGGTGCGCGAGGGCCGCGGCAGCCCGCACGGCGGCGTGTTCCTGGACATCGCCTGGATCAAGCCCCGGGTGCCCGGCGGCGCCGAGCACATCAAGAAGAAGCTGCCCAGCATGTACCACCAGTTCAAGCAGCTGGCCGACCTGGACATCACCGAGACCCCGATGGAGATCGGCCCGACCACCCACTACATCATGGGCGGCATTCGCGTCGACGCCGACAGCCAGATGTCGACCGTCCCGGGGCTGTTCGCCGCCGGCGAGTGCGCGGCCGGCCTGCACGGCGCCAACCGGCTGGGCGGCAACTCGCTGTCCGACCTGCTGGTGTTCGGCAAGCGCGCCGGCGAGTTCGCCGCGAAGTACGCCAAGGAGCACCCCGCGCCGCAGGTGCCGGCGGCGCAGATCGAGGCCGCGGCCAAGGCCACGCTGGCGCCGTTCGAGCGCGGCGCCGCGGCCGGCCCCAGCGCCGCCGAGGGCCCCTACAAGATCCAGTACGAGCTGCAGGACCTGATGCAGAGCAACGTCGGCATCGTGCGCACCGAGAAGGAGATGGCGCGCGCGGTCGAGGGCATCCAGGAGCTGCGCAAGCGCGCCGACAAGGTCGCGGTGGTCGGCAACCGGGAGTACAACCCCGGCTGGCACACCGCCGTCGATCTGGAGAATCTGCTGGTCTGCTCCGAGGCCATCGCGCGCTCCGCGCTGGAGCGCAAGGAGAGCCGCGGCGGGCACTTCCGCGACGACTTCCCCGACAAGGATCCCAATTTCGCCAAGTTCAACCTGATCTGCAAGAAGGGCCCCGACGGCAAGCTACAGCTGCGCCGCGAGCCGATCGCCGAGCTGCGCGCCGATCTCAAGCAGGTCGTCGAGGAGAACAAGTAGACATGCCCAAGGTGGCTTTTCGCATCTGGCGCGGCGAGCGCGGCACCGGCGACTTCAAGCAGTACGACACCGAGATCACCGAGGGCATGGTGGTGCTGGACGCCGTCCACCAGATCCAGGCCGAGCAGGCCAACGATCTGGCGGTGCGCTGGAACTGCAAGGCCGGCAAGTGCGGATCCTGCTCGGCGGAGATCAACGGCATGCCCAAGCTGATGTGCATGACCCGCATGAACCAGCTGCCGATCGACCAGCCCATCACCATCGAGCCGATCCGCGCCTTCCCGCCGATCCGCGACCTGGTGACCGACGTGTCCTGGAACTTCGAGGTCAAGAAGCGCATCAAGCCCTTCAAGCCGCGGCCGGCCGACGCCGCCGACGGCACCTGGCGCATGCAGCAGGAAGACATCGAGCGGGTGCAGGAGTTCCGCAAGTGCATCGAGTGCTTCCTGTGCCAGGACGTGTGCCACGTGCTGCGCGATCACCACAAGCACGAGGAGTTCATCGGCCCGCGCTTCCTGGTCTACGCGGCGGCGCTGGAGATGCATCCCCTGGACGTCGAGGACCGCGTCGATGATCTCAAGAAGCAGCACGGCATCGGCTACTGCAACATCACCAAGTGCTGCACCAAGGTCTGCCCGGAGAGCATCACCATCACCGACAACGCGATCATTCCGCTGAAAGAGCGGGTGGTCGACCGCTTCTACGACCCGGTCAAGCGCCTGCTGCGCGTGTTCCAGAAGTAGCCGGCGCGGGGACGCCGGCCTAGGCGCGCGCCTCGGGCTGGATCAGGCGCACCAGATCGCGGGACAGCATGGTCAGCTCGGCCGAGGTCTGCAGGGTCTGACCCGAGCTGGTCTCGGTCTCGTGCGCCGCCTGCGACACGTTGACGATGGCCAGGTTGACCTGCTCGACCGCCGTGGTCTGCTGCTTGGTGGACAGCTCGATCTCGCGGGTGGCCTCGCTGGTGGTCGAGACCAGGGTGGCGATCTGCTTGAACGACAGCGCCACCTCGCCGAACTGCCGCGCCCCGGCCTCGACCGCCTTGGATCCGCTCTCGGTCGCCATCACCGTGGTGTTGACCGCGGAGCGGACGTCGTCGACCAGGCCGCGGATGTCCTTGGTCGAGCTGCCGACCCGGTCGGCCAGCTTGCGGATCTCCTCGGCGACCACCGCGAAGCGGCGCCCCAGCTCGCCGGCGCCCGCCGCCTCGATGGTGGCGTTGATGGCCAGGATGTTGGTCTGCTCGGCCAGCTCGTTGATGACCTCCAGGATGCCGCCGATCTGCTGCGACTTCTTGCCGAGGTCGATCATGTGGCCGACGATCACGTCGACCTGGTTCTTGATCGATCCCACCGCCTCCTGGGTGCGGCTCAGGGTGTCGTCGCCGCTGCGCGCCGCCGAGGCGGTGTCGCTGGAGATGCGGGCCACCCGCTGCGCGCTCTCGGCGATCTGGCGCGACGTCGCCAGCAGCTCGCTGAGCGTGGTGGTGATCTCGTTCATCGCCGTGGCCTGCTCCTTGGCGCTGGCCACCTGCTGGGTGGCGGCCGCCTGCAGCTCGGCTGACGAGCTCTTCACGTGGTTCACCGCCGATCCGATCTGGCGCGACAGCGATGCGACGATGGTGATCGCGGTGCCCAGCACCAGGATCAGACACACCATCGTGCCGACCAGGATGGTGGTCTTGGCCCCGGTCGCCGTGGCCTCGACGTCCTCGGCGCGGCGCTTGAGCAGCTCGCGCTCTTCCGCCTCGATCTGCGCCAGCACCACCCGCAGGCTGTCCATGGCGCGCTTGCCGCTGCCGGCCTGAATCGCGTTGGCGGTCTCCTGAAACCCGGCGTCGCGCCGGATCTTGATCGTACGCGCCAGCTCGGTGAGCTTGGCGGCGATCAGGCCATCGACCTCGTCCAGGCGCTTCTGCTGGGCGGGATTGTCCCGGGTCAGCTGGCGGAGCTCGGACCTGACGCCATCGATGGTTCCGATCGCCTCCAGATAGGGTTGCAGGAAGGCTTCGTCACCGGTGATCACGAAACCGCGCTGGCCGGTCTCCGCGTCCTTCATCAGGCCGAACACCTTGGCGTTGTGCTCGAGGACCTCGTGGGTGTGCGCGACCAGGTGGCTGGTGGCGGTCAGGGCGTCGACGCTGCGGTAGGCGACCGTGCCGATGATCAGCAACAGCAGGAACGCCAGCCCGAACCCGAACCCGACCTTCTTTCCGAACGTCCACATGGTGGTCTCTCCTGGTAGTGTCTCCAGACCGCGGGGGCTGGAATCGTCTACCGCCCCCGGCCGCTTGGCAAGCACCCTGATCGAGCGCCTGCTGGGCTGCAGGGCTGGTCCGGTGTGCCGGACTGCCAATATCCGGCTCCAGCGAGCCAGAAACCTGGCGCCCGCGCTCAAGGCGTCGCTGCTGTCTGCCGAACAACAGCGCCGATGAGCCACTGGCACTCCCGCGCCTCCCGCCCAGCTCTGAACCGAACCACCACCCGGTTCGCCCCCTACCGCCGCGCTCTGGCGGCTGCGGTCGCCGCGCTGGCTCTGGCGGCGCCGCTGGCCGGCGCGCTGGCCGCCGAGCCCGTCGCGGACGACAAGACCGCCCAGGCCAAGGCGCTGTCCCAGGAGGCGAACGCGATGTACGCCGTCGGCGACTTCGCCCAGGCCGCCGACCGCTACCAGGCCGCCTACAAGCTCAAGCCCGACCCGGCGCTGCTGTACAACGCCGCCCAGTCGTACCGGATGGCGGGCAACAACGAGAAGGCCCTGCTGCTCTACAAGAACTACGCGATGTTCTATCCGAACGCGCGCAACCGCACCAACGTCGACCTCCAGATCAGCAAGCTGCAGGAGGCGATCGCGGCCCAGCACAAGGCGCAGACCCAGCCGCCGACCACCACCGAGCCGACCTCCGGCAACCCGACCGGCGTGCCGGCCTGGGGTGGGACACCGGGCGTGCCGGGCGGACCGACCGGCAGCGAGAGCACGGGCGGCGGAGCGGCGACCACCTCATCGTCATCGACCGCGACGACGCCGCCGGCGTCGACCGGGGCCGGCACCACCGTCGCCCCCACGCTCAACCCGGCTTCTCCGTCGGGGGCGTCGGACTCGGCGCCCGGCGCGACCCTGACCCAGACCGCCCCGGCGCCGTCCGAGGACACGCCGATTTACAAGAAATGGTGGCTCTGGACCATCGTGGGCGTGGCCGCCGGTGGCGCGGTCGCGGCGGTGCTGCTGTCCAGCGGCTCGAGCAAGGCCTGGAGCACCGCCCCCGACTTTGGCCCGGGCGCGGGGAGCAGCCGATGAACGCCCGGGGTGAGTCGATGAACCGTGGGGCCGCGAGCAACCGCAGGAGGATGATCATGGCGCGATGGGCGATGCTAGCGACCGCGGCCGGCGCCGCCCTTGCGGGGGTGGCGTGCAGCTCCTCCACGGCGCTGCCGACCTCGTTCGGCGTCAACCTGACCATCCGGATCGACGCGGCGGTGCGCGACCAGGTCCGCACCGTCGCGATCCACGTCAGCGGCGCCGAGCAGTTCGACAAGCTGGTCGACATCACCGCCTTCAGCGGCAACGAGGCGCGCATCCACTACGTGCCCGGGGTGCAGGCCGGCGTGCTGGTGTTCGCCGCCGAGGGCGCCGACGCCAACCAGGTCATCGTCGCCCGCGGTAGCTCGGGGATGGTCACCCTGATCCCCAACCAGGCGGTCAGCGCCCAGGTCGACCTGGCCGGCACCGTCGACGGGGGCGCCGATGCGCCGGTCGACCGCCCGCGCGACGGCGCGACCGGCGACGGGCTGCCCGGGAAGAAGGGCGAGCCCTGCGGCACCGGCGGCACTTGCCAGTCGGGGCTGACCTGCGCCGACGGCATCTGCTGCGACACCGCCTGTCAGGGCACCTGCAGCGCCTGCAACCTGGCGGGCCGTCTCGGCACCTGCTCGCCGGTGCCCGCCGGCACCCCGCCGGCGACCGGGCACGGCGCCTGCGGGCCCGACGATCCCTCGACCTGCCAGAAGGACGGCACCTGCGACGGGGCCGGCGCCTGCCGCCTGCACCCGGTCGGCACCACCTGCCGCGCTTCGCGCTGCGACACCACCACCGGCGGCTTCACCCCGGAGTTCAAGTGCGACGGCCGCGGCGTCTGCGACAGCAACATCGCCATCCCGTGCGCGCCCTACAAGTGCAAGGACACCACCAGCTGCTGGGCCGCCTGCACCGACGACACCCAGTGCGTCGCCGGCAAGAGCTGCGTCGGCGGATCCTGCGGCCTCAAGGGCCCGGGCGCGATGTGCACCCTGGGCGCCGAGTGCGCCTCCGGCTTCTGCGCGGACGGCGTGTGCTGTGACCGCGCCTGCACGGCGGGCTGCGAGTCGTGCTCGCTGCCCGGCAAGCAGGGCGCCTGCACCGCGGTGCCGGCCGGCATGGATCCCAAGGGCGTCTGCCCGGCGGGCACCGCCGAGAACGCGGTGTGCTCGCCCGGCGGTTGCGACGGCAGCGGCGGCACCGCTTGCCGCAAGGCCGACGTCAGCACCGCCTGCCGCTTCGGCTCCTGCGTCGCCGGCATCGCCGTGAACCCGGCCACCTGCCAGTCGAACGGCGTCTGCCCGGCGATCACCCAGACCAACTGCGGCGTCTACACCTGTGGCATGGCCAGCTGCAACACCGCCTGCAGCGACGACACCCAGTGCGTGATGGGTTACTACTGCGCGACCTCGAACCGGACCTGCCAGCCCAAGAAGGTCGCGGGCGTGGGCTGCGTCGGAAGCAACGAGTGTCAGGCCGGGATGACCTGCCTCGACTCGGTCTGCTGCATGTCATCCAGCTGCCCCAGCTGCCGCAACTGCGGAACCAGCGGCACCTGCAGCCTGGTCGTGGGTAGCGCGGCCGGTACCTCCGACACCACCGGGACCACCTGCATGGGCACCCAGCAATGCAACGCCGCCGGCACCTGCCTGAGCGTCAACGGCCAGTCGTGCGGCGGCCAGGGCAGCGGTTGCGTGTCCGGCAACTGCGTCGACAACGTCTGCTGCTCGGTGGCCAGCTGCGGGACCTGCCGCAACTGCGGCGCCACCGGCACCTGCAGCGTCCTGGTCAGCAACGTCGACGACACCAGCGGCATGACCTGCTCGGCCGACATGACCTGCGACGCCACCTCGACCTGCAAGGCGCGCTGGAGCCTGGTCGGCCGGGTCACCACCGTCGAACAGCCCTACAACGTCTTCATCACCGGCGTGGGCAACATGATCTTCTTCGGCAACCCCAACAACTCCGGGGGCGGCGCGCAGTACTTCAAGTCCTTCAACGTCACCACCAGCGCCTTCGCCGACGAGAGCAAGGTCAACAACCCCCTGTGCTTCTGCGGCTACGAAGGCGTGATGGTGGGCCAGCCGCTCAACAACCGCATCTACTACGTGGCCAACAGCGGCGATAACAAGTACTACGCCGCCGGCGCCGCGTCCTGGACGGTGCTTCCCGGCGGCTACCCCATCCCGCGCGGCGAGGCCGCGACCGCCGTGCTGGGCCAGCGGGTCTACTACGTGGGCGGCCGCGGCTCGCTCACCACCATCCAGGCCTACAACACCACCACCGACACCTGGATCACCACCGGCATCATGGACTCCCCGGTCGGCTTCGATCAGGGCTGCGCCGGCGCCTTCGGCGGCGTGGTCTACGCCTTCGGCGGCCGCGGCAACCTGGGCATGTACGCCTATACCGAGTCGCTCAACAAGTGGACCGCCGTCGCCGGCACCCCGCCCGCGTGCAACCTGACCAACCTGCCGGTCTGGCGCAGCAAGCTGGTGATGGCCGACAGCCAGTTCGTGCGCGTATTCAACCCCGCCACCCAGGTCTGGGAGACCCCGATCCCGCTCCCCGCGCTGGCCGGCGGAACCGGCTGGACCACCGCCATCGCTGGTACCGCCGGCGACCTGTACGTGCTGGGCTGGGCCGGCGGGTCGACCTCGATCTACAAGTGGGTCTTCAACTGAGCCGCTGAGCCGCTACGGCCAGCCCGCGACCAGGCAGCGGCCTTCGTGGCCGGTCGGATCCATCTGGCATCGGCCGTCGAGAAAGGTCGGACAGTCGACGTCCAGGCGCGCGCCCGCGTGGCACACCAGCCCGCGGTCGCCGTCGCACCGCGACAGATACGGTTGATCCATCGGACACTGGGGATCCCAGGCCGGCGCCGCGCAATCGACGGCGCCCAGCTGATCCCGGCACCGGCCGCCCGCGATCAGCGCCGGGCAGCTTTGCCTGAGATCGACCTGACCCGCGCGGCAAAGCACCACCGTGTCCCCCTCGCAGTGATCGCGGGCGCACGGCTCGGCCAGCGCGCAGAACGATCCGCCGGCGCCCGAGGGGCTGGCTTCGGTCACGCAGACCCGCCCCTGGTCGGCGCAGCGGGTGCGGATCTCGACGCCGGCCAGGCAGGTGACCAGCACGCCGTCGTCGCAGCGATCGCCCTGGCAGGGCCCGGCGTTGCAGGTCGCGAAGATCCCCTTGCCCGCGTCGTCGACGACCTGGCATCGGGTGTTGCCGTCCCGGCGCGCGCCGCAGTCCTCCCGGAGCTCGGCGCTGATCGCGTTGGGCAGCAGCCGGCAGTGCACCGCGACGGCGCCCTCGCACCGCCCGGCGGCGTCGCTCCCGCAGGGGGGGCCGTTCAGGTCCAGGCAGGCCAGCACGGCCGGGCAGTCGGCGCTGTCCTCCACGCAGCGCAGGACCCCGTCCGACATGCCGCCGGTCGCGGCCGGGCCCGCGAAGGCGACCGCGGTGGAGAAGCTGAATCCCAGGCAGGCGCTGACCCGGGCCCGGATGCCGCCGTCGTCGGCGACGGTCAACACCGGCAGGCGCGGCGCTTCGCCGCAGCCCAGCCCGGTGACCGCGACCAGCAGCAGGGCCACCCCGGCCGCCGCCGGGCGCAACAGGCGCTGCGCGCCCGCCGTCACTGGCAACCGGCGCCCCCCTGTGCGCCGCGGACGCAGCGCAGCCCGCACGGGGCGCAGTCCGTCTGGACCAGGCGCCCGGCATCGCAACGGGTGACCATGGTGTCGCGGCATTCGGGGACCGGACCCACCCCGTCGCAGGGATCGTCGGCCGGCTCGACGCACCGGAACCCCGCCGTCTGGACGCTCCATCCGCAGACACTCGGTGGCGCGCAGGCCTCGCCGTCGATGACCGCGCCCGCGCACCAGCTGGGAGCTCCGCCTTCGCAGCTGCCCTCCCAGCTCAGACCGCCGCAGGGGTTCGCGCCTGCCTGCTCCCTGGTCGCTTCGATCCAGGGCACCAGCGCATCGACCCGCAGGTAGCGGTCGACCCCGACGCAGCTGGTGGAGCCGCGGCTGAGCACGCCCAAGATCAGGATCGGTTCCGCCGCCGGGTCGCTCGCCGGGGCCAGCAGCGGTCCGCCGGAGTCGCCGCCGCAGGCCCCGCGCACGCCCCGCCCGTCGACGGAGATCATCTCGGCGTCGATGGCCACGATCGGTTCCTCGACAAAGTGCCGCGCGCCTCGGCTGCCATCCTCGGTCAGGCCCAGCCCGGCCAGGACCGCGGTCCGCCCGATCCACTCCGCGCCGATGCCCGCGCGCATCAGCGGCAGCGGCTGGACCCCCAGCGCATCCAGCGCCGCGCTGGCGGTGAGCTCCAGCAACATCAGATCGCGGTCGCCGTGGATGTACCGGCGCCCCTCGCGCGCCCGCGCGGACCGCGGGCCGTCGCCGGTGCGAAACCACAGCGGCCCTGGTTGCTGGCAATGCGCGGCGGTGATGACCCAGCCCGGCGCGAACAGGCTCCCGCTGCAGACGATCTGGCCGTCGCCGTCCTCGATCGCGCCCACCGCCAGGCGCTGGGCGGGCGACAGTCCGGCCGCCGCCGCTGCGTCCGGGGCGCCGCCAGCCGCGGGATCCTCGGCGCCGAAGATGGCCCCCGACCGGGTCTCCAGACAGGTGAGCGAGATCGCCGCGGGCCCCCGACATCCGGCGAGCAGGCCCAGCGCGCCCAGCGCGCCGAACCAGAGAGGACCCACGGCGATCTTCATGACCCGCGCTGGCCTACCTGACCACCGGCGGCGGCGGGCACGCCGAGGGAGCCAGGCACTCGCCGTTGTTCCCGCAAGCCACCTGTCCGGCCGGGCACAGGGTGCAGCACTCGAGCTGGACGCCGTTGAGCGAGGTGTCGTCGCCGACGCCCTGCGAACCTTCCACGCGGGTCTTCATCCCGCACACCGCGGTGCCCGCGGGGCAGGACACCCACCCACGCCAGGTTCCGAAGGCGGTGTTGGAGGGCGGGTTCAGCGCCGTGCCGTTCCGGCACGCCCCGGAGAGACGGTTCGCGGAGGTGTCGTCGCCGATCCCCTGCGACGCCTCCAGCTGAAGGTTGCCCTGGGTCATCGGCGAGTCGGCGTTGGGACACATCGCCAGACCCAGCCAGTTGCCCCATGCTCCGGTGGACGAGGTGACGTTGGCGGTCCAGGCGCCGGTGTTGCGGTCGTTGCAGTTCAGCATGATCCCGTTCAGCGCGGAGTCGTCGCCCGCGCCCTGGCTCAGCTCCGACTTGTGCGAGAACCCGTAGGCGAACGAGCCGGCGGGGCAATAGCTCGCGCACGAGGCCCAGGTGCCCCAGTTGCCACCCGACACGGTGATGGTCGAGCGCACGTCGTTGCGCGGTGGGATGCAGAGCAGGATCGCCTTCTCGGCCTCGGAGCCGGGGGCCACCGGATCCCGCACGGCGTTCTCGCCCGCGCCCGCCGGCGCGGTCTCGAGCAGCGTCGCCGACGGATCGATCCCGCCGCTCTGACCGCCGTCGCAGCCCAGGGTCAGGGACAGCGACAGCGTCGCCATCGTTCCGATTACTCTTCGACAGATTGATGCGTTCATTCGTGTTCTCCCAAGACGAGATAGCCGCGTGTACTTCTTGAAACCGCCATCGCAACCGTTGCGCTGGCGGCGGGCGCCAACGCAACTCGCGTGCCGTCGATGACGCGCGCGGTTCACCGCGGATCGTGGCGCTCCGGGGCCAGCGTCATTCCGCGGTTGCGCGGGCGCCTTCACAGCAGCTGTGCAGCAGCGCGCGGGATCCTTTACACCGGCAAACGAAAAACGCCCTCCCGCGTCCGACGGACAGGGGAGGGCGTCGCCGGCCATCGGGCCGCCGTCAGCGCTGCCGGAAGTTGATCATGGTCAAGGTGTTGATGTTGCCGAACTCGCCGGTGTGCTCGGCGGTGTTGTCGATGCGGAAGTTCTCCAGGGTGAACTGCTTGATGGCGAAGGTCGCGATGCCCAGCTGCACGGCCAGGCTCTGGCAGGCGGCCTGGGTGCTGGTCTCGTCGCAGAGCAGGACCTGGGTGGATCCCGAGCCGTCGTGGTCGTTGTTGTCGCACGCGCTGCACAGGAAGCAGCTGCCCTCGAACATGTCCATGTTGATGTCGACCCTGACCGCGCCCTGTCCGACGTAGGTGACCGTGGCGCTCACCTCGATGCGGGTCTCGTCGCCCGCGCACTTGTTGAAGATCCCGCGCGTCTCCGGCTGCTGGTTGATCCCGGTGAAGAACTCGGTGGCCGCGGCCTGGTCGGCGTTCTCGCTGCCCTCGTCGTGGACGTGCAGGTTGCCGTCCAGCAGCACGCGCCGGAAGTCGATGCTCGGCCGCTCGAGCACGATGTCGACGCAGGCGTTGGGGCCCGGCGCGACCTGGATGTCGACCTTGCCGGTGCGCAGCTCGCCGGACTGGGTGTCGCCCACGAACAGGGAGGCGGTCAGGGTCTGCGACCCGGCGTTGGTGCCGGGGAAACGGAACGAACCGTCAGCCTGAGAGATCGCCGGCAGTGGGTTGTCGGTGTTGAGCACGGTGGCGCCTGCGACCGGGTTGCCGTCCATCAGCACGCGCCCGCACACCGTGCCGGTGCCCGCCGAAGCCTCCCAGGTGAAGATCGCGGCGTTGTCACCGGTGCGATAGGCCAGCGGCTCGATGTGATTCGCGAACATGTCCCACGACAGCATGTCGTCGGGGCTGACCGCCTGACCGTCGCCGGGGCTCTTCCAGGCCTCCGAGTCCTTGGCACCCTCGTTACACGAGTCGGAGGCGAAGCAGTTGACCAACTGGCTGGCGACGTCGTCGCGGATGTCCGAGGTCCAGCTGACCAGGGTCGCGAACCCGACTCCGAACAGGTACCCGAGGGCACCGGCTTGAGTGCTGAGCCCCTTGAACCCCAGGGCGTCCGCGCCATCCACCGCCTCCTGGTCCACGTTGTTGTAGGTGGTGGTGTAGAGGTAGTCGGCGGCCTGGCGCCGTTCATCCTCGCGGTAGAAGTAGAGGCCGTCGGGGGTCGTGGGCACGACCACCTCGGTCCCGAAGTTGTTGCTCTTGTCGGCGTCGAGCGTGAGGTTGATCTGCTTGGCCGCCTTCCACAGGAACAGCGAGCAGACGCTGGGGATCGGCTTGCTCTGCACCCAGGCCGGTGGGCTCGGGTTGTTGCTGACCGTCCCGTCGCTGTAGCCGAAGAATCGGTAGTGCCCCTGGGTCTGCGCGGTCGCGTCCACCAGGCGGAACAGATCGGGGCGCACCGCGGGATCGCGCTCGGGGCTTGGCTTCAGCACGTGCGGGAAGACCAGCACCCGGTCCTCGTCGCAGCGCACCGCCCGATGCGAGAAGCCCTTCACGTGGCGGTCCGTGCCGTCGGGATCCGTGGCGACCAGGCCGGTCTCGTAGGCCTCGCGCACGCTCGATTCGAAGCTGCCCGGCCACACATAGCGCAGCGCCTGCTCCTGGAAGCCGTCGGTCGGCTGGTTGAAGGCGCCGTTGGGATGGGCCTTGATGTACTCCTCGAGACCGGTGGACTGCCGGATGCGGGTGTAGTTCTCCACCATGATCCCGGTGTGCGACCATTTCTGGGGCGGATCGACCCGCGCCAGCATCCCGCCGATGAAGCCGCAAGAGCGCGACAGCACCACGTCACCGCGGAGCGCGTTGGCGATCTGCGGGACCGCCTCCTTGGTCCAATCGGTGCGCTGGCAGGACAGCCCGGGACGCGGCGGCGCGCTGCCGGGCGTGCAGGGCTGGCCGATCTGGTCGCCGGTCGGGTCGCCCGGGGCGGCCAGCGTGTGAACCGGAGGCTGAGGGGCGTTGGGTCCGAACAGGAATCCGAGGGGCAGGCGCCCCTCACGTCCCAGGCGGCTGAGCTCCTCGTCGGTGATCCGATCCCGGTTGGCGACCAGTCCATTGTCGGCGGCGTAGCTCAGCACGCCCTGCGCCAGGGTCGGCAGCGCCACCCGGTTGGCGCCCGGGACCAGCAGATATCCGTCGACCGCCGCCGGTAGCCGGCTGGTGTTTCCCGAGCCGATCAGGTGCACCGCCACCGAGCAGACGCCGGTCAGGCCGGAGCTGGGGATGGTCACCGCGTGCGAGGCGGTGCTGTTGGCGGCGACGGTGAAGTCGATGATCTCGAAGGCG